>Ga0315280_10003596_pt1 | contig 23687 bp, 20 predicted proteins | sample YL17G06_40_MG_FD_203697 | JGI IMG/M metagenome (GOLD analysis project Ga0315280, IMG submission 203697) | Sediment microbial communities from Yellowstone Lake, YNP, Wyoming, USA - YL17G06_40 | ecosystem: Environmental > Aquatic > Freshwater > Lake > Sediment | place: USA: Wyoming | collected... | reverse complement strand
CTGGATCGCCGCGTCGCGCACGTCGGAGATTCCTGGCCTTCCGCGAATGTGAAAGGTTGCTTCTAGGAGCGCTGTTCTCAGCCTCGATCGTGACCAAGGTCTGTTCGCATGCGTCGTTTTCTGTACAGATGCGCTGTTTTAGGTCGGGGTTCGAGTGTTCTCTAGTTCAGGCTTCTATTTTTGTAGAACGAAAAGCTATTTATATAGTGTAGGGGGAGTGTTCTTCAACCAAAAATAGGAGAAATGGAAATTGCATAAGAGAATAGCATTAGGTTTACTGCTAACGACGATAATGCTTACAACCGCGCTTCTATCAGTACCTGTAACGGCTAAAGATTGGAATTCTACGGTGACAGGTGAACGACAGATCGTGGCTTACGGTATGCTGCACGACGAGCTCTTCCCAGAGTACAACTACACAAAGTGGCAGAAAAGAAGCATTAATGTGGGCTTCACCGCCTACGGCGAGATGGTCACAGATCAGGACCCGTTCGGCACGGGCTCTGAATACGGTGTAGGCCTAACGTATCCCACCGACTCCGCCTGGCAGGTAGACATGCCTTTGACCAAGACCGGTGTGAACTACGGCATCTATCCGTGTGAGCACATCGCCACACCCGCAACGTCGGGTCCAGGCTCAGCATACTTCCCCATCGAGGGATGGCAGCTCTACTGGAAGTGGCAGGCCGGCTCACCGTCAGCCACGGTTGACCCGTGGTGGCATGTGTCTATGGCTATCTACGGCAACCTCAGCGCACCATACGGACGCGCTAGACTCGACGTTGTGCCGGTGAGCGACACCGTCATAACGAACACCTCGCGACTGCTCGTGGCGCAGGTTGTGGTCCGCACAGACAACGAGACACTGAAGACATCCTTTGGCTTCGAACCGAAGCTCTTCGAAATAACTGGCACATACGTCTTCTTCAAGAACACGAAGAAGGTCGCGTCCTACTGGCAGGTCGAGTACTTGAAGTCCGAGTACGGTCCTGTTGATGTTGTCTTCCGCAGGATGACGGACTTCGACATCGACCAGAAGTTCCAGGAAGGAGAATCTGAAAGCTTCGCCGTCTTCTTCGCCAACTCAAGGAAAGGCTCATGGACAGATCACTTGACAGGTGGGTTGACAGGAACACAGCAGGACCACATGTTCTGGACCGGATGCGAATACTGGCCACAGAACTACAGCCTAGCCGTCGTCTGGACGAACAGCAGCATAACCCACTGGGTTCCTCCAGCAGGCTACTCCGTTGCTCCACAGCACCACGCCGCGTTCGTGGCGTACTTCCCGAACTGCAGCAACTGGGACACCGACGACTGGAACCACTTCACCTACAACCTGCTCAGACCCACACAGCCCGCCCGCCTCTTCCATGGCGAAGGCCTGAGCAGACGCTTCGGCTATCAGCCGACGAGCAACGAGTACAGACCAATCGACGCCCAACACTACACGGCGGCCAACCTGCTGATGGGTCAGTGGAACTTCACGTTAACTTCCTCGACCGCCTTCAAGAAGGCCAAGTTCCTCACGCTGTACGGCATCACCAACTGCAGCAAATACTTCGGCTACGTCGGCAACGCGTCGAGCTACGACTGGGACAGCAGGACAGACTACGGTGGACAGATAACCGCGGGCGAGTTCAAGTACATGCTCTCAGAGTACTTCAACGCAACCTACAAGCTATCAACCGAGACTGCGGATCTCCATGGTCAGGTGCTTGACCTCTCCAACTGGTATCCGTTCACTGGAGTCTCATGGGATGGTCTGTCTTACTACGATGGAAACGTCTGGGTACAGCGTGCGATTGGCAACAAACGTTTAGGAACCGAAACGCGGGATCAAGGAACATTCTACGTGATGGATCCGAGGAACACGACCTTCATAATAGGCGACAGCAACGTCCACTACGACACCGTCACGAACCAGGGCGCAGCGACGATAGACACCGTTGGCGCCGTGATGGCTGCCCAGGCCTTCGGAAGCTGGACAGGATGGACGCTCTCAGTGCAGAACACGTATGATCCGCTCTGGTATGCGGTGTACGACACGAAGGCCTTCAGCGCACTGGCAACAGCACCATACTACACGCTGACAAAGTCATCGCTGGTCTACCCAGACCCGGTGCATGTGACGCTGAAGCTGACAGGATGGCAGCGTGAACAAGGCAGAGGGTACATGCAGAACACCTGGAAGAACCAGACACTCCAAACGCCGACATGCTATTGGTGGAACCTGAACCACACGATAGCTGTCGGTGGTCCACGCGTCAACTTGGCCACCGCATACTTCAACGACCACACATGGATCATCTGGGTCGACCCCGCCACAACGGGATCAGAGCTGCCTGAAGCAGGCTACTTCAGTATTCCAACGGGCACATTCTACCCAGCATCACACGGCGGATACTCACTGATAACCATCGCAGACGACTTGAACCTGACGTCATGGACATCGATATACGACGGCGAACTGATAGGTTACCAGAAAGGTGTAACCTACCAGACCAACGGCACTGCTTCTGACGGTCCTACGCTGAGCGACCCGTACGCGGGCCTCCTAGTCTACGGCATGAGCGGCATCGACACGCACGCCGCCGCCTACTGGCTAGCCCACTACTGGGCGTGCTTCAATAAACTATACACGAACGAAACAAAGCAAAAGCACACCGGCGTCGGCAAGAGAGGTGTAACCTCAGTCTTGCTGAACACGGAGAAGATGTGCGGTGTATCCGACAACATCGACTGGCAATGGGCGATACAGGAACTCGTCGGACCCGTCGCAGGCAGATGGAGAGCCGAATCCGGGACCGAGTGGGGTCCATGGATGGCCTACCCCATCTCCATAAAGTGGTAAACACAAAAGCAGTAAACAGCCGAAAACTCAATTCGCGCGCGTGCGCGCGAATCCCCCTTTTATTTTTAATTTCTTCAAGCAGAGTGTACCCTTCTTAGGGGATTTCTTCTGGACAGTCTGCCCACACGCAAAGCATCTCGGAGTCTCTGGTTGCTTCCAGGTTACTGTGGGAGGAGCCTTCTTATCGGAGCATCGGACAAAGATGGGAAGCAAACATTGTATCTCGCCGTTCCGATGTTCGAAACCAGCACGTAAGCAGCGAGTAGAATGAGTTCCCAGTGGCCGCGGCTGATCTTACTCAGAACAGGCTTCTTGGAAAAGTTGTCGGCAAGGCTTAAGATTCCCTTCGCGCCTACTGGCAGTAGCACAGGGAAAGCCAAGAACACGAACCTTGAGCTGAGGACTCCGATGAAGTAGATGGCCACAAAGTACGTGGCGACCACGCCAAGAACCAGGTAACTCTCAATCAAAGCCCTGTCGTCGTTTTCCTTGAGGAAGCCGGCTAGGAAGAAGGCGTAGCCGACGTGGAAAGTAAGCATGATCTGGTAAACCGCCTTCTCGAACTTGGCGTAGGTGAAGGCGACGGCCAAGTTCTCGGCGAAGAAGTGTGTATAACCTGGGTTTGGAATCGTAAGCCACCAAGCGATCACGGGCAACGCCGCGATCAACGACACGGTCAGCAGCTCCTCCAACATCTCCTTCACCGGCAGCCTGTCCCGTATGATCCTGACTACGGCTATGAGAAGAATGAGGATCGATGTGGTCTCCCGGCAGAGCAGGCCAACGCCGATGACAACCCCCTCAAGAACGTAAACCTTCTTCTCCCGTCTCCTCCTCAGCACAAGAAAGAGGCCGATTATGAGGAACAGGTATCCGGCCACGTCTGTGCCTATCGCTCCGCCGTAGACCAACACCGGGACGGAGGACGAGAAAAGCAGGCTCGCGTAGAAAGCAAGCTTGGAATCGCCTGTAGCGTGCAGACAGTACTTGAAGAAGGCGACCGAAGCGAGCGCCCAGAGGATCGTGTTAACGGCGCCGAACGCGTTGTTGATCCCTATGATGGTAGACAGGGGCAGTGCCAACGCCGGGATCAGCGGCCTCATGGAGAACGGTGGAACGGGCGGCTCGGCTACCCTACCGGACAAATAGTACAGCATGCGGATATAGAAGGGCGAGTCGAATCCTAAAGAAGGGTTTCCTCTGGAAAGGTTAGCGTTACCGAAATGCGTGAGAGCCTCGAAAAGAGAGAAGAGTACGATAGTCGCGATTGTGCCTCTGGACGTTCTCTTCTCCACCAACCTCTCGCCTCTTAGCCAAAATCTCTCAAACAATAATTAAGCTTTTCTCAGAACGAAACCGTTCTCTTCAAAGCCCGTCACGCGGCTCCGCAAAAGATTAATAAGCGCTTCAATCCCTCTCTCCAAGGAACACGATCGCAAATCGATAAACTTCTTATTTTTCCATAAAGCTAAATAAGTACTATTGGCACGGAGACGGAAAATATGCGAAAGGCCCTCGCTGTGATCATGACTATCCTACTCTTAGCCGTGCCCATGTACGCCAACGGCTCTGAGACCTTCTCCATCACGGCTCGAGTTGACAGTGCACGTGGCGTTGTCGTCCTTGAGTCAAACGTCTTAACGGCCGAGATCTCAGGAAAGCAACCAACAGTAAAATTCTACTATACAGGGGATCGGCTGAACATGACGCACTTTAGGGTCAGCTTGGAGAAGATCGTGGAATACGATGAGAACTTTGAAGTTGCGCAGGAATGCGACATCGAAGCTTGGACGGGAATCTACGGCAACCCGACCCCGGTAATGGGCGAAGGGGGCTCAGAGGTAGGCGTCGGCGTCAGCCAAGCCCTGCTGAAGTACCCGAGCATACCCTTCCTCATCGTCTTCACCGAGTTCTCAATATACTACTCCAATTATACTGAGACGAGGCAGATAGGAGCGTTGCGCGTGGCTACAACAACCCTCGGCGGAGTCGAGCTCGGAATAACTATCAGGGTCGTAGACTGGCCGTTCAAGAACCCTGACACGGGTAGACTGGCCCTCGTCTTCAGGGTCGAGAAAGAGATAGCCAAGGAGACCTCCGAACAGCACAGCTTCAGATTCGAGGAAGGCGAAAACAAAGACAAACTCAGCATCGTCGGCGGCGACACAAAAGTTGAAGAGGGATTCGTAAGGTGGAGCAACGGAGCCTTAACGTCGAACGTCACCGGCTACTACCTAACGCGCATCGAAACTGCCAACTTGAACGAAACAGATCATGACGCAAGACTGATCCTAGTATATCCCCCCATGCACACGAATGTCGTTAGTATGCTTGAACAAACCCTGACCATAGGCGTTGTGGAGGAGAACGCGGAGTTCATCGTCCACCCAACGCCACCGACCATTACGCCTGAAGTCATCATAACTGCTGCTGCAATCGCACTGGTTATCCTAGCGATTGTGATCGTGAAGATGCGTCCTAGAAAGAGCTGAGTCGCCAGACCACACGCTGACAAAGGGCCATTAAGGACATTATTGGAAAGGCCGCGGACCTCTCGAAGGCGATCAACGAACATCTAAAAGAGGTCGGAGGCGCTTGACTCTACACGACTGAAATCAGTTGATTCTCTGTGGTCTGGTTGGTTTTCAACTTCCTCTCCCGATCTAAACGCTCCAATTCTCCACCCCTACCCCTCGTCAGGTTTTCATATGCTCTCGCAAGCCTAAGCAACAGCTGGAATAGGGTCAACCACTTCTAACGAATCGATCCTCCTAAAAACCTTGTCGTGGCTCGCTACCCTCTTTATACCAACTTTTTTCATGGTTGCGAGGATCACGCTGTCTCTGCCACCTACCCCGACTTCAGCGTATTTTACGAGGTACTTGAACGCCATTCTAGCCAGATCCTCATCCAAGCTGACGAGCGTCAGCGTCGCTAGGTTTTGTATTCTATCAATCTTCTTCCTGAACTCGCTGAAGGGAAGGTGTCGGAAGTAATGCGCGACCTCCATGAGGGTGATGACATTCAAGACTACGCCTTCGTAGACGGCGCCCCTCACGGTTTTTACGACATGCTTGTGCTCAGGCAGCCGCTCGTCAAACCAGTAGATCCAGAAGTTTGCGTCTATGTAAATCAAAACTATCTAAGCCATTCATAATTATTTATTAACGAATCTGCGGCCTCTCCCGTTTCTCTAAGCCGTCTCCCAGATTCTCTTAACATCCAACGGATTGATCTTCGGAATCCTAGAGCCCTCTTTGACGCACCCCTCCATCTCACGCACAAACTCATCGGGAGAAACGCGTTTAGTCATTATAACCCTCTCCTCATCAACCAACAGCCTAACCCTCTTTCCCTCACTCAAACTCAACCTAACACGTAAATCTCTGGGGATAACAACTCTGCCCTTCTTATCTATGATCGCATCATCAACCATGTTTATCCCACAATCGATCCCACTAAGCCCGCTCACAATACTTAAACATTTCCCTCTCAACGGAATACATCAACACCACGATTCACGAACTCTTCAACCGCTTTCCTCTCCCTTTCCTTATCCAGACTACCATCCGTCGAAGACCTCCCCTCTCATATTTTGCCATGGTCTCTGGATAGGGTCCATTAGCTTCCTCTCGACCGATCATCGTTGCGTCCTCCACTGAGGCAAAGAAATTTTTGGGGTTACTACTTCTCGGCGTAGGTTCAGCCTTCTTACCTTCTGTTTGATGGCTATAATGCTCCTCCCAAACTTCGCGGCCACTACGGGTTCCGGTGCCTCAAAGAAGGTCGAGGTTCTCGTAGATACCGGAGCCACCACGGTATGTTGCCAGCGGATTTAGCTAAAAAGATTGAAGTTGTAGAAACCCCGCTTAAAGAAGAAAGGTCGCTGGCGGGTCTTTAAAGCAGCTACCAGTTGAATTGTGTTACTTGGAGGTGGCTACTCGAAGAGTGGTCTCAAAGATCTTGATCGGCAGCGATGAGCTGATAATGGGCATATTAGACATGAAGGCGATAGGGATTCGCGTTGAGCCCATGACAAATGCGGTTGAGTTTACGCGGGGGCACGCTAAGTCAAAACCAGTTCCGAATCCGAAGAAGCAGGTCGTCTGGCCACTAAACCACGTAAGGAACCTCCTATACCCCCTCCTCCTAGGTAGTGGTCAGGGATATAAGAGAACTCATGGCGATGGAGTGGTGCTGCCTTGGCTGTCGTGATCGTGAAGATGCGTTCCAGAAAGCACTAAGCGGCAGACCATGCGCCGGCGAAGGCAACGAGATTCTTCTGCATCAAAGAAGGAGCAGGAAGGGCTGAGGATCCAAGGCTTCTGCCTGCCGAAAGATTCATTTCTCATTCGTGGAAGCATACGAGAAATCTGGTATGAAGGCCTTCGACGAGCACGCGATTTAGTATGTTCATACCGCTTGGTTTACCACATATAATGGCAAAGTTATTAACCAATTTAAAGAACAAAGGGATAACTGATTCCGACAAAACGACGTGGTGTCCCTAGTGATTAGGCTCCGATATACTGGGCTGTTGGTGTTTGCTTCCAGTGTCTTCTCACTTTTCACGGGACTGGTTTTCAGCAGCTTCATTGCAAGGGCGCTGTCTAAGTATGATTACGGAGTCTGGACGTTCATTTCGAGTATGATTGCCTATTTTCAGTTTTCTCAGGGTTTGCTCACATCTTGGGCTTTTCGCGACATCGCTAGGGGGAGACGCGTAGAAAAAACATATGTGGCTTCAGAGCTGTTGCTGAGCATACCATCTTTCGTAGTTTGTCTGATAGTTGCTCCTTTTTTTAGCCAGATAATAGGATCATCACCCTCCTTCTTCTACCTGTCAAGCTTGCTTATTCCTGCCTATTTTCTGGCTGACGGACTTAGCACAGTTCTGGGAGCCAGATCCCCTCATAAATTGGCTTACAGGAACATTATCCTAGACTCAATGAAGATACTCTTGATCTTGTGGTTGATCCAGTTCGGGCTTTTCGGATTCATCGCCACAATCTTGATGGCTTATTGCGGCTACATCTGCTACTGCCTTTACGCCTTGAAGGATTTCTTGCGAGACAAGTTTGACTTCAAAAGTCTGAAACGCTGGCTTTCTTTCTCATGGATCGACCTTTATAGCAATGTGGGCTCAACCATAAGTTCCGGTTTAGCGGTGTCCCTGGTAGCCCTTTTTACTTCACCTTCAATTTTAGGCTCATGGGGGATAGTGTTGGCGATTGCTCGCTTTCTCAAAATGACATCAGATTTGCCTTCTGCTCTGTATCCAAAGTTGCTGGTTGGAGGGGAGAAAAAGGAGGACTACGTAAAAGATGCCACAATGCTTCTGCTCATGTTTTTGATACCTATGGCTGTTGGTTGCTATCTTTTGGCCCCAAACTTAATCGACATTTTTGGCTCTAAATATTTGGATGGATTGCCTGCTCTTTACATCTTGATTCCATCCTATTTCACAATCACGCTCAGCGCTATGTTGGAATATGTGATTCTAGCCGATGAAAAGATTGATTTAGAAGAAAAGGTTTCCTTTTCTAGGCTAATCAGAAGCAACGTATTCTTCCTGAGTTCTTTAAGCTACTTGAATGTGATCGTCTCACTACCTCTCATGTTTCTTCTAATTCCTAGATATAGCGTGACCGGATGTGCGATGGTAATTTTGACCATGACAGTAATACTCTTCTTAATCAGGAGTTGGAAGTTCAATATCCTGAAATTAGTTTCATATAGAAGACTTGCCAAGTATCTATGTGCATCTTTCATCATGAGCATCTTTGTATACTTTTTCTACGGCGTTGGAACGATTAGGACACTTCTAATCATTGTCTTAGGAGTCGTCGTCTATTTTGCAGCATTATTCGCCCTAGATAAAAAGATGCGTGAGCTGGCAAATGGGATTTTGAGTGAGATCAAAAGCGTAACAAAAAGAATTATATCGTATCTAACAAGGGTTAGACTCATTTGATGAAAATAAGTGCGTAATTCAATGGTGAGAATCTTTAAATCATTGGTCAATCTTCGCGCGCGCGAAAACTTGAATGAATACTATTTGATGCATACGTGAACAGATTAGTCCAATAATTGTTGACAATCCATATTCAATTTATGGAGAGCAAAACCAGCATTGTGAACATTTTGATTTGTTTCCCGACATATTTCGTATCGCATCAAATTCGACTATTTTAGTACTTAATGTCATTCCAAAAATCAATAGTCACACCCTAGAGAGGCATCCTTATGTATTTAACAAAGAGTAGCTTACCTTGCAGGGTCTTTTATAAAACAGCTTATCCTGAAAACACATCGTTAGAAGACTTACTGATAGTTTATAAAGAGCTTGTCGTCGCGAATGGCTTTCATGTAGAGTGGCATTTCTTTAAAAAACGGAGCTTCGTCTATTATCTTGTCTTGAAAATTGAAAAGTAGAACATATTTATCCTTTTTATGGCATGTATCTTTCGTCAAGAATCAAAAACTAATTTAAACGGAAAAAAGAAATTTATGCAAAGGGGACATTTTAATTCACTTTCTCGCAGTCTTTCTTTAATAGGCTTCAGTTTGATAGCGTACAAAAGATTGTGTAACGCAATCAATGAGTCTGGCAATCAGATTTACACCGTAAGGAGTTTCTTTGAGAATAACCCTAAAGATAGTTTTCTTATTTTAAGGCATGATGTTGATAGTTCCCCAAGAAAAGCATTAGCGATGGCTAAAATTGAACATAGTTTAGGAATTCGTTCCACCTATTATTTTAGGTATGTTTTTGAAGGCTTCGACGAAAAAATCATTAAGATAATTGCTAGCTTGGGTCACGAGATAGGTTATCATTATGAAACACTGTATAAGTGTGAAGGCGATTTCAAAAAAGCGATTAGATTATTTGAAAAGGAGTTAAAGGAGTTTAGGAAGTCAGGCGTAGAAATTAAAACAGTATGTGCTCATGGGAGCGGCCCTAAGTTTGGGTTAAATTGTGACATTTTTGAATTCCAGCCGGGTCTATCCAAAGAAACAGACCTTTTGGGCGAGGCATATATAGATATAGATTTTGGGTCACTGAAATACTATTCTGACTCGGGAAAGAACTGGTACTGCTATGAAAATGTTCCTGATTTAATTCATAAAGTTTTCAAGTTTAGCAAAGAAAGTTTCGGCAAAAAGGCGAGCATCAACGATTTGATTAAGGAAATCTCCCATTCAACAGATAAAAGATTCTATATCTTAATCCATCCTCAGTGGTGGTCTGAGAATATTACTGAATTGTTCAAAAAGTGGTTTCTTAACGATGTAGCCATTCCTGTTCGGAGAACCGTCTTTAAATGAGATAAACCAAAAAGGAAAGCTGCCTTTTGTTTCTCATTCTTTGTAATAGAGTTACATTCTAATTCTATACTTTGGGATTTTATTGACCATTTTTTTGCGTGCCGAGAAAATAACTTGCGCAGCAAGAATCACTTTGCCACGCTTTGATAACGGTATGTAATATCGTGGAACAATCCATCTTCTGAAACCGTTGTTTTTCTTAAATATGTCAAGAGTTGTATCATCCTCCATTTTATAATAAATCAGATAACGTTTTTTGTTGTATACGCATATCTCAACAGCTTTTGAGATTAAAGCATTATTAGGGCTTGCCCACCAATACCTTTGCATTGAGAGAATTTGAGTTATCATTGCAAAATTTTCCCCGAATGTTAATTGGATAAAACCAATTAATTCGTCTTGTAGATAAGCTCCGAGGAAGCAGGATTTATCCAATAAAGACTGAAGTCTTTCTTTGAGTTCTGCAACATTTTCACCATAATGTCTAAACAGTCTATTCTGCCTAATGGGAGTTTCGTTATATATTTTACAAATATCCTCAGCTAAACGATCTGAAAATTCACAGAGCCTTACATTAACGCCTTCTTTTACAGATTTACGAACCATATTTCTTGTCTTTTTATCAATCTGGTGAGTCCACCAATAGTCGTAGGAGAATATTTCAAGAATAGCAACGTTATCTTGCACTTTTTTATATGGGTATGACAGCAAGTTTTTATGAACCCAGTTACGTTGCCAAAAACTGAAAATATCTATCTGATATTTCTTGAGTCTACTCAAGAATCCATTTGTTGGAGTGATATCTGTAAGAAAATCTGCTTCACTGGTCGGTGAGGACAGTTTTAGAAACGTTGTGTCGCTAATTAGATAGCTAAGGATTTTGAAAGATTTCCCATCAACATTTATCTCTGGCGACCTATGTTTATTAAAGATCAATTCTTGTTTGCCACTCCTCATTTTGAAGAGGTAAATGGGTAATGCCTGGCAAGTGTCTGTTCGATATTCATTATTCTTAACACTGTAATTCCCTCATAAGCCGCCTCAGAATCTTTGAAGAGAAACATCTCATCATCGAAAACCTAGCTTTCGCCATTCAAGAAAACCATGATACTGCATCGCATAATGATCGCTAAAACAATATTTTTCACCAATTAAGCTCTCTTCTTCAGCTAGTTTAGCTTTTTTCCATACCGTTGTTTGCCTGAAATTGATGCTATATGGGCAGGGTCCAAAGAAGTCTGCTCGTTTCCAATTGACCAGTAGATTCTCGCCAATTTGGTAGCTTTTCCTGTCGGAATCGTCCAACATGAGAAAGCCCCCAAGGCGTACCTTGCTAATTGCATGAAAAACACAGGAAGGCCTCGCTCTTCCGTCAATAAGGACTAGATCAAAGCTTTCGTCTGGGAACGGCTCGATGCTCTTCGCATAAGTTTCAAAACTCATGCCTTCATACGTCTGAAGACTGGAAGCATAGCTCAATGGGTTCGAAGGATTTGTTTTCATGTCAACAGTTCTTTCTGGCTCTATGAGCAAACACTTACAATTGGAAATATTATTCTTTTTCAATACTATTTTGACTTGCTTATACCAGTCCGGATCGTGTTCAACCGAGACCAGTTTTTTGACTCGCCTTGAGAGGAATATTGTAGATCCGCCAGATCCCCACTCAAATACAGACATTTTCTTATCAAGAAAAGAGTTAAGCCACTCTTCCGCTTCAAATGTTATCCATGGCTTGCCGTCCTTGAGTGGGGTTCGTTCATCTTTCAATGAAGTAATCCAAGGAATAAAAAATCGAATCAGCATGGGATTGACTAACAATAATCTAATCCAGTCAATACCTATTCTAGCAAATCTACCCATGAATCGAAGTAACTTTTTCATTTTCATTCATCTCTTTTCATAAGGGCTTCGCGTACGATCGTTTTCTCAAGATTTCGAAAGTCTTAAGAAAGCGACTGTCCTAGCCCGTTGTATTGGTGTAGTCTTTCTTGCTACCTCTTTTGTCGTTTGTACCTAATTCCCGCCACTCAATGAAAAACTTGGTTTTTCCAAAGTTTAAATCTTATACAAGGTCATTCAGTAACTGGTCATCATATGTTCTCTGTACTGGATTATATGGCGTTCTCCGTAGGGTACTGCTAATAGAATTTTCCCAACAGGTTTTAGAATTCTTTTCATTTCTTTAATCGCTTTTTTAATCTCTATGCGTATATTTTTGGTCACCATAAGTGGCCCATCCTAATATGTTCAATGGTCGATATCGCTATTACTCTGTCAAAAACTGCCTAGAAAAGTTGAATTGATGACATCTTGTTTAATAAAAATAAAGTTCGGATGAGTAAGAGGATAATCATTAACATCAATTCCATACACTTCGTAGCCCAAGCTAGCAAGCTCGATAGGCAGTTTGCTTCCACAGCATCCGACATCAAGCATCCTTCCACTTTCCAGATCAAGGTTTTGAAATATCAAAGGATATTCAAAAATCCTAGAAATTACCACAATTTTTGGGACAAAATTTTTCGATCAACTTCTTTTACTTAATAACACGCCTCAGATATCGGAAGACATTTAATAGAAGAAATGAGAATTCTGATCTCGGTTTATACTCAGCTTGAATCACTTCTGTCGCTATCGTTTCTTGGTTGGAAAGTTTCCTGAGCATTATCTCCGTCCCTTCCTAACGCATGTTTCGAAGTTTCTTAAGGTAGGGATCTGTTTTCTCTAACTTCTACATCCACAGTTATGACATAATCCATTCATTTTTTCTTTTTAAAGGGACGCGTAGAGTTTGATTAGTTTTCTCGCTTCGTTTTTCCAATTATATTTATGTTTTGCCGCTTTAAGCGCGTTCAACCCGAAGATGTTTGGGTGCATCATTATCTCCATTGCGTCTGCCATATCCTCGACGGTTTCGCAAACCAGACCACATCTCGTTTCTTGGACAACTCTTCTCAGGGGGCCACAGTTGGTTGTTATTACAGGTTTTCCGAGGCTCATATACTCGAATAGCTTGTGAGGCATAGTATGGTCCGTAAAGTCGCTTTTTATGTGGGGTATTACGCAACAGTCGCAACTGTTCATTGCAGCCTTCGCTTTGTCCGGATGCAAACCTCCAAAGAACTTGACCTTGTCGGTTAAGAGGAGGTTTGTGACTAGCCTTTCCAAGTTTTTTCTTTCAGGTCCGTCGCCAACCAAGATGAGGCGGGTGTCTGGAAACCTTGTTTGGAACGATGCAAAGGCCTCGATTAAATGATTGATTCCTCGGTGCCTCTGCATCCCTCCGCAGTACCCTATTGTGAAGTAGTCGCGAGACCGATGGGATCCATTTGGTTTCCAATCAGAATAGTTGGACACAATGGTGCAGGTTTTCTTGAAACGTTCGGCGGCTTCCTCGCACACAACTATGACCCGGCTAGCTAGGAGGACAGAAAGAACCTCCAGACAACGCCAGAAAACATAGTGAAACGAATTTTCTTTGAACAGTTCTCTCGATTTCAAATGAAGAGGCCACGGTTCGTGGAGATCCAGCACGGCCTTTTTACGGGTTAGCTTCGAGGCTATTATTCCAGGGAGAGCTAGAGGGAGGTTGTGAATGTGGACGACATCTATTTTGTTTCGTATTATTTCTTTTAGTAGCAGAGGGAGCCAAAAAAGCGTCTTTAATTCGGATATCTCGCTCCTAGTGAATGGACAGGGCAGGATCATCAACTTTAGAGAATGGTTTTTTTCCAGCGCCTCCATCTCCTTCCTAACGCGGGGGTCTACAGAGCTCTTCGTCTCATAAGGAGTATGAAGGAGCATGAGAATGTTCAATGTTTTCGCCTGTCGATCGAACTGATCGATCCTAAGCCATTATAGAGGTTCTACTGGTTTTTAACGATTAAAAGGAAAATGCTGATACTTCGTCTCTCTAGTTTCATCTTTAAGCGATAACCCATCATTCTTACTTTTTATATCTATTTATTTTACTAATTAATCTCCCTCTCTTCAATTCGATCGATCGTCGATTTGATTATCTACGGTCTAACACCCGTGGTTGGCATTACCCTAATCAAATACCTTCCCTTTCGACATCCCTTCTAATTCCTAATGAACTTTTTTACTTTCTGAAGCTGTATTTTATATCCTCGGCATCACGTTTATATTTGGCAACTATTAACTGCGCGCAATGAAGCTAATGATTGTAGCTGGAGAGTTTAAAGGCACTTTGTCACAAGTAGATTCTTTCTGTTGCGTGCATAATCAGCGGTTCGAGAATGAGAAATCTACACGTAACAAGTGAGAAGCAACCTTGAAAGATGTTATTCTAAGCAAGATAAGGAAACGAACCGCCAGGGTCGCGGTCTTTGGGCTAGGCCACATTGGTCTTCCTTTAGCAGCCGTGATCGCCGGAACAGGCTTTCAAGTCACTGGCGTTGATCCTGATTCGAAAATTGCTAACGCGGTCTTGGGTGGGAGAGTTGACATAAGTGAACCTAAATTAAATAGTATGATCAAAGAAGCGGTTGAGAAGAAGCTCCTAAAAGTCGCTTCAGACGGTAAAGCAACTGTAAATGATACGGAGGTAATCCTTGTATGTGTTCCAACGCCAATAAAGGAGAATAAAACTCCAGACCTGTCATACATTGAGGAAGTTTGCAGAACTATTGCGCATAGCATGAGTAATGGCAAACTCGTAATCATTGGAAGCACATTACCTCCGGAGACTACGGAAACATTTGTTGCACCCTTGCTCGAAAGGGAAAGCGGGTTAAGATGCGGGATAGACTTCTGGCTTACTTACTGTCCAGAGCGTATAGCGCCAGGAGAAGCTCTGAAGGAGCTTGTTGAAAATGACAGAGTAATCGGAGGTTACAACGCTGAAAGCGCTGAGGTTGCGAGTGAGTTTTTCAAAACTTTTGTCAAGGGCAACATGTTAATAACTGATGCCATCACGTCTGAGGTTTCAAAGCTTGCTGAAAACGCGTTTAGAGATGTTAACATAGCGTTTGCCAACGAGTTAGCCCTATTATGCGAGCGTCTAGGCGTGGATGTCATAGACGCCATTAAGCTTGCTAACACGCATCCAAGGGTTAGCATTCACATGCCCGGTTGTGGTGTGGGAGGTCCTTGCTTGCCTAAGGATCCCTACCTGCTTTTGTCTCCTCTTAGAGACTTTGACTCACAAATCATAGAGCAAGCGCGCTCAGTAAATGAATCTATGCCCGAGCACGTAGCTGAGTTGGCCATAGAGGGGCTGAAAAAGTTAGGCAAACCCATTTCAGAATCGAGGATAACCGTTCTGGGAACAGCTTATAAGGGCAATGTAGGCGATCCAAGGATGAGCCCCTCCGAACACATCATTAAAAAATTTCTAGATCTGGGCGCCAAGGTTGTCGCCTACGACCCGCATTGCTCAGAATCCTTCGGCGCGGAGATGGCAGGAAGCCTAATAGAGGCTGTGAGAGGTTCCGACTGCGTTATTTTTGCTACCGATCATTCTGAGTTTAAGGGCATAGACCTGTTCACTTTGAGGAAACAAATGAAGGATAGTCCAACAATTGTTGATGGAAAAAGAATTATCGACCCATTTGAAGCCAAGAGAATGGGTTTCAGATATCGTGGAGTAGGTTACAAAGCTGAAAATGAAGTACAATATCACTATTGAGGTTAAGGAGGTCAGAGGATTCTGCCCCCTATATAAGCCTAGAGATAGAATAGTTCTCAAAGACTTCTACATCGATTCAAAGCGTTCAAAAAACATCTGTATGCACCTACTTTCCGCGGTATCAACTTTCCTCTCTGCATTCGTTCGTGGTTCATCAGCCATTGAACTTGGAATAGGGAATGAAGAAGACATAGGCTATCTTCAATGCCCAGACCCTGGCCCACCCTACACAAGAGGTGGAACAGTTATGTTTGAACTAAGGAGAGAACCGTTAAGAAATGAGTGACATTGCCGTAGTCATTGGAACGAGGCCTGAAACTGTTAAAATGGCTCCCGTGATTAAGGCATTGCAAAAGAGAAAAATGGGCTTCTGCTTCATTCATACCGGGCAACATTACGACTATAACATGTCAAGGGAGTTCATTGAGGTGCTTAATTTGCCTAATCCTGATTACAGTTTTGAGCTAAAGAACCATGCGCCTGCAGCTCAAATCGGGGAAATGATCACCAAGCTCGAAAAAGTTCTTTCGAGGGTCAACTCAAAGATCTTGCTTGTTCAGGGAGACACGAACACAATGCTTGCATCAGCCTTAACTGGAGTTAAGCTAGGAATTAGAGTTGGCCACATCGAGGCTGGCTTAAGAAGCTACGATTGGCGTATGCCAGAGGAGCATAATCGAAGAATGGTTGACCACGTTTCAGATCTACTTTTCACACCGACCGAAATAGCCAAAAGGAATTTGCATGACGAACACGTTTATGGAGAGATATACGTGACAGGAAATACCGTAGTGGATGCCGTACTCCAACATATGTCTATCGCCGAGAAAAACTCAGACGTAATGAGCAAAATACTGTTTAGAGAAGAGGAATACGCTTTAGTTACTATTCATAGAGTCGAGAATGTGGATGAACCAAGAACACTGAAAGATCTCATCAGCGCGCTTTTGAACTCTCCTGTACCAATAGTTTTTCTAGTGCATCCGAGAACGATGAGTAGACTAAAGCAATTTAACCTATACGACAACTTGGCTAACTCTAAAAACATTCAGTTGCTTCCCCCCGCCAATTATCTCGATTTTTTGGTCTTGATGAAACATTGTAGACTTATTTTAACTGATTCAGGTGGAATACAGGAGGAAGCCACTGTTCCATCGATCAGGAAATTTGTTCTTGTCCTAAGATTTTCCACCGAGAGACCCGAGGCAGTGGAAGCCGGATTTGCTAATATTGTTGGTACTGACAGGGATAATATTCTCAGAGCTTTGAACGATTCGCTGAACAAAAAACTAGAGCTTCCAACTGCCTCGCCGTTCGGTGACGGTAGAGCTAGCGAAAGAATTGTTAGAATCATTAAATAAGCGGCTTAATTGCGGGCAAAGTCATTTTGTTGGTATCGCGCACGCTCTTATGCATTTGATTCTCCAGCTTTCTTGATGACTAATATCTGGCTTAAATTCAAGCTCGAGAATCGTCCGCTTTCAACATTTGTTTTTTTAGTATGTGAACTTCCATCCACAACATGAAAATTGCTAAGATTGCTTAATTGAACATTTAGTTTCATACGAAACATGTTTCTGTAAGCCAGAGTGCAGGCTAGGTCAAATCTTTTTTGTTGTCCTTTTAATATCGAAGCTATGCTCAAGGTGTATAAAATGAAAGACGATTTTGATGTTAGGGAATTGAATCTCGCGCTTGATTGTACGCATGCTGTACGGGCTCACAATCGAAAAGCTATTTTAATGCCTCCGCAATAGTGTTTAGGATTTTTTTCGCTCTTTTTTCGTATGTGTATTCCATAACGTCTTTGAAAGCGTTAGTAGATAGTCTTTCTTGCAAGATTGGGTCATTTAACAATGTTTCTATCTTAAATGCTAGATCCTCTGGACTAGTTGGGTCAAACAATAGAATGTTGGCTCCGTCCTTGACAATCTCCATTCCGTGAGGAGCAAGAACGGGTCGCTTTGCGGCCATATACTCAAAGATCTTTAGTGCTGTAGGCGACACATGCTCGGAGTCCATAGTAGGAGAATAATGCACCAGAATGTCAGCCGATTTTAGATATAAAGGAACCTTGCTTGGAGGCACAAAACCCGAGAAGCAGATATTTTTAACGCCTAAACTATCGGCGTACGTTCTAAGCCTTTGGATGTCTGTGTAGTTTCCGCCAACGAAAACGAGAAATACTTGTTCTTTGAGCTTAGTGTCAACTCTAGTAATTGCCTTTATCAGGAATTCAGGCTTCTTCCAAGTGCTCAATTGTCCAGAATACATAACTATCTTAGGCTCAATTGGTAACCTCAGCATTCTGCGCAATACAATTTTGTCTTCTGGAAGACCTCTGAACATTTTGAGGTCAAAGCTATGTGGTATAACAATCACTTTAGCTTCGAGGCGCGGCATCAACCCCAATATACTGCGTTTTTGGTACTGATTTACGGTTATAATTTTAATTATGGCATTATGCGTTCTGAGAGAGAGTTTAAATGTGGTGTTTCTGAAACCATCATGAACTTCATATACTATTGGTATTCTATGAATAGGATACGAAATCGCAAACAAGAAAAGTAGCCATGGTTCGCGTATAAATAAAAGCTTTTTACCTTTTTGATGTATTAAATTAATACTGCAAAAAAGAAAGAACAAAGAAGATATGAAGAAAGTAATGTTAATTAGCGCGAAAGATAAAGCCTCGTTGCGTATCTTTCCAAGAGTGTCTAGTGTTGGCAACTTCATCATTAATGGTTCATACTGTAGACCGTAAAACTCACGCATGTTTTGGACTTTTTTTTCAAACGGATTTTTTCTGCGGGGTGCTAACAGCATTGTATCCACATCTAAACATCTAATAGCGTCGCAAGTCTTTAGAATCTGAATCGAATGCGCTCTCTCACCAGGAATTCTTGCCGTCGTCAAGTAATAAATGTGAAGCACTCGCTAAATACGCCTCATTTCACGCGAATGTTCATATTCTCAACTATTTAAATGGCCCATTAATTGGAGTGAAACCTATTTAATCATAAAATTCTGTTTGCTTCTAATGTTTTGACTTTATAGGCCCTGAAAAGTTCAAAAGCCTAGCATTTTAAACTGCAAAGAAGTAAAGACTGATGCTATGAATATTGAAGCTTATGGCAGAAGATCTTGTAAAAGATACGGGGCTTCTTTACATCAGAGATACCGTCGCAGTCCCTTGTGTTTATACTTAAGTAAATCGGCAGGCTTATCCAGCCATCGATTTTAAACCCATGATCACCTCATTGCATCTTTATAGTCCTATTTTGCCTCTTCATTTTTGCCATTAATGGGTAATGAATATCTAACAAAGCGATTAGTGTTCTACTCCGTTCCATACTTTTCCCTCTTATTTTGTATGCAACTATGTCATGACCCAAGAAAGATAGCATAAGGTGGAAGGACAGAGTGGCCAAAATCTTTCCGACAATATTTCTTTCCAAGTATCTTGATTCAACCCCTCTGACGATGAACCCTCTTCTTCGAAACGTATTGATGGTTATAAAGCATTTGTGCGGTGAACGTTCATGAGGTTTCGGATGAAAATAATGTTGTGTTGAAACTATTATCGTATCCTTAGCAACTTCTTCTATCTCGTTAAGAAGCCCTATAGCCTCGTCATAGAGTAAATGTTCTAAAACACTAATTGATATGACTGAGTTGAAGCTTTTCGCCTAATGGGCAAAAATCGTATGTCACAATACACCACATCATCATGGTATCTTTTAGCCCTCTTTAACGCTGGTAGGTAAATGTCTAGGCCCACCGCGTATTCAACTCTTTTCCTCCATATGAGATCTAGGGTCCCGTCTCCGCAACCTACATCCAACATAGTCCCATGGACATACGCTTTCGCTACAGATTCTCTAGCTAGAACCATGATTCTATCTCACATTTCTGTGAAGCTATGCTTAACAGCAACCTAAGCGGAAATTAAACATTACATCGCGTGCGATTAATCTTCCAATATGTCAAATCTTTTTGCATACTTAAGAATTAAATGTAGAAAATGTAATGGTAGATATTTATTCAAAGATTGTTACGAGGAAGAGTCAAGAGTAATGAAAACAAAACCCGTGCATTTTCTTTTGACGCTTGACGTTGAGCCTTCTCCGGTTAATGCTCTCCCTTGCCTACCTGAGCTCTTCAAGAAGGCTGGTATTACTGGAACAATCTTTGTAACAGGCCAGATTTCCAACGTTGTTGAACCATTCCTAGATCTGGGTTGGTCTATACAGACGCATACCCACCCAAACCTTCATCCAGAGTTCAACGGCTCACAAAAGCTCGCACACTATTCATACCCCTTGCAGCTAGCTATGATTCAAAGGGATAAAAAAACGATTGAAAAAGTTCTCAACATCAAGTCAGATGTATTTCGGGCGGGAAAACTGAGCGCGAACAACTTAACGCTCAATGCTCTAACTGAATTAGGATTCAAAATCGACAGCAGTAGCCTCATCCCCTATGTCTTCCGTTTAAAGGCAATTAGCAGAAGGCCTTGGAACCCTTACAAGCTCAACATAGGAGAACTAATCGAGGTTCCTGTAACCCATTGGATCGACGATCCTGCCAAGGACAGGAATCTCTGGATGAAGATCCGTTTCATTAAGACTGTTGATTCCGAAGCTTCTATTTGTCTGCTTCTCCATCCCCACTCCCTAACTAGTGACGCGCTGCTCCGGAGACTAGAGAAGGTTATCCTACAGTTGAGTAAAATCGGAGAGTTTCTGAAAGTAGAGGATTCGATTGATGATCGGTTTAAAGATTTATCTTCATCAGAGGCGAATTAATCCAAAAACATGTGCGCTGGATGAGCAACTGAGATAGTGCAGACATACGTCTAAAAGCTATATAAGAAAGATAGTGTGTGCATATGAAGAAAAGAGGTGTTTAGTCTTTGAGTGTGTTGGTCACAGGAGCTAACGGTTTTATCGGTCGCCATCTTGTAAAAAGGTTGAAGAAAGCAAGGCGAAGAGTGGTTTCTTTTGACAGAAAACCGAACAAATACGATGCCTGCTTCTTGGGCGACATTACTACCTTCAACTTTGATTCAATTCTCGGGGATGTTGAAACTGTTTATCATCTTGCCGGATTGCTTGGAACAACCGAATTGTTCAGCAGGGTTCTAGAAGCTGAAAAGGTAAATGTTTTCGGAACACTGAATCTTCTTGAAGCAATGCGGCGAAAGGATGTAAACAAGATCGTGTTCACCTCAAAGCCGAATATGTGGAAACACAATGTTTACACAATTACTAAAGAAAACTGCGAAAGATACTTGGCGATGTATCGTGAAGTCTATGGTTTCAAGACAATCGTAGTCAGGCCTTTCAATGTTTATGGACCAAATGAACCTCTAGAAGAGTACCGTAAAGCTATACCGTACTTCATTGTATCAGCGCTAAGAAATGAACCCCTCGAAGTGTTCGGTTCAGGAGACCAAACGATGGACGCGATATATGTGGATGACGTTGTCGAAGCTTTGTTATTGTGCGAAGAAAAAGAACCTGAAGAGACCGTTGAGATCGGCACAGGCGACCCTATAAAAGTGAAGGATTTAGCTGAGAAGATAATACATATGACCAACAGCAAGTCCAGAGTAGTCTACCTTAAAATGCGTCCTGGAGAACCCCCTGACTCTTTTGTTCAAGCGAACGGAAATATGCTTCATCTCATAGGATATAAACCAAATGTGGGTTTGGAGGTAGGCTTGAGAAAAACAATAGACTGGTACTCGGAAAACCTCTCAGAATTCGAAGAAATCTACAACCCTCACAAAGTCTTGGTTTGAAGCTCTTCTGAACCACGGACATTAGTAAAGATATGTCTCTTGTCAAGAGGAATTCTTCAGAAGATTGATGTTATCTCGCTCGATATCGGCTACTCGAAACATATATGCGCATAGTGAAGATGTATCGCTTCTGAGAGTTTCAAGACAAAAGACGTGAAGGATCCGGGAAAATGAATGTTTATCTGTTGACTCAAGAAGTGGACCCGCGCGCCTCGATACTGGGGTTCTTTTGGAACTGGATAGCTGAGCTATCAAAGAGGGTCGAAAACCTTTATGTCAGTGCTTACAATGTGAACGAGGCTGAGGGACTACCAGAGAACGTTCATTGTTCCCATTTTTCTTACGTTCTCCTCCCAAAGACGTGGCTTCAAATAACGTATTTAAAACTGTTCAAAAGACTCGATGTTGTTTTCGTTCACATGTGTCCACTCTTCCTCATATCCGTCGCCCCCATTTGTAAATTACTCGGGATACCTGTCTTCTTGTGGTACACGCACAAACATGTGGACTTCAAACTAAAGGTGGCATGTAAGCTTGCAAAGAAGGTTTTCACAGCTCACGAAAAAGGGTGCGCCGTCGCGGGAAAAAAGCTTGTCATCATGGGGTACGGGATATATGTTCCTCCAGCAACAATCTCAAAGAGAAACCACTTATTGATATCTGTTGGCAGGGTCTCAAGGGTGAAAGAGCATGAAATCGCAATACGAGCGCTGCCATTAATGAAAAAACTCTTTAAAGACATTTCGCTGGAAGTTGTCGGCGATATATATGACAAAGAATACTATGCAGAACTCGTTTCTCTGGTCAGGGAACTGGGTGTTTGGGAAAACGTGAGATTTCTCGATAAGGTATCGTTCGAGAAGATGGGTGAGATTTACGGAAACGCGACCTTGTCCATAGTCACAAGCAGAGAAGGAATAAGCAAAGCTTCTCTTGAGTCGATGTATTGCGGTGTTCCGACATTGGTTCGTGTCGAGGAATTTAGAGAAGTTTTGGGTCCGTATTTTGAAGCTTGCCGATACACAGACTCGGAAGAGCTAGCGGAGAAAGTAATCAGGCTCTTTGGGTCCGCAGACCTAAAAGAAAAGATAGGAGAATACGCAAAGAACAATGTAAGAGAGCGATTTGGTATAGAAGGCTTTATGAAAAGACTCGTTGAAGAGTTCGAGAAGTAGTAAGCCACCGATGCTCATAACCATAGGACACGCTGAAGTCTAAGGAAACTCAAATCTGAAAGGTAACTTTTGCTGGAAACCCCTTGCGCGACCAAAACATATGAGTAGAATTATGCCTTAGCTGAAGTCCGCACGCAAGAATAGCGACACTAAAAAGTGCCTTCTGCTAGATCACAGATCAGCTGTTAGAGGCTTCAATTCCATCAGACTTAAGAATGAGCGAGACCGAGACTAAGTATGTTCTTTTGTATTTTAGCGGTGACAAAGCTCCCAAAAATCGATTCCGTCTCTTTGAAGGCGCCAAAATGAAGGTTTTGACCTTTATCTCAAGCTTCATTGGACTGGACTCAGCGGGCCTTGAGGCGCAGATGTCGGAGGAATATGTAAGGCTGAGCCAGCGCTTAGACAAGCTTGTCATCGTAACAGAGACGGGGAAATCAAACGACAAGATAGAGATCCATAAACCCCATACAGTCCACATCCCAAAAATATACGGTTTCACAAAAATCCTTCTCTTCTCACTTGTCCCACTGAGGCGAAGAAAACAAATTGACTGCGTGTACGTGAGAACTTTCAGCCCACCGGAACTCGTAGCCCTCTGGACATCAAAAAGGCTGGCAGGCCTGCCGACGGTTCTCCTACTACCCGGAACATGGCTGTTCGAGCCCAAGACCTTAAAGAACATCGTCTTCCGCTGGATCCTCCGCAGAAGCATAGCAGCCTCGGACAGAGTGATCCTCTATTCCCCCCTCATGCTGAAGGACGTAAAGAAGTATGCGCCGACCCTCCGCGAAAGCAAGGTGCGCTACATACATAACGCAGTCGATACGAACCGATTCAAGCCAGCACAAGAACCATCAAACAACAACC
>Ga0315280_10003595_pt1 | contig 23689 bp, 11 predicted proteins | sample YL17G06_40_MG_FD_203697 | JGI IMG/M metagenome (GOLD analysis project Ga0315280, IMG submission 203697) | Sediment microbial communities from Yellowstone Lake, YNP, Wyoming, USA - YL17G06_40 | ecosystem: Environmental > Aquatic > Freshwater > Lake > Sediment | place: USA: Wyoming | collected... | reverse complement strand
GGAGTCGCCTGACATTGACATATATGACAGATATAACAGGCAAGGGGTGAGAGCCTTAGGCAAAGCTGAGGCAGTAAGAACTTTCAAATCAATTCTACAAGCGCACTTTGATGATGTCATCGTCCGAGAATGGAAAGTCACGGCAGATGGGATATACAAAGGATTAAGAAAACACTTAGACACTGATACTCATTCAGTCTTAGTTGATATTGGTTCTGCAATTGGTAAAGTGGATGAAAGAGAAGTTCGAGATTCTAACGTTCAGCATGTGATTGTTCAAGTTGAACGAAGAAGAATAGGCGCCAAAGAGCCTATCTTAACCACTGAAATTAAGATTCCAGGAAAATATGCAATTCTAATACCTAGGCATCAAGTTAGAGTTAGCCGAAAAATACTTGATTGGCAAAAACGCTCTCGCCTCCTTCAGCTCGGAAAAGATTTGGACTTGCAAAATTTGGGAGTCATATGGCGTACTTCAGCAGCAGATCAGCCTACAGAAGTTTTAAGGAATGAAATTCTCGACCTCTTAAAAGAAGGCGAAGACATTTTGAAAAAGACTGAACAAACAGATGCGCCTGCAGTTTTGTGGGAAGGCAATCACTTTATAGAAACAGAGTTTCCAGCTTTGTCAAAGAAGAAATTAGATGAGATTCGTGGAACCGTTACACCCACATTGAATAGGCACCACTTCTACAAGACTTGCAAAAAAGAAGTTTCTTCTGCAGTTGATATGGCTGAAAAACTTCTTGAAGAAGGAAAATCTATCGAAGAAGTTGAGGCTCTTTTCCAAGAAACTGTTCAGAAGGAATATCCACAAGTTGGATCAATAATAGAGATAGAGCATGTGAAATTAGATGGCGGAGTTTTTCATCTTGGAGAGGCATTAATCGAATCCTTTGATAATGACAATTCTTTGATAGAGTTTAGCCGAGTTTTTCGGAGAGAAGGCATCTATGACGGGCTTAAAACACGCAAAGAACCTGACGACACTGCCATAACAGAAGCCAAAATGGGCGAATGGTACTTTAAGACTCGATATTTCTCAAAGGATGGTAAATTTAAGGGGACTTGTGTTAATTTGAATACGCCAATAGAATTGTATCCTTATGGTGTTCGTTATGTTGATTTGGAGATAGATGTTTGTGTATGGCCTGACGGCAAGATTGAAGTATTGGATGAAGAAAAATTTGAGGACGCAGTTAGGGAAGGACTGGCTACAGAGAAATTGACTGAAATCATTAAAGAAAAACTACAGGAGATACTAAAAAATCTGTCATCAAAGCATATATGAGACGAAAAAATCGATATGACAATAGAGAAAATGTGAATGTGCAAGAAATTTTGTAAGATTTTTAGTTTCAGAAATTCTCTTGCTGGAAGTTTAATATTCATTATTCTGACTTTGAACCTTCTGCGATTTGCCCCTTCATGCAACAGTCTTTCCTCTGCGCATTTTCTGATTTTAACTTCTAAGGGAGAATATATTCAGGGGAATTTTACTTCGATACAGAAGGCAATTAACGAGGCTGAAAATGGCTCCACAGTCCATGTTCCTTCCGGAGTCTACTATGAACATGTAGTCATAAACAAAACAATTTCACTTATTGGCCAAAATGCGTCGACTACTGTTATAGACGGTAGTAACACTGGAACGGTCGTAAGGATAACTGCGGACAATGTAAGCGTAAGTGGTTTCACCGTACAGAACAGTGGCTGGGGATGGTACAGAAGCGGTATAGAAACTCAACAAGCCGATAACTGCAAAATCGAAAATAACATTCTTTTCCACACATGCCACAACATTCGACTAAATGGTTCACGCAATTGCCTCATCGCTGGAAACAAGATAGACCATATTAACCAAATGGGTTATGGAATTAGACTGACAGAATCAACCAACTGCACAGTTTCCAACAACTTTGTGGCAAAAAACATTGGAGGCATCGTTTTTGAAAACTCATCTAATTGCACGGCAGTTGGAAATTATGTTACTCGAAACAGCGATGGAATACGATTGTATTCTTCATCTTCAAACAATACGATAATTACTAATACGGTCTTCAATAATTCCTATTGTGGCATGATATATCCTGTGCCAGGCGAGCCTCCTCCGTATGGCAACATCCTTTTTCACAATGACTTTGTTAACAACACAAACCCCTTCATCATTCAATCCAGTGGCAATGTTTGGGATAATGGCTATCCCTCTGGAGGAAACTATTGGAGTCAATATGGCATTACAGACTTACAGAGTGGTCCTCTTCAGAATGAAGCTGGAAGCGATGGTATAGGAGATATACAGTATGCTGTAGGCGGTTACGATAAGGACAGATATCCTTTGATACACCCCTATGGCTCTGTATGCAACCTAGAAACAAGTTTAATCTATTTGACTATACAATCTGCGATTAATGCTCCAGAAACCTTGGACGGGCATGCCATTTTTGTCAAAAGTGGAACATATTATGAGCATGTCGTTGTAAACAAGAAACTGTCGCTGATTGGAGAAAATCAGACCACAACCATAATAGATGGAAATAACGTTGGTACAACTCTAACAGTGAATACGAACAATGTTAGTATCATCGGATTTACTATACGCAATAGTGGGTTAAACTTTCCACCTTATGGAATGGATTGCGGTGTTCTTCTGGATCACAGCATTGGAAGCAGCATAAGTCATAGTTTGATAACAAATAATCGAATCGGAATTTACCTATTCTTTTCGAGAGATAGCGTAATAGAGCATAATGTTGTTTCTTCTAATCATGAGAATGGGATCTGGTTATGGTATTCAGGTAACAGCTTTCTCGCTGAAAATAAGATTTCGAATAGTTCGTATAATTTCGGCGTCTTTGGCGGTAGTTTTTCAGATTTCAACAATACGATAGACACGAGTAATACTGTTGACGGAAAACCAATTCAATATCTAATTGGTGCTAAAGATGAAATCATTGACAATCAAACAAACATCGGCGTTCTCTATCTTATCAACTCCAATAACGTGACGGTGCGAGACTTGAGTTTGACAAAGAATGGATATGGCGTATTCTGTTATAACGTGACAGACTCTCGGATAGAAAATGTAACCGCTTCAAACAACAATTATGGCATCTATCTTCAAAATTCCTTTGACAACACATTAAGTAACAACTATTGCCCAGGTAACTGGGTTGGGATATGTCTCCAAGAATCAAGAAATAACACTGTAGAAAATAATGTTACTCCAGACAATGAAAAAGGAATTTCTCTCTATGATGCTGACTACAACATTGTCGCCCAAAACACTATCTCCAATAATCTTTATGGGATTCGCCTTTTTGCTTCGAGCTTTAATGAAATTTTTCATAACAACTTGATTGAAAACACTAACCAGGCAGATTTGATTAGTTCATACCAAAATATTTGGGACAATGGCTTTGAAGGGAATTATTGGAGTGATTATGCGGGCGTAGATGAAGACCCTAAAGATGGAATAGGTGACTTACCCTATGAAGTCACTCCTTCGCTCACTACTCCTACTGAACTGAAGCAGTATGATCGATGGCCTCTGACGGGAATTTTTCATAATCTCGGCACTTTACTGGGCTCTTATGTAGATGTCATTTCAAACTCGACGATTGACGACTTTCAGTACTTCGAGTTTAATGGCACAATCAGGATGTACGTTTCCAACATGACTGCAGGTCAAATGTATGGATTTTGCAGAATTTGCATTCCACATGTTTTGGTGGAGCCAGAAATCAGTGTGATAATAGACAATGGATTAACAGAAGTGCTCTATCCGAACTATAATCTTCGTGATGACGGTTTGCGCAGATGGATATACTTCGCATATAGGCATTCGTCGCATGAGGTATTTATAGTTCCCGAGTTTTGGTCAATAATTTTCTTATTAACCTTAATGGTTGCAACACTCCTGTGCTTATTGTTCAAAAGGTTGAGAATCTGGAATGAAATGCTTGAAAGATGATTATTTGTACATAGATATAGAACTTAATCCCATAACTTATAAATGTTAGAAAATTGCAATATTATAGTGCGAATCAATAAAAGAGGAAAGGAGAAGAGAAAAATGAAAAGAAATCTTAGTTCTAGTGCTGTTGCTTTGCTATTAGTATCAGTGATGCTACTAAGTTCTTTAACATTTACATCTAATTTGATTTATGCTCAAGGAGATAACATAACATTCACTACTGGCACTACAATGAGCTTTACCAGCAACACAGAAATGACGATTACGTCGGATGTTTCAATGAGATTTGGAACAGGCATCCAAATGCAGTTCATTGACTTTGATGGAGATGGTGTGCTTGAACCATGTGATTATATTATGGTAAATCCTGCAATAGGTTACCTGCCTCCCTCTTGCTCATGGTGGGAAGTACTAGATTTGCAGGGTAACCCTACAGGTTATGAATTCCATGTTGATGGTGTCATCCCTCCATACGAGGCTCACGTTGACTACACCATCTTTAATGGTCAACCTGCCCCTATTCCAGTTCCACAGGGTATCATTGTTGCTGAAAAGAAAATCGAAACCATAAAACCTTGTGATACTTTTGTTGTCCACTGGCCCTCAGAATGGTATCCACTACCATGCTCTTGGTGGGAGATACTAGACCCCTATGAAGGAATGCCAACAGGCTATGAATTTCACGTGGACGCAACTAATGAGAGCTGCGAGTTCCACATAGATGAAGTAACTCCAGGAAGTCTGATATTTGCACCTCCATACTACTATGAGTTAGAAGCTCGACAGAAGATAATAGAGATCAAGCCCTGTGACTGGTTCGTAGTCACTGATCCACAGGGATTCACTCCGCCGCTCTGCAGTTGGTGGGAAATACTAGATCCATCAGGACTTCCAAGTGGCTTAGAATTTCATGTGGATGGAACGCCTGGCGGACCTGGAAAATTCCATGTCGACGACGTCATACCTAGCCCACTTAAACTACCTTGGGGCGCATCTTACTCTCTTAGAGTTAGGCAAAAGATTGACATAATACAAGAATGCTTCAACGGTAAAACTGACCCCATCTTCATACCCGACCCCCTCTCATGGTGGAAAGTAATAAACCCCTCCATTGGCGACGTTGAATTCCGTGTTGACTCATCTAATCCTGATGGAACCTTCCATGTAGCCACTTCAACTCAAGTGGCTCCATTTACCCCACCTGTATACATAGTAACAGCTGAGAAAAAAATCAGTGACATCCAACCATGCTACTGGTTTACAGTTGGCATGGGCGACCCGCTTCCTGGAAAATGCTCATGGTGGAGAATAATTTCGCCACAGCAATGGGCTGGCATCATCATCCATGTAGATTCCAATGATGGAATCAGCAGATTCCACGTAGATCAAGTACAAGGCCAAATAACACCTATGACACCTCCGCCATACAGTGTAACAGCTGAACCATACACGCCGCAAGGTCCATCATGGTATATTAAAAATCCATATCCAGACTATGCCCCAAGCGGAATGCCAGACTTTGACGAGAGACAAGCGGACTGGTGGTGGCGTTCATGGGCATTTCCAGACGCAGTTGCAGTGTGGCAACACTTTGACGACCAATATAATGACTGGGACATATACTACTCAATATACACCGATCCCAACATATGGTGGACAATAGGAACCGACTACGCACGCCCAATAGTTTCAGACAGCCCAATGGGAACGCCATTTTTGGGAGGCGATGACAAGCAACCAGCCATTTCATGGTATTCAAGCAACTACGCAATCTGCGTGTGGCAACACTGGATGGGAAACGACTGGGACATCTTCTATTCGGTGTTCACTCCGAACATTGGGTGGAGTATCCCAGCTCCAATATCGGTTATCTCAGGCTACGATGATTATGACCCAGCAATAGCTTTCGACACAAACGGATATGCTGTATGTGTATGGGTACATGGAACCTCACCAAACGCAAAAATCTACTATTCAGTATGGAACCCGAACACCCTTTCATGGGTAGGTCCAAACAGTTCTCTAACCGTAGGTGGATGGCAAGGAAAAGCAGCAATGCCTGAAATAGACATAGATTCAAATCACAAGGTAGTTACAATATGGACTGACACTGCCGGCGGCGCAGGCACCGAAAAAGTATGGTTCTCATGGACAACTCTTACGCCCCCAATCCCACCAAACCCCGTATGGAATAATCCAGCGGCAGTCCCAGCTTGTCCAGTCGGCATGAATTGGCAGAAGGGACTTTCCCCAAACACTTTGGGCAACAACCTCATGGACTGGGGGCTTCCAGCACCTTCAGCTGGCCAAGAACCACTCTATTACGCGAAATTTAACCCAGGCGTAGGTTGGAACCCTGTAGCAACACCGTTTACTCTTCCAACACCAACAAATGGCGAACACCCCGACTTAGCATATGACTTCAACAACAACGCAATAGCAGTTTATACACAGTGGCCAACCGGACAAATATGGTACTCCTTCTGGAATGGTGGAAACTGGCAACCAGTCGGCGGAGCATTTGCCGCCACTGCCGGTTTCGGAGCCGCACGCGCAGATCAGTGGCCCGCATTAGCGTTCATTAAGAACAACAAAGGAATTCTGGTGTGGAACTCATATCCAGAACCCTATGGAACAGGTTGGAGAAGCGAAATCTACTACTCAGTTTATACACCCACTTACCCGACAGACAGCTGGACACAAGCAAAGAAAATCTACGAGCCTAACAACCCAGCACTTTTCCTAACAGGAGACGACTATTACGTTGACATCGCATCACCAACTGGAAGCGCCACAACACCCATGTCAGTGCCGCCTAACCCTGCACCACCAGCTAATCCCTATTGGACTTGGTGCGGACCATTAGCAGTTGCCAACTCAATATGGTGGTTCGACTCCAAATACGAATCCAACACCCTTCCACCACCAACAACAATCATAGATACTTATCCACTCGTAACATCCTACAACCCCGGCGTATGGGATGATCACGACCCTCGAAACGTACAACCCTTTGTTGAGCACTTAGCTTACCTTATGGACTGTGACGGCATGAGAACCAAACTATGTCATGATGGCTCAACTGTTTGGGATATGCAAGCTGGAATAACACATTACCTTTCATGGAGCGGAGTTAACCCGCTAGGTGACGTAGACGGAAACGGCATTGTCGACCAAAATGACGTAAGTCTGGTAGCTGCTGCCATGGGAAGCAAACCTGGAACAACAAACTGGAACCTCGCTGCCGATATTTATCCAGTAACAACTGCTTATCCTCCAACAACTGACAACATTATTACTCTAAATGACTTAGCCCTTGTTAGCGCTCACATGGGTGAAAGAGGCCAGTTCTACGAGCACACAACAGGCTTGTATCCAAGTTTCTCTTACATTGAAGAAGAAGTTATGAGATGCCAAGACGTAGTCCTACTGCTTGCCTTCTTCCAGAACGGAGATCGCGATGGCGGACACTTCGTAACAGTGGCAGGAGTAAACTCTACTGCAAGCCAATACCAATTGTTAATCAGCAACCCCATAAGAGACGACTTCGAATCAGGAGCAACTCCAGCTGGGCGTTCACCAGTTCCACATGTGCACGGGCCAGAACCACCATACACCACACACAACAACGCTAGCTTAGTTTCACAAGACGCGTGGACAGTGAAGTATAATGCAGTTGGCGGCTATTGGTACCTAGAAGGATACTTCAGTGACTCATCTTGGGAAGCAAGAATCGAGTTTGCCGTCACAACGTCGCCATACATCCGCGACGTAGCTGTAGTTGATGTCAAACCATGGAAAACTGTGGTAGGACAAGGATACACGGTTAAGATTAACGTAACCGTTACGAACGAAGGCGAAGTCACCGAAACATTCACCCTTACCGCATACGCTGACCTAGCGCTACCTGAAGGAGACGAAATTACAATTGGAACACAAATAGTTAGCAACTTACTTGTTGGAGAGACGCGAACTATTACATTTGTTTGGGACACTACAGGCGTATCCAAGGGCAGCTACACCATAAGCGCTGTGGCAGACACACTTCTAGGCGAAACACACACAGCAGACAACACCTTCACTGATGGTTTGGTTAAGGTTGTGGTTCCAGGCGACATTAACGGTGACGGCACAGTTGACGGAATGGATCTGGGTGAACTGGGCATGTCTTGGCTGGCTAGCGAAGGCGGTCCCGACTACGTTGCAAACAGAGACATCAACGGCGACGGCACAGTTGACGGAATGGACCTAGGCATCATGGGCATGCACTGGCTAGAAACAGACCCATAACAAACCCAACAACCCCCCTTTTTTCCATTTTTCTGTCTCATAAAATCCATTTCAAGCGCGATTGATTGACCCAGATTTCAGGCAAAAAATAGGCGTTAGCCAATGAGAACATACTATTAGCCATATGTTTCTAACTTCTTCTTTAACATCTCACTCACTAGTTCAGCTTTCACACGTCCACGAGCTTTTTTCATAACCGAACCCATAAGTGCGCCAAAAGCGTTTATCCCCCTTTCCTTCACTAATTTCTCATTTTCCCGCAGTAGGTCATTAATCATTTTTTCAAGTTCTTTTTCAGACATCATTGCAAATCCTAAATCTTCAACTGCTTCCTTAACAGCTGCATTTTCATGCTTCGATAGCCAAGTTAAAATGTCTGGAATTGCCTCTTTAGCAACATCACCTGAGCCAACGAGACGAAACAGTTCCTCAAACTGTTCATCTGAAACCTTTTCAACTTCCACTCCATCACGCTTCAAAGCCTTCAACGACTCTGTTAGGACAGAGGCAACAACTGTTGGCGAAACATTGCTCTCTTGCACAATTGCTTCAAATAAATCGACAAATTCAGAATCAACAATCTGCTTAGCCAATTTTTCATTAAGCCCAAACTCACGCATAAAACGTTTCATCAATTGTTCAGGCAACTCAGGAAGACGACTATGCAATTCTTTGACGTAGCCATCTCGAATTTGAATCGGGGGGATATCAGTTTCAGGATACATTCGTGCGGCGCCAGGACGTGGACGCAAGTAGTTAGTGGTTCCATCGGGATTTGCTCCACGTGTTTCCTCTGGAACTCCCTTCAAGGCTTCCCTTACTCTCTCAACTACGGTCTTCAAAGCGTCAGATGCATTTTCCAAATTATCCGCAACAAACACAACGGCGTCCAATGTTTCTGCTTTAACAGCTTGCCTAAGCTCATTAATTTCTTCAATGGTAATTCCGTAAGCGGGCATCTCATCTGTGTGAAAAATGCCTCCAACTCTACCCCAAAAACGTGCACGACTAGCCACTTCTGCTCCGAGTCTCATTTTCGGTGCAAGCTCCATTTTGAGCAAGCCTTCAAATTTTGGCAATCTAACTGCTAGCACTTGTTTCTTCTGCTCAACAGCTTTTTGAAGAACTTTGCATCTTGTCTTTGAGAAAATTGAAGTGACGTTTACAATTTCTTCTTTGATATCTTCTTCTCTTATCCCACGCTTCCTCAGTTCATCTCTTATTTTAATGAGCCCAAGTTGACGCTGCACCTCATATTCAATAGCCGTTGAAACAAGTTCAAGTTCCTGAACTCCTTTTATCTCAATCAATGCACCGTCTTTGATTGAAATGTTTAGGTCTTGGCGAATTGTGCCCAGGCCTCGTCTAACCTTCCTCGTAGCTCTCAAAATTCGCCCAATAGCTAAAGCAGTTTTTTCCGCTTCCTGAGGAGAATAAATAACAGGCGCAGTTGCAACCTCGATGAGTGGGATTCCAAGACGATCAATTCGATACCTAATATTCGAACCGTCTTCTCCCATTTTTCTTGCAGCGTCTTCTTCAAGACTTATGTGTTGAATAGGAACTTTCTTTCCCTCAATGTTTAACTCTCCATCAAGAGCAATAACGCATGTTCTTTGAAAGCCAGTGGTGTTTGATCCATCTATCACTGTCTTTCTCATAACATGAATTTCATCAACTGGTTTTGCTCCACAAAGAAGTGCCACAGTGAGTGCGATTTCGACGGCTTCTCTATTAAGATCATGTGGCGGTTCTTCATCCATCTCCACAAGGCATGATGTTTCCCTATTTGCTTCGTAGATTATTTTGACGCCTTTTTGAAACTCAAAAAGAGCTGCAGGGTCAACTTGGCCCAATTCGCTTTGTGTTGGTCTTAGTCTTCTTAGAAAGGTGATTTCTGGCTCCTCTTTGAAAAGTTGAGGTTTACAAGAGCAAAAAAGCTTAGTCGCTGTGTCCAGTTGCTGGTGCACTTCGAGTCCAGTTTTCAAACCTATCTTTGAATAGTCTATGCTCATGCCTTTTTTCTCCATGATTCTCATCTAGGAAGGGTTCTTGGGGAAATTTCGTTTGCCATGTTTTCGATAAGAAGTTTTTTAGCTTCGTCTACTTTCTTTGTTTGGCCGAAAATCCACATTAGTTTCACTAATGCTGTTTCGGCTAACATGTCTTCGAGAGGAATTACGCCCACTACCAACAAGTCTCGACCTTGATCATACACGTTCATATCTATGCGTCCCCAAATGCACTGAGAAGCCATGGCAACTATGACATCCTTTTCGATGGCTTTACGAATAGATTCGAGACAATAATTGCCTACATGCCCCAGTCCAGTTCCTTCAAGAACGATGCCTCTGTACCTTTCGCTGATGTACCAGTCAATGATTTGAGGATTAAGGTTAGGGTGAAACTTGATAAGCGCCACTTTTTCATCAAAATCAGGCTTTACTACCGCCTTTCGCGCAGAGTTTCGCTCATGATAGTTTTCTGTAAGCATTTGGATTTGCCCATTTTCTATTCTGGCAATTGGACTAGCGTTAACTGATTCAAATGTATCTCGACGACTCGTGTGACATTTTCTAACTTTAGTTCCACGATGAAAAATTATGGACTTGTCAGATATAGTTTCATGCATAGCAACGGCTACTTCTGCGAATGGTGCATGAGCAGCCGCAGTAACTGCTCCAATCAAATTAGTTGCAGCATCTGAGCTGGGACGATCTGCAGATCGTTGAGAACCCACCATTATAATCGGCACTGGCAAATCTTGCAGTGCAAAACTTAGTGCTGCGGAAGTATATGCCATCGTGTCTGTTCCGTGGGCTATCACAACTCCATTTACGCCTTTTTCAATGTGTTTGGCAATAGATTTGGCAATTTCAGACCAATGTCTTGCAGTTATGTTTTCGCTGAATAGGCTGAACAAGATTTCAGTATCTATGATTGCGATTTTTGAAAGTTCTGGAACTACACTGTAGAGGTCGCTTGCAGAAAGCGCTGGACGTACTCCGCCAGTTCGGTAATCAACTCGACTTGCAATAGTGCCTCCAGTGCTTATGATAGCAACTTTAGGTAAGCCTGATTCTTGTTTTGGAAGCGATGGCGGCGAAAAAGCTGGTTTTACTCCTTCACCTATTTTTTTGATCTGAGTCATTGGAGTGATAAGAACACCAATGTTGTAGCCACTTTTTAATTTGATGATAACGTGTTTATCGTCACCGTACTCAGAACGTGGGATGAGAACACCTTCATAGATCTCTTTACCCTTTGTGATGTGAATTATGTCGCCAATTTCTGCTCCGATTTTTTTCAAAGCTTGTAAGGTTGTTCCTTTGTAGCCTGGGAATTCACTCATTCTTATTTCTCCAAAAGTTTTGAAACGTATGGGCCGTCGTAGTCATAGCCGAATCGCCTATAGTATTGTTTTGTTCCAAGTGCGCTTATAATGACAACCTTTTTTCTGTCATAATCCTCCTTAGAGATTCTTTCAGCTTCTGAGAGTAGGATGCCTCCGTAACCTTTGTGCTGCCACGCTTTAGCAATGTGCCTTCCAACAGGGACAAGCGAACCATAAATATGTAGTTCGCGAACTATTGAAGTTGTTTCAGAAGTAATTTCTGACCTATGCGCCCTCCCAGACGGAATGCGCAGTCTCAAATAGCCAATAAGCACATCATTAATCGGGTCCTCAGCTGAAATGAAAATTTCTTCTCCTTCCGACGCTTTTTCCTTAATTCTTGAAATTTTGATGTTGTCTGGGTTTGGCTTCACTTTATCCATTAACAGTCTATGTCCAACTTCACGGCATCGTATGCATCTGCATCGTATCTGTTGTTCTTTCAGTTTTTGTAAAACCAGTTGCCTAAGATTGCTTCGGTTTACTCCTGCTTCTATGAGGAAAGCTGGAATATCTCTTTGAACCCGCATGATGCGAATCCAAGGCGGGACAATCTTTTTTACTTCCACAATAAGTTCAGCGGCTTCTTCTGTGCTATACGGTTTGTATTTTCCAGTTTTCCACCATTCATAAGTCTTTGTTCCCTTGATGACAAGACAAGGATATATCTTAATCATGTCTGGTTTGAAATTAGGATTTGTAAAGATTTCTTTAAATGCGGTCAAGTCTCTTTGGAAGTTTGTTCCAGGCAGACCTGGCATTAGGTGATAGACAATTTTTAATCCTGCATCTTTCAATATTCGTGTAGACTCGATGACATCTTGAACAGTGTGGTCGCGGTCAACCAACTCATAAATATCATCATATATGTTTTGAACACCCAATTCTACACGTGTAACAGCCATAGACAACATGTGGTCAACATGCGTTTCTTTAGCCCAGTCAGGACGCGTCTCCACTGTGATTCCGACATTGCGTACCTTACTTTCTTCAGCATTTTTCTTCGCCTCTTCCAATGATTGAGAACTTTTTTTGGTTACTGCGTCTAAGCATCGTTGAACAAAATGTTCCTGATATTCCAGCGGCATGCTGGGAAAGGTTCCGCCCATAATAATAATTTCTACCTTGTCAACAGAATGCCCAATCGCTTCAAGTTGTGCAATTCTGTTATTAACTTGCTGGAGGGGGTCAAATTTGTTTTCTATTCCTCTCATGGCTGCTGGTTCAAAGCCTGTGTAGCTTTGAGGAATTCCATAGGCTGGTCCGCCTGGGCAGTAGGCGCATGGATTATTTTTTGGGCATGGCCAAGGTTTAGTCATAGCGGCTATGACTGTGATTCCAGAAATTGTGCGGACTACTTTTCTCCTAAACAGTGGAAGCAGTTTTCTTTCGTTTGGTTTTAGACATTGTATCAATTCAGCATTGGATGGAATTTGTTTTAGCTTGTATTTGCCAGCGACTCTTATCTTGAGTAAGCTAACATCTTCTCTTGTCGGATTGGGAATACCCTTTAATTGTTCAATGATTTCTCTGCAAGCTTGTTGGCTCATCAGTTTCATCCATTGATATGGCGTTGATGCTCTCAGATAAATCTAAGCCGTCTTTGCATAGACTATTTTTCCGCCTACAATTGTCATTTCTACTTCAATATTCTTAATTTCCTTGGGTGCAATCTTTTCTGGGTCATGTGACAAGACTGTCAAGTCAGCCAGTTTGTCCACTTCTATTGAACCTTTAATGTTCTCTTCGAAAGAGGCAAATGCTGCATTTATTGTGTACATGTGCAAAGCTTCGTTTACGGTTATTCTCTCTTCTAGATTATCATTTCTTGTAACTGCGGCATAAATACCCAAAAGGGGGCTTATGGGCTCCACTGGGCAGTCTGAACTGCCAGTTGTCAATATTCCTTCGTGCATAAGCGTTTTGAAAGGATAGGCCCATCTTGCTCTTTTAGGTCCAAGGCGGTTAATTATCCAGAAATCGGAGATAATGAAATGAGGCTGCACTGAGGCTATTAGATTTAGTTTCTTTATGCGATCGATTAGTTTCTTGTTTAGAACTGAGGCATGTTCTATGCGGTGGCGAGGGTTTTTTCTCGGATTTTTTGCCAGCGCTTTTTCTATGGCTTTCAATGTCATATCTACCGCTTGGTCTCCGATGGCATGGACAGCTAGTTGAAGATTGGCTTCATGTGCCTTTGCGAAAAGCCTGTTTAATTCTTCCTGAGTGTATAGTGTCATTCCTTTTGTTTTTGGTTCGTCACTGTATGGCTTGGTTAGGGCTGCAGTTCGGGCGCCTAATGAGCCGTCTGTTAGAATTTTTATGCTTCCAATTTTTATCATGTTGTCTCCAAAACCTGTCTGTAATCCAAGATCAGTTAGATGTTTCATAAATTCTACCGGAATCATAAAGTAGACTCTGACTGGCAGCTTCTCATTTGCCCTAAGCTTTTGTATGATTCGTATTTCGGTGGGCGATTCGATTATCCAATGAACTGTTGTTAACCCTTTCTCTATGGCTTTTTGACATGCAAGGAGACATGTCTGTTCTAATCCTTCTTCATTTAATCTTGGAATAGCTTTTTCAATCAAGTCCACAGCGTTTTCACGTAGAATTCCCGTAAGTTCACTAGTCTTTGGGTCTACGTCAATTTCTCCGCCTTTAGGAGGCTTTGTTCTCTTGGTTATTCCAGCGATCTGGAGGGCTTTTGTGTTAACGACGCAGATATGTCCGCAGACTCTGCGAAGGAATACTGGATTTTTTGGCGCTATTTTGTCAAGGTCAAATCTTGTTGGATACCGTTTTTCTTTGAATTTTTCTTGGTCCCATCTACTCCCTAGAATCCATTTTTCCTCGGGAGTTATCTTTACCTGCTCTTGTAGTTTTTGTTGCATTTCTTCAATTGAAGTGATGCCACGTAGGTTCAGACTGGTTAAAGATGCGCCGAAGCCCAACATGTGTACATGTGTATCTGTGAATCCTGGGATAACCGTTTTTCCTTTCAAGTCTATTATTTTTGTTGTTTTGCCTCTTAGTTTTTTGATTTGGTTGTTTGTTCCGACAGCGATAATTTTGTCTTTTAGTATGGCGATAGCTTGGGCTTTTGGTTTTTTTGTGTTCATGGTTATGATGTTTCCGTTCGTTAGGATCATGTCTGCATGCATTCTGATCCCTGCTCACTACTATTTATTGAAAATGATTAGAATGTTGCTTACTAATAACGTTGGTCTTGCAAATGTTTAGGATAAACTAGCGTGTTCTAGCGTAATTTTGCCCGGGTTTTCTTTGAAGGATTATTCTTTTTTCATAGTTTCGTCTGCTACGTAGTCTGGGTATTTGGGTTCTCTTTGATGTAGCCTCTATTTTTGGAGTTTGTCCCCTGACTTTTCCTGCTTTTGAAAGTGATCCGTGTGTTGGCATTTTTGGTTTCCTCTTTGCTATTTAGGATTGATTTGGTTCTTTTAAGTGTTTTGTCGTTGCAAGTCTCTGTTCTGTTTTGATAATTTGAGAATTTTTTGTTTTTTTCATCAATTGGTGAGGGAACTTTGGTTTTGGCGGTCTGATTTTGGAACAGATACCGTCAAGAGTTCTGTTAGGTTTGAAAAATATTATAGGAATTGAAAAGCTGATGAAAAAATTAGGTTTGTTATGTTGCATGCGGTGTTTTTCCTGCGCGCGTAAGTTCTATTAAGTATTCTGTATAATATGTGATGTCTGTGAGGGTTACTAAGGTTGAATAAGGAGTTTTCATTTCGTGTAAGATTCGGTGATTTTGAGGTTGAGATTTCTGGAAGTCGTGATGAAGTGTTTAAGACTGTTGAAATGTTGCCGAGTTTGATGGCTAATGTTTCGAAGGCTTTCGAAGTGGCAAAAACTAGTACGCCAACTTCTAATATTGAAGCCTCTACCTATCCTGTTGTTTCTGGTTCGAATTGCAGCGAAGCTGTTTTGAAGTTGCTTGAATCTGATTGGGGAAAAGAGCCTCGAACCTTGCCTGAGTTAGTTGACGCTTTAAAGGCGAATGCTCTGCATTATCCTTCTACCACATTGTCTGGAGTGTTGACATGGCTGACTAAGAAGGGTAAGGTAAAAAGATGGAAAACTGATAAAGGCTACACATATGCTATTGTTAGGAAAGAGGAGACATAAGGGCTATGAGAAAGATTAGAATTGAGATTAAGACTTCTTTTGGGCAAATTGTTGTTGAAGGCGACAGTCCGCAGGAGATTCTTGAAACCATGAAGACTATGACTCCGCAGTTTATGAGTAAAATAGGTGAGTTAACTTCAGTGAAGTTGGCTCCGCCGATGAAGGCGCAGTTGGAGGGAATCGTTGAATTAACTACTGCCGGACCCATCATAACGGCTAGAGAAAAACTTACACATTACGAAGCAGTCGGTTTAGTCTTGTATGCGTCTGATAAGAAGAGTAATACGGCTACGCAGATTAGTCAGCTTTTGGCATCTAGCGGTATTAAATGTATGGTGCCTGCAAGACTGAATGAAATGACAAAGAGAGGATTAGTGTTCAAACCAGATCCAGCAAAGCCTGATTGGAAACTGACGACACAAGGAGAAAAATGGGTAGAAGAAATACTGACAAAACTTCGAAGCACAACAAGCTAAGTAGACGCTGAGACTATTTTGCCATGAGTACTTTCTTGACTTTTTCAATCAGTTCTTCAGATACATCTTTTTCAACAGTAAATATTGCATAATTTTTTTCGGTGCCAAGTCCAATTGTGGTGACTTTTTGATGTTTCACAATAGTGTATTCAAATTGCCCGTGATATTTAGCAAGCTGCTTAAAAATTCCTCCCAATACTGCACTCCATGCGCCTCCCATCTGTTCCACTAACTCCTTTGGCATCATATACTTACTCGTAGATTTCATGCACAGAATGTTCCCTTGCATGTCGGTAATCATTACGAAACGAATTTCTTTGTCAACGCCTAGAATTGCTTTGCAAATGTCCTTCATTTCTCTTCTAATGCTGGTTTTCGAGTTTTTGGAATATAGACATTTTTTGAAGTTAGAATCGAATTCTGGAAAATCCAAGTTTGGCGTCTTCACGTTCTTCTCTTGTATCTAGCATATTTATGGTGAGTTCTAAATCCGAATAGCAGCTTTATCAGTAATTCATACAGTTGTTTCATAACTATTTTAGTCTTCAACAGTAAATCTTGAATGCGTATCTTAAGCATCCTTGCTTCGTGAGAAGAAATGAAGTTGATTTAGATGGATGAATCTACTGTTGAGTCTACAGCTGGAGTTTTTGTAGACCTAACTGAGAAAATGCCAATACGGGTTTTACATGTGGACAGTGACCCTAGCTTCTTGAAGGTTGCGAAACTGTGCCTAGAATTGCAGGGCCCATTCAAAGTGGATACTGCCTCCTCTATTGAAGACGCCATAGAAAAAATGAAGAAGAAAAGCTATGATGTCATCATTTCCGATTATGTGATGCCTGAAAAAAGCGGTCTGGAATTTCTGAAGGAACTAAGAGACAGCGGAAACAAAATTCCGTTCATCATGTTCACTGGGAAAGGCAGAGAAGAAGTAGTGATCAAAGCATTGAACCTCGGCACTGATCAATACGTTGAGAAAACTGGCGCCCCAGAAACGGTTTACTGTCAACTCGCCCACAGCATCAGAACTGCTGTTGAAGGCAAGAAGACAGAAGAATCTTTAAGGAAATCTGAGGAAAAATGGCGTTCACTGGCCAAAAATGCGCCTAACATTATCATAATTGCAGATCGCAATGGCACAATTCAGTTCATCAACCGCACTGTAATAGGCGTTAGTCCTGAAAAAGTAGTTGGCAAGAGTATCTACGATTTTATTGATCCAGAGAATCACGAGACGGTAAGGAAAACCATCGAACATGTTTTTCGGACAGGAGAAGACGGCAGATATGAGACCCCTGGATCTGGTCCTGATGACAATGTTTCATGGTATGAGACGCATGTAGGAGCTATCAAGCGTAACGGGCAGATTGTTTCTGTGACGCTGATCAGCACAGATGTCACTGAGCGCAAGAAAACAGAAGAAAAGTTGAAGGAAAGTGAAAAAAAATTCAGGTTGATTTTTGAAGGTGCAAGAGACGGTATTCTCGCCGCCGATGCAAAAACAAAAAAATTCGTGTTGGCCAATCCCAGGATTTGTGAGATAACAGGTTATAGTGAAAAAGAATTGCTTAGGTTGGGTGTGGAGGACATACACCCCAAAAAGGATTTGTCGTATGTTATAGATACTTTTGCAAAACAGCTTCAAAGGAAAATCGAAATTGGTAGAGATATACCTGTTTTAAGAAAGGATAGAAATGTTGTCTATTGCGATATTAATTCTTATCTTTTAGAAGTTGGAGAAAGGAAATTACTTGTGGGTCTTTTTAGAGACGTCACAGAGCGCAAGAAGGCGGAGGAGAAGCTAAAAGAGTCTGAAGAAAAGTATAAGAACCTTTTCGAAAACTCACGAAATGTCACCCTCACATTGGACTTCAAAGGAAATGTGACTTCTATAAACAAGGCTGCCGTAGAATATGGCTTCAAAAAAGACGAAATGATTGGAAAGAATATGCTCAAGTTCGTTCCCAAGAAATACTGGCCGAAATTACTCAAAGAACTTGTGCATATAACTCAAGGAAAAACAGTTGAAGACGAAATCGAAATAATCACTCCGAAAGGAAAGAAAATCGCGACGTATAGAAGCAACCCAATAATCATAGGCAACAAAATTGTTGGTATACAAGTAATTCTAGAAGACATAACTGAACACAAACAAACAGAGAAAGCAATGCAGGAATCTGAGGAAAGGTTCAAGACTTTAGTGGAAGAAGCTCCAATTAGCATATTTAATACCGATCTCAAGGGAAAAATCACTTATGCCAACAAGAAATTCGAAGAAGCCACAGGCTATTCGCGTGAGGAGATCGTCGGCAAGAACAGTTTCAAGCTTGGTATTATGTCTGATGAAACATTGAAGTTACTCGCGGAACGGATGAAGAAGAGATTAATCGGGAAACCCAGTCGTCTTTTAGAGGGTCGGTTCAAGCGCAAAGACGGAGAATGGATATGGGCGGAAATAGAGGGCAGATTAATCAAGAAGTTCGGGGTTCCAGTCGGCTTCCAACTTACTGCAAGAGATATCACTGAACGAAAGAGAACGGAAAAAGCGATTCGAGAGAGCCAAGAGAAGTTTGAACAGCTGTTTATGAGTAATCCTGAAGCAGCTGTTTATGTGGATTCAGATTTTCATGTTTTGGATGCTAACTCTCGTTTTAGTGAGCTTTTCGGCTACTCTTTAGATGAAATCAAAGGCAAACAAATCTCGGATCTGACAGTGCCAGAAGACAAAAAAGAAGAAGGACAAACGTTAGACAAAGAAGCCAAGAAAACATTTGTCTATTATGATACTGTTAGAAAGAGAAAAGACGGAACTTTAGTTCCAGTTTCCATATCAGCTGCCCCTATAACAATTGAAGGCCAACCAGTAGGCTATGTAGGCATGTACAAAGACATCACAGAAAGGAAGCGTTTTGAGGAAAGGCTTTCCACGTTGCACACACATAGTCGAGACTTGAACATAGCGGAGAGCAGAGAGGAAATATACCGACTGACCTTAGACGCCATGGAGAAGACGCTAGGGTTTGAAATTGCATTTTTTATGATTGTGAACAAAGACATGCTTTACGTTGCAGATCATCGTGGATATCCAGAAGCATTTTCCATTAAGCTGCCACTAGACGGGACGAAAAGAGGCGTAAGCGTTAAGGTGGCGCAAACCGGCAGATCGATCAACGTTCCAGACGCAGAAAAGGAAGATGCTTGGGTCGAATTCATGCCTGGCATACACTCCGCACTCGATGTACCCGTCAAGATTGGAAGTAAAGTCCTTGGAGTTATAGGCGTAGACAGCAAAAAATTGAACGCTTTCAGCGAAAAAGATCAAGAGCTACTTGAAATTTTAGCATCACATGCTGCCACTGCGTTAAGCAACTTGGATCGTGCTAAGAATTTGGAGACATACGCGCAAGAAATTCGAGAGAGCCAAGAGAAGTTTGAACGGTTGTTTATGGGTAATCCTGAGGCAGCTGTTTACTTGGACCCTGCTTTTCATATTATTGATGTTAACCCCCGTTTCAATGAGCTTTTCGGCTACTCTTTGGATGAGGTTAAAGGCAAACACATTGACGATGTAATAGTGCCGGAGGACAAAATGGAAGAAGGAGAAATGCTGGACAAAAAAGCTTTGAAAGGGTATGTTTATTACGATACTGTTAGAAGGAGGAAAGATGGATCTTTAGTTCCGGTTTCTATATCTGCTGCCCCAATCATAATTGAAGACCAACTAGTAGGCACTGTGGGCGTATACAAGGATATTACAGAAAGGAAAAATTATGAGGAAAGTCTGTCAGCGTTAAACATCTATGGTCGGAAATTGAATACCGCAGAGAGCAAGGAGGAAATATATCGCCTAACCTTGGACGCCATGCAAACGGTACTTGGATTTGAGTATGCAGACTTCTTTATGATTGACAAAAGCATGCTTTGCATAGTTGATCAACGTGGATATCTAGAACCTTTTCCACTTGAGTTGCCGCTGGATGGCAGTAAGAAAGGCATATCTCTTAAGGCAGTAAAGACTGGCAATTCCGTTTTGGTTCAAGATGTAAGAAAGGATATAGATTTCGTCGAAGGACTCCCCGGCGTACTTTCCGAGCTCGCCGCACCGATTAAAGTTGGGCAAAAGGTCCTTGGAGTACTAAATGTAGAAAGCAAAAAATTAAGTGCTTTTACCGAAAAAGATCAGGAACTACTTGAAATCTTAGCAGCCCATGCTGCCACTGCGATAAGCAACTTGGAGTATGCCAAGAGTTTGGAGTCTTACGCAAAAGAAATTCGAGAAAGCCAACAAAAGTTTGAACGGCTGTTTATGAATAATCCAGAAGCAGCTGATTACTTGGACCCTACTTTTCACATTATTGATGTTAACCCTCGTTTCACCGAGCTTTTCGGCTACTCTTTGGATGAGGTTAAAGGCAAACACATAAACGATGTAATAGTGCCAAAGGGCAAAATGGAAGAAGCAAAAATGTTAGACGAAGAAGCTGAGAAAACATTTACCTATCACGATACTGTTAGAAGGAGGAAAGATGGATCTTTAGTTCCGGTTTCTATATCTGCTGCCCCCATCATCGTTGAAGGCAACCTAATAGGCAGTGTAGGATTGTATAAAGATATTTCTGATCTTAAGAAAGCTGAAGGAGAATTGAAGGCTACTCTGAATAAGTTGGGGTTGATGAATGAAAAGCTACGTGTTGTTGGTGGGTTAACTAGACATGATGTGCGAAACAAACTCTCTGCAATTACAATGAACATTTATCTAGCTAAAAGCAGGTTAGCTATGGATGATAAAGCGTTGGAACGTTTAAATGAAATTGAACCAATCGTTCGAAATGTGGAAAGGATTTTTGATTTTGCAAGGACTTACGAGATGATAGGTATTGAAGAATTAGTCTACATTGATGTGAATAAAACCTTTGAGGAGGCAGTTTCGCTCTTTTCAGATTTGAAGGGCGTAGAAATAGTTAACAATTGCAGTGGATTAACTGTACTAGCGGATTCCTTACTGAGGCAATTTTTCTACAATTTGATCGACAACTCGCTGAAATATGGCGAAAAAATCACTCAAATCAGAATATACTTTGAGAAAACAGAAGACGATAAGCTGAAACTAATTTACGAAGACGATGGAGTAGGAATACCAGAAAAAATGCGGAGTAACCTTTTCAAAGAAGGGGTTGGAAAAGGCACAGGCTATGGATTATATATGATAAAGAAAATATGTGAAACCTACGGATGGACAATCCAAGAAACGGGCAAACCAAGAAAAGGAGTCCAGTTCATCATTACCATACCTAAAATGAGTAAAGATGGGAAAGAAAATTACAGAATCCCATAGATCCCATAGACCTTTTCAATTGTCTTCTTAACGTTAAATGAAATGACAAAGAGTGGATTAGTTTTAAGCCTGATTGGAAATTGACGACGCAAGAAGAAAAGGGGTAGAAGAAGAAATACTAACAAAACTAAGAAGCTTACAATACTTGGCAATTTGAAATTTGGTTTTCAAGAGCCATTGTGTAAGCCATAAATCTACTTAAATAAGTTAGCCAATCTGCAGTATAAGATCAAAAGTTGCGTGACCGTTATGTCTTTCATGTTTGTCTGTCCCAAATGCGGTAGGCAGCATACAAAAACAGAATACGAGGACAGCAGGTTTTGTCGACAGTGTGGCAAATTTCTCACCTATCGCAACAAAGTGAAAGTGCCTTCCTCAAGGGGGCAGACAACAAGAAGTGATGAATGGGTTCTTTTTCCTTACACGCCCTATCCACAGCAGTTGGAGTTTATGAGTGATGTTAGGAATGTGATAGGTAACCGAGGCGTTTTGGTGGCTGAGGCTTGCAACGGTTTCGGCAAAACTGCGTGCGCTTTGGCCAGCATTTTACCTATGGGTCGCAAGATCTTGTATGCCACAAGAACTCACGAGCAGGTACGTCAAGTTCTTATGGAAATGGAAAGCATTAACAGAAGTTCAGGGAAATTGTTTTCGGCTGTAAACCTAGCCAGCAGACAATATCTGTGCCTCAACGAGAAGTGTAGAAGTCTTTCTGCAGTGGAGGCTTTGGAAGCCTGTCAATTGCTGAAGGAGGCTGGTAAATGCCCCTACAAGACAGAAATTGAATTACCAGACTCAACTCTTCCATTGGTTTTGTCTATCAGCAGGCTTAAGAGACATGGTCTGGCAAGAGGAGTTTGCCCCTACTTCTTGGCAAGAAAGGCAGCTGAATACTGTACTGTCATTGTGGCTCCGTATCAATATATCTTTAATGAGCACATTAGAAGACGGATTAAGCTTGAGCTCGGCGATAAGGTGTTGGTTTTCGATGAAGCTCACAACGCCGATAAAATTGGACAAGATGCTTTGAGCGACACTCTTTCCGAAAAGACGCTGAGCAACGCTAAGAAGGAGTTGGAAGCTGTAAAGGCATCAACTGACCTAATTGATAGTTTAGCAGCATATTTGGACGAAAAGGTTTCAGAAAACCCTTTGGCAAAACCTGGATTTGAGCTGCGTGCGGACCTAGAGCATGTTTTGGGGACGAGTGATTTTTCCTCATTTGTAGACAAGTTCTCAGATCTTGGGGAGGAAATTCGAATCCAGAAAACGGAGAGGGGTGATTTCCCTGTTTGTTTCTTGAATGGTATTCTTGGCTTTCTGGAGCGTGTAGGCTCTGGTTCGGGAGAAAGTTACGTGGCTGTTTATCGAAGATCTTTCCAAGGTTTCAATGTTTTAGAGTATCGATGTCTTGATCCTAGCCTAGCCATAAAACCAGTGGTTAATGAAGCCTTGGGAGCGCTGATCATGTCGGGGACTCTATCTCCGCTTGAGCTTTTCGCTGAAACTTTGGGGCTAGAAGAAGCGGAGAAGCGAACCTATTCAGCCATAGCGGACCCAGAAAACGTGCGCACAATAATAGATTCATCGGTTACGACCAAGTTTACAGAGAGGAGCGAAGATATGATCTGCCGCTATGGAGAGAAGGTTTCAAAACTAGTTAGCAAGATCCCCAACGGCGTTCTTGTCTTCTTTCCTCAAAGGAAACTTATGTTTGAGAGCCTGCAGACTTGGCGAAAAATGAGGATTATGGACCATGCGGGTTCTCGTTCTTTTCTTGGTGGGAAGCCTTTGTTTATGGAGGGCGATCGAGCAATAGAGAACAGAAAGATTGTGGAAGAGTACAAGAAAGTGGCTAAAAGTGAGACTGGAGCTGTTTTGTGCTGTGTTTTTAGGGGAAGAAATGCTGAGGGTTCTAATTTTCCTTATGAGGAGGCTAGGGGAGTTTTCTTGATAGGCGTTCCTTATGCTGACTACAGTGATCCAGTGGTTAAGACTCAAATAAGGTACTATAATAATAAGAGAAAAGGCATGGGAGAACGGTGGTATCTCATGGATGCTTTCAG
>Ga0315280_10003594_pt1 | contig 23698 bp, 15 predicted proteins | sample YL17G06_40_MG_FD_203697 | JGI IMG/M metagenome (GOLD analysis project Ga0315280, IMG submission 203697) | Sediment microbial communities from Yellowstone Lake, YNP, Wyoming, USA - YL17G06_40 | ecosystem: Environmental > Aquatic > Freshwater > Lake > Sediment | place: USA: Wyoming | collected... | reverse complement strand
CCCGCAAGGCTTAGGCATTGTAAGCTGAGATGCTGCTGCATATACAAACTATATGATGACGATGGATTGATGTTCAGGCGGAGTTAAACGTTGAACAGTGGGAGCAGACACTCGGCAGCGAAATATATACTTTCAGTCACCCGGAAGGAAGCCACGACGACCGCTTCTGAGCGATATGCCTAGCTGTGATGGCGACGTTGAAAACGGAACCCCAGAAGCCACCAGCATTCACATTCGGTTAGTAGGCTGCGTGGGATTTGAACTCAGCACCCATTGGAGATATCTCCCGCGCAATCCCCTTTTTTGTCTGTTTTTGCTGGACGTAAGCAATTCTTGGCTGTGAAACTGTGTGGAAAGACTTCTGGAAGACGGCTCTAGTTCGTATTAAGGTTTCACATGACTTATATCAGTGTTAATAAACAACAGTCATCGTGGTTGCGATGGCTCGTTTTCCTCAGTCTATAGTGGAAAAAGGAAGTCAAAAATGGATGCAGAAACTTGTTAATGATGTGCCTAGTCTTTTGGACGCGCAGGTTAGAGAGAAGCTTAAGCTTTCAGAAGAGGAGGGCATTCGGTGGCTTTCACCTGTGAAGGATGATGAGTATGCTGAGTATCGCGATCAGGGTTTCATCGATTTGCTTGATGCGAAGTTGAATAAGCTTTGTTTAGAGGATTTCTGGCCCAGAGGAGGTCCTCAATGGGATGCTCTGGGCAAAAGTGATTCTGGAAAGTTGTTCTTGGTTGAAGCCAAGTCGCACATTGGCGAGCTGATTTCGTCAATCGGAGCTAAGGACGAGAAGTCAGTACGGAGGATACGCCGAAGCTTGGAAGAAACTAAAGACTTCCTGAACTCAAATGCAAAAGTCGATTGGTCTCGAGGCTTCTATCAGTATACGAATAGACTGGCACACCTATACTTGTTGAGGCAAAACGATCTGTCTGTATACTTGGTCTTTGTGTATTTCCTGAATGATTCCGAGATGGCGGGACCTGCTACAATCGACCAATGGAAAGGCGCAATAGAGTTGCTCCACACTTATCTCGGGATTACGCGACACAAGTTGCAGAAGTACATAACAGACGTTTTCATTGACGTAACCCAATTTTGAGAAGATGCTGTTAGTCACAAACAGCGAATAAGCACAAGCTTGCGATCGCAGAAGAATTGCAGGATTGCTTGAACTTTGCACTCTGCACCAGGTGGAGGTATCACCCGGATTTTTCCCGCAAGTCCCTCTTTTTCTGTTTTCAATAATTGCTTTCTACGTCCTGCATTATGTCGATTAAGTCTGACCGCGCAGTAGATAAATAGCGCGCGCGTCTTTCGCGAAATCATGCCTGAGCAAATTTACTTAAGCAAGAAATCCTCCAAGGAAATAGAAGAGGCTAGACAAAGGCTACTTAAAGAAAAGGAAGCTACGCGAGATAGATGGTAAAAAACGTGGCCGCGCGCTAACGTGTTGCTAAATTCTTGGGATTGACATGAACTTGTTCGATCATGCTCATGCTTTGGCTTGGATAGATACTCGTAATCGGTATGTAGAGGTGTGAGGAGAACGCATGTGTGTTCGGAATGTAAGGAGAAGTTGACACAAACAATTCGATTTGGCAACGCCCTAGCGCGCTATTCTGAACGCAAATACTAGGCTTCTGCCAAATCCTCTTCTCTTCGCTTGTTGATAGCCATTATCGAATCTTTGACCAATTTTGCGATATGTTGCTTTGGATCGAAGCTTTCATTCTGCATGCAAATGTCAAGAAGCTGTGTTATTGATTTCACCAAGATTCGGGGTTTAGAGATATCTGTAGTTATATTTTCTGAGTCTATGAATTGAACATATTCCCCTAAGGTCTCGTCGGGAACTTTAGTGGCCGCTTTCCAGTCAAACGCAATTGAGTGGATTGCCCTTATCTTTTTGGCAATTTCCATCATTTCGTCAAGCTTCAAGGGATCTTGCTCAAGATCGATGATCGTCGCCCTCTGATTTCTGATTCCTGAAAGTTGAAACTGGGCTGTTAACTCATCTCTAACTCGTTGATAGAGTGCTTCATATGTCTTAATACCATCTCTGGATTCAAAGAATGTTGGAGTGGTTGCATAGATAAACATGCAATTGTTTATTCCACCTTTTCCTCTTCCGTCAGTGTTGTCCATTAGTTCTCTGATGTTGTCATAGGCCTGATCTCTATCTTTTGAGCGCATTATGCTTGGGATAGACTCGGCTTCATCAAGTAGTATGATCAGCCCGGAATATCCGAAGAACACGAGAGCTCTTACTAGTGATTTCATCATCGCTTTGCTGTTCTGTTTGTTCACTTGGGAGAAAATTCTGAACTCCTTTAGTTCGGGTTTGGGTATCGGCTTGCCTTTGATCCAATCGAGAATTAGAGTGTTTTGCTCATCTCGAGTGGGTTCTGCTTTTCGCATGTTTTGGAAGTAAGCTCTAAGTGCATTACGAAAGTCGCTATCGATCCCGTCTATCGTCGCAAGTTCCTCTATCTTGTATTCGAGTTCAGCCTTGATCCTAGGCTCATCCAGAATTCTGTCTCTGTATTTCGACGCATAGTGCTCATACATGTCGCGATACCATTTGTCCAAGATGTGCTTCAACCCGTCTCCGTCGGGCTTGGTCTTTGTGGAAAGGCCTTCAATGATTTTCTGATAGATGAGTTCAAATTTGTTGAAAGGTGTCTCTCTTGCTTTGAGTGTTACAAAACTGACTGCGTAGCTCTTTGTAAAAGCTTCCATTCGTATGAGATTAAAAAAGTGTGTTTTGCCTGATCCCCAGTCACCCTTCAGGAATTTGACAGCCGATCCTCCTTGCTTTATGAAATCGTCGAGGTAGAACCTGTTAAGAGCTGTTAGCCAGAAGTGCCTGCCGACGCTTAAATACTCTAACCCAACTGTTGGAGCAGCACCATCTCCAAGCGCTTGGACAATTCTGTGAGCTGTGATCCTATCCAAAGAGCCCGTCATCTAACCTACCTTCACGAAACTTATTAATCCTCTATAAACTTGATCTCCGTTAGGTAAAACAATGAAAAAACACTCCTTTGGGTCTCTAAGAGGATGGAGCTCAGGCTTGACTCCGCTTCTAACCACAGGCGCATCGTTTTTTAGATATCTTGAGAGATCCAAGGTAAATTCATCAGACAAGTATGGTTGGAAGTTGTCCTTTGAAGGCTGTTCAAAGAATTGGGGTTTCTGAATTTGAAAAAGTATCGTCCTGTAAACTTCCTTGAGATGAACAGGATCGCCAACAGCTCTTCTGCTTTTCAAGCAAACTGCTTCATATGCACCGTATAGAATTTCGACAAATCTCTGACTTTGATATTGTCTGTGGAAGAGTCTATTGTTCTCCTCTACTATCTTGGAACATATCTGCTGAATGTCCATGCCACCTATCTTTTTGCCATTTACCGAGACCGAGAAGTCCCGTGTGTCCACTACTATAGTTATCATTTTGTTTACATTGTATTCTGGGAATTTGCCAGTTATGACGTCTGGAAACCACCACTCAAGACCCAAGTTAAGTCTACCAATGCTGTCCCTGAATTCCTCGTCAAATGCAAGGATTCTTGGTTCAACTTCTCTTTTGGCCAATTCTTCCAAATGTTTCAGTATCTCGCCAGACTGTGGGAACGAGGAATGCAAGTCACCAATGATACTTTTTCTCATAGATTGAAGGATCGAAGCAAAATCAGATTTTTCCAAGCTGGACCGCAGGTCCTTGACAAAGCGTTTTTGAGATGAAAGTTGCTGAAGACTCTTTCCTATAGATGCGGCAAGAGAATCCAGTTCTTTAGCAACACCCTCTAGTTCTCGCCTTTTCTCATTTTTCTCCGCTTGCCTAGTCTCGGATTCCAAGTTTAAAATCCCTCACTTTCTTAGTCTTCAAACTAGCGACAAGACTAGATATTTCGTCAACGCCTATAAAAGAAGTCACTTCTTTTCTGCTTAGATCTGGAGGAAGCATGTAATGAAAAATTGTCGGGCCCAAAATACGTGATAGTTTATGGGATTCCTGTTCTATGAAAGTCGAAATGCCGTCTTTGTCGGGCAATTGAGAAAAGTCCAGAGGACGGTTGGAATATATTGCAATGCCATCAACTTCTGTGTGAGAGTCTTTTTCTATTTCTTCTAGGAGAATTGCTGCGATCTTGTTGACCAACTCTCCGGAAAAAGTGTAATAAACGTGTTGATCGGTTTCTTCATGGACTATGGTTTTGTCAATTTCTTCGATGTCAGCAGTTCTCTTTCTGATTTCTTTGACTCTCTCTTGGGCAAATCTATCTAGCTCAACGGGCAACATTCTAACCTCTTTCATTTGTTTTCTAATCATTTCTGCGATTTCGCGATTTGCAGGGAACCCACTTCCAGTCCACTTAATTCTCGTTGGATCATCAACCTTTAGTGATTCTTGGACGAAGAGTTCTCCATCAATTTCGTTGTCGATTACTTTCCAAAATCTTCCACCAAAGAGTATTACATCGCCATTCATCAACTGTGATTGGTGGGGTATGGCACCGATTACGCCTGCTGCGTCTCGGATTGTCAAATTCTCGCTTCTTGAGCTTATGTTGCCATAGATTTGGCCAGATATTATCATGTTTTTCAGTTTTTGACTTGGAGAATAGAATCCACTTCTGTAGTCGTGTTCAAGATATTGTTTCTGTACCAGAGTGTTTAGGATGCCACGCAATTCATCTTTATCGAGAAAACTGACAGTGCAGAGTGTTTCGTAGAGTTTTTCCTCCGAGACCTTATAGCTTTTTGAACCGTTTATGAGGGAGAAAATCTGCTGGACTATAACACTATAGAAATCGATCGGACGTCTATTCTCAAGTTTGCCGTCGCCTGCAAGTTCAATCAAAGCCATGAACTTCAAAAGGTCTAGAGTCCCGCGATATACCAAAATTGCTTTGCTTTGCGATGTCCTTCTATTCCCTCTTCCGAGTCTTTGAAGAAAACTGAAAACGCTGTGCGGTGGCCCATACATTATGATAAGGTCTATGTCTCCAATATCAATCCCTAATTCAAGGGTGCTTGTTGCTACGCAAACTGCCCGTGAGCACAATAGAAGTGACTGTTCTGTTTTTTCTCTTATTTCTCTGTCTAATGAGCTATAGTGCAAAAATATCCTATCTTTGAATGCAGAATAGACTTTGAGTTCCTTGTAGATATCGTCACATTCTTTCCTTGTGTTGGCGAAAATCAATATTTTCCTGTATCCCTTCCGCATTTCTTCATAGACTATAGCTGGCACGTCAGCAACTTTTCCATTCTTTAGCCAATAGAAGACATTCTTCTGAGCTTTGTCCACTATTGTTGAACAGGCTTCAGCTGTGTCAAGCATCCATGTGGCAATCGATTCCGGACTAGCTATTGTCGCAGACATTGCGATGCGCTGCAAGCCATGTCCACAGTAGCTCTCCAGTCTTTTCAAGAGCACCTTAAGTTGCAAACCTCTTGGCGTCCCATAAACTTCATGTATGTCATCCAAAACAATGGCCTGGGCGGTTTTGATCAATTCATACTTGTTACTAATCATGACGTCTAACGATTCAGGGGTAGTAATAAGAAAATTAGGCACTTCTTGCCGTTTGGTGTCATCTCTGTCGCCGGTTCTCAAACCAACTGTTATTATGTGACCCGTGTCTCGTTGGATTGAGCCAAAAATGAAGCTGAGCCTGCTGCAAATATCATTGACAAGAGCTCGGGTTGGACAAATATACAGGCAGTATGTGTAGTTTGGATAGTCAAGCGCCTTCTCTGCGAGGGGCGCCACTACAGCTTCGGTCTTGCCAGAGCCAGTTGCCGAGACAAGCACTAGATTCTTTCCGCACAGGATTGGCATTATTGCTTCTTTCTGTGCTTTCCTTAGACTGGGGAAATTTCTGAAAATGCTCCTGCCAACACGAGGGAGTTTTGTCAGCAATTCTCGCATGCCCACGAATTGCACCTTCAGTCCAGCTGCTTGGCGTTAAGCAACTGCGCTATTGTCTTCACGAATTCTCTAATGTTGCTTCTCTGGGCTCTTGCTTTTTCAGAGATTTCCCTCAAGATAGAATCGGTAACTACTGACTCAGGTTGCCATTCATACGCAATTGAATGAATTCTACGTATTTCCTTGCCAAGTAAGATCAAATCATCAACATCAGGGAGACTCAGTGTAAAGCAGTTCGAGTTATCTAGTTGAACATGATGTACTCTAAGAATGTTCAAAACATCAGGAGTTACAGCAAACACAAAATAACCATTCGAGAAATAATCGATGTTGTTGATGAGTTCAGTAACCCTTGAAATGGCTTTTTCTCTTTTCTGAAAAGTTGGTCCTGCTAGCAGACTGCTCTCAACTTCGTCGAAAGAGAGAACTAAGCCTGAGTATTCAATTAGACAGGCTATCTTAACCAATCCTCTGATTAACGGATCAAAGTCTCCTTCTTCAAGTCGCATCTTGAACTTTGAGAAGCTTGCCAATCGTCTCAGTTCCAATATAGGTACCGGTCGCCCTGAAATGTAGTCCAGGAAAACTCTTTTTTGTTGTCCAGCCATATCAGCAGCCTTTTCGAAAGCTAAGGCGATATTTCCAGGTACACCAGGTGGGAGCTGGCGTCTTCCTACTGCGCGAGATATGCATTCTATTGCATCGGCTTTTCTATTGTCCGGCAGAGTCAGACATTTTGTCAATTCCGCGTAGACAGTTATTTCATCTGAGAAATTGCATTCAGGCTTTAGAGAAATCTTGCTCGATACAAAATTATCGGCCAAAGATTTTTCAGAAATGTACTGCAAAAGATGAGATTTGCCACTTCCATTGTCTCCATTTATGACAAGAAAACGAGATGCCCCATCCGACACCTTGTCTAGATGATTTTCTATTATCTTCTTTTCCTTCTCGCACCCGAAAACTCCGAATCCAGACTGTGGCGGAATTCCCTGCTGAAGGGCATTAATAATCGTCTGAGCTTTGTCCTTGGTTAGCTCACCATCATTTTCTTCGTCTAGCCATTCTGTTGGAACATAATGCTTGCAGAATTCGCAAATAGTTGCCTCTGCTCCAAAGGTCATGTCTCGGATATCGCATCGAAATAGCTTATGGCCAGAGCCTGATATTTTTCCTTCATCTTTCCGAAAGATACATCGAATCATTGATGGCTCGCTGTCCCTTATGATGGTGATTCGGACTTACAACTAATACACTTACATGCCCTAGTATTTTCACTTTTCTCACTTTAGACATCCAAGTGTTCTATATTCTGTTTACCCATCAGATAGTGGACTTTGGCTGAACATTTGCGATCCGAAAGTTCACGGATAGTTAAAAAAGTGAGAGTGAGTCGCAAAGAGGAAGAGGCTTCGAGATTAGGATATCAAGAAGAATATTCGGAAGGCTATGACAAGGACTACGAAAAAGGTTTGGGAGAAGGCTTCAGTGCGTGCTATTAGCCTCATGAAGCTACATGATTTCTGTCTGTTGGTACGGTCATGTCTTAAACCTAGTCTCTGCTGATTTTTTATGCATTAGTGCCTTTATCTCATCTATCACTTTCTGAATCTCAGTACTATCAATAGCTCCTCCGTGCTCTTTTGTGATCAACACACGTTTGTGTCCCTTGGTTCTCTTAAGCTGTTCTTTCGTGATTATTGTGTAGCCATTTTGTTCGTATCCCTGCCTCTTTCTTTCCCATTTTTCATCATAGGTCTTCTCCCCTAACATACCCAGATGCTCCCAATACAAGACAGGATTTCCTTCGCCATTCATGATGGTGAAGTCAGGTTTTACTGGAAAATCTGGACAATCTAACAACTTTTCGTATTCATAGACGACGTTCGAAGCTAACAACAGGTTTGCAATTATCGCTTCAGATTTCGAGGTCACTAGTTCGATCTTGTCAAGCCGATTGGTTCGATGTATGTGATTGTCAATTAGGTGTTTACGGATGGCCGCTGATGAAGTCCTAACGTCATAATGGAAGAAGATTGAGGAATTTCTGTTCAAGATGGAAGAGTTGGTTTTGGCGTGAAAAAGGTGATATTTTGCGGAGTTCTGAACCAACACTATTAGCTTGTCGAGCTGGCGGGTCAGTGCTGTGTATATGAGCTCTTTGCTGATTAACGCGATTTTCTCTGGGACTATCAAGATCACAACATTGAATTGGCTGCCTTGAATCTTGTGTACAGTGAGCACATACGCAAGCTCCAGGTTATTCTTGGCAAATGCCGCATCAGCCTTGAGCAGTTTATCTTCTTCGCCGCGATATTCCAGCAACAAGGATCGCGTCCCTCCGGTCTTTGGCTTGTAGATTCTACTTATGCCTAGTTGCCCATTAGCTAGAAACTCGACGAATCCTTTCTGAGCGTTTTTGAAGTCCCATTCGAACCATTGTCTATACCTGTTCTTGGTCTGGATTATCCTATCGAAATGGGTGAAATCATCAACTCTGCCAAAGATAGCTGCCTTTACTCCTGGTATGTAACTGTAAAGAAGTGAATGATACTTGTGCTGGAGACGGTAGTTCAGATCCGTGGTGCCGAAAAAGCCCTGTCTATAAGGAGTTATTATCTGAAAGAAATCTACTGAGTACTTATTTTCGGAGCCGAACTTTGAGTTCATTTCTTCTCTTTGTGCTCCAACCAAACGATTGAAGCAGTCATACTCCTTAAGTTCTTGATAATCCGTGAATTCCTGCTTTGCAATTTCGGCTATCTTCTTATTTATAATTTCTGGCAGCTCTAGTTCATCTTCCCAGTAATCGACTTCGAGGTCCCCATTTTTGTAGCCGTTAAGAATCTTGAGAATCATCTCCTCCCAGAAGGGATCTTCTTCTTCGGATGACATAAACACGCTTGCCAGTTTTGCGGCTTCGCTGCTCTTCAGAATTTGCCTGCAGTTAATGGTCAGATAGTTGACGAATCCGCCATCCTTGTGTTCACTGTTGTTCTTTAAGTATTGGATAATGTCAAAAAAGGGCTTTCCTAGGCCTATTGGTGGTAATTGGTTTACGTCTCCAACTAGGATTAGGCGCTCGATCTTTTCCCAGTTGATGGCCTTGAACAAAATTGCCATTTTTTCTAAATCTATCATCGAGCTTTCGTCGATAACAATGTTTTTGTAGTTCAGAGTCTTGCCGGTCTCTAGGTAGCTGTTTTCTAGATAGGGGTTGACCCACTCATTCTTGGTAAGTATGTAGTCGATTGTGAAAGCTCTTTTCCCGACTTCTGATAATCTTATTGCTGCTTTTCCAGTCGGGGCCAAAAAAAGGAAGTCTTTTTCCAAGTCTGCATGTTCAGTAGTGCAAATGAGCTTGGTCAGGTTCTCAAGTAGAGTAGTTTTGCCAGAACCGGCAATTCCTGTAATTACAGAGAATTTGTTCACGAAAGCATTTTTTAAGGCTGCAGCCTTTTCTTTCCATATTCGCTTCAAGACTTTTTGGGAGAATTTCGAATCATCGGGTCTTTTTAGAAGTTCAGTGAAATCAACATGTGGAGATGGGTGCCTTTTGTCATCAATCAAGACTCGAATTTTCGTTTCTATCAGGTCTTCCATTTCATGGATTTCCTTGCGGTACAGGTAGATTTGGTCTTCAACAGGCTTCCAATAGAGCTTCTCATCGTAGAAGTCTTTCTCAGCTTTAAGATCGCGCAGATTGATGTTTATTTTTTGGGCAAGGTCATTATTTCTTTCAAGTATTTCGAGTATTTCCTTCACGTTTAGAAAGCAATCGCCGTTACCTTCTTGGCTCTTTAGTATTTGAATGATTTTTGCTCGCACTCTTTTGGGATCATTTGGGTCCATTTTCAGATTTGGATCTAGCTTGTAGTAATCCTCATTTGGAAAGAATGCAGCGTCGATTCTATCAAAAGTGATGAAGTCATCGGGGTCCTGTGCAGTATATTCTTCGCAGATTATGTACGGGTTCTTGACAAGCTTATCAAAGGGGGATTTAATGCCTGCAAGAGTCTCTCGATCCTCATCTAGTATTTTCTTAGCTTGATTTTCTATGATTGTCTGTTTTCCTTTTTCGCTTTCGAAGGTAACCGCTGGCCTCAGGTCTATGAGGGACAGGGTGTTTAGCATGAAACTTCGTTCTTCGGGGGAATAACTATTAGTCCAATATTTCCTTGCTTTCTCGGCCACTTGCTCATATCCTTTTTGAGTAACGCCTTTTTCAAGCATATTGCGAACATATTCCTTGATATCAATACCCTTGTTCTCCTTGGGTTTTAGAACCTCATTGAAAAATAACATCGCATTGTCAAATCGTAGACAGTCGAGAACGGCGACGATTCCAGGATATTTGCTTCTTTCCGCGTAGGTGGTAGCAAGAAGGGATCCTAACCATTTCTCTTTGTAATCCCAGTCTACATCCTTGCAGATGCCGTATTTCTTCTGGTACTGCTTCAGTTTTCTAACAATCGGGATAAGCTGTTGTATTATTGAAGCAGCTTCAATATCTGTCAGGTCTCTAGACACGTATTTGAATTTTCTAACTATTTCTTTGCCGTTGTCGATTTCAAAAAGAATCGGAGCTATCAAATCGCCTGCTTTGGGATGATTCCGCTCGTATTCAAGCACTTCCTGGTATGGTATCCTCAGTCCTTCGCCTTTGGGCGAATAACTTTGGGCGATTCTTCTGCTCCAAACCAGATTTCCCCAAGTCTTGTGGCTATTTTCATTCTGGAATGCCCATCGCTGAGGCTTGCCTATCTCCTTGAGCTTGCATACTCCTACAAGTACATAGGTTTCTCTTTCGTTGTTCAGAGGGTTATCTGTGTTCAAATAGGTGAATACCAGTGATTTGCCATTTTCAAACTGTTCATAGTACTTGCTTGACAGTTCCTCCTTTTGTTTGACGTAGAATGGTGTGTAAATGTCCACATTTTGAAATCCAGTAAATCTGGTTGGGTACATATCATCGAATTTCCACGTTCCCATCGAGTATGCTGGCATTTTTTCGGGAAAGTCCCTGACTCCTTGGTCTCCTGCTTTCATGAAGAGCTGGGCGATATGAATGAAATCAACTTCTTTGGGCGAGAATGCATTGATTGACCATGTGCAGCGGGGAGGGGAATCAAATTCAGAACATGGTTTGCCTGCGTTTTCGATTTCCCATTTCATGTATTCCGGATCTTGTTTTTTGTCTTTGAGCACAGTGATGGGAACAGATTTGTCTGCGTAGCAGTACGTGTTTTTTGCGGGGTCTTTGCAGATGCAGCCGTTCCAGCCATTGTCATGCCACAGAAGCCTAACTGAAAGATGCTTTGTCGTCTTGATTCTCTCCAGTGTAGTTATCTTCTTCTATGCACGAGACTTTAAGATTTTTCTTGCATGTGCAGCGCGCGCGCTCAACCGTTCTTGCGGGTTCACTGCCAATTGTCGGGGGAATATTGTCACTTGTCACCATGCGAAAAACGTCAGAGGCCCCGCACTAGAGGCGTATTTGTCTTAGAAATGGCCCGGGCTAAGTAGCTGACCTCATTTGAGGCGAGCAATTCTCTTCCTTCTAGGTGACCAAGTTGCCTTGGAAGATTGCATCCTATCTATCGTGAGCTTGTACAAGAGATGAGAAGAAGAGGATTGGAGGTACTTGAAATAACTCATCTTGATGGAATCTTGAAGTAGTGCAGCTAAGGCTTTCTAGAGTGAGATGAAGTTGCTTGGAGCTTCTTTTCCATAGCCAATTGCAATCGGTGTGAAAGCTTCGTTGATTTTGAGGAGAGCTCTCGACTTCCCTCTGTAGAAAAAGAGAAGAATGTTCTTGACGTTATTCTCAGATGAGAATGCCTCGCAACGTTCAAGCAACTTGTTCAGTACAAACTCGAGATTTTTCGCGAGTAGACTGTTTGCAGGAGCAATGGTCTTTCTTCCGAAGTTGAAGGTACGTTGTTGCTCCTGTATGAAGTCTGCCCATTTGTTGGAGTATTTCTTTTTCCAGTGTGTTAGGTACCATGTGAAGATCTGATGTCTCGTCAGCTGTTCTCTTCTAATAACGAGTTCGTCTCTCTTGGATTCAACAAGATTGTCCCATTTGCTCTCCACCAAATAGATGTTTTCCGGAGATGCTACAATTGCATCAAACTCTCCGAACACTGAAGAATTCTCCTTGGCATGTCTGCCGAAACTTGGCCTATAGAAAACCAAGCAGTCTAAATGCGAGCTTGAATCTTTGAAATGATTCAGAATAGTGGATACATGTCGTTTCAATGCCCACAGGGTGAGAGCGTCTTCTCCATATCCTAATATCTCGCTCATATAATATCATCGATTAAGGACTCGTTTATTCACCATCCACATTATTACGCATGCCTGTCCAAGCATGCCTTTACGCAGGATTGACTGGTTTGGAGCAGAGCTTTGCCTGGCAGAGGAGTCTCCGCAAACCCTTGTTTTACGTTTCATTTCAGGCAGACGTGCTATGATATCTTTCTCTCTGTTTTTTCACTGTTATATCGCACTATGTCTATAGATTGCTTCCTGAGCGCTGCTTTAATCTTGACCCCAATCTCTTCCATTCCGTTGAACATTTCAGGGCTCTTGGGGCTATCGATGCCGTGTCTTGTCTGCTTAGGGATATAGACGGCTCCTGAGTCCCAGACTGCCTTCTTCTTCAGGTTGCTTGTGAAGAAGCGCACTTGGACTATTAGCATCTTGCCCTTTGTCTTGCTCATTTTCGAACATCTATGCTGTTAGTTATCTTGTTCCTCAGAAAAACTTTTCCAGACAGGCGACCACCAGGGAAGACTCCTCGACTATAGTTTCTCGACATAGCCCTCACCCTGCACCTAGCGCATGCTTTCGCAATGAGGCATGTCTTAACGTGTTCTAGCGCGCACCGTCCTAGATTACTAAGTCTTGGCCTGCGCGTGCGATTAATTGGAGTCATCTCCTGCACGCCTCCCCTTTTTCTGTGCGCGCGCGGAGCAAGATAACGAAGGTTGAGTACAAGGTTTTTCCAAAGTTTCTCTACGACAAGCTCAAGCTTCCTAAAGCTTTGAATAAGCTGAATCGAGAAGACTGGGAAACTCTTCTGACCTGTATTCTGTAAGATTATACTCAACCGCTCATTCCTGACTTCGCGTTTCGTGTGCGCAGATAGTCGAGAAGTCTTTGCCATTCCCCTGTTTCTTACATGGCTTTTCTGCCTATCCTCTTGCCGCGACTCATGATTTTGTCGCGGACAATCACAGTCTCGCTCTCCGACCACATCCAACGTCCGGCCGAAACTGTACGACAAATAAGAGTAAAAACTGGATAGCCCAACTGCTCCTCTCTGATTGCGTATTTGTAGCCTTCCCTTTCTGATAGAACAATAGCTGCGAACCGTATGGCCGCAGTTAACTGTTTTAATCTGTTGAAGTTTTTCTTGATTTCTGTTGTCTGGTCGGCGACTGCGTTATTTTTGATTTCTAAAACCGTGTCTACTTCGTGTGGATAATAAATGGTTTTTGCCGGGTTGATACCAAGTTTGAGAGAAATGAGGTCAATCTCAAGTGGTGCGCCTTCGATTCCTACGCGAGTGTTTGAGATGTTTAGTCCATGTTTTATGAGATGTTCACGGAGCACATTTTCTGTTGCCCTTCCAGAAATGTCTCGGCTTCCGCTTGGCGACAGTTTCTTGCCTTGTTTCGTGAGCTGCGCGCGCTGATAAGAGACGAGTTTGCCTACTTCGATGAACATTTGCATTTCTTCACTTAGGATAGGCACTTTGCATTTCTTCCTCGTATTCCATATCATCATCTTAGGTTATTGTCGCTTTTGGTATGTCTTCCATTGGTTATTGTAGTGTTCAAGTGTGGGGAAATAGAAAAGACATTTTTGCTAGAACACTGCTAGTTATCATAAGGTTGCGCGTCGGGGTGGATTGAAATAGTGACATCGTCTGGTTTGGTTAAGAAGATTCTTAACGGCCCGCCAAAGCTGTCAGCTGACCAAAAGAAGGCAGTCCTTTCTAGAAGTAGATACAACAGAATTATCGCCGGTGCTGGTGCTGGCAAGACTGAGACTCTCACTAGGCGGATAGTTTACCTGCTTTCAGTGGAGGCGGTGAAGCCGGAGTCGATTGTGGCCTTCACTTTTACTGAGAAGGCAGCTCAGAGCATGAAGAGTCGTATTTATCAGAGGGTTGGGCAAATCTGCGGGCAGGAAGCAACTGCAAATCTTGGCGAGATGTACGTGGGAACTATTCATGCGTATGCCAAGAGGGTTCTTGAAGATTGCTTCAGGTATGGGAACTACACTGTTCTGGATGACAACCAGGAAGTTGCTTTTCTTATGAGACACGGTTGGAGTCTTGGTGTGAATAACTATGGTGGTTCTTATGTTGAGTGTTGTCGCACTTTTCTTAGGGCAGTCAACATGGTTTGGGATGAGCTGCTCGATGAGAAACAGCTTGAGAAGAGAGCTCCAGATTTCTACAGTAGAATGAAGCATTTTGAGGAGATACTCAAAGATCATAGATTATTGACATTCGGCAGAATGATTTACGAGGCCGTTTTGAATCTCAGAAAGAATCCTGAAAAACTCGCTAACGTTTCGCATCTTGTTGTTGACGAGTATCAGGACATAAATACGGCCCAATCTGAACTCATAAGCCTCATTGGGCGAAACGGAAGCATATTCGTTGTTGGCGACCCAAGACAAAGCATATACCAGTGGAGAGGGTCAGATGAGAGGTTCTTCGACGAGTTCTCCAAGACATTTTCTGGCACCAGCGAGGTGGCGATCCGCGAGAACAGGCGCAGCGGCAAGAGAATCGTGGAAAACGCGAACAAGTTTGCTGCGACTTTTTCGAGAAGGCATTATGAGGAGATGGATCCGACACGGCCTGTGGATGGGTTTGTTGGCGTATCAAGTCATGAAACCGCTGAAGATGAGGCAAGATGGATTGCGGATCAGATAGAGACCTTGATGGAGGACAACAAAGAGCTGAAGCTCTCAGACTTTGGCATCTTGACTAGAAGTGTGAGCACTTCCGCTGGACCGCTGATCGATGAATTCAAAGAGAGAAGAATTGCCTACATCGTAGGTGGGAAAGTCGGTCTATTCAAGAGAGACGAGGCGCAGGCACTTGGCAGGATTTTTTCTTGGTTCTGGGAAGAGGGTTTTTGGGTTCCAGGCGTTTGGAATTGGAATGAGAGAATCTCCGGCGACTCATTGCTCAATACGGCACTAACATCTTGGGATGCAGCACACACTCACGGACACCCAAAGGATGTAGAGGACAAGCTGCGACAAATCAAAGTGGATCTCAATTCGCCTAAGTCTTCGTACAACAATTTCACCAAGATTTACTATGACGTTTTGAATGCTTTGGGTTTCGAGAAGCTAAACTACAAGAATAGAAATGATGCGGCTGTCATGGCCAACCTTGGACGTTTCAACAACCTGCTAACTGATTATGAGACTGCAAACAGGATTGGAGGTAGGACGCCTGATTGGAAGAGGGATCTTAAGGGGTTGTGTTGGTTTATGGCGACTTATGGGCTCCAAGCGTATGAAGAGCAGCCTTCAGATGATATTCGCGGAGTTGATGCTGTCCAGCTTATGACTGTTCATCAGGCCAAGGGTCTTGAATGGCCCATAGTCTTTCTCTTTGCCACCGTTGATTCAAGGTTTCCAGCTAGCAGAGTCGGTTGGGAACAGAGCTGGTGTGATGTTCCAAGAGACATGTTTGACGTGGAACGATATGAAGGGGATCTCGAAGATGAGAGACGGCTGTTTTACGTAGCTATAACGAGAGCGAAGGATTCTCTGGTCGTCAGTCATTTCAGAAGAATAACAAGGGCTTCCAAGCCGAGCAGGTTTATTGATGACATGGATGGAAGTGTTGTCACGAATCTTACGGATGGCGATCCAATTTCTGATATCAGCATCAAACCAAGCACAGCATCTGATGAGATCGAAACCTTCTCAGCAGGCGAAATTGTCACCTACAATGTTTGTCCACACATGTATCTTCTAAGAGAGCTCTGGGGATATCAGCCGCAGCTCGATGTGGCTATTGGATATGGTAACGGACTGCATTATTGTCTTAGAAGGGCTGGAGAACTGATCAAGGAAGAGGGCTATAGCCCTGTTAGTGCAGTGGCAACTTCTGTAGACGAAGATTTTCACATGCCATTTGTAGGGGGTCCTGTGCTTGAGAATTTTAAGAATAGTGCTAGGACAAGGCTGGTGAATTTCGCCCAGAAGTATGGAGATGATCTGAAGCGGATTGAGGAAGTGGAGTATAGACTTGAGTATCTTGTTCGCAATGCAACGATTATGGGGAAGGTTGATGTAATTCTGAAGGATGGTGGAGAAATGGAGGTCAGAGACTACAAGACTTCTGAGGAGGTCAGGACTTTTGAGGAAGTTTCTGTGCAGGTTAGATTGTATACCGCTGGTTTAAAGAGTATGGGGCGACCTGTAACGAGTGGTTCGGTCGCTTATCTTGAAGAGCCGAATGTTAAGATGGTTGATGTTGGCGAACCTTCTCTTGTCACGGAGAAGAAAAAGGCGGAGGAAACGGTAGTGCGTATTATGGGAAGCAAATTCGAGCCCAATCCCGGAGAGAGCTGCAACCGATGTGATCAAAAACCAATCTGTAGATGGAGGAAGAAGTGATATGGTTGAAGTAAATATTGAAGCGAGTCGAGAGAAAGTCAAGTCTCTGTTGAAGGAGCTTTTTCAATTCGATATGCAGGATTTGGATTTTGGGATTTATAGGATTATGAATTTCAAGAGGAAGGAGATTGAGAGGTTTATAGATGAGGATCTGATAGCTGCTGCTGAGGCTGAGTTTAAGGAATATGCAAAATCTGGCATAGTTGATTTGCAGAACGAAGTTGATAGGCTTAGAGCTGAGATTGTTCGTGATTTTGGTCAAGGAACTATTGATGAACAAGGGAAAGTTCTGAAGAATAAGGATGCTCCAAAAATTAGAGAATATCTAGATAAAGTGAGCGAGTTGGAGAGTACAAAGCTAACTCAGTCGCAGATAGAGGATGTTTTCAATCATATCTACGAATTCTTTTCAAGATACTACGATAAAGGTGACTTCCTCTCGAAGAGGCGGTATGGCGGACGAGAAAAATACTATGTTCCATACAATGGCGAAGAAGTTCTATTGCATTGGGCAAACAATGATCAGTACTATGTTAAGACCGGAGAATATTTCAAGAAATATAGCTTCAAGACTGGAGAATACCGGATAAATTTCGTGCTCAAGCAGGCTGACGTGGAACAAAACAACATTAAGGTCGGACCAAAATATTTCATTTTGCCTGAGAATGACTTTTTCGAGCTAGATGAAAAGAAGAGGGAACTAACTGTGTTTTTCATGTGGAGAGAACTCTTTGATGAGGAAAAAGAGAAGTATGGAACAAGAGATGTTCAGAAAACAACAGTTTTAGACATAGCTGATAAGTTGTTTTCTAAAATTGGAGACAAAGGACTCGGAATTGAACTTCGAAAGAAGCCGGACGGAGAAAGGACGATTCTTGAGAAGAATCTGAGTTTGTATGTGGAAAGGAATACTACAGACTACTTTATTCATAAAAACCTCAAATCATTTTTGGAGAGAGAACTTGACTTTTACTTGAAGAATGAAGTTTTGGATCTGGATGAAATTGAGAAGATGGATGAAAAATATGTTCGAATGAACAGGGCCAAAATACGTGCGATAGGAGTGATTAGCAAGAAGATAATTGCCTTTCTTGCGCAGATTGAGGATTTTCAGAAGATGCTTTTCGAAAAGAAAAAGTGCGTTCTGAGAACTGACTATTGCGTAACATTGGACTTGGTACCCGAGACTTTTCTTGCAGAAATCGGAACCAATGAGGCTCAAGTTGATGAATGGAAAAAGCTATTCAAACTGAAAGAATATTGCGAAAACACATTCGATCAGCTTGGAGATAGCAAGACTCTGAATCCCGAGTTTCTTAAGAAGCACAGGAACCTAGTTTTGGACACACGATGGTTTCCAGAGGATTTCAAGTTGCGGCTTTTGTCGTCGTTTGATAGAATCGATGAGGAAATTGACGGCATATTAATCAAAGGCGAGAACTTTCAAGCATTGTCGCTTCTTCTTGCAAGATATCTAGGTAAGATCAAGTGCATATACATAGACCCGCCTTACAACACTGGAAGTGATGAATTCCTCTATAAGGATAGATACCGACATTCATCTTGGTTATCAATGATGGCAGATAGACTTCAGTTGGCAAACAGATACATGCGTGGTGATGGAGCGATCTTTGTTAATATTAATGATATCGAAAACTCCTCACTTATGGCATTAATGAGAAGAGTTTTCGGCGACGAACTAGAGATGCCCACTTTCATCTGGAAAAAGAAAGGTACTTCCACAAATGTTACTGGGGTCCAAGTCAGTTCGCTTACTGACTTTGTAATAGCCTTTGGTGGAAGCGACAGTGTCAGCCTGAGAATAACACCCAAAGAGCAGCGAAGCTACCCTTATCAAGATAAAGAAGGACGTTACAGAACCACAATAATTGAGAAAAAACATGCTGGCACATATGCTCGAGAGACAATGACTTTCGAGATCCTCGGTCAAAAACCAAGGCTAGGAAAACGTTGGCAGATAGGCGAAGAAACAGCAAAAGAACTGGAGAAAAAACATCGATTTGTTTTGGACAAAGGTGTCATTAAACTTAAAATATACGATTTCGAAGATCGCGACACTTTTTCAGCTAATCCAAATCTTCTTATTGACCATGGATCTACTGACAGGGCATCACAACTGCTGAAGGATATGTTCGGAAAACCCGAGGTTTTCAGCAATCCAAAACCTGTTGAACTGATAAGTCATCTTGTATCCATCAGCACATCTCCTGAAGACAGCATAATTCTTGATTTTTTTGCGGGATCAGGGACCACCGCTCATGCCATAATCAATCTGAATTCGCTTGATGGAGGAAAACGTAAATACATACTTGTTGAAATCGGAGACTGTTTTGACGAAATAATCCTTCCTCGCATCAAAAAGGTGGTATTTTCGAGGGAATGGAAGGACGGCACACCAACCTCTAAGAAAGGAACAAGCCATATGCTAAAATACCTACGTTTGGAAGACTATGAGGATGCCCTTAACAATATCGTATTCAAAGAAAAAGACAGAACAATCCAACAGACACTCGAAAGCTTTCAAGACTATTTTCTCCGCTACATGCTCGATTATGAAACCCGTGAAAGCCCAACAAGGCTCCTTATGGAGAAATTTCAAACGCCCTTCGACTACAAGATAAAAAGCAATTAGCGAAAACGAAGAGAAAGAACAAACAGTAGATTTGGTCGAAACTTTCAATTACCTACTTGGACTCCACGTTCAAAAACTGCGCATACTCAAAGATGGAGAACACACATACCAGGTCGTCATAGGAAAGCGTAACGACGAAAACGTCATCGTAATCTGGCGGAACACAAAAAGCCTCGACCTCCAAAAAGACAAGAAATTCGTCGAAGAAAACGTTCTATCCGGCAATGCTCCTGACACGATATTCATCAACGGAGACAGCTACATCAAAAACGCGAAGGCAATAGAACCGGAATTCAAAAGGCTAATGGGAGCCTGAGCATGCCAAAAACAAAGGCAACCCCACAAACCAAAAGCAAATTCAGGCTTGAAGATCACCTCTTACTCGCAAAATTCATTGCCAACAAACTAGGCATAACCAAAGTTGCAGAGATAAAAGAATTCGCAGAAGTAAAAGAAGGCTTCGACTCAGATGGCAGAAGCTACATGTACCACGCAATAATAATGCGCCGAGGCAACACAATACCGGAAGGCAAACTAAGGCAATACGACGACAACATCAGAAAATACTTCGACAACCTCAAAAGAAACAGAGAAGAAAAAATCTCCCTCAAATACTACCAATACCTAGCCCTTCTTTTCTCAGAAATCTATCTCGACTCCTACTTTCAAAACCCAATCGGCTTTTTGAACGAGCTAAACGAATGGATGTCAGAAACAACCGAACAAGAATTCTTCAGCGCTCCAGACCTCAAGAAAATCGCATACTGGATGGCTACCGGAAGCGGCAAGACCCTCATAATGCACGGCAACTACTGGCAATTCATAGCCTACAACAAAGGACCAAAGAAACTGAACTTCGAGAACATCATGCTCATCACTCCCAGCGACGAAATGTCAAAACAACACTTAGACGACTTCAAAAAAAAGCGGAATTCCAGCCATAATGTTTCACGGCGAATCCATGGGATACTTCGAAGGAGACAAAAACGCAGTTAAAGTGATCAGCATCCACAAACTCAAGCTGCCAGAAGACAAGAAAGGCGAAGGCGTAACAGTAGACGTATCCAGTTTAGGAACCAAAAACCTCGTTTTCGTGGACGAAGGGCACAAAGGCCAAAAATCAGAAGACCTGAAGTGGAAAAGAACACGCGAAAGACTCGCAAAAGATGGATTCACCTTCGAATACAGCGCCACATTCGGCCAAGCCATCACCAGCAACAACGAAGAAATCTTCAGAGAATACTCAAAAGCCATACTCTTCGACTACTCATACAAATACTTCTACGGCGACGGATACGGAAAGGACTTCCGCATCCTAAACCTCGACAGCAAAACCTTCACCGACTCACAAATCCCAATACTTCTACTAGCCAACACTATGTCATTCTATGAACAAATCCTCGAATACAAAAAAGCAGGGACCAGTTTAAAGGACTATGACATCGAGAAGCCCCTCTGGATATTCGTAGGCAGCAGAGTAAGAGACGAAGCCTCAGACATCCTTAAAATCGCTCAATCTTTAAATTGGCTCTTAGGAACAGACGAAAAAACAATCAAACAACACATCGAAAACATCCTAAAAGGAAATTCCGGAATCCAGGCCGACAAAAGAGACGTCTTTGCACTAAGATACCCTGAAAGAAACTTTGTCTACCTAAGAGAAAAGAAAATCACCCCTGAGGAGATCTACAACGGCATATTCAACGAAATCTTCCACATACCACCAGGACTTATGGGTAGAAAACTGCACCTTGTCAATCTCAAAAACGCAGAAGGCGAGATCGGATTAAGAGCTGGAGCATCCGACAAATACTTCGGAGTAATATACATCGGAGAAAAACCAGAATTCCTAAAACTGGTCCAAGAAACAACAAAGGACATCATAGTAGACTCTGCTACCCTTGGCAAGTCTCTTTTTGACGACATAAATGACGTTTCCTCGCCAATCAACTTACTCATCGGCGCTAAAAAATTCATAGAAGGCTGGAATTCATGGCGAGTCTCCAGCATGTGTCTCTTGAATGTAGGAAAGAGTGAAGGACCCCAAATCATACAATTATTCGGAAGAGGTGTAAGACTCAAAGGAAAAGACTACAGCCTAAAAAGGAGCAGATTCATACCACCACCTCATCCAGAATACATAGAAGTCCTTGAGACGCTGCAGGTTTTTGGCATTCAAGCAAACTACATGCAAATCTTCAGACAAATAATCGAAAAAGAAGATGTCCCCTCCTACGAACTGCCGCTAGAAACCATTAAGATGAAACCCTTTCCAGAAGATCTCCAAATCCTCGGCCTCAAGAGCGGGTGGTCATTCGACCAAGAACTGATAAAACTCGAATCAGAAGGTGGCATCGACGCCAGAATCGATCTCCTGCCAAAGGCCACTATCATAGATCTTAGAGAGGAACAAACCCTAGCCTCCACAAAAAGCCAGACACCAGAAACCATAAAGAAAGAAGTATTGGACCTGCTCGACTGGGATAACATTCATTATGCATTATTAGAATATAAAAATGAAAGAGAGCTTTACAATATTATAATCACCAAAGACACACTCAAGAAAATTATGTACGAAGCAAAATACACGCTATTATGCAATAATGAACTTATCAACCCAACCAGTTTCAGGTCATTGGAACAAATAGAGGACGTTGTCGTTCTCATCCTGAAAAAATACTTCTCAACCTACTATTCCAAAAGAAGGAACGCTTCTGAAAAAAGACACCTCGAACTGAGACCCTTGAAAATCGAGGACGAAAACCTCCTATCCTCCTATAGAATTCAAATCCACGAAGACGATAAGGTACTAATAAACAACATAGAAGAATTGATCAAATCAGGGAAAATCTACACGTCCGCGACTGAAGTCAAACTTATTGGTGACTTGCGAACCTTCATTGACAAATATCCGACCTCTTTCAGGAACGCCTACTTCTCTGGTCACCTTTACCAGCCTCTCTTAATGCGGCAGAACACAGATCGCATAGTCACATCGCCAGTTGGACTTAACGAAGGCGAGACAAAATTCGTGGACGACATCCGAGAATATCTGAGCGCCAACAAATCCTTCGCAGACGAAGTCTATCTCCTGCGAAACTTGACTAGAAGCAAAGGAGTTGGATTCTATGAATCACATTCATTCTATCCAGACTTCATCTTGTGGATCAAGAAGAACGGAAAGCAGACAATCCTGTTCTTGGACCCAAAGGGCTTGGCTCACTTGGGTCTAGATCATCCCAAACTGAAACTCCACGAATACCTCAAAAACGAAATCCAAAAACAAATAGACGATCCCAACGTTAAACTCGACGCATTCATAATCTCAGTTACCCCATTCACTATCTTGTCGAGAATGCACCCTCAGCGAAGAATCGACCTCGAAAATCTTGGAAGAGACGAGCATATCCTATTCCAGTACAAAGACAAAGGCATAGAAGACCCTTCATACGTGAAGAGACTATTCGAGATTGCCACAAATGGTTAGCGCGCGCTAGCGTGCGTTATGCGTGGGATACGGGGGGGCTTTTGTTGTTTCGAGAACCCTTTGAGATAAACCGCTTTTAGTCCAGTTATCGTGTCAACGGTTTCAGATGAACCGCCCATTACCAGAATGTTCATTATGTCTGGCGCCAAACTCCAAGCGTTTTCTCTGTATCCCACTTCATTGAGAACTAGATAACACAATGAGAGTATTCTGCTTTGTCTTTCTCGAGCTTCTTTCTCGTCAATTTGCTGCACAGTTCGGAAACGGAGAATGCCGTATACTAAGGCCGAGAGTGTGTCTTCGTTAAATATCTGAGCCTGCTGCTTCTCAGGAAGCTTCTCGGCCAGAAGCGCAAGATCTCTCAGTGCTCGAGTAACGTAATCCTTGATCCTGTTGTTGTAAACGTTCTGCGTCTGCTTATTGTACCCGTTCTTTTTCGCGCTTATAACATGTTTTCTCATAGAATTGCCTAACAAATCCTCTTCACCTCAACAATTTTAGTTTCAAAACATGTTAAACGCATACAAAAACGGTCATGATTTGAGCGTGCATGCCTGTTCCTAAATTAGACTCCAGTGGGTTGCGCGGCTGGTTCTGTTTTCCAGATCATATTTGGATCATATACTAGATCGAGGGGGTAGGCTGTGAGCACACAAGCAGAAGACTCAGCCAAACATCGTCCTTAAACGACAATGCTCCTGCAAGACGAGAACCCACAATCATAAGGCGCTAAAAGAAAAATCACCCTTACAAAAAACCTGTCAAGGTTCGGGGTTTTTCGTAGACGGGCGGGGTGGGTTCAAACCCCGTCCCCCGCACCATCTTCTTCTAAAGCCTTTTTCATGTTCTTTTCGTGAAAAGACTACGAAATGCGTGTTATTAGCGTCGTGACAAATTTAGTGTTGCCAAATTGAAATCCGATTTTGTGAGGCTCAATTTACCATCACA
>Ga0315280_10003593_pt1 | contig 23703 bp, 23 predicted proteins | sample YL17G06_40_MG_FD_203697 | JGI IMG/M metagenome (GOLD analysis project Ga0315280, IMG submission 203697) | Sediment microbial communities from Yellowstone Lake, YNP, Wyoming, USA - YL17G06_40 | ecosystem: Environmental > Aquatic > Freshwater > Lake > Sediment | place: USA: Wyoming | collected... | reverse complement strand
CTGCGTCGGGCCCACCGAAGCCGTGGCGCTGGAGGTCTCCAAGTTGGCCGACGCGGCGCATCCCGTGTTGTGGAGGAAAAAAGTCAAAGGAGCCAACTGCGCGTCTCCCGTTGCCTCCAACGGACTGTTGTTCTTCATTTCCGACAGCGGTATTGGCAGTTGCCTTGACGGCAAGACGGGCGAGACACTGTGGCAGCGCCGGCTCGAAGGGACGTATTACGCCTCGCCTATCGTTGTCCGAGGCCTCCTCTATTTCTGCAACGCGGACGGAGAGACCACTGTGGTCGCCGCGGAAAGGGCATTTCGACAAGTTGCCGTCAACGACCTCGACGAGCAGACCATGGCAACTCCCGCGCCCGTCAACGGACGCCTTCTGGCCCGCACCCGAAGCCACCTCTTTTGCATCGAATCGGCGTCGGCCGGCAGCTCCTTGGCCTCCGGCTCGCCCGGTGCTCTTCGGGCGGGAGTTGCTTCCAAGCCGTGACCGAGGATTGGCAGAACTCGCCGCCGCGCTTGCCAGACGCGTCTCGCGGAACTACAACAGGCTTTCCAGCAGCAGGCGCATCTTGCGCATCTCGGCGCTCTGATCGACCTCGGGCATAGCGGCCATGTCGACCGAGAGGGCCCGGTTGTAGTTGTGTTTGTTCAACTGGGTCACCAGGCGGCCGTACTCTACCTGCCCCTGCCCAACCCGGACCTGAAACTTCTCCCGGCTGGTGTCGCGGAGGCGGACGTGGCAGGTGTACTTCATGACTTGCTCGAAGCCGCCCCCCTGGTGGGGCCCCCAGATGTAGTGACTCGGATCGAGGGTGATCGCCAGCCCCTTCACGTTGTCGCACAGCACTACCGCCGTGTCCGGGTCTTGGGTCATGCGACCGGTCTCCGTGAGGAGACCCACGACGACGCCTTCGGCGGAAGCGATCTCCACCAAGCGGCGGAGCCGCTCCACCTCCGCGTTGAACGGCGTGCCCAACTCGGCTGAGCGGACCGTCACCGCCACCACCTTCGTCGCCTTCGCCAGCTTGCAGCAGGCCGCAAACTGCCGGTAGTACTCGTCCTCGGGGGCCTCAATGTCCACGCTGTAGGCGACGATGGTCAGGCGGTGGGTTTGGCGGCAAGTCCGCAGCGTCTGCTCCGGGTCGGCGAGGATCTCCGAGGGCTTGAGATGCCCCCCCACCTGGTGGGCCATGATTTCCACATTGGTGTATTCCAAGTCCGCCAGCCGCCCCAGAGCAACACTGAGAGGCAAATCCGGGAAACAACTCGTTGAAGCAGCCACAAACACCCATGGACTCCTTGCTCTTGCCACCCCAACGCCCGCCCATGCCAGGCCGGCGCAGAAAGGTACTCTATGGCGCACGCCCCTTTTTGGCAACATCAGACTCGCCCACACGACCGCCACCCCAACCGCCGCCGTGGGCGGCAGAGCGGGCCTCCACCAGCCTTCGGTCGGTCCCCCGCCTTGCGCAATCCGTCTTGGCCCCCGGCCGCTCGACTCCTTTGCCTCCCCAAGGGCATCAGGGTACACTTCCCCAAAGGCGTCGTGCGCGGATCGACCAGTACCAGACTCACTTTTCCGGAGGACTCACCATGGAACCGAATCAGAATCCTGCCTCGGGGGAGCCGGCGTGGGGACCGGCTCGTGCGGGACAAGCTGTCGCTCGCCCGCCGCACCGGACGTTCGTGGGCGGCCTCCTTGCCTTGGTCGGCCGCATCTTCTGGATCTTTTTCGGCGGCGTGCTCTTCGTCTTGGCGGTGTTCGTCACTGGGTCGGTCCTCCTGGGTCTGGCCCTGGGTTGGGGCGGCTCTCCCGATCTCGAGGGCCGCGTCCAAGAGCGCCATTTCTCCCACAATTCGCAGGCCCCCAACAGAATCGTCATCATCTCCCTGGAGGGGGCCATCCTCGAAGGACAGGGGTTCGTCAAACGCCAGATCGACCGCGCCCGCAAGGACGACAACCTCCGGGCCATCGTGCTCCGCGTGAACTCGCCGGGTGGGACCATCACCGGGAGCGACTATATCCTTCACCATCTGACCAAGCTCGTCCAAGAGAAGAACATCCCTCTGGTGGTAAGCATGGGCGGAGTCGCGGCCAGCGGCGGGTATTACGTCTCCATGGCGGTAGGCTCGCGTCCCGACAGCATCTTCGCCGAGCCTACCACCTGGACCGGATCGATCGGGGTGATCATTCCCCATTACGAGGCAAAGGAGCTTCTGGACAAGATCGGCGTCCAGGCCGATTCCGTCCCCAGCGGCCCCTTGAAGGGGATGGGCACGATCACCCGCCCCATGACCGCCAAGGAGCGCGAGATCTTTGAGGCCCTCGTCAAAGAGAGCTTCGAGCAGTTCAAGGCGATCATCCGTAGCGGCCGTCCCAAGTTCCAGAAGAACCCCAAGGCGTTGGACGACCTGGCGACCGGGCAGGTCTACTCGGCCCGTCAAGCCCTGCAAAACGGATTGGTGGACAAGATCGGTTATCTGGAGGACGCGGTAGACCGGGCCATCGCGCTGGCCGGACTCCCTCCCGAGCAGGTCAATGTGGTCCAGTACCGGCGAGAGTTCTCGCTGGTGGGGTACTTGCTGGAGGGCCGGGCGAAGACTCCAACCCTGGACGTCGCGGCCCTGGTAGATCTGACCGTCCCCCGCGCCTACTACCTGTGGAGTGCCCTGCCGCCGCTGGCCTCCAGCGGGGATTAGGGAGGAGACTTCTGGTTAGCCGGCTTGGTTTCGGGGACTGCTTTGGCTTTCGCGTCCGCTTTGCCCTTCGTGCCGGCCTTGCCCGCGGCGTCGGGCTTCGCGGGCGGCTTTGGCCCGGGCGGACCGAATCCCGGTGGCCCAAACCCCGGTCCGAATCGAGGCCCGGGCGGACCGGCGCGTTTCTCCCGAGGCCCAACCTCCGGGAGATCGGGCGGAGCGCCGGGCCACTGGTAGAGTTTCCTGTGGATGTACATCCGCAGGAGTTCCTGGGAGATTCTCTCCCCCGACAGGCCAAGCAGCCACTCCTTGTCTTTGCGGCTCAGCCCTTCCTCGAAGAACTGTGCCAAGTCCTCATCACCCACCGCCTGCAAGTGGGCGCCCGTGCCGCGGGGCCCCCACTGAGACAGCACAAAGAAGCCGATCAACCCGCAGACGACTCGCCATTGCTCGCTCATCGATTGCGGCTCGAGCCAGATCCGAGTCCTCTCGGAGAGCCCCTCGCGGAGGTCCTTCAACTCATCGTCGGTCAGGGGCGGCGTTCCTCCCGGGTGGTCCAGTTGCCAACGCAGCATGAGGATCGCCGCCACTTCATGTTTGCGCAACGCGTCCTGATCCTGGGGATTGGCGGCCTGGGCAAGCTGGTTTCTCAACTCCTCCCGTTGGGATGGGGCGATTTGTCCGACAAGCTCCGACTTGCGATTGTTCACGTAGTGATCGAGCCATTGGAGCATCCCCACCATGTCGTCGGGGCGGAAATACCGGGGATTCCGACCGCCATACCATAGCGCCGGTCGGCGAAACCGATCCGTCGAGGCCGCTTCCCGGATCCCGGGCCCTTTCGAGGCCTTCTTCCTGGCCTCTTCGGTCTCTAGCATCGCCTTGATCTTGGCGATCCGTTCGGGGGGCGACAATCCCATCAGCGCTTCGCGCTCGATTGGAGGGAGCGTCCTGAGCCAGTCGTAGTAGCCGCGCATCACTTGCCGCAGTCTCTTCCCGTTGGGGTCTTGTTCGAGTTGGATGGCGAGGCTGCGGAGCCGCTCCTGTTCCGCCATGTCCAGCTTCGCCCATTGCTTCTGATGGTCCAGCAGGTCCTCCTTCTCCTCGACGCTCTTGGAGCGGACCCGCTCCCGGCGTTCTTCGAGGGTCTCCTGGGCCGCGGCCGGGCGGCACGTAGCCCACGGCGCGCCGGCCAGAGAGCCCCACGCCAGGGCCATCACCCCAATCCACGCCATCCCGCGTCCCCGCTCAGCCCTCATCCGGCGCGTCCTTCACGAAGAGCTTCTCTTGGTTGAGCATCTGCAAAAATTCCACGCTGTCGATCTGACGCAGCTCGTCGAAATCCTCCAACAGCGGCAGGTCCTCCAGCAACTGGCGGTCCGGGTCGGGCCGCAACATCGCCACCGCCAGGAAGCCCGCCAGCGCCGCCCCGAAGAGGCTCGCGATGCCCATCAGCCACCGCCGCCGACGGCGCCGCGGGGCCTCCGCCCGCTGCCGCTCCGCCTCCTCTTCCGCGGCCACGGCCAGCATCTCGATCGTCGAACGCGTAAACGTCTCATCGACCTGGAACCGGTCCAGCCGGTCCAAGAGCGACCAGGTCCGCTCCAGCCGCGTGAGCTGCTCGCGGACTTTCGGGTCGGTGGCCAGGAGGGCCTCCACGTGGCGCACCTGCGCGTCGTCCAACTCGCCGTCCAGATAGGCGACGAGCTGCTCCTCCAGCTTGCCTGGATCGTCCGTCGGCGTGATAGATATCGGTTCGCCTGCCATAACGCTGCGGTCACCACCTGGGACGGTTCTTCAATCCGCTCCCTCAAAAGCGATCGTCACTGGTCGTCGGCCGACGGCTTCTGCTCCTCGCCCATGGCGAGCCGGTCCCCGCGCTCCAAGTACGGCTCCAAGACCTCGCGCAAGTTGACCCGCGCCCGCGCCAAAAGCGACTTCACTGCCTGGGGCGACAACTCCATAGACTCCGCAATGTCCGCGTAACTCATGCCCTCGAATTTGCTCAATAGCACCGCCAGCCGCTGCCGCTCGTTGAGCGATTCCAGGGCCCAGCGCACCATGTCCCGCATCTCGGCCTTGTCCATCCGCCGGACGGGCATCTGCCCGCTGGAGGCCTGGATCACGCGATCCCACGGGCTGCCGACGCCGGACCCCTCCGGCGTGCGGAATCCCACTTCGCGCCGCCGGAAACGCGTCCTCAGGGCGTTGGAGGCAACGTTGTTGGCGATTGTAAAGAGCCAAGTCGAGAACTTCGCCCCGGGGACGTAGCTCTTGCGAGCTCGGAAGACCCGCATGAAGACTTCCTGCGCCAGGTCCTCTGCTTGGTCGCGGTCCCCGACCAGATGCTCCAGGACCGTCACCAAGCGGCCCTGGTAGCGGAGCATCAGTTCCTCGAAGGCCTCGGCACTGTCTCCGCGGACCTCCAACATCAAGCGGACGTCAGGGTCGCGGAGTGCCTGGCGCTGGGCGGACGATTCACTGACAACCAACGCTATGCCCACCGGAGAGGGAGCTTCCGGGGCGTCCCGGACCTCCCGGGACCCTTACTCTCAGTCTAAACGAACCGGTTGTCGGCGACCAGCCGCCCCATCGGCTTTGCGGTCGGCTCCAAGAGATTCAACCCCGATCCGGCGACGGGGTTTCTTTCCCCGCCTCTTGCCACCGAAGCGGGGGGACCAAGCAGGGATCGGGGATTGGCAGCCGAGACCCCCGTCCGGATCCCCGTTCTACTCGGCCACCTTGCCGGTCGCCGCCCACTCCGCGCCCCGGGCAATGATCTTCGCCACGCTCGGGGTAGCGAGCGCCTTTCCGTCGTGGCCGAAGGCGTTGTGGACCACCCGGCCCTGGCCGTACTCGTGCGTGAACACCAGCGGCTCAGTCTTCTTGCTCCAGTCGGAGTACGCCTCCACGAGCACGTGGATCGGGGCGTCGCCCTGGAGCTTGGAGTAAAGCTCGTCGTCGGTCTTGAAGTCCTCCATCCCCTTGGTGATCGGGTGCTCCTTGTCAGCCACCTTGCACTCGAAGACGCTCCGCGGGCCGTGGCCCGAGGTGCCCATCACCCATTTGCGCCCGCAGAGCTTGCCGAACTCGGGCCACTTGGCGAACGAGGCCGAGGCCAAGTGCTGCACGAAGAATCCCTTGCCGCCCTTAACGCAGTTCAAGAGGTTCTCTTGGGCCTGGGCGGGGAGCGTGAGCGGCTTGGCGGTGTAGATCGTAAAGACGATCACGTCGTAGTTCTTCAGGGCGGCCGCCGATTCCAGGATCAGCGGGTCTTCGCAGACCTTCACGTCGAAACGCCCCGAATCGACCAGGTCCTTTCGCGTGGCCACGGAGATCTCACGCCAGGGGTGTACGTCCACGTCGTCGCCGGTGATCAAGAGGGCCTTGATCTTGGCCGGCTTCTCCGCCGCCTGGGACGCGGCAGCCATCCCGATCGCCAGCAAACCAACGGAAGTCAGAATCAATGAGAGACGTCGCATGGCATTCGACCTTTCTTTGGAAAAACCCGCTTGTCCTCTACGGCCTCTTGCCCCGGGGTATTGGGGGAATTCCATAGTAACCCCCCGGCGCCGGGTGTCAACCACGGAGGCACGGAGAACAGGGAGAAAGAGAAGGATGAGGGATGAATGCCAAGAGAAGAACACGGCTTTCTCTCCGTTTCTTACTGACTACTGTCTACCGACTACCTCCTTTTCCTCTCCGTGACCTCGGTGCCTCCGTGGTGACTCGTTAATGATCCGTGATGGTGCGATCTGGAGCTAACTGGCTAGCGTTTCCAGCAGCCGCACGAGCTCCGGCGGCACCGGGTTGTGACGCGAGAAGGTCTCCTCGAACGGCGTGAGCACCAACTTGCCGCCGATCTCGCCTGCCATGGCGCCGGTGCGACCTTCGAGCGCGGAGCGGACGGCGAAGTCGCCCAGCCGGCTGGCAAGAATCCGATCGGCAAAGACCGGCGAGCCGCCCCGCTGTAGGTGGCCCAAGATGACCGCGCGGGTCGGGAACGGGCAGCCGGCCTGAACGAGCCCTTTGGCTATTGTCTCGGCCCCGCCGGCCTCGTCCCCTTCGGCCACGACGATCATGATCGACTTTTTGCCCCGGGCCTTTAACTCGCGGAGCTGCTCGACGATCTTGGGGATTTCGGTAGGCGACTCGGGGATGCAGGCGATCTCGGCCCCGGCGGCCAGTGCCGTGTAAAGGGCAATGTAGCCGCTGTGCCGGCCCATCACCTCGACCAGGAACATCCGCTCGTGGCTCTCGGCCGTGTCGCGGAGCTTATCGACCGCTTCCACCGCGGTTTGCACTGCCGTGGCGAAACCGATCGTGTAGTCCGTGCCGATCAGGTCGTTGTCGATCGTGCCGGGGCAGCCGATGATCCGGCCGTCCCAGAACCGGGCCAAGGCCACGCACCCGCGAAACGTCCCGTCGCCGCCGATGGGGACGAGGACGTCGATGCCGTGCTTCTTGAGGATGCGGGCGGCCTTTTGCTGGCCGGCGTCGGTGCGGAACTCCTCGCTGCGGCTGGTGCGGAGGACCGTCCCGCCCAGCGGCGAGAGGTTCGAGACCGAGCGGAGGGTCATGCGCTGCCTGACGTCGGCGTTCGTGAAGAAGTCCTCCTCCAAGAGCCCCTGATAGCCCCGCATGATCCCGACCACCTCTTGCCCGGCGGAGAGCGCGGACCGCACCACGGCCCGCACGCAGGCATTCATCCCCGGGGCATCGCCGCCGCTGCAAAACAGGCCGATTCGCATGGTGAGAACTCCGTTTCGAGGGTTCAGGATTGAGAATTGCGAGCCGGGCCGTGCCGGCCCGGTGAAACCGCGGTATGTTCAAAACCGTTCCATCGGCAATTTATGCTCCCGCATGAACGCCATCGCCTCGTCCCGGCTAAACACGCTTTCCGTCGCCCCGACCGTCCGCACGCAGCTTGCCCCCAGCGCGCTTCCCCAGCGGAGGCAGCCGGCCGGGTCCTCCCCGGCCAGCATCCCGGCAATGTAGCCCGCGTCGAAGGCGTCGCCCGAACCGGTGCCGCCCACGTACTGGGTCGGATACGTGCCCGAGCGGAGCCTCAGGCCATCGGTCACCAGCAGGCTGCCGCGGTCGCCTTGGGTGATAACCACCGTCTTCGCTCCGGCCTCGCGAAACCGCTCCGCCTGTCGGAGCGGGTCCTTGATCCCGGTGATGATCGCCGCTTCGTCGTCGTTGGGCAGAAAGACGTCGGTCTCGGGCAAGATCCGTGCCAGCGTTTCCCAGTAGTGTGTGCCGCCGAAGAGGACCACGTCCAAGACGGTTTTGGCCCCCGCGGCCCGGGCCGCGCGAAGCAGCTCGACAAACTCCGCGGTCTCCAGACCCGGCATGACCAGGTACCCCCCCACATAGATCACCTTGGCCTGGCGGACCCAATCGGCGGGGATGTGGGCCACGGTGAAGCGGGCGTTGGCCCCCGGGGTGCTGATGAAGCGGCGGTCCTGGCCTTTGACGTTAATGACCATCGTGCTCGCGGTGCCGATCCCCGCCACGCGATGAATGCCGCAGGTCTCGACGCAGCCGGCCTTCAAGCTCTTGATGATGAACTGCCCGAAGGCGTCGTCGCCCACGCAGCCCGACACTCCCACCCTCACGCCCACCCTGGCCAAATCCAGCCCGGCATTCGACGCGCACCCGCCCAGCGCCAGGTTGATATGCTCGGTCGGCATCAGCTCGCCCGCTTCCGGCATGCGCGGCACCGGCGCGCAGACGTAATCGGCAAACAGGATTCCGGCACAAAGGCAGTCGATCGGCACGGCTTGCTACTTCCAAGGGCCTCGAAGGACGGTCCTCAACTCAACGGATGCTTAGTGATACCAGCGCCGCCACGCCTCCGCCAGCCCCGCAGCGAAGGCGGTGGGTCCCGCGAGACATCACGTACACCCGTTGTCCCCGTTGACGGGAACAGGCTTGCCGCGCACGATCTGAATGTCACTTCGCCGGTAGACCGCGCATCCCCGCAATCTCTCAGAGGGGCGCTTGACACCAAACGTGTGCGTACGGCCTCCGTCCGACGCGCCCGCTCTGCTCCGTTCGTATTGCCAGTCGCTCTTTAGCAGGTAAACCACGTCCGTACGCCACACGATGACCGGCTTCTTGGCTTCCACCTGCATGGTCGAGTCAACGAGATAACGCCAGATAATGTACCAGCCCTCGTGATCGTAGTGGGACTGGACCGCCCAGGGGCGCTTGCTGGCCTTCGACTCGAGGCAGCACCTCGGTGGCGCATTCGGGCCGGCGCCGCGATAGCGAAGATCCGGGAAGCGGGTTTGGGCCATGTCGGTGTGCCGGACTTTCTCATAGACGCTGTGCTGATCCAAGGCCCGCGTTCCGAAGATGCCCACCAGGGCGCTAAAGACGTTCTTCTGCTCGAAGTAAATCTCGATAAGGTCAGCCAACTCCCGCTCGATGTACTCGATGGACTTCCGAATCGCCGTGATGGCGAGTCCTGGCGGTAACTCGACGGAGTCATCGAAGTCTTGACGGCGAGCCACTGGTTCGGTCCTCCCGTAGTTGCATCGCCGCGAGCCTGGGAATCGCCGCGATCGCCATCTTGAAGTACTCGGGGTCAATTTCGACCCCGATGCTCTTCAGCCCCGCCCATTTCGCCGCGGCAATCGTCGAGCCTGCACCCATGAACGGGTCCAGGATTATCCCCTTCCCCAACGGCAGCGCGGCCCGGACGAGTTGCCTCATGAAGTGCTGGGGCTTCAGCGACGGATGGGGTGCAACGGAGTGCTCATTCTTGCGGGTGGGAGAGGAGACAATCAGGTCCTTAAACGGTTCGGCCGCCGAAATCCGTCGGAGCCCGCCGGTCCCCCATTTGCGGAGGTTGTCCTGGACCCGGCCTTCGCAGGGCTTGCGAAACAGCCCCCACGGTTCCCAGCACGACTTCGGCAAGACCGAAACGTCGTGGAATTCCTCGTGGGCGTTCTTCGGCCGATCGCCGCCGCGCAGGCGATGCACGATCCTGATGATCTCCCCACGGGGCTCGAATCCTGCTTCGACAAACGGTCCGTACACCAAGTGGGAGACCAAGGGGTTGGTGGCAACGAAGACGTGTGCGCCGGGAACCAAGACGGGATAAACGCCCCCTGCGAAACGGCAGAAGAACCGGCCCAGGGCCTCTTTGTCGCGATCCGTCAGCACCGTGAATCGCGGCAAGGGCCGCCGCTTTGCGCCGTCAAAGGACGGCGGAATTCGCCACACGCCTCCGCGCCCTGCCTTCATCTTTGCCAACTCCTCCGGGCGATACTCGAGGAGTCCGTAGGGAGGGTCGGTCACCACAGCGTGGATCGAGTTGGGCCGCTGCTGGTCGAGCCACGCAAACGCGTCGGCGTTGTACGCACTGTACATCTCTTCCCTGACAGACCGTATCGCCACCGTGGCCACGGGATTGTCTCCGTCTTTCCGCTCGCGACAGTCCAGAACACCAGCAGCATAGCGTCGCTGTGAACGGCCGTCAACTGTCCTTCGCTGCCTGCCTGCGGATCAGCCGCTCCCCGATGACCCGAAAGACCTCCTCCGCCACCCGGTCCTTTCCGCCGGAAAGGGAGGCCAGGACGTTTCCGCCCGGATCAAGCACCTCGACTTCGGTGTCGCGGCCGTGGATCGCCGCGGGGGCGTTCAGCACGATCAGGTCGCAGTGCTTCTCGTAGAGCTTCTTGAGGGCCCGGGCGCGGCCGTCTTCGGTCTCCAGGGCGAAGGCCACGATCCACTGGGGAGGGAAAAGGGGGACAGGTCCAATTTGCCGGAACGGCCCGCGACCAACCTGCGGTCGGTGCCCGGCTTCGCACAAATTGGACCTGTCCCCCTTTTCCCGTTGGGCGGCGAGCGTGGCCACGATGTCGGGCGTTTGCACGAGTTCCAAGTGAAGCGACCGGCCGGTCTTGCTGAGTTTCTGCGGAGCGATCTTTGTCGCCCGGTAATCGCAGGGGGCCGCCACTCCGATCACGCCGTCGCACTGCGGGAAGACCTTGAGGCAGGCGTCGAGCATCTCCTGCGTGGAAACCACCCGGATCAGTTCGGCCCCGGCGGGATACTCCAGCTCGACCGGCCCGCTCACGATCACCACCTCATGGCCAGCGGCAATCGCGGCCGCCGCCAGGGCCCGGCCCATGCGCCCGCTGGAAGCGTTGCTCAAATAGCGGACCGGATCGAGATACTCTCGCGTCGGGCCGGAGGTGATGAGGATCCGAGGCATGGTGAATCGTCCATTCGGAGAATTCACCGCGGAGACACGGAGGGCACGGAGAGGAGGAAGTAGTCAGTAGACAGTAGTCAGTAGGAAACCAAGAGAACGCCGTGTTCTTCTCCTGGCATTCATCTCTCATCCTTCTGTTCCTCCGTGCCCTCCGTGTCTCCGTGGTTCTTTCTTAGCTCTCCTCCCGGGCCGACAGGGCCCGGCTCCGCCTACTGCCTACTGCCGTCTGCCTACTTTTCCCAGCGTCTCCGCAATCGCGCGGAAGATCGCCTCCGGCGAGGCCATGCGGCCCGGGCCGACCTCGCCGCAGCTCAGGTAGCCTTCCTCCGGGTCGATGATCGCCAGGCCGTCGGCACGAAGTTGGGCGACGTTCCGCTGGACGGCGGGCTTCTTCCACATCTGGGCGTTCATCGCCGGGGCCAGGAGGATCGGGCCGGTACACGACAGAAGCAGCGTGCTCACCAGGTCGTCGGCCAGACCGAGGGCCGCCTTGGCGAGGATGTTCGCCGTGGCCGGCGCAACGCAGAAGACTTCCGCCCTGCGGGCCAGCTCGATGTGTGGGTGGGCGCCGGGACCGAAGACCGTAGTCCCCACGGGGCGGCCGGTGAGGGCCTCGAAGGTCTTCGGACCGACGAAGCGCGTGGCCGAGCGGGTCATCACGACGGTCACTCCCGCCCCGGCCTGGACGAGTTGGCTCACCAGGGCCGCCGTCTTGTAGGCGGCGATCCCGCCCGCGACGCCGATTAGCAGTTCCCGGCCAGTCATAGGGTTCAGGGTTCAGGGTTCAGGGTTCAGGGTTCAGGAAGAAGGACTCCGCGGTATTCTACTGAACCCTGAACCCCGAACCCTGAACCCTCCTGTTACAGCTTGTCAAAATCAAGTTCCGGCGGGGCCACCGCAGCCGGCGTCGCCCCGGCGATTCGCACGTTCGACTCGGCATCCAGGTAGATCTTATCCTCGATGATCTCCCGGATGACGATCTTCATCTTGTCCTGAGTATCCAAGTTCACCAGGGCCGGCGAGCCCTTGATCAGGGCCACCAGCCGCTTCTGGATCAATGTCGAGAGCTTAAAACGGCCCCCGACCTTGTTGACGATTCCCTCTTCTCGGAGTTCATCGAGCATGCGGGAAGCCTCCCACGCAAGTCAAAATGTCACAAATCTCGCGGACCGCCTGGTCCAGGTCGTCGTTGATCACTTGATATTGGTACCTGCTGGCCAAGGCCAGCTCGGTTTGGGCCCGCTCCAGACGCCGCCGGATGACCGGCTCGCTCTCCGTCCCCCGGCCGCGGAGCCGCTCCTCGAGGACCTCCAGGGAGCTGGGCCGGATGAAAATCGTGATGGCTTCGGGAAAATGGTCCATCACGGAAAGCGCCCCTTGCACATCAATCCCTAAGATTACCCACTTTCCCGCTTCCAGGCTAGGGGCCACCTCACTCAGGAGAGTGCCATACCACTCTTCGGTGCCAAATACCTCGAAGGACTCCAGGAACTCCCCTCGCTGCCGGCGCCTCGCAAACTCCTCCTTGCTGAAAAAACGGTAATCGACCCCGTCGGTCTCCCCAGGCCGCGGCGCCCGCGTTGTCGCCGACACGCTCCTCTCCAGCGGCAAGGGGCAGGTGGCCAGCAGCCGCTTCAGCACGGTGGTCTTCCCCACGCCGGACGGCCCGGAAACCACCACCAACCTGCCACGCGAGCCCGACGCCATGGTCATTCGATGTTCTGGATCATCTCCCGCATCCGCTCGATGGCCGCCTTGATCTCGATCACGTGCCGGGCGATCTCCACGTCGTTGGCCTTGGACCCGATCGTGTTGGCCTCGCGGAACATCTCCTGGGTGAGGAAGTCAAGTTTCCGCCCGGACCCTTCCGGCAACTCGATCAGGGCGCGGAACTGACCGAGGTGGCTCCGTAGTCGCACGACCTCTTCGGAGATGTCGCTCCGCTCGCCGAACAGGCTGACCTCGCGGATCAAGTCGGCCGGATCGAGGGTGAGCTGGAATTCGGCCAGGACGCTCTTGAGGCGTTCCTGGAGCCGGGCGCGATAGGCATCGATGACCTTCGGGGCCCGCCCGGCCACTTCCTCCAGGGCGGATGCGGACGCGGCGCAGTTGGCCTTCAGGTCCGCCGCCATCGCCCGGCCTTCCTCCAGGCGCATCACGTCCATCTTCTCGATGGCCGCCTCCAGGGCCTCCCGAATCACCGGCCAGTCCTCTAGCGCGGTGACCGACTGCACCGGGCTCTCTTCCACGACGCCCGGCAGCAAGAGCAGACTCTCCAAAGGCACCAGCCGCTCGATCTGCCACTGCCGCCCCAGTCTCTCGATCTGCTGCCGGTAGCTGTCCAGCACCTCGACGTTGACTTGGTAATCCTCGGGCCGGCGAGCCCGGTCCACCCGCACCGATACCTGGACCGTCCCCCTCCGGATCCGCTGGCGGATCACCTCCTCGATGTGCGGCTCCAGGCCCGCGTAGCCCTCGGAAATCCGCGTGGAGAGCTTGAAATAACGGTTGTTGATGGTCCGCACTTCCACGGCGACCGCCAGGCCGTCGCGCAGGCAGTGGGCCTCACCAAAGCCGGTCATGCTCAACGGCAAGAGAGGAACCCTCCTGAAGGGGCCATCTGAAAACGACTACGGACTGGAGGGCTAAGGCGCTGCCGGTTCGGCGGGCTGCGAGGACTCGTCGGAGCCGGGTTGCGGCGTGGACTGTGCCGGTGGTCCGCGGGACTCCTCGTCTTCTTCCTCGCTGGCACTAGCCTTGGTCGGACTGATCAGTTCTCCGGTAGCCGCGAACCACTTAACGCTGAAAATGCAGAGGATGATCCAGACTGCCGCCACTCCGATGGTGATCCGCGTGAACAAGTCACCCGCCTTGGTCCCAAACGCGCTCTGGCCACCCATGCCGCCGAACGCCCCTGCCAGGCCGCCACCCTTTCCCCGCTGGATAAGGACCAGGAGGATCAGGAAGCCTCCGAGGACGAACAACAGGAACTCTGTCAACCAGGAAATGATCGATTCCACGTACGCCTTCCTCCGCGCGACTGTTAGTGCCTGACGCCAGCGACAATCCCCAAGAACTCCCCGGCCTTCAGGCTCGCACCCCCTACCAGGGCGCCATCGATGTTTGGCTGGGCGAGCAGCTTGGCGGCGTTGTCCGCCTTGACGCTCCCCCCATATTGGATGCGGACCGACTCGGCAATCTGCTTATTGTACCGCCCTTCCAGGATGTTGCGAAGGGCGAGATGGACCTCTTCCGCCTGCTCGGGGGATGCGGTTTTCCCCGTACCGATGGCCCAGACCGGCTCGTAGGCGATCACCACCCGGCCCATCTGCTCGGCCGACAGGCCCGACAGCGAACCGTCGACCTGGCGTCGGATGACTTCGAGCGTTTCCCCGGATTCCCGCTGCTCCAGCCGCTCGCCGACGCACACGATCGGGGTCAGCTCGCCCGCCAGAACCGCCAGCAGCTTGCGGTTGACCTCCTCGTCGGTCTCGCCGAGGAACTGGCGCCGCTCGCTGTGGCCGAGGATTACGTACCGGCACCCGAGGTCCTGGAGCATGGCGACACTGATCTCGCCGGTGAACGCACCATTGGGCCGCTGATAGACGTTCTGAACCCCCCAACCGATGGATGTGCCTTGCAGCACTTGGGCCACGGCGTCCACGTAGACGCTGGGGGGGAAAACCGCCAACTCGACGTAATCAAAGCGTTTTGCCTGGCTTGCCACCTCCCGGGCCAAGGCGACCGCACCCTTGTGGTCCAGGTTCATCTTCCAATTGCCGGCGATAAAGGGACGCCGCATCAGATCGACTCCTTACGCGGGACAGGACCTGTTGTCTGCTCGCACGAGGGGTGGGACGAAACGCGACATCATCCTCCAAACCGGTGCCCAGCACAAGAGGCCCCGCAATCTCCCAAAGCGTCACCGGCGGCCGAGACTTGACCGTCTGCCGCCCCTACGATAGGGTGAACTGTGGGCGTGCCGCTGACTTGGGGCGCGCTACGAAGGGGACCGCAGATGTCGATCGTCATTCCTCCCGAATTGGAGCAATTCGTCGAACAACAGGTCGCCAGCGGCGATCGAGAGTGGATGATCGCGACGCTCCATCACCGGGAAACCGGCGCCCTGCCGTACCACTTCATGCTCTCTCCGCCGGCAAGGGCCCGCTTGGAATCGCTTTACGGTCCGGGCGTGGAAGACGCCGTCGGGTTGCCGATGCGCATCGGCGGGCTCAAGTCCATTAAGCCGCTCTATGCCCCGCCCGCAACGTTCGGCACAAGCGCTCGGGACGAGTTTGGAGTGATCTGGAGCACCAGCGACGTCGACCGCGGCGCGCCGATCGGCCCCTGCCTCCCGCAGCCCGATCTTGCGGGCTATCGGTTTCCGGACCCCGCGGCCGCCTATCGCTTCGAAGACCTGGCCCGGTGGACCGCGGCCAACGCCGGCCATTATACCTTCCTCGTCGTCGGGGACCTTTGGGAACGGGCCACGTTCATGCGCGGCATGGAGCCGCTTCTGTTGGACCTGACGATGAGCCCGCGCTTCGTGGCGGGGCTGCTCCGCGGCCTGGCGGACTACATCCTGCAAACCATGGAGGTCCTTTTCGCCCGTTTTCGATTCGACGGGGTGATGATCAGCGACGATTATGGCACCCAGCACGGCATGCTCATGTCGCCCTCGCACTGGCGGAGGTTCGTCAAACCCCTTTTGGCCGAAATCTACGCCTTGGCCAAGAGGCACGGGCGGACCGTGCTCCATCACAGTTGCGGCAACATCCTTCCCATCATCGGCGACCTGATCGAAATCGGCCTGGACGTCCTTCATCCGATTCAGCCCGAGGCCATGGACGTCTTCCGGCTCAAGCGGGAATTTGGCCGCGAGCTGACCTTCTGCGGGGGAGTCAGGACGCAAGACCTCCTTCCCCGCGGGACGCCGGAGCAGGTCCGCGACGAAGTGAAGCGCCTGAAAGCGGTGATGGGCAGAGGCGGCGGGTATATCCTGGAGCCGGGCATTACGCTCCAGGCCGACGTGTCCCTGGCGAACCTGGTGGCCTTGATCGAAGAGGCCCGGGTGCCGGCGTAACGCGGCTCAGTGTGCCACGGCTTCGCAGAAGCCGTGGTCGCTGGCACCTCAAGCACGGCTTGTCGTTCCTCCAAGCCGTGGCACACATCCATGAACAATCCGGGCTAGGCCTCCGGCCTCGTCCCGTTGGCCGCCCCGTTGGCCATGGGAAAAGAGCCGAGAACCTCCAATCGGAGCGTCCTCTGACGCAAAATGGCCAAGGCCCGCCGGAGCCGGGCATCCGTCTGGTGCCCCTCAAGCTCCACAAAGAACATGTACGACCCCTTCGAGCCCGGAATGGGGAACGACTCGATCCACGTCATGTTCAGCCGGTTCCGCTTGAAGACGTTGATCGCGTCGGCCAGTCCGCCGGGGCGGTGCTCCACCTGGAACATCAGCGCGGTCTTGTCGCGGCCGGTCCGCGGGGCAGGTTGATCGCCGATCACGGCAAACCGGGTGGTGTTTCCGGGATTGTCCTCGATGTTCTCGGCCAAGACGTTCAGCCCATAGTGGATTCCCGCCTGGATGCTGGCGATGGCCGCCGCCCCGGGCTTCTCGTTGGCCAATTGGGCGGCCGTGGAGGTGCTGGTTACCTCGATCGTTCTGGCCGCCGGAAGGTGCTTGGCCAGCCAGTTGCGGCACTGCGACAACGCTTGCGGCCGGCTGTAGACCTCCTTGATCTCACTCCGGGCGCATTTCCCCAATAGAATATGGTGAATCTCCAACTCGACCTCGCCGCAAACGCGCGACGGGAGCCGAGTAAACATGTCCAACGTGTCCGCGACGCGGCCGTCGGTGGAGTTCTCCAGCGGCACCAGGCCGAATTGGCAGTGGCCTCGGTGAACCTCTTCGAACACCGCGGCAATGCTCCCCACCGGGGTGAATTCGACGCTCTGCCCGAAGCTGTGAATCGCCGCCAAATGGCTGTAGCTGTAGAGCGGTCCCAACAGCGCGATCTTCACCTCCCGCACCAGCGACCGGCATCCGCTGATCAGCTCCCGGAAGAGACCCCGGATCGTCCGGCTGCTCAGCGGCCCGCGACTGAGGCTGACGGCCCGGGCAATCGTCTCTTCCTCTTGCCCGAGCACAAACGCGGGCTGGCCGGCGGACTGAAGGAGGTTCCCGAGTTGGCGGGCCAGATGGCCCCGCTGATTGAGCAGCCGGACCAGTTCGCGGTCCAACCGATCGAGTTTGGCCTGCAACGACGCCGGGCTGACGGGCCGAGGGCTGAGCGGCTTTGTCCGGTCGGCCGGTTTCTTTTTTCGGGGAGGTTTGGCCATTGGGTGTCTACCGCGGGGCCGGACGAGTTCGAGGCTCGCCCTACGGTTTCTTGTACTTGGGACGACGGGGCGTGTCAATTCATTGGATTGATACGTCGGCCGTCCCAACGTGTCAAAATGGCAGTCCGGCTTCAGTCCGCTCCCGATCCGATCCGGGGCGGGCGGAGGAGGACCGAACTAAGCTATTATATTGCATAGGCTTAGGTCACCGGCCTCGGCAAGCCGGCAAACCGGCACGGCCTTTGCAACAATACCGTGAGTTGAACATCGTGTGACAGAGTGCCATTCGAGGGATATGAGGACCCCGGAAAGGAGCATGAAATGGCTCAAGGCGAGAAGATCATTGGAATTGACCTGGGGACCACCTATTCGGTCGTTGCAATCATGGAGGGAAAGGAGCCCAAAGTCATCCCCAACGCCGAAGGGAACCGCCTGACCCCCAGCGTAGTCGCTTTTACCGACCGCGGCGAAGTCGTCGTCGGCGAGCCCGCCAAGCGGCAGGCCGTCACCAACCCCACCCGTACCATCTACTCGATCAAGCGATTCATGGGCCGGCGCCACAGTGAAGTAGCCGTCGAGGAGAAGATGGTCCCCTACAAGGTGGTTGGAGGGCCGGAGGAGTACATCCGGGTCAAGGTGGGCGACAAGGAGTACACGCCGCCCGAAATCTCCGCCAAGGTCTTGCGAAAGCTCAAGGAGGCGGCCGAGGCGTATCTGGGCCATAAGGTCAACAAAGCGGTGATCACCGTTCCCGCCTACTTCAACGACGCCCAGCGTCAGGCCACCAAGGACGCCGGCCAGATCGCCGGCCTGGAGGTGATGCGGATCATCAATGAGCCGACCGCCGCCTCGCTGGCCTACGGCCTCGACAAGAAACAGGCGGAGAAGATCGTGGTCTTCGACCTCGGCGGCGGGACGTTCGACGTCTCGGTCCTCGAGGTCGCCGAAGGCGTCTTCCGCGTGATCAGCACCAACGGCGATACGCACCTCGGCGGCGACGATTTCGACGAAGTCCTCATCAACTACGTCGCCGACGAGTTCAAGAAGCAGCACGGCATCGACCTCCGCAAGGACACCATGGCCCTGCAGCGCCTCCAGGAGGCCTGCGAAAAGGCCAAACGCGAATTGAGCTCCATGCACACCGCCGACATCAACCTCCCCTTCATCACCGCCGACGCCACCGGCCCCAAACACCTGCAAATGTCCCTTACCCGGGCCAAGTTCGAGCAGTTGGTCGATCACCTGATCGAGCGCTGCCGCGGGCCGGTCACCCAGGCGATGAAGGACGCCCGGCTGACGCCCAAGGACATCGACGAGGTCGTTTTGGTCGGCGGCTCGACCCGCATCCCCAAGGTGCAGGACCTGGTCCGCACGATGTACGGCGGAAAAGAGCCGCACAAGGGCGTGAACCCGGATGAGGTGGTGGCCGTGGGGGCGGCCATCCAGGGCGCCGTCTTGGCCGGCGAGGTCCACGACGTGCTTCTGTTGGACGTGACCCCGCTCTCGCTGGGCATCGAGACCCTGGGCGGCATCATGACCAGGCTCGTCGAGAAGAATACGACCATTCCCACGGAGAAGAAGCAGATCTTCAGCACTGCCGACGACAATCAGACCGCCGTCACCATCAAGGTCTACCAGGGCGAGCGCGAGATGGCGGCCGACAACCGCCTGCTCGGCCAGTTTAACCTCGAAGGCATCCCGCCGGCGCCCCGCGGCGTCCCGCAGATCGAGGTCACCTTCGACATCGACGCCAACGGCATCCTCAACGTTTCCGCCAAGGACCTCGGCACCGGCAAGGCGCAGAAAATTGAGGTCAAGCAGTCGGCCGGGCTTTCCGAAACCGACATCGAGAAGATGCGCAAGGACGCCGACTCGCACGCCGACGAGGACAAGCGGAAGCGGGAGTTGGCCGAGCTCCGCAACAGGGCCGACACCATGTGCTGGCAGCTCGAAAAGCTGATGAAGGAGCACGAGGCCAAGCTCAGCGCGGCCGACAAGGACGCCATGACTTCGGCCATCGGGAAGACCCGCGAGGCCGCCAAGGGCGACAATGCCGAGGCCATCAAGTCGGCCCTGAGCCAATTAGAGGCCGCCTCCCACGCTTTCAGCAAGAGCCTCTACGAGCGGGCCGCGGCCGGCGCCCAAGCCGGCGCCGGCGCCACCGCCGGTGCCCACGGTGGTCCTTCCGAGGCCAAGCCCGGCGGCGACGACGACACGATCGACGCCGAGTTTGAGGTGAAGAAGTAGCCGGTCCCCTCTCCCTCGGGGAGACGGTTAGCCATTTAGGTTCCCTCTCCCTTTGGGAGAGGGTTAGGGTGAGGGCTGTCTGCGGAGAGCGTCCATGCCCGAACGCCGCTACCCTTCAAAGCACATGATTGACCGCGCAAGGACTCTGCGACAACAGAACACGGAGCTCGAGCAGCTTCTGTGGACTGCCCTGCGCAACGGACAGATCGGGGGCATGAAATTCCGTCGCCAGCATCCGATCGGGCCGTACGTGGTCGATTTCTACTGTCGCAGCGCGGAGCTGGTCGTTGAAGTGGACGGCATGAGCCACGACGACAAAGCCGCGCAAGACACCGAACGGTCAAAGTACCTTGAAGCACAAGGATTGCGGATACTTCGCGTACTGAACCGGGACGTGATGGACGACCTCGATGCCGTGTCGCGGGAGATTGCTCGTTTGGGCGGCGTGCCGTGGGACTGAAGTATTGTTCCCGCCGGGCCATCGGAGAGGGCCGGCCAACAGGTCCCCTCTCCCTCCGGGAGAGGGTTAGGGTGAGGGCGGCGACGAGAGCGGTCACAGGCGGGGGCGAGGAGGACTAGGTATGGCAACCACACTGCTCGGCAACCCGTTTTTCGATGGACTTGCCGCGGAGCACCGCACCTGGTTGTCCGCGTTTGACGCACAATACCTGGTGAACTGGGAGAGGATACTGAACGCGAATGAGGAATCGGCCCTCGCCGAAGCGGGTCTCAGACGCCTGCTGCGAGGCTACGGTGCCCGAGTCGAGCCGAATGAGGACTTGACGGGGGGAGAGACAGGGGCAGAACCGCGCCCCGATTTTCACTGCGAGTCGAACGGAAGCAGCTTCGAGGTCGAAGTCACTCACATTTCGATTGAGAAGGCGACCAAGATTACGGGGCTTGTGAAAGACCCGACTACGAACCTTGCGGAAAGCCCGCCGATCTTCACGCGCATCCGCCCTCTCAACGGCGCTTTTTTCTGGGCCTGCGTGGGCAAGGCCAAACAGTGTGCCGACACCCGCCACCCAACCCTCGTTGCCGTGGCGACATTTCACTACGGTGCGGCCGTGTTTTGCTTTGACAAGTCCGACATCAGCCAGCTTTTGACCGGCCTGACGAGTATGAGGTGGAGCCTGGATAAGCAGCCTGGCCAAGAGGCGAGTGAGGCTTACTTGATAACCGAGCTTCAGTCGGCGGCGTTCTTACAGTTTGACAAATCGCAGGGGACGCGCTTTGCCCGAAATTCCATCTCGGCGCTGCTCCTGTGCGGGCTTGGTGCCCGGCCGCCGCAGGTCATTGGCGTGCTGCACCCCAACCCGGCCCGACCGTTCGATCCGGCGATCCTGCCCGAACTCGAGTTTGGTCAGGTTGCCATTGATTGGGCGTCGAGGCAACTCCACGTCAATTGGCCCAATGGAGATGGCGAATGACTGACACGGGAGAGACCCTCTTAGAGATGGAGATGCGACCGCGACAGCCCTCACCCTAACCCTCTCCCGGTGGGAGAGGGGACTATAATATGCCGTTCCGCTTCGACAAACTCACGATCAAGGCCCAAGAGACGGTCGCGCAGGCCCAGTCGATCGCCTCGGAGCAGGGAAACCCCGAGATCGATCCGCTGCACGTCCTGGCGGCCCTCTTGGCCGAGCAGGAAGGCATCGTCAAGCCCATCCTTGATCGCATCGGGGTGAACCGGCAGCAACTGGACCGCATCGTCCAGGCGGAATTGGGCCATTTCCCCAAAGTCTCGGGCGGTGCGCCGCCGCAGCCTAATGCCGCGCTGCAGAAGCTCTTCGAGGCCGCCCAGCGCGAGGCCGACGCCATGAAGGACGAGTTCGTCTCCACCGAGCACCTCCTCCTGGCCCTCGCCAAAACCGACTCCAAGGCCAGGCGGGTCCTCGATCTGAACTCGATCGGCGAAAAGGAGCTCCTCCAGGCCCTCCAGACCGTGCGCGGCAGCGCCCGCGTCACCGACCAGACGCCCGAGGCCAAGTTCCAGGCCCTGGAGCGCTACGGCATCGACCTGGTGGAGCGGGCCCGGCGCGGGAAGCTCGACCCGGTGATCGGCCGCGATCAGGAGATCCGCCGCGTGATCCAGGTTCTTTCGCGGCGCACGAAGAACAACCCCGTCTTGATCGGCGAGCCCGGCGTGGGCAAGACGGCCATTGCCGAGGGGCTGGCCCTGCGGATCGTCGACGGCGACGTGCCGCAGAGCCTCAAGAACAAGCGCGTCGTGGCCCTCGACATGGGCGCCCTGGTGGCCGGCACCAAGTTCCGCGGCGAATTCGAGGAGCGGCTCAAGGCCGTGCTCAAAGAGGTCGAGGACGCCGGCGGCAACGTGATCCTGTTTATCGACGAGCTGCACACCGTGGTCGGGGCCGGCAGGGCCGAAGGCGGCGCCGACGCCGCCAACCTCCTCAAGCCCGCCCTGGCCCGCGGCGATCTCCGTTGCATCGGCGCCACCACGCTCGACGAGTACCGCAAGTACGTCGAGAAGGACGCCGCCCTGGAGCGCCGCTTCCAGCCGGTCTATGTCGGCGAGCCCTCGGTCGAGGACACGATCGCCATTCTGCGCGGGCTCAAGCCGCGCTACGAGGCCCATCACAAGGGCGTGAAGATCAAGGATTCCGCCCTGGTGGCGGCCGCAACGCTCTCGCAACGCTACATCACCGACCGCTTCCTCCCCGACAAGGCCATCGACCTGATGGACGAGGCCACCAGCCGGCTGGCGATGGAGCTTGAGAGTGTTCCGGCAGAGATCGACCAGGTGCAGCGGCGACTGGTGCAACTGGAGCTGGCCGACCGGCAGTTGGCCGACGAGACCGAAGAGCACGCCCAAGAGCGCCGCGCCGAAATCCAGGAGGAGATCGTCCAGCTCCGCGAAAAGCTGGCCAAGCTCCGCGAGCAATGGGAGCGGGAGAAGAGCGGCCTGGGCGACGTCCAGCAACTCCGCAAGGACCTGGACGAAACCGAGCTCCAGTTCAATCAGCTCTCCGCGGCCATCAAGGAGAAGCAGTCCTCGGGCGTGCCCGTGCTGGAATCCGACTACCAACGGCTCTACGAGCTCGACTTGAAGCGGAAGAAGCTGTCGCAGCAAATGGAATCGGCCGGGACCGCCGAGCCCGTCAACGGCGGCGGCCGCCGCCTGCTTCGCCGCGAGGTCGGCCCGGAGGAGATCGCCGAAGTCGTCAGCGCCTGGACCGGGATCCCGGTCTCGCGGATGATGGAGACGGAGCGGGCCAAGCTCCTGGTCATGGAGGAGCGGATACACCAGCGGCTGGTGGGGCAGGACGAGGCGGTGGCGGCCGTGGCCAACGCCGTGCGCCGCAGCCGCTCCGGCCTGCAGGACCCCAACCGGCCCATCGGCTCGTTCATCTTCTTGGGTCCGACCGGCGTGGGGAAGACGGAGCTGTGCAAGGCCCTGGCCGAGGTCATGTTCGACGACGAAAACGCCATGGTCCGCCTGGACATGAGCGAGTTCATGGAGCGGCACACCGTGAGCCGCCTGATCGGGGCCCCGCCGGGCTACATCGGCTACGAAGAGGGCGGACGGCTGACCGAGGCCATCCGCCGCCGCCCCTACTCCGTCGTCCTGCTCGACGAAATCGAGAAGGCCCACCGCGACGTCTTCAACGTCCTCCTTCAGGTCCTCGACGACGGACGCCTGAGCGACAACCAAGGCCACACCGTGGACTTCACCAACACGATCGTGGTGATGACCTCCAACATCGGCAGCCAACTGATCGACGAGATCGCCAAGAGCGGCGGCAGCGAGCAGGAAATGCGCGAAGCGGTGACCGAGGCCCTCAATGCGCGGTTCCTGCCCGAGTTTCTCAACCGCATCGACGAGATCATCATCTTCCACCCGCTCCGGCGTGACCAGATCCGCAAGATCGTGAAGCTCCAGATCGAGCGGCTCAAGAAGCAACTCCTCCAAAGCCAGATTGAGCTGGATGTGTCCGAGGCGGCAATCGATGCGATCGCCGAGCGCGGCTACGACCCGACCTACGGGGCCAGGCCCCTCAAACGGGTCATTCAGCAGCAGATCCAGAACCCCCTGGCGACCGAGATCCTCAAACGCGAGTTCACCGAGGGGAGCCGCGTGCGGGTCGATTTCGCCGACGGGGAGTTCACCTTCGAGCGGGCATAAAGGGGGTCGGGAGTCTGTTTTCGCCGCCGGACGCGGCGAA
>Ga0315280_10003592_pt1 | contig 23706 bp, 18 predicted proteins | sample YL17G06_40_MG_FD_203697 | JGI IMG/M metagenome (GOLD analysis project Ga0315280, IMG submission 203697) | Sediment microbial communities from Yellowstone Lake, YNP, Wyoming, USA - YL17G06_40 | ecosystem: Environmental > Aquatic > Freshwater > Lake > Sediment | place: USA: Wyoming | collected... | reverse complement strand
ATCAAGGATTCTCCCAAGCGGGCCGCTGCGGCGAGAGCCGCTGTCGAAAAGGCGGGCGGAAAATGGCTTGGCTTCTACTACACCCTTGGGCAGTATGACATGGTATTAATATCGGAAGGCCTTAACGATGAGACTGTAATGTCCGTGTCGCTAGCCATTGGAAGTCAAGGCAGCGTGCGCACCACGACACTCAGAGCCTTCCCAGAGGCTGAAGCAGCCAAGATCATAGAAAAGCTCCCATAAGCTTGTCTTTCCTCTTTCTTTTTCTTTCTCTTCTAGTACTGGGGCCAGAAAACATGCTCTTCCCCATTACGAAACTGTTGGACGAGCATCAAGTAATCACGTCTGCTTGGTACTAGTGAGGCTTCGAATCTCCGCTCTCGCGCTCAAGAGCGTCGTGAATTTAGGTTTCGTCCGTCGTTGTTCTTGGAGTTGATTTGTGTGTGTGCGGGTCACTTGGTGCGTGCATCCAAATTTGAACCCTCACAGGAGAGTGGTTTTTCGTCGTCGTCGGGTAGGCTGGTGCGTGCATCTGAATTTGAACCCTCATGGGAGGAGTGGTTTTTCGTCGTCGTCGCGTATGCGGTACCTTGGTGCGGGCATCGTAATTTGAACCATCGTAGGTCGTAGTTTGTATGTATAGTGTGCGCATGAAGGTAGAGCAAAGTCGTACAATTCCTTCCGATGCCAGGTTTGTCTAAGGCTGGCCTAAATACGAGAGAACGCTGGCCAGGGTGGAATGATTCATTTCCATCCTCTTCATATTCGCTAGTGTGAAGGCATTGAGGATCGGAGAAGCTGCACCGGACTTTAGGGGCTTGCTCGGAACTGACGGGAAGAAGTATTCTCTCGCCAGCTTTGCAGATTTCCCAACGATCGTCTTGATTGTCTCATGCAATCATTGCCCTTACGTGCAAGCGTACGAGGATCGCATGATCGCCATCCAGCGCGACTATCGGGATCGAGGTGTCGGCTTCGTCGCCGTTAATTCGAACTGCGACAAGGACTATCCGGAAGACAGTTACGAGAACATGGTCAAACGAGCGAAGGAGAGAGGGTTCAACTTTCCCTACATCAGGGACGAGGATCAATCCCTCGCCAGAACGCTCTCCGCTATATGCACACCTGAGACCTTCGTCTTCGACAAGGCCAGGAAGCTTGTCTACCACGGCCGCATAGACGACAACAGAGACGCATCCAAAGTGATGACGCATGATCTCAGGAACGCGCTCGACGCCATCACGGCGGGAAAGAAGCCTTCCGTAGCCGAGACTAGACCGTTCGGATGCTCCATCAAATGGAGACGCGAGTAGGAAATTGGAATCGCCGATGGGAGACTCCCGACAACTGCTCTTGCAGAGCACGGGTTTCTATCCTTCGATCTGAATGCTGAAACTTCCGATCATCTGCCCTGGGAACCAGACTTCAAAACATAGTGGTTGGCCGGATGTGCATGTGGCGTTGTAACACAAGCGTTAAAGCACGAAGCAAGTCATAGCGAGTCAGCAACTGTGGGGCTGCATTCCGGAGGCAAGAGGATGAAGCTGCAAGGTTCAGAGACGAAAGCAATTGTCGGGATGTTGCAGAAGGCCCCCCTTTGGGCCGGTCTCACCGAGAAGGAGCTGAAAGTTATTGCACGCTCATTCAAGGAGCTCAAGTATGAGGGCGGGGATTTCATTGTACACAAAGGAGAGAGGGGTATTGGCTTCTATCTCATAGTAGATGGCACTGTTGAGGTTCGAACAGATGGACGAGTTTTGTCCAGACTTGGACCCGGTCAGTTCTTTGGCGAGATGGCGCTCTTGGACGGTCAGCCTAGATCAGCAGATGTTGTGGCACTTGAACCCTCGAAGTGCCTTGCCTTGAGTTCCTGGAATTTCAATAGCATCGTATCCGATTATCCAAAGATGGCCCTGAAGCTGCTGCAGGAATCTACTCGTAGATCACGTACGAATACCCAAAACCTTAGCGAGTAGCAAGGCGTCGCAGAAGAACGGTTAAGCGCGGACAACTTGTCGCTCGCCAGAGAAACTACGTCGAAGGATGAACGAAGACTAGCAGCCGTAACCTTCGCGCCAAAGCTCTTGTTGCCGTCTCCGAGACACTAGCGCAGAAGAATCCTGAGAAATCAAGGAAACGATTGGAGCAGGCTGCTGAAATCCTCCGGAAGCTCGGAGCAAAACAGGACATCGAGAGAACCCAAACCAACCTTAGCACTAGCCGAGCGGTCGCGCATGCCCTTCGGTACTCAGCTAGGGAACATCTATGACCTGACCGTCAGTAGAGAAGATCGTTCTAGGAAAGATACGAGTTACCTCGCGCTTCTGTCTGGAAGTGAGCCTCGGGCTGTGGACTATCACAAGATTTCGTACACCCGCCCTTTTTGCAGACCTGGCGGCTTGGGTCGGAGTTGAATGTCTGAGGCGCCTCGCGAGCGCAACGTTAGTCTCCGCAGCCTCATGGATGAGATAGTCTGCGTTCTTTGCGATTCTGGATAGGTCGACCTGTCCCGTGTCCCCGGTGTAGACTACTGTGGTGCCATCAAGCTCGATCCTGTAGATTGCGTCCGGAGGCGAATGAGCGCCTCTAGCCTTCGTGCAGGTAAACGGAAGACCGCTCAGGTCCGGCAGGAAATTGAGAACCTTGGAGAGATCTGCCCTAGTAAACAACTTGTGGTAGAGGCTGTAAACTAGACTCTTCAAGCCCCTGGGTCCGTAGATCTCCAAGACGCCCCTGTCCTTGTAGAGAAGACACTCCGCGAGGAACACAAGACCGACCACATGGTCGCCATGTGTGTGGCTGATCAGAGCATGATTCACGTCGTTTGGGGAGTAGCCATTTGAGCGGAGGGCATACACGATTTGAGGAGGGCAATCCAGGAGTATCCGTGTGCTACCCTCAACTAGGATACTCGTGGAACCGCGACTGTCGGAGCAAAAGGAATCGCCAGTTCCAAGCAACACAAGCCTCACTGGAGTCCGCCCTTCAGAGCCCTGGTATTTCGCCCGACGGTGTGGCAGCGAGCGGATAAGGGTTGCCCAGCGACGGCAAATCTAGGCTCAATTAGGTACACGTTCCGTTTTGGGTATTCTGTGTGTCTCGTTCTCTCGATGCAAAGTCTGAAATCTTGAATGCACTCCACAATATACCGACTTTGCGAGATTCTCTGCCTGCCTGTCTGGAGTTCGCTGATTTCTCTACCCCACGGGAGCGCCGAGGAGGGGCGCGATGGTAGAAGTACCCAACGAATGAGGGAGATCTGAAAGTGAAGACTCACCTGCTACAGGTAATCCAACCGAGACAATTGCTGCCCAGCTTGGCAGGAGGCTTGGTCACGGGCATCCTCGAGGTGACCGAGGTGACCGCCTTCGCTGCCTTGATTTTCTCGGGTGACTTGGGCGCTTACATTTCAAGAGGCATCGGCCTGATGCTCATGGGTTCGGTGGTCGTCGTAATCCTGACCGCCCTTTTCTGCTCTTTGCCGGGGGTAGTCGCCGGCTTGCAAGATAATGTGGTTGCTATACTAGCACTCGTCTCAGCCGCGATCGTCAGCCAGATGCCCGCTTGGGCAACACATCAGGAAAAGTTCACCACTGCCGTCGTCGCTATCGCTCTGTCTTCGCTCTTGACGGGGGCCTTGTTCCTATCACTTGGGCAATTCAGGTTAGGAAACCTCATACGCTTCATCCCCTATCCTGTTATCGGCGGCGTTTTAGCCGGCTCCGGACTGTTGCTGACATTCGGTGCAATTTCCGTCATGACAGGAGCGTCGGTCAGTCTCTTTCACTTGCTTCCCATCATCCAACCCGGGCTGTGGGTGAAATGGCTGCCCGGTTTGCTGTTCGCCGTGTTCTTGCTAGTGGCATTACGGCGCCGCAACCACGTTTTGATCGTTCCCGGTACATTGATAGCTGCCATTGCCGTCTTCTATATCTTGCTTGGACTGACGAATACATCAATTGCCAAAGCCACTGAGCAAGGTTGGCTGTTGGGTGCACTACTCTCCGACCATGGCAGGCTTTGGCAGCCACTGAACGTCTCCGATCTCGCGCAGGTCAACTGGGTGGTTATAGGCCATCAAATCGGCAGTCTACTCGTCATTCCAATCATCGGCGTCATAGCAATTCTGCTCAACCTCACTAGTATAGAACTGGCAACCGGCCAGAATGTTGACCTGAACCGAGACCTCAAAGCGGCTGGGCTTGCCAACCTTGTCGCCGGGCTGGGGGGAAGTATGGTCGGGTGGCATACGTTGAGCCACTCGATGTTGAACTACAAAATGGGAGCAAGAAGCCGGCTAGTTGGGTTTGTTTTGGCGGCTGTGTGTGGTATCGTGTTGTGGCTGGGAGGGTCCCTGCTTTTGTACTTCCCGAATCTCGTCCTCGGCGGATTGCTGCTGTTCCTCGGTCTGGATTTTCTTGTCACTTGGGTATACGACTCATGGTTCAAACTACCGATCACAGACTATCTTATCATGATCCTGATTCTGATCGTCATCAATACGATCGGATTTTTGGAGGGAGTAGGCCTAGGCCTCGTGCTGGCGATCATCTTGTTCGCGGCAGATTACAGCCGTATCAATGTAGTGAAACATACGCTCACAGGGGCGACTTTTCATAGCAACGTCAGCAGGCCTCGTCTGCATCAACAGTTGTTGCGCCGAAAAGGCCATTGGCTCTATATCCTAGAACTGCAAGGATTCATTTTCTTTGGCACAGTGCAGAAAGTACTCGATATGATTCGCCAACGAATTGACGATCGCAACCTGCCACCTGTGCGTTTTCTAGTGTTGAATTTTCGACTGCTCAACGGGTTCGATTCATCCGCGGTGCTCGGATTCGCGAAAATGAAGCAATTAACCGAAGCACGAGGGCTCACCCTGGTATTCACCCATCTCTCACCCAAGATGCAGCGTCAAATGAAAAAAGAGATACTGCGAGAGGGAGAGAAGCGGTCTTTACAGGTTTTCGCCGATCTCGACCATGGCATTGAATGGTGTGAAGATCAGATGATAACAACTTTCCAGAGTCTTGACTTCGGCGCCACGCCTCTAACCATGATGAAACAACTGGAAGAAGCCTTGCCACCGTCCGTCAGCGCTGCCCACCTAATGACCTACTTTGAAGAGAAGAAAGCCGAACAAGGAGAATATCTTATTCGCCAGGGCGAGGAGTCGGCTCTATATTTCGTAGAATCAGGACAGGTGACGGTTCAACTGGAGGGCGGCGATGGCAAAATTACCCGGCTGCGGACCATGCGATCAGGTACTGTGGTGGGAGAACTGGGATTCTACCTGCGCCAGAAAGCCTCCGCATCGGTAATCGCCGATGAACCGTGTACGCTTTTCTATCTTCCAGCGAAGAAGCTGGAAGAGATGGAAAAGGATGCGCCTGAAATTGCCTCTGCCTTGCATAAATTCATCGCCGGCATCCTAAGCGAGCGTTTGATAGATACCAATGATGCGCTACAGGCACTGATCCATTCGCTCTAGTTCTTCTGATTCCCATGAAACGTAATTTGCCTCTGCACTACTCACGCGCTCTTGTGTATCATGCAAGAAACATTGCTTTCTCCTCTATTCCCGATGCGAAAAGCGGTTGTCAAGCTTTCCGTGGGGAAATGCGGTAGACTTCTGTGGGATATTGCACGTTCTTGAGTTCCTGTGCTCCAAGTTCAGTAATTTCATAGTCGGTCTTATTCCAGACCTGATCGTAGACTTGACGGGAAATACAAATTCCGCCAGGTTCAGCTAAGGGTGTTAGGCGAGATGCGATATTGACCGAATCGCCGAAAACATCGCCTTCACGATGCACGACGTCGCCGACGTGAATGCCAATTCGCAGTTTCGTTTCCTTCCCCTTACGCGCGAGTGGCTTTTTTTCTTGCAACGTTCTTTGGATGTCAACGGCGCAGTGAACAGCGTCTAGGGCATTAGTGAATTCCACTAGGAAGGCGTCTCCGATCGTCTTAATCTCGCGTCCCGCGTGTTTTTCGAAGATCGGGCGCAGGACCTTTTTCTGAGTCTCTAGGACTTCAAGGGCGAGTGCTTCATTCTCCTGCGTTAGGGCTGTGTATCCAACTAGATCTGTGAACATTATGGCTGCCAGTTTTCTCTCTTGCTTCAATTTCTCCTCTATTATGGGTTGGAGGAACCTGTAAGCGAGCGGAATGACGGCGGAGGCAACTAGTACGGCTCCTATCTCCAATACAGGGGTTTGAGCGAAGAAGATGGAAACGATTACTGCTGGGAGAACTCCGAGGACTGGTGATGCAATGTATGTTTGGCCTTTCATTTTGGATGCGAGGAACGCGGTTAGATATCCGGCGATGGCCCAGGTGGCGATTAGGGCGTAGATGCGGAAGTCGCCTAGGTTTGAGGCTAGAGGCGCGTAGTAATCGGTCAGCCGGGCTGTGCTGAACACATCGATGTTTGGTATGAACGCTGTGAAAAGCCATGGGTCTTGGATCGCTTTCGCAACGTAGTTGCTTGGTGATGGGACGAGCATCAGGCCGGCTTGTGCCATATTCCTAGTCCAGCTTAGTAGGAAGATCGAGAAGCCAGAGAGGGCTCCGATCTTCAATGCGTCCTCACGCTTCTCATGAAGCCCAGCAAGGATCGTCGGGGCGATAGCAAGGGAGGGTACGGGGGTCAAGAAGGCTAGGATCCAAGTTGCGGCCACGGACGCCACATCTAGCCAACTCCGGGTCAATGCCAATGCAATCATGAAGGCGACTAGAAACGTTAGTCCAACCAAAGCATCCTGGTACATGGCGCCAAAGACAGAAAGCAGGATCGCAAGCATCAATCCAACGTACGGGAACTCTAGGCCTAGGACCCCGAGTACCAAGGCGAGGATGACTATGATGTAAGGCGGGTAGAGAGGATAGAGCGTTAGGAGTAATCCGGAAAGAATCGCGACTGCGCCGAAAGTTGCAAGGCGACTGAATAGGAGTTTCTTCGCCATGAAAATGAAGTCGCTCCGAGCACTAGCCTAACTTTCCCACTGTCTATATGGTTTTCTATCTATGAATCTATGAGTTACGGACCTATGGTTACTGGATGGAAGCTACATCGCAACTGGGATGGAAAACGTGCCGGTCTTCACAGCGGCCGATAGCTCGGAAACAGAGATAAAGGCACACCTGCGTTGACAGGTGACATCAGCCCATGATAGCTGAGCTGGTTGCAGTGGGATATGGCATTCTCAGCATGTTCGGTTACGGATTTGGCGATTTCCTCTCCAAGAGAGTGGTGGAAGGCGTTGGGTACTACAGGCTTCTCGTCTACAGCCAGCTCGTGGGCTTGGCTCCGATCCTTCTTTTGGGAGCAGTGTTCACTCCGTCCGTGCCTTCGTCACTGACAACGACCGCACTTGTTGTTGCGTCTGGGGTTTGCAGTTTCTTCGCGTTGTTCTTCTTCTACAAGGGTCTTGAAGCTGGGAAGGCGAGTGTCATAACACCAGTATTCTCGGCTTATGCGATAGTGGCGATCGTTCTTTCATTCACGGTTCTCGGGGAGACTCTGAGCCTCTCACAGATTGCTTGCATAGCAATGACGCTAGTCGGCGTGCTCACGATAACTGTGAGATCCGACTCTGGCCAACAGTCGAACGCAGGGATTCCATACGCCTTAGGATCGATGCTCTCAGCCGGTTTGGGGTCTGTGTTGATCAAATTGGTCTCAGAAGACATTGGAGAGATCTCAACATTCATCTACAACAGAGTTCTAACGGTCTTGGCGCTCGTGGTGGTAGGTTCCCTGTTACTCAGGAGTCACTTCCGATCGCGGGCCCATAATGGAGGATTCCCTGTCAAGAGCATAATCCTCATCGGCCTGGCGGAGTTCGTAGGGTTCTTCTCTTTTGTGCTTGGAGTTGGCGTCGGGATGGTTTCGATAGTGGCACCGCTGTCGAGTGCGTCACCTGCGGTCACAGTTGTTCTCGCACAGATGTTTCTCAGAGAGAGGCTCGCTCAGATCCAGAAGTTTGCTGTAATCTTGGTCGTTGTTGGAATTCTACTACTTTCGATTGCGTCTACGTGAGATTTGCTAGGAAAGGACTCTCGTAGCCACATTGCAGAGGAACTTGGTCGCATACTCCAAGCTTCCAACGTTCATGCGTTCATCGACGCCATGGACACCCGGTAGAATGGCAGATAACCTGACATCAGGCGATATCGGCACGCATCCATACACGATCGATCCCAGAGCTCTCCAGAATCTGCTGTCACTCATGCCCGTACTCAGTCGGGGAAGAACGGAGCATCCGGGAGCCAACTCCTCCGTGGTTGCCTTGATGATATTGTAGAATTCGGTGTTTGTCGGAGACAGGGATGCGTCGGTATAGTCCGTGACGTCTAGGTCAATATCTAGTCCTCGTACGCATTCCTTGACAACTCCAGTGGCGTAATCGCGGTTCTGTCCGGGCATCAGCCTGATGTCGACCTTACCTTCGCAGGTCCCGGGTATCACGTTGGTCTCTGTCCCGCCTTTGATGACATTCGGTGAGATGGTCATCCTGGTGAGTGCTCTCAGCTCTTCAGCGGCATCCTTGTCCTTCGATGCGATCGTGTCGAGGAGTGTGTCGATCCCCTGTTCGTTTAGCTGTGATTCAATGATCTTCGAGCCCTCTTCTTCTCCGAGGAATGCAAACATGACAGCCCTGATCGCGCGAGCTACCTCGTCAATGATAGTGACCTTCGTCTTCAAGTTGGAGAGGTTGATGAACGCTTTCGCCATCTTGACGCTTGCGTTATCCGCAAGGGTCGGGACTGATCCATGTCCAGCTCTCCCTTTCGCCGTTAGCTTGAACCATGCGAGGCCTTTCTCCCCGGTCGTTATCCAGTATATTTTCTGTCTCCCAAGTTGAATCGGTGGAGCTCCACCTTCTCCCACAACGTACTCGGCGGCAACTTTCTCCGGAACCTTCTTGGTGAGCCAGGCGGCTCCGGATCCCGCGACCTCTTCGTCAGCGACCGCAGCATACAGGAGTGTTCCATTCAGCTTCACGTTCTGGCGTTTCAGTAGAATCAGGCTCATAGCCTGAACGGCGACGTCGAATTTGTCATCCCATGCTCCTCGACCATGGATCCATCCATCCGCGATTTCCGCGGAGAATGGCGGATGAGTCCATGCTCCCACGCCCGCTGCTGGGACAACGTCCGTGTGAGCCTCGAAGAGGAGCCTCGGCCTATCCCTTCGACCGCTGATCTTCGCGATCACATTCTCCCTGCCCGGCTCGCCGAGCACTTCGCAGTCAATGCCGTTGATCTCAAATTGCGTCTTGAGGTATTCCGCGGCTTTGCCTTCATTTCCCGGAGGATTCGTCGTGTCGATCCTGATTAAGCCCTGGAACAGTTTGATGGCTTCGTCGAGGTCTTCTGAGGAGAATTCTATCTTGTCTGTCAAGGATTCCCTCAACCGCCCATAAGCAGACTGCTAGGTGACCCATCGGTCATTGAAGTGACATGCAGAATACCGGTTGCCGTCGATCCGTTGGAATTCTGGTTCATTTGTCTTGCAGACGTCTGCGGCGTATGGGCATCGCGGATGAAACCTGCAACCCGAGGGAATGTCCGATGCACTTGGCGTCTCCCCTTTCACGGCAATTTTATCGCGTTTGATGGTTGGGTCGGGAACTGGAACATTGGAGATGAGTGCCCTGGTGTATGGGTGAATTGGCTTGCTCACGACGTCCTCGACAGGTCCGTATTCCATCATTGCTCCTAGGTACATTATCACGATATCATTGCCAACGTATCTCGCCTGAGCAAGATCGTGCGTGATGAAGAGGAAGGTAAGATCATACTCCTCTCGAAGGTCGAGGAGAAGATTCAGAATCTGCACGCGGATTGACGCGTCGAGCATGGACACTGGTTCATCAGCGATAAGCAGTTCGGGTTGAAGAACAAGTGCGCGAGCTATGGCAACACGTTGTCTCTGTCCACCGCTGAGTTCGTGCGGGAATCTTCTGGCGAATTCATGCGGTGGCAGAAGCCTGACATCTTCAAGCGCTTTGAGCGCTCTATCCTCCCTTTCTCTTCGGCTTCCACCAACCTTGTTCACTTCCAAAGGCTCGGTCAGGATCTCCAGTATGGTCATTCGAGGATCGATTGACTCGTACGGATCCTGAAAGATGATCTGCATCTTGCAGCGAAGCTTTCTCAGTTCGGTTTTCGAGAGTGAGAGGATGTTCTTGCCTCCCAGGCTCACGCTTCCGGATCTGCTTCTTGTCAGAGCGAGCAGAGCCCTTGCGACCGTGGTCTTTCCGCTTCCGCTCTCTCCCGCAATACACATCACCTCGCCCTTGCGTACGTTGAATGAGACATCATCTACGGCCCGTATCCATTCCTCTTTTTTCGTGAAGATTCCTGTGACTCCTCTCCGAGCGGGGAACCAAACGGAGAGATTCTTGACGCTGAGAAATGCTTCTTCTTGCGTTAGACTCTCTCTCCTAGAAGCTTTTCGCGGAACTTCTCACTATGGTGACATGCCACATAGTGATCCGCGCCTACGTTACGATACTCTGGATTCTGGTTTCGACATGTTTCATCTTGCCAGGGGCATCGTGGGTGAAATCTACAACCACTCGGCGGCGAGGTGAGATCTGGGGGATCTCCCGGGACGGAGCTGAAACGTCTCTTAGGCCCGGCTAGGCTGGGAAATGCTGTGATCAGTGCATTGGTGTACGGGTGCCAAGGATCTTTGTAGATGTCTTTGACGCTACCAAGCTCAGCGATTCCCCCTGCGTACATTATGGCGACCCTCTCACATGTTTCAGCTATCACGGAGAGGTCGTGAGTGATCATGATCACTGAAAGATTGAGTCTTCTTTGGAGATCCTTGATGAGTTCCAGTATCCTAGCTTGGACGACCACGTCCAATGCCGTGACGGGCTCATCGGCGATAACGACGCTCGGACTGCAGGCCAGTGCCATGGCGATCATTACTCTCTGTCTCATTCCGCCGCTGAACTCGTGCGGATAGTCGGCTACTCTGGAACTGTCCAAGCCGACAAGCTCGAATAGTGAACGGGCTCTCTGCAAGGCTTCCGCCTTGCTCACGCTCTCTTTCTCGGTGATGGCCTCTGCAACCTGCTCGCCAACACGTATCACGGGGTTCAATGCGTTCATAGCGCCTTGGAATACGATTGAGATCTTCTTCCATCTGATCGCGTTCATCTCAGAGTCGGTTTTCTTCACTAGGTCTTCTTCGTCGAGGATGATCTCTCCGTTCAAGATCCTGCCGCCCGGCGGAAGCAGCTTCATAATCGAGAGAGCGGTTGTGGTCTTTCCGCAGCCTGATTCACCCGCCAAGCCCAGCATTTCCCCTTTCCCGAGGCTGAAGCTAACATCCTCAACAGCTCGTGCGACAGCTTCTTGCATGAAGAAGTGAGTCGTCAAATCCTTGACATCCAAGACGCTCAAGGTTCGTCTATCTCCTTCTCAGCCTCGGGTTGAGGATCTGGTCAGTGCTGTAGCTGATGAAAGCGAAACCCATCACCAGGAACATTATGCAAATCCCTGGCGGCACGATGTACCACCAGTATCCGTTGACTGTAGCTCCGGCTATGTCGGCGAAGTGAAGCACCATGCCCCAGCTTGGAGCCGATGGGTCACCGAATCCCAGAAAGCTTAGGCCGGCTTCTGACAGGATGGCGTCGACTATCGCTATCATTCCGTTCGCAAAGACGAGAGGAAAGACGTTTGGTACGATATGTCGAGCAATTGTATGGAGATCTGTCGATCCAATTGCTCTGGACGCTTCTATGAAGGGCCTCTCCTTCAGCGACAGGGTCTGAGATCTAACCATTCTTGCAGTTGCTGTCCAACCTATCACTGTGATTACGATGATGATGTTCGTTATCCCTTTCCCGAGTATCGAAGCCATGATGAGCATCAGCGGCAGTGCTGGAATTATTATGAAAAGATCTGTGATTCTCATCAGTGCATTATCGACCCAACCTCCAAGATATCCCGAGAGTAGACCGATCACAGTTCCCAGACCGATCGTCATGGCGCTAGCCACAAGCCCGACAAGTAGAGAGATTCGAGTGCCGAAGATCACTCTGCTGAAGATGTCGCGGCCAACCTGATCTGTTCCTAGGATGTACGTTGATGAAGGTTTGAGGAAAGGATCTCCGACGAAAGAAAACGGGTCAAACGGAGCGATCCATGGGGCCGCGAGTGCCACGATCACGAAGAAGGAGACCATGACCAGGCCGAGCTTGCCTAAGGCACTCCTTCTGTATAGCCTCCAGAAGTCACCTAGCTTCCTGCGGTACAGCCAAAACCGGTCCTCTTTGATCTGCAATGCAGCAGGCTTTTGGTCGGTCAAGCTCTTCACTGTCCTAGTATCGAATCCTAGGATCGAGAAGCGCGTACGCTATGTCAGCCAAGAAGTTCGCTGTAATGACGATGACAGACATCACGACAAATATTCCTTGAAGAACCGGATAGTCCGCCATCACGACGGCCTCGTAGATCAGGCGGCCGATGCCGTACCATGAGAAAACTGTCTCAGTCATCGTTGCGCCGCCGAAAAGATAGGTCACTTCTACCGCTATCAGGGAAACCATCGGGAGTGTCGCATTCCTCATTGCATGCCTGAAAAGAATCTTCCTGTTGCTGAGCCCCTTCGCCTTGGCGGTAAGCATGTAATCCTCTGTGAATATGTCGAGTATAGAATCTCTCATAATGAGGAAGTAGTATCCGATGAAGGACAATGTCAAAGTAACGAATGGGCCTGTCATGTGATGTAGATAGTCAGCCGCATACTCGAAAACGTTCGAGTAGGTCAACCCAACCGAGATCGTGCCGGCAATCGGAATGCTCCCGAGATAGTAGCCGAACACGAGAATGATCAGCATACCAAGCCAGAAGACTGGCATTGAGTAAGTCACAAGCGAGAAGATCACAGTGAATATGTCAAACTTCGACTCTCGCTTCCAAGCAGCTATGGTCCCAACTATGATTCCAATGACGAGAGCCACCCCAATCGATGAACCCATCAGTATGAATGTGTTGAAAAGCCTCCTCCCAAAGATTATGGCAACAACCGGAGTCCCTCGGTACTGGAACGAGACACCCAAGTTCCCCGCTAAGAGGTTCTGCAGGTAGAGAAGGAACTGAACCCATATCGGCTGGTCCAGACCGAATTGATGAATTAGCACCTTTCTCACTTCGGGCGCTACCCGGAAGTCGCCGATCACGGTTCTTGTTGGGTCGCCTGGCATTATTCTGAACAGGAAGAAGTTGAAGACGATCGCTAGTGCGAGAGTTCCAAGGGCGGATACTCCTCGCTTGACTAGGTAGTCTCTCATCACCAAAGGTTCTCTACAAAAAAAGGAGGGGGGAGTTAGATGTTAAGCCTTTTTCCTTCTCCTGTAAACGAAGACCAGTCCAACAACTACGACTATTGCAGCGATGGCAGCGATGGTCAAGTATTGAGTCATCTGTGCTTGTTGCTGTTCTCGCTGTTTCTGTTGCTGCTCACTCAGGTAGGCGGAGACGAAGCTCTTGAGCTCTCTAATGCCGTCCCCGTCGATGTCCAGATACCCCTGCTCATCCAGTATCTTGTTGGCCTTGTCTGGGTTGTACTGGTAGGTGAGGACGTTCGGGTTGCTCCAGAATGGGAAGAAAGCCCCCGGACAATAGCCGGTGGTGACTGTTGCGTAGCCTAGAGCTCCTCGCTTCACGACCTCGTCTTTGTTAATGGCGTACGCGATTGCTCGTCTCACCCAGATGTCATCGAACGGTGGGGATTTGTTGTTGAAAGCCAGTATGTAGTCCCACTGGTCGACCGTGTGGGTAAGGGTCAAATCTGGGTTGGTTTTTACCTGTTCGACAAAAGCCGGCTCCACTGAGTATCTTTCCGTGTCGACTTCCCCTTTCTGTATCGCGAGTATTCTGGCCGATTCGGTGTCTATCTTCCTGAAGATCAAGGTGTCTATGATTGGGTGTCCTGCATTCCACCAGTTCGGGTTCTTCGCGAGTTTGATGTACTCGCCTGGCACCCATGAGCTGAACATGAATGGCCCGGACCCCACTGCGATCTTCGGGCTAACAAGGGTTTGATCCCAATCGTACTTGGGTACCAATGTTGTGTCTTTCCAGATGTGCTCGGGCACTATGTATTGGGTGCCGAATGCTTCCGCTGCCCAGACGTACGGTTCTTTGAGATGTATTACTGCAGTGAGATCGTCTGGCGCTTCAGCGGACTCGAAGTACTTTATGATCTCGCCTGCATTTTGACCGACTGCAGCCTGAGCGACAATGTACACGAACGTAAAGACGACATCCTTGGCGGTTACAGGTTTGCCGTCATGCCATTTCAGATTCGGCTTGAGGTGGAATGTCATGGTCTTTCCATCTGAAGAGAAATCTGGCAATCCGGTTGCCATCCAAGGAATCGGCTGGAGTTTCTCGTCGAAGGCTAGTAACGTGTCATAGACGCTCATGGAGTACACCAGGGACCGTCCAGTCGTCGCGGCCATCGGACTGAATGTTTCAGGCTCGTTGTTGAAGGCGATTATGAAGTCCTTCTTTCCGGCAGTGGAGTAGATGTTGGGCAGCGTTAGCCAGTTCAGGTACGATATCGGACCAGCTGGCATCACGGTGTAGCCGGTCCATTCCTTTCTGAACGCGTGATACTCGTCAGTGAGGAAGAGTGGGACATATGGGACGTTCTCTGCAGCCATCTGTTCCTCTTTCCACATTAGGGCACGCGCTTGTTGTTTGTCAGTCGTTCTGAGCATTTCATTGATTACGTTGTCAACGGTCGCATTGCGAAAGCTCCAATCTTGTCCGCAATTGGCGCAGTCAGCGCTCGAGTGGAATCTGTAGAACATGTGCGATGGGTACGGAGAGTATCCGTAGCTCATCTCTTCTATTCCGTAGTCTCGGTCGTACAGTCGTGGGTACATCGCGGAGTCATCAGTAGGAACCACTTCAATGGAGATTCCGACTTTCTTGAGCTGTTCAGCGATGGCCTCGCCTGAATGGACTGACCAGTCGTCCCAGCTGAGAACCATCATTGGAAACTTGAGTTTCTCTGCGGGGGGAGTGTACCAACTTGCATGTGCTGATGGAAGGGTAAGCAATGTCGACAAGAGAAGAAAGGCGAATAGTATTGCTCCTATCGGAGTCTTGTTTTTCATCTTGGACTCCAATCTATTATGTATGGGAGCTCGGAGTTGATTTAAGACTTCCCTGTCAAGCCAACGTGACGCCGTGACAGTCACGGTAGTTTCCGCCGTTTCGAACAGAGTTTGTTAGGTCTCCGACGTCTGAGATCGCAAAGCCAATCCCAGACGAGCCGCAAACTCCTCATTGAGTTTACACAGGTCGGTCAAAGCACCGTCCAATTTCCGCGTTGCCAAGTCGATTAGAACGTAGCGAGCAGACCCGTTTTCTCTCTGTCTGAATTGGACAACTGCCATCGGAATATAGAAGATGTCGTGCTCCACAACATTTTGGGGGACAAGGGTCTCTGTCAGATCTAGACAGATGTCGACGGCGAGCGACCTCGATTTAAGCTCCGCAAGCTTGGCTGAAGTCTGTCCTTCGTGTTCAAGGGACCTCGTCGACATCGGAAGCAAGAGGTGCCATCGTTGTATCTTTCGATATTCCTTGACAAGTTCAGGCTCGATCTGTGAGATTTGATGTCGAGCGTCCGCGCGTATCTTCACCAGATTCTCCAGAATTGCGTTCAAGTCTACTTCGGGGCGTGGACAGATGATGTCAGTAGACTCGGTAACTATCTCTCCAAGAGGGTGCTTCAAATGCCTTGGCCTGAAGAGCTGCAGCAGCTCGCGCTCAGTTCTAGCCAAGGGGCAGAAGAACGCATTGAGTGCCGTGACCACCCGCACTGGACTCTGGGCATCAATCCGAGTGCATGAAATCCAAATTCTATGATATGGCATCCACACCTTCCAGGTTGATTCGGCGAACTCATTGCGGTGTCTCGCTTTGCGGGTCACCTTCGCCACTATTCTATCGACCTCGATGGGATTTGCCCGCAAAACAGCAAGCATGTCTACGAGAACCTCTGGGTGAGCCGTGGCAACTCTGTCTCGGCCTGCTTCCTGCAGTTCTCCCTCTAGGATCTTTTGGAATCCAGATGCCTCAAGCAGACGATGGCACTTTGAATTTGCGTTCTCACAAGTGTGTAGATCGGAATCGCTCGAGGGTTAGATTCCCGCATAACATCACTATTCAATTGCACAAGGCGTGAATGAACCGTTTCATGAAACGTTTTGAGTTTCTGACTCCGCGTTCTTTCCTCCGCCTCCTCGAGAAGCCTCTGCATCATTCCTAGGATCGGCATCTGTGAAAACTTCTTCAGGACCTTGAAATCGAAAGTCTCCGCCACCGTTGCTTGACGATCGAATGCTTCATCCCGTGAGTGTGTACGCATGATCTGTTCATCTTCAGCCCAGTGGTCGACGAAATACCTAGTCGCACGATATATCCTGGGATTCATGTTGGATAGCTCATCACATTCATCCAACGCGTGCCTGACGAGCTTGTGAGTCTCGGCTTCAGCCCTAAGACTCTCGAACAGCAAGTCCCTCCGCTTGTTACAAGTCGGCGTTGTGTCCATGATTCTCTCGTCGTAAAAGTGAGGGACCTCGCACGTCAAACAGAAGCCATCGTACTTTTCTCGGATGTATTCGTAGCTGTCGGTTCCACAGTCGATTCTCTTCGCAGGGTCACAATCAAAAATCCTCGCGAGAAACTCGTATTCGTCGCTAATTCCGTAGTCGTGGTAGATGCCCTCGTCAAGACTCTTTTGGTACAGTTGATCGGGCGGTTCGCCTCTATGCAGTGGCAGACCCTCTGAATTAGGGATGTTCTTCAACTCGGCGTAAGCCGAGGGAAGCTCGTGGCTGAGGTAGTAGTATACGCCGCAGAAGTCGGCGTTGTGGAGTATGTATGTGAATTCGGGTCTGAACTCGTCCACGATCCTCTTTATGGCATCGGTTTCCCGATTCGGTGTTGTCCAATGGAGTGTCTTGTAGTCGATCGGGAAAGTCCATTCCGCCTGCTCGTTAGGCGGCGGCCGATAGTAGTTTTCAGAGTACGTGAGTAGATCGAATGGCCCGCGGAACCATCCCTCATTCAATCGAGCCCCATCGACATCAATCGCCTTTGCGAGTATGAATCGGTATCCAATCTTCCTCCTCAACTCAGAGCTGACTGCGAGCCTTGATGCGAGATACTCGATTGTCAACGACCCAATTGGCTCGTTCGGATGAGTGAAGCCGTACAGGAAAGCTGATCGATCGCCCTCGCCAACGATAAGCGCAGTAATCGGCCTTCCCTCAGAAGACTCCCCTATTCTTCTCCATTCAACAACATCTGGGTACTTCTTGGCGAGTCCATGTGATGTTTCCTCAAGCTCGTCGACAGTCCTGAAACGATTGAGACGAGGTACGCCATCCACTAGTTCGCGTACGTTCTTGCCATCCAGACTGTTTTCAGCCACCACCATCGCCTTCCAAAGTCGAGAGTTCAGGTACTATACCGACTTTCGAGCCAATCTTGCTTACGGAGAAGTAAATGTGCCGTTGATTGATCACCGAGTTGCAACTCTGCGAGTGTGAGCCATACATCGCTCTTTGATCTCTCCTCGATGGCTATGTTAAAGAGAGAGACCTATGGCAATCTTGGACCTCTGCCCCTCACCTCCGCTGAAATGGGGAGATTTCATTGTTCAGAATCTGATGGATTGTGCCAGGTACGGGATCCCGGCGAAGATCCTCCCGATGTCGCAACTGGGTGCCACAGGACCCGTGACGCTCGCTGGCTCGTTGGTTCAGTTGAATGCCTAGTTCCTTGGCGGCCTGGTCATGTCACAACTCGACAACCCTGGCGCGCCAGTAATCTTTCAACGAGTGCGTTGGGTTCTGGGTTTCGTTTTTCAACCACAAGTTCTTGACGCCAAGTGCTTCAGCGAGTCTCTCGACTTTGACTTGCCTGATTTGGGACCTCTCCAGCTTCTTCTGCGGAACAGTTCGGAGCTTTGATTACTTACTCTTCGGCGAACTTTATCGTTTTAGGTACTTCGGGCTCTTCGTACCAGCTCATTCTCGCGCCAACTAGACTCCTGAGCTTCCATCTCGACGATTTGGGAGCTCTTTCAATTGTTTCTCCAAGAACGCCTATTCGTTCCTTGACGGTCTTGCTTTGCAGGTCCTTCAGATCGATCTGTTCGAGATATCCGGCGGTCTTTTCGAGGTTTTGTGTGAAGCTCTTGTAGACTCCCCAATCGTTCGAGCATGCGTCGGCTATGTAGTTCTTGTTTATTGTGTCTTGGGCATCTGAGTCGCCGAGTTCATGGTCCACCAACATGCAAACAATGTCTTTGAAATCTCTCTCCTCAATTTCGACAACTTGGAGCTTTGTCATCAAGAGATCAGACAATGATATGGAGAAGTCCTCTACCTGCAGTCTGTCGCGCAGATCGAACTTGTGACACATCTCGAAGAAATCAAGAAACACATCCCTTCTATAATGGATATTGGGTTGGAAGAACATTAGCCTCCTGTTTCCATGAAGGACGTTGAACGTCTCTGCCTCGTCATAGGATAGGCCGGCGAAGACCTTCCTTATTGCGGTCGACTGCTTTGAAAGTCCAAACAGGTCTATGTCGGCGATTTGTCTGGCGAGAGGCGGCTGACTGGCACTCGGGCAGTGATACCTGATAGCTACGCCTCCGAGAACGCGAAGAATCACGCTCCGCCTCGTCGCTTCTGTAATCAGCGTGTTAGCTTCCTCAAGTAGGTCTTCAGCCGAACTCATTGCTCAGCTCTACCTCGTTACAGAGTCGCCTCTGCCGTGAAGATTGAAAGAAAAAGGTGGGGGTTTATTCCGGCGGGAGTTCTTTGAAGGCCAGGTCGATGTCGATCCCTTGTCTTTTTCGGTAGGCGCGCATAGCGTAGAAGTATATGGTTCCGATTACGTATATGGCCACGATTACTGCAAGCGATGGGTAATAGAGCGCGCCTAGGCCCGGATTCGTGAAGAAGAAGTACAGGACGGACAGGAGTAGCACGAGGTAAATGAAGCCGCAAATCGATATGAACGGGATCGGGCCAAGCTTGTACTTGCTGACTGGTGAAGACTCGTAGACGGGCTTGACTCTCTTTCTGAAAGGCAGAACTATCGCAGCAATCGCGGTAAGCATGAATGTCGTCAGTATTTGTGGGATCATCGCCGTGAAGCTTACTAGAATGGCCGGAGTGAAGAAAGCGTATATGAACAGGACGATCTCGCCACCGGCTGCGAAGAATATGATGCCTTTGACAGGGGTTCGGAAGCGCTCGCTTACATATCCGAAGAACGATGGAGCGATTCTATCGAAGGCCCAAGCGAGACCTATTCGTGACTGTGGCATTATCGAGTAGATTGCATACATGAAGTTCCAGCAGACATAGCCCCAAGCAAGCAAGAATATGATGATGGGACTCTGAGTTAACACCGCAGCGAACAGATGAAACATTGGGTAGAAGGGTATCGTGTATGGAGCCATTACGTTCCCACCCAAGTAGTCTACACTGGCCAGGAATTGCTGGCCGACGTTGGTCTGCAAGAAGAAGTTCGTGATGTACCAGAAGACGCCGCAGAGTAGGAGTCCGCCCGGCACGCCTATCAGGACGCTGCGGTGCACCTTCTTAGTCTCTCCCGCAATGTAGGTAGCGAGATATGGATAGCCCAAGCCCCAGAAGGCCACGGGCATGAGTGTCAGTGTTGCCTCGAGTGAGGGGGTGATCGAAATTCCATCTGCTGTCGCCTTGCTAATTACCTGATCGTAGGTCGCTGACCCGTATTTGGCGCTGAATGCGTTCCAGCCTGCTACGAAGTCTGCATGAGAGGTAGCGGCCATCAGGCCCCATATTATGAGGAACATCAGGACACCGAAGGCAAACATGACGATTTGAAGTCTCAGATAGGGCTTCAGTCCCCAGATGAGTATCAGAGACGAGAAGACTATGGTGAATGTTCCTATGGCGAAGATTCCTAGACCTGAAGAAACGAAGTCCCCTGCTGCTGTCCACCCCATGGTATAGAAGAGCATCGATAGGGCTGGGCTTGCAACGTACGCGGAGAGCGTGGCACACCAGATAAAGTTGACACAGACCCAGCCGAAGCTCGATAGAAAGCCGAGTAGAGGATGAAGGATTCTACTGTTGAATATGAAGTCCCCGCCCGACCTAGGCATCACGGATGCTAGGAGGGCCCATGCTAGAGAACCGCATATCATGGGAATCAGTACGATAGATATGCCGGAGTATAGGTTGCCCCCTGGAGCGTAGTAAGGCCCCCAGAGGAAAAGCCACATTGCGCTTAGTCCCCAGCTTATGTTCAGGGATGCGAAAGCGAGAATGTCTAGAGTTCCTGCCTCTCTGACGAGTCCAGTTGCTTCCCTGAGGAATACTTTGCTCATTTTCTCAGTCTTCCTCAGTAGGCCAAGGACGCTGCCGAACCGATTTAAGCGTTTGCAGGAAACTAGGGCAAGGAAGGATCCGCCGCATAGTCCGAGTGATAACGGGAGATCAGATCCCGCGGCGTTTCATCATCTCGTTCATGGCATCGTCCAGACGTTTTTCCGTGTCGGAGGGAAGAGGTTCAGGTGTGTGTTCTCGTAACAACTTGTCCACTACTTCTGCTGCGTTGCCGACCGAGTCTCGAGATCCCTTCGCCTTCCAGGCCTCGATGCTTTGTCTGTCCACGACCGATCGGGGCAGGAACTGTTCCTTTCGGGCCCAATCGAGTGTGTGCCTCAGATTCAGATAGCGGCCGCCTGGGCCTACCTTCTTCATCGCGTCATGAGCGACGGTCTCCTCATTCACGATTATGCCCTTTTTCAGCTTTTGTGCCATCCCACAGATAGCGTCATCGACTACCACTTTCTCGAGGCTTTGGATATTCAGAAAATTCATGCCACCAGGTCCGGAGATTACGTTTATCCCAGCAAGAGTTGCGAGCAGGATGCCGAGACCCGATTCGAAGCCCGCTTGAGCCTCGCGAAGTCCGCACCCAACGCAGAGTCCGGGTTCAATCTCGGCCTTCTTTAGGCGAGAGGTAGCCCATGGAGAATGCGCACAGGAGCTTCTAGACGGTCGCCAAGCTTTGCTCGAGTATCTTTACAGCTTCGTCGATCTGGTCGCGCGTGACGTTTAGAGGGGGCGAGAGACGAATCGTTTGGCTCCGCTGACCACACGGGTACGTTAGCATGCCTTGCGACAAGCACTCATTCAGCACTTTCTTCGCGGCTGTCGGGTTTGGTTCCCGATCAGTGCCGGGCACGATGAATTCCACGCCTATCATGAGACCGATGCCCCGCACGTCCCCAATTACAGGGTACTTTGCCTTGAGGTCTCTCAGTCGGTCCAGTAGATACTTGCCGTTTCGTTTTGCTTCATCAAGGAGGTTCTCTTCCTTGATCACCTCGATGGTCGCCAAGGCGGCTGCGCATGAGATTGGGTTCCCTCCGAAAGTCGTGCCGTGGACTGTTGGAGTCCAACGGCTCATGAGTTCTCTGCGAGCGCAGACAGCGCCGAGTGGGAATCCTGAGGCAATGCCTTTTGCAATAGCCATGATATCCGGTGTTACATCGAAGACTTGCGCTGCGAACCATTCTCCTGTCCGGCCGAATCCCGTCTGAACCTCATCGAGGATCAGGAGTATCCCGTTCTCAGTGCAGATCCTTCGGAGGCACTGCAGAAACTCCTTGGGTGGAGGAACGTAGCCGCCTTCACCTAGGACGGGTTCCACCACCATCCCGGCAACCTGTGAAGGATGAACGAGGCGGTCAAGTATCGTTTGCAGTGCGTGAAGCGCCTCTTTGGTGCACTGGGCCGGATCGTCTGGATGTGACGAGTGATAAACATCCGCGTACGGAGCGTGATACACACTCGGGAGAAACGGTTCAAGCGCCGTCCTGTATACTGATTTGGAGGCCGTCAGAGTCGCCGCTCCATACGAGCGTCCATGAAATCCCCCTAAGAAAGCGATGATGCCCGGTCGACCTGTGATGTTGCGTGCGAGCTTTATGCATCCTTCTACGGCTTCCGTTCCGCTGTTGCCGAAGAAGAACATGTCGAGTGCTCCAGGAAGTATCTCAGGCAAAGTCTCGGCAAGCCGCAGAACCGATTCGTGAAGTGTAACGCCGACAGCTCCGTGAATCTGTTTCTCCATCTGCTCACGTGCCGCTGCTAGCACTTTCGGGTGGTTGTGGCCAACGTTGACAGCTCCGAAGGCTGCCAGAAAATCCATGTATCGTTTTCCATCTAACCCGTAGAGGTAAAGCCCCTCAGCTCGAACAGTAGGTAGATTAGGCCAGTCTTGCGAAGAGATAGGGGAAAGAAGATACTCACGGCGACCGACGAGTTCCTCGTATGTGCTCCTCTTACTGCCTAGGGGCTTGCCTTTGTTCGCAGTCAACTCATCTCTCTCTTTGGATAGCACCTGAGGGACAGCGGTCCCTCAAGTGAAAAGCCTTTCCTATCTTGTCATAATTGCGGACAAAGCCTGGCCTCGAATCACGATCACTAGGCCGATCACTATCGACTCTTCCACACTGAACTCGACTGGCAGAGCTGCCACCGAATTGTGAATGAACTCTACTTGGTCTCGTGTCAAGAGTCTGGTCGAGGGACTAACCGGTAGAGACACCTCTTCCTTCCTTCTTCGTGAGCCTGTCGCCAGCCTCAGAGCCAACTAACCCTTTCGGTTAGGCTGATCCCCCGCCGCTTCAACTCTCTGACGAAGGCTGGGCCTGGAACAGTTATCTCCAGCGGCTTTGCCCCACGGGGCGTCTCGCCTTGTGCCATCATGATCGCAACGATTGAGGCGTGCCAGCCGGTCGTACGCTCCATTGCAGTGAATCCGGTCTCATCATCATAGAAGTCGACAAGGTCGACCACAACCTCAGCCGCCCGCTTGTTCTTTTCACCGACGCACCTAACACGGATAGCTGCGAGATCTTTCTCCCCTGGCAGCCTAATCTTTGGTTCAAGGAGTGCCTGAAGGACCCGTCGGGGGATTATCTTCTTTCCATCTATTCGGACTTCCTTGTCGCTGAAGAGGCCTAGGTCATGCATAGTTTTCAGCTGCGCGTAATTGCCTGGGTACCGTAGGGTCTTGTTCTGCAAGATTCTGACTTTGCCCTTGAAAGTCGAGGGGCATGTGGAGGTGCCGCCAGCAGTTGTGAAGGCTTCCAGTCTACCAAGAGGTGGCGGGAAGTCTACAAATTCCAACTCCTCGAAGCACGGTACTTCAACGATCTCTCCTTCGCGCAGGAACACAGCCATTCCAGAATATTCGTTTGCAAGACCATCGAAGTGGAATGTGAGTAGATAGTTGAATGGTGGTCGAGGATTTTGAGGGAGGCCTCCGTCATAAATGTAGACCTCCTGTGGTCTATCTAGCAGGCTCATCGCGTAACACGCTAGGGATGCTGTCATGCCCGGGCCCATACCACAGTCCGGCACAATTGAGATTCCAGCGTCCGTTGCCTCTCGATCCAGAAGAAGAACCTTCCTGACTATGTCGGTGTTACCTCCGAGGTCGCACATACTCGCACGAGCGCGAATCGCAGCCTTTGCGATGTCGAGATTGTAGTAGTAGGGGACCGCGCTCAGGAATGCGTCGATACCGGTTAGGAAACGCTTAATGTGCGCTGGACGCCTGACGTCGACGGAG
>Ga0315280_10003591_pt1 | contig 23711 bp, 21 predicted proteins | sample YL17G06_40_MG_FD_203697 | JGI IMG/M metagenome (GOLD analysis project Ga0315280, IMG submission 203697) | Sediment microbial communities from Yellowstone Lake, YNP, Wyoming, USA - YL17G06_40 | ecosystem: Environmental > Aquatic > Freshwater > Lake > Sediment | place: USA: Wyoming | collected... | reverse complement strand
TGAAGGCTTTTAAAGCGGAGCCGCGGTAGAACGTGCCACGTTTCAGCAGCCTATCTCATTGTGTGAAATCCGTGGGAAGGCGCCTCAGTTGGGCATTTTCGAATCATTTTTGCATTGTAAAAAAGGCTTGATGCTTGACTATGCCGACCTAGATGACTTCGTTACAGCGCTCATTTGAGTACCTCAGCTCAAGACAAACCCTCTTTAGCTGGTCTTCCGGAGTTCTCTGTTGGGGGATTGGATCATTCCTCTTATAGATCCGGCTCGGGTTGAACCGAATCCCTTCTTTTGCCGGAGCAGCATAGAGGCAACGCTTGACGAAGCATTCGTCAAGAGCGCAACTCGAAACCTCAAACAACCAATAATCGTCAGGCCGAAAGCAGGAGTCAGCGGCGAATACCAGTTGGCATTCGGCCACAGGCGATGGGCAGCATTCAGAAGAAAGAACCTCAAAATCCCTGCTAGGATTCTCGCCTTGTCAGATGAAGAGATGGTTGACTACGCGTGGGACGACACGTTCCATTTTGCAGCACATGAACCGGAAGAAGAGGCGCAACTCATTCTGACACGTCTTGACTTCAAGCTCCGTCACAAGCCAGGGTACGAGAGTTACGGCTGCAACCCTCTCTCTGTCCTGAGAGCAATGGATAGCCAAAGACATCCACGAATTGTTCCGCCACGTGGCGGAAAAAACAAGACTTCACTGGGGAGGCCTCAGCAGTATCCGCTTCCAGTACCCAGATCCGTGGTCAAGGTTGTGAAAGATGTCTTCTCGGAGCTTCCTGAAAAACGCGGAATGAACTGGGTCACTTTCTTGCGGCATAGAGTTCCTCTCTTGGAAATGCCCAACGATATCAGAAAAGCACTGGACGAGCGAGAGATAGAGCCTATCCGAAAAGCCCGGCTGCGCGGAATGTGATCCATGCGCATGCGAGGTGCAGCATGGCGAGATAGTTCTCTGCTTTCTTCTCCCAGCGGATCAGCAGTCGTCTGAACCTGTTCAGCCACGAGTGAGTTCTTTCCACAACCCAGTGTCTCGCCCTGTAGCCTGGAATCCTCTTTCTCTTCTTGACGTCTTCTCCTCTGGTAGGGATGTGAATCGTGTATCCCCAGTCCTCAAGCAGTTCGCGAACGTCAGTGTAGTCGTAGCCTTTATCCATGCACATGTGCTGCGGTGCATTGCGTGTCGGTTTGGGTCTCTCTACCGGGATGCTTTCCAGTGTTGGCTTTGTGAGCTTCATGTCGTGTCTGTTCGCGCCGTCGACGACGAGTCCGACGGGTATACCGTTGCCCTCGACGAGGAGGCTGCGTTTCGTTCCAGACTTCCGTCTATCTGTTGGGTTTGGACCCGTATTTTTTCCCCCCTAGCGGCGCCTTGGTGATGGCTCCATCCATCACTTGCCACGTCCAGTCAAGCTTCTTCACGGCGTCATACTCCACCAACCCTTCCACCCATAGGCGTTGAAAGACCTTGGCTCTAAGCCATTCCTGGAAACGGTCGTAAACGGTGCTCGATGCGCCTAGGCTTCTTGGAAGCGCTTTCCACTGGCATCCGGTTCGTAGAACGTAGAAGATAGCATTCATCGCCAACCGGTCATCCATTCGTGGACGGCCGCTCTTCTTCTTACGTTTCGGCGGAGGCAGCAGCGCCTTGATTCTATCCCAGAGTTCGTCAGGGATCTGATAGGTCGTGGCGACGAGAACATCTTCCTCTTCCAATATCACGGCTTCTCATCAGAAGGCTCTATCCGCACCAAAAAGCAAGGAAAAGACTCAATTCACATACATGTCAAAACGAACAGTCAAACGCAGCAACAATTCCACTTTTCGGATAGGCTCTAAGGCTGACTACTTCGTGGTACAGATCTACATGAATGGGTCGAGGACCATTTTCTCTATTTGGGGTATTGAGCAGACCGGAACGTACGCTGGAGGAGTCTACTTCTGCGATGTGATTCACCCAAACCTATCAGCCTACACTCAAGGCTACTATATCTGCAAATGGACTGACTTCAACAATGATGGAATACAGCAGTCGGATGAGATCACTGTTGTTGCAGGCGGGGAAAGCACACGAACAGCTATGAAGGTGCTTGCCCTTCACAATGCGCCGTACCAGCAGCAGCGCAGACCACTGTTTACAGATGAATACTTGGCGAAGATGAAGGAGACCGGATTCAATACTGTTCACCTTGCCTTGATAGCAGAGCTGCAGGGCAGCACGTACGTTGCTCTTAACCTAGACCGGCTCTATGAAGACATTGTGCGGTTGAAACAGGGCGGTTGGGCTATTTGGGTTGCGCCTACGTATTGTAGAGGTCCACCGATGAATGCGAGGATTCCATCTTACACAGTATTCAAGACAGCCTTTCTCGACTTTATCAAGACAAATGCCAGGGACCTTCAGAGCTACGGAGTTGAATATTTCTCAGCCCATAGTGAGGTGGAGATGGTTTTTGCGAATCAGGGCTGGAGCAGTGATGAGGTTAACAAGAACGTGATCGAGTTTGTGCCTCTAGCGGTTTCCACGGTCCGCCAGGTCTTTTCTGGTAGAATCATTACCAGGATGAGCGGTGTGATCTGGACACTGAGCGCCGAAGCGGTAGATGCTTACTTCAAGGATGTTGACATAGTTGGGTATGACCTCGGCTTGGATGGAAGCGAAAGTCCATCAGAAGAAAACGTTCGAACCATTTTCTTTGAGGGATATCAGAAATTCGCCACTCTGGCTAAAGGAAAGCATGTTCCGTGGATGGTCGGCGAATACTGGCAGTACTCAGTATTTGACATACCCGGGAACCCAACTGATTATGTCAAGCAGAATGAATTGAGGAACGCACAGATTGCTTTTGATGCTTATCTCAAAGCCACTCCTAGAGGTGTTGGATTCGCTTGGGACGACAACTTCACCACGTTCACTCTACAACCGTACGGTGAAGCAACACGCCAAGCAATCAAGAACTTCTTCAGCCAGCTATGAAACACAGGCGACGAAACGTTTGGGTGGCAGGAAAATCTTCTTTCATTAGCGCGCGCCGCAGTTTCTCTGCCATAGCTCCCGTCCCCATCCACTTTCATGTTATTCTTGCGCCCGTTATTCCTTGTTTTCCACACGCAACTTGGTTGCTGAAGAGCCCCATCAGGCTGTGCGCGCCAGCTTGGTCAGAAATTACTTCAAACATGTAATGTGACTCCAGAATGTGGGTGACCGCATCAAGTCTGGGTATCCGAGTAGATGAGCTGATAATGCGACTATGAGCATCGCGATTAGACAGAGAAGCGTATGCGTCAAGACGTTTCTCGGGCCTCTGGTTCTAAGCTGTTCGAGTCCGAAGTGATCCGTAAGCCTAGAGGCTACACGCTCTATGGTGGACCTCTCTCGATATAGTTGCCTCAACCTGGCAGGTCCATGGCTGCGAAACTTCCTGTCGACACGTAGAACCTGCCTGTCGCCGCGCTAGGGTGTTGCAATAATGGGTTTGTTTGACATGATCTTGGCCACTGACAACCGATACGTCCACCAGCCCTATCAGGCCAGATAGACATGCGCAAGTGATTACCGCAACGGCCTAGCGCGCTAATGCATGAGAGGCTCTGCTTCAGCAACCTGAAGCGACGAAACTTATCTCTGTAAGGTCTACAGCCAAGTCCCCATTCATATCGCTCCACTTGAATATGTAGTATGCTTTGTCACGGTGGGAAATCCCCGTCTTGCCGAATCCATATTCCCCAGTCCCATACTTGAGCCACAACGCTGCTGCGTAGCTCCCTTTCCAGCCATACCCGTACATGATTACGATGTCTCTACCCGTTCCTCCTTGTCTGAAGGCCATTATGATGAATATGTCCTGGTCAGTGGATACAGCGGATTGCATCATCAAAGTGTTCGAAATAGGCAATCCTGTCGACCGCGAGTAAAGGCAACATATGGACCCTGTTAGCTTGAAGAATGCAGGTGTTTCCCGAGATGTGGCTTCGTAATACCTGGTCGGGCCGTTCACTCCCGGCCCTCCAAGAACCACAGCGTCATATCTGGTAGAAACAATAATCTCGCCGGTTGTGGGATTCACTACTGATGTATCTGTGTCGGATGTGACGTATTGCTTGTTACTGCTCATGCTGAGTATGATTCCCAAAGCGGTCCAGTCGCTCACAGAGGCGGGGAAGGTTCCAGCAGGCTTCGCTCCCCTATAGTCTGAATAGATGTAGTAGACGGTTCTTTCAGGCGCGTCGATCAACCCCATCGAGCCGGCAACGCGCATGAAGTTCTCTGCATACCCTATTTGTGGTCTCGTCACGTCGCTCCATCCTGTATACCACATCTTCAAGTCTAGTCGATCTTGAATCACAACTGTTCCATCGACCGAATAGCTGTCCCAAGAACCCGGAGGGCCTGTGCTGAGAACCGGATTGGCCAAGACCCTGTCCCAGCTCTTCCCTGTCGTAGAGCGTGCCATACCAATCCTTCTATTGCCAGCTCGACTCGCATCTCGCGCAGCATACCACATGAAGTAGACTTCCCCCGACTTCAGGACAGCGGGGTCGGCCGCCTCATAGTAGTCCCATGCTCCAACGGACCCTCTGTCGAGTACCACGTCTACGAATCCGTCAAGGTTCCGATCATATCTCAACCAAGTTCCTCCGTCACTGGAAGACGCCATGCATATCCTGCTATGTCCATCATCACCCCGAGCCTCAAACCACACCGTATAACCAGACACGTTTCCTATCACGCATAGGCGGCCGATGCCACGGCTATCAGGTTGACCAAGCCCCCCTTGCGAGATGACGGGATTCACGCCCATCTTAGTCCACAAGACACCGTCTGCTGAAGCTGCTACTCCAATTCCGCTCTGTCCCGCTCTATTACGCCCCACATACCACATCCTGTAACCTGAACCTTCCTTTATCACCCATGGACTCCCAACATCGCTCTCATCCCAACTACCTGATTGACCCACAGCTAGAACCGGATTTCCAACATCCCTCGTCCATAAGACACCGTCGTTTGAAGTAGCGTAACCTATCCTCCACACAGATCCATCATATCCAGCAAACCACATCTTGTATATGGATCGGTCCTTCACGACACAGGGATGCGATACCCCCTCATCATCCCACGCCCCCGGCAACCCAGGCCTCAACACCGGGTTAGAACCAGATCTCACCCATCCACTTCCAGTCTCAGCTCGAACGATGTGGCCATGCATTGACAACCCTACCAAGAGAAAAAGAAACATGAACAGGGAAGAAAACTTTCCAATCCTTGTCTCCAAAACCCACGCGAGCCCCAATCCAAGTTACTGGTAATTCCTTCATATAAAACCAACATGCGCCCGGTCAACTACCCACGGCTAAAAGCGTGTGGGCTTGTCTCAAAGATGATTGAAAGTCTTGCAAACACCTCAAACCAACCCCGTGATGGACAAGAACGCCTCCGTTGACCGAGAGGTTTCCATCCGAAGACTGGACGAAAAATCCTTTGGTCTCAGGATGATTTACGCCCGCTCGGATGACGATGTTAACCGAGGCGTTTCTATCGGCATTAGCTTCGTATCCACATCTTGGACACTCGAAGTCCGCTCCACTCCTAACGCCTATGCCTCCGCACCTAGAACAGATGGGCGATGTCCCTCTTGTGTGGACTGCAACCAGAAGCCTACGGTCCTGCCCAGCCACAGATTCGAGTGCCACTCGAAACTTATGGTAAGGCATTTTCTTGGCTTTTCGGCTGCCTTTTCTATTGCCTCTAGCGTTCTTCAACCCGTCAAGGTCTTCCATGGCTATGAAAGCGTTGCAGTGTTCAGCGAGTTCAACGATTTCATGTGCGACTTGCCAGCAACGTGTAGCGATGTAGCTGCTCTCATCTCGCCTGAGCCTTCTGAGAGTCTGCCTTTCATATCTGCTGCCGTTGTCAGCGTGGCTTCTCAGTTTGCTTCGTCTAAGGCTGATGTCTCTCTGACGGTTTCCCACATCCTGACCAAGGTAAAGTTGCTTCACGACTTCGCGCGCTCCTCACAGAGCATTCAAAGAGCCGCATCGCCACACGGGTTCATTCTAGCGCCCGACCGCTAAAGGTCGGCTTGTTGCCGAACCCGGCCAACCACAAGAAAAGACGGCTAACGAAACTCTTTCATCTTATCTGGCGCGCTGGGAAGAACCTCCCTCCTCTCCACTGGCCGTTTTCCCGACCGATTCCAGCCTGCTCGTATAGTCTGCGATGTCTCTCATAGATCATGTCTTCACCAGTTCTTCTCATGAGGTTCGCGGCCGCATCCTTGCTTTTTTCATGGACCCTGTATAGATAGTAGTGCCTCTGAATACCCTTAGCATTCCACCCTTCGCCTGCGATTCTTATCCAGAGTTCCCAATCCTCAAAGATCTGCTGTGAGTCATATCCTCCAACGGTCTCTAGGACACTTCTTCTAACCAAGGAGCAGCCCATTATGATACAGTCGGTTAGTAGGGCTGTTCTGTCGAAAGGCGGAAGTGTCACCAACCTTTCTCTCTCGCCAAACTCTCGATAACTTGAATACGCGATTGCGACACTGGGATCCATGTCAAGTATCTTCGCAACCTCTTCAAAGTATCTCGGTTCCAATAGATCGTCTGCGTCAAGGATCATGACATAGTCGGTCTTGCATGCGGCTATTCCTCTGTTTCTCGTTGCAGATACCCCCATATGAGATGAATTCCTCAAAAGGTAGACCTCGCTGTACCGATCAACTAGGTTCTGAGCAACCTCTACGCTATCATCCTCGGAGAAGTCGTCGACTATAACGATTAGCTGGGGGGGACGGGTTTGATAGATGCAGCTCTCCACAGTATCCTTGAGATAGACGCCATAGTTCCTACATGCTACGACGACGCCTATCGATCCTTCAACATGCCTGTAGGTTCTGAGGCATTGTCTTACGAAAAGAGCTGGATGCCTCAATGCCTTACAGACGGAGATCTGTCTGTTCCTGAGCAAATTGAAGAGGGCCATAGAAGAGGCGACGAGATGAGATGTCTCAGATCTTCTATCCGTCATGCCTTCACCGGCATACAGCAATATTCCCTTTAGGATATGACCGTACGTGATATCTTCCAGCGCCCCTGATATGAATGAAGCTGATGCTCAGCCTCAAACTGTTGCACAGTTTTTCTTGGAGGAGATTTGTGATAGAGTTGGAAGATTCGGAGTTGGAGGGTTTGGGCAGGACACGACGGTGAGCGGCCTGTCATTGAGTCTCCCAAAAGGATGTGTATGGTGCCGGATAGCGTGGATGAGTTCTTCTTCCCTGCCGTCGAACCAAAAAAGCTTGTAGTGATCAAAATGAGGATCGCGAGCGTCAGGACCTTGCTTTCGGGCCTGCTCAGATCGGTGACACGTTTGCAGATCGTCACCGTTAATGCATATAATGCTTCCGATCTATCGAATCAACCAACTGTGTCCAGCTTGTTGGCGTTCGGGTTTATCCATCCAACCTTGCTTCGCTTTCCTGTACCTATTCTCAAATTTTCCGGAAGTATGCAATTAGGGAGATGATAGCCAGGATTCCGCCCAGCCAGCTGAACCAGTCACGATACGTACCAGCCGTACCGCCCTTGCCAACCTCAACCGTCGAAGTGAGTTCCCCGACAGTACTACCTTCCGACTCATATGCCAAGATCCTCGCATCATATCGCCCATCTGGAACCTTCGACGCATCGATCTCTGTGTACCAAAACTCTTCGCTATGAGGTGGAGACGAATAGATATGCGACATCTCGAAAGGACCGATCTTCGCGCCTCTCTCCTGAACAAGCTCCAGCCGCATTCCTCTGATGATTCTCGGATTGCCAGCAATTATCTTAACCTTGAAGGGCACAACGCCGCTCAGAACCATGTTGGGTGTAGGCTCTACGAGTTCTATTGTAACTAGGCCTGCGCTGGCACGGACGGCAGAAGGAAAAGACATGAATATCATTATGAAGTATGTCGCGAAGCAGAACATTGAAGATAGAGCTAACACCCATGTTATCCTCCGCTCTCTCTTCATGCCCGGCTCATCTTCCGACCCCAGATTATTCTCATTTGAGTCTCATAAGTATTCGGGAAAGGATTGGGAGAAACACCTCTTCAATCTTACAGTGAGATTGATCGTTCTAGGGGGCCCGTTTCGAAGCGGATTAGTGGCTCACTCCAATTTCCACCTGAATTGGAGATTAGACCCCTAGAACAATCTGTGCTCGCGCGCTCCAAAGAGATCACCGAGACGCAGATTCGGGTCGAAGCGTAAGCCCTCTCACAGCTTCCTTGTCTGGACTGCAGATGCGCTCAATCTCCTTCGATATTTCTGTCAATCTTCGAACGAATAGGTGTCCGGGTTGCGAGGCTGCCACGATGCCTAGACCTTTGGTGGACTGTATATCGCAGAAGCAAGGTATCATGCCTAGGACAGGCAGATTGAACTCTTTCTCGAGGCGTAGCTTCAGCTTCTCGGCTGCGTCAAGGGCGTAGGTTTCCGCTCCCAAGATACGATTTACAATCAACCCTGTCTTCTTACCGAGAACATTGTACATTCCTTTGATCATCCTCTTTGTTCCCTCTGTATCGAACTCGTCTGCCTTAGTGACTACTACGGTCAAGTCTGATACGGCTAGAGCGTTGGCGGCTGAGAACTGCATTCCTGGGCTTGTGTCAAACATCAAGCAGTCTACGCCTAGATCTTTGAGGATCCTGTCTTTAGCTAGGAGAGTTCGATGGAGCGCCTTTGCCCCCAATTTTCTCTCCCTCGCCATCATCTCGCGCATCGCATCCATTGAGGGGTCTGAGAAGCCAACTAGCAGTTTGCCTCTCGTTGAGAACTGGTCTGAAAGGTCGACGAGTACCTGCTCGATTCCTAGTTTTTCATCCAAATAGTCGCCGAGCCAGTGTTTCGGGGTTGCCTTGAAGATTATCTGTTGGCTTGGCGCTCTGAAGTCGTAGTCCAGGATGCAGACATCGGAGCCGCCTTGCGCGAAGATAAGCGCCAAGTTTGCTGAGATCGATGTCTTCCCAGTGCCGCCTTTATAGCTGTGAAACGCCAAGGCTTTCGCCACGGTTCCATTCCCCTACTTCTCGACGAAGAACACCGCGCTTCTTGAGACTCTCTTCTTCTTTATGTATCCCATCTCCACAAGCTGGTTGAGGTAGTCGCTCTCCGCTGCTCGAACGCGGCCGGTCTCAGAGGCGACCTCGCTTGCTGTTCCTTCACCCAACTTCGCAATCGCCGTTGCGGTTTTTCTCAAGTGGTCTGGGAGAGAAAGCAGTGTGCTGACATCTAATGGCCTATGCTCCGGCGAAGGTTTCGACTCATCGCGTAGCTGGCTGCTCCTGAAGACCTCAGCCAAACGGGACAAAGTGTCGTTGAGGCTCCTCAGGTTCCGGTTCAGTGACTTCAACTCGTCATGAAGTTGAGTTGCTAGCTTCGCTGTGGCACGGGTTCTTGACAATTGATTCTCGTGGAACATATTCTTGAGAACCATATTTAAGTCTCGAGGCCTTGTTGTTTGGCTCGGCGTTTAAGGCGTCGACTCTTTGCGCCTCTATCGCTCAGCTGCCATATGCAACCGGGTCTGCACTTATCTCGTTCAGGTCTGGGAAGCCATCTCCGTTCAGGTCTCTCCATATGTAAATGTACCAAGAGTAGGTGTAGAGGGAGATGTTCGGGCCGATCCTAGACTTGAGAAGCTTGCCCATCGCGTAGGTTCCTTTGAATCCAATGCCATAGCAAATGAAGATTGTGTTTCCTGAAGAGTCAGTGAAGGCCTCGACCATGAGCACATCATAGTTCTCTGTTACTTGGCTAGTCAGAAGGCCGTAGACAACCGTTCCATCACTGGATCTTCTGAATTGATATTGCCCCGCCACCTGATCATAGTGGAAGTATAGAGGCGTGAACCTTCCCTTCTCATAGTAGTTAACGACAGCGTGAACAGCAGGTCCACCGAAGGCTACGACTGGCATCTGACTGACCTTGAGTCTACCATCAGATTGATCCACATATGAGGCACTTGAATCCAGAACCATTACCTGAGGCATATTGAGGCACATACCGTAGACGAATCCGGTCGCAGTCCAATCACTCAGCGTCGCATATGCGACATTCGGCGGCCTAGGGTTTGTGACACCTAGGTTCGCTGGGCCCGGGTCTGCCAGAATGAATAGCGCAGCGTTGCTTGAGGCCCTTATCACAGCGCTATCAAGTGATAGTAATTCGATGGGGACTGCCGCAACCCCGCTCACCTGAAGTTGAGTCATAGCTATCATAAGTATTGCCAGGAGAGAACCTGAGACCTTGGTCAGCCGACTCATATATCAATCACCACTTGCGACCTGAGATATCTCGTTGAGATCGATCATCCCATCGCCGTTAAGGTCATCCCACCTGAAGACGTACCAGGCGTGTGAGTATCCTGCAAGGTTAGGAGCTATCACAGACTTCAGGTATAGGCCTGCAGCGAAGGTTCCCTTCCAAGTTATGCCGTATGCAATCAAGACTGTGTTTCCCTTCAAATCAGTAAATGCCTCCAAGACGAACATGTCCTTATGCAGGCCCGTCAATTCAGGTATTGAGATTGAACCTGCGGTAGATCCATCCTTCTTCTTGAGGTAATATGTAGAGGCATCATAAGAGAAGTATAGAGGCGCAAGCCTCCTATCCTCGTAGTAGTAGACCACATTGTGGACTCCGCGTCCCCCCATTACGACCACGCTTTTCTCAGAGAAGACAGGGCTACCCGAACTGAGGTCCACAAGGTTCCCGTTAGTATCCATGCCATCGTTCTGGACGTTACTACACATTCCATAAAGCATGCCCATCGCCGACCAATCACTCAATGCTGCTAGGCCGACCCCAGGAAGCTTGTACTGAGCATGCTCGTAGTCCGGGTAGATGAAATAGACGGTGTTAGGGGCCGCGCCGAAGGTCCGGCTCTGCAAGCTGTACAACGTAATTCGAGGCACCGAGAACCTAGCCAAGCTGCTGCTCGGGTTCCACTGATACTTGTACGCCGTTACGTATACGGTGTACATGCCGTTTCCAGCGCTCATAGGAAGGTTGAATGTGCCGGAGTACGATCCGTCTGCGTAGGAGTTGAGATACACAAGGTGGAGAGGGCTTCCGATAGGGTCGTTCACTTGGATCGAAACCGTGGCATACGGGACAGGTGAACCAGCTGTGTCTCTCACGTAGCCGTACAAGGTTACGCCCTCACCCGGATTGTAACTCGATGAATTCGTGAAGATTGAGACTGAAAGTTGAGGAAAACCGCTCACACCTACCGTAGCGGTACCAAACACAAGGACAACCGCAACAACCGCTAGGAGTCTCAAACCAATCCCCCGCTATGATGACACCTCGAAGGTGGTTGACACATGAGGCGCAAAGAAACTTCCTCCTTGCGAGATCATCTTATCCGAAACGAATCCACTCGCCTTGTACATTCCCAGAGGAATATCTGTTAGGCCTGGACCGTAGCCGAGGAGCACACTGAAACCTTCTCGTGTGACACGTCTGCCTCCTAGGAGAACGCTGATATGGAGCTGAATGGTGAGGGGAGCGTTCCTGGGGTCGACAACCTCGGTCCAGGTGATTGGACCCAAAGGTGAAAGGTCTAGGTCGGAGCCAGAGTTTCTGACAGCAACCCAGACGATTATGGTCTGACCGCGCCTGAAGGTTGTCATGTTCGTTCCGTTCGTGTCTGTCGTGTAGACATCCACGATTTCGATGCTGAGCTGGGAGCTGACCGGAACAAACCTCATCTGGATGCTAGGCATCCCTACAACTGAATTCAACAGAAGGATCGAAAGTAAGCTCGCCTTGAGAAGAGTGAATATCGGGCTTCTGAGCAAGGATCCATATCTGTAACGAGTCAACCTGACTCCTCAATCCATCAAATCAGTGAACGCGATTCATAGGTCGAGCTGCCGAATCTTCTCGCATATATCACGTCTATTGAAGGGACAGTCGGCTCACGCAAATTTAAGCGTTTACTGGTTTCGGCCCTGCGAGAATTGTGTGCCACATATTGACCAAAGTGTTGGCGTGCTTGATGACGGAATCGGCTTGTGGCTGTGCCATGTGCTACGTCCGACAAGGATGCGCCGAGCGGAGAACATTCTGGAGGCCCCTGATGAGCCTCCAAATAGCCTAACGTGTCCACGCGGCAACTCACCCAACACTGAGCGCCCAGCCCTGAGCATCTTCCACTGCTAGAGACGCGAGTCAAGATACAATAGCGCGCTAGGGTGGTCTGAAATTACCGGGATTGACAAGCGCTTGACAACATGGTTGCGTAGGCTCAGCGCAGGCCTAAGCACATAACGCTGGGGTGGAGCTATCTGAGTGTGCATAAGGCTACGGCGAAACTGGCTAGCACGTAGAGTGAGACGGTTTCGGCGGCTGCGATCTGGCGAACCTGTTCGGCGCTAAGGCTTCGCATAGAGAGCCATCCTATAAGCGAGAAGCTTGAGACTATCAGGAGGGAGGGGATAGAAGTGGTCAGCAGTGCTCCGCCCACCAGAAGACAAGCACCCAGGATGGCCGCTTGAGGCCACATTCGTTCTCCAAAGCTGATGATAGGTGGGTCTTTCAGGAGACCGATTGAAGTGAGGATGCAAACCAGTCCCGTGCCTGCGAGGATCTCGAGGGGCATCATGTAGATGAGCCTCCACTGCTCGGGCTTCGGGATCAGGATGAGTCCAACGCTGGAGACCGTTACCCAAGAAAGGATCAGTTTAACGTCTATTCTTCTCGTGCGATAGAGGCTGTAGAGGCCGAGGATCGCGAGGGCGTAGGTTAGCGGAACCGCGTATCCTCCGTACGCAAAGTAGCTTGTGAGCAAAACTTCATCGTAGAAGAAGGAGGCGATGTTGAGCGGGGTTATTCTGGAGAGCAATGCCACGGCTCTTGACCATGCGTGTTGAACGCTAGTAGATGTCTCAGGCGCGACTAGGCCAAGCAAGAGCATAGGAACCACCACGAGCAGAGATCCAATCGTGATCTTGATCGAGGAAGAAGCCTCTGCCTTGCTAAAAGAATCTCTCCTCACTTGGCAGATCAACGTGTGTACGACTAGAACTAGAATGGTGAAGATCCATGTTGGGAAGTGGATGCCCAATATGAGCCATGATATGGCTATCGCCAAGATGGTCCAAGCCTGCGATCTCTTCTCGATGTCCTTCAACATGGCGACATAGAAGATCATCATGAGAATCAGTCCAAGCCAGTTTCCGACTATGAAATAGTTGATGCCGATCGTGAGGTGTGGTCCCACCGACGCGAAGAAAGCGCTGATGACGGCCAGTTTCTTGTCCTTGAAGTAGGAGCTGACGAAGTAATATGTGGAGGCTACAAGGCCCCCCGCGAGGGCGATCTGGAAATGTCCGAGCAGGGCCTCGGCTCCGATCGATAGGCAGCTGCCCAAAGAATGCAAGATAAGGAAGAGGATTGGTCGATCAGTCGAGAGACCCGCCCTAATCCCTGATTGATCCATCTTGCGAAGGACAGAGAGGTAGTATGGCGCGTCACCGGTCAGCGGGTAGTTCGGGGGCACGCGGAAGGTGCCTACGACGAGGCTCATCGCCACGGCCACTATGAGGAGAGCCTTGTAGGAGAACGCGTCATGCGATGGTCCTCCTCTGATCGGTAGTCCATCTTCGATCCACGGTTGCTCTCCGAAAGCTCTTATCACTATCGGCAGCCAGAGCGGCTCCGTGGCGAGTAAGGCGAAGAGGACTATCGTGTATGGGTAGAATCTCAAGCGTCCCGCCTCCACAAGGCTGGACGTACTGAACCTGAGCGTGCCTGTTGCCACGTGAGCACGTAGGAGCAAATCTTCAACCATTCCCATCTCGATGACTATCAGGGGTGACAGCAAGGATGCGAGAAAGAGAGCTGCGGCTTGTCCAGTTGGGATCAAGAATAGCCTATCGGAGTTCTGTAGATGAAGCAACGCGCAGCATAGAACCGTGCAGGATACCAAGACTGTCCCCGCCATCATCAAAGGTGAAACCGTTGATGGTCGTATTGTGGTAGACCAAGCAGAGAGTACTATGGCTCCGATCAGGGTCGTCAGACCGATACTTGAAATGGTCTTTGAGTGGCGGTGGAAGAGATAGAGGCTGATGATGCCCGAGCAGGCGCCGGAGATGCCCCACGCTACTTGGATTGTGCTTGGCGACGCGAGAAATGGAATCGCCAGTTCAAGGTGGTCTGCCAAGATCGTGGAGAAAAAGAAGATGTTGAGGGCTTCGAGGCAGAGGACTAAGGAGTACAGGTGTGTCCCTTTTGCTTCTCGATGGATTGGCTGGGATTCCCACTCAGGCAAGGCGCTCAACGCTCAGAGCAGATTGCGGGCATGTCTTGCCTTTTTCTTCCACGGTTTTTGATTCTGTCGGCGGCAGGGCGATCTCCTCTAACGGTGGTGGAGGCGTTGTGAGCATCGTCCAACCGATCCACATGCATATCGTGAGAACTGCGAGAACCACTAATATGACTAGCGCGCGTATGGCTATTGCTCACCATGTCAGCCACGCGGGCAATCCGATGTAGGAGGGGAAGACTGAGATGAGACATAAGATGGCAACAGCCAAGGAGCAACGAAGACAACTGCGCCGCACTCCTAATTCTTGTTCGAACGTGTCTACCTTTGAATTGGTTAATCTCATTGGTCAATAGAAAAAGGTTACGATCTTCGACCTTAAAGCATCAAGGCTGGCGCGCCAGCATGGTCGGAAATTCCGGCGTTCAAGCTAATCTTCCTTAGGCCTGCGCTGAGCCTACGCAACCATGTTGTCAAGCGCTTGTCAATCCCGATAATTTCAGACCACCCTAGCGCGCTATAAATTCTTCCCGTCTTACCGATAAGGGCATCTGGATTGGTCACTTTCCTGTGTTTTCAGACTGTGAGTTGGGGGCTTCTGTCTGGCTACCTAAACGTTTATCATTATCAGATGGTCGTAGCGGGGACCAGCTAGGAACCTTGCACTGAGATCTCATAGGAGTGTACGTACCCCCTAATGTCCCGTAGAGGTGCCTCGCTGGCGTGCGGGCTATTGTTCATCTTGCTGGCATTAACAATAGTTTGCGTTGGAGATTCATGGTACTATCCATATCTTCACTTGGGTGAGAAACGAGGCATTGTTAGTTTCTCGTTTGATGATGGCACACTCGATTTTTTGGACAATGCCTTCCCTGTTTTGAGAAAATTCAATGTGCCAGCCTCCCTTTCTGTAATTGTGGATCTCAGCCTTTCTGATATGTATGGCAGTCGTGGATGTTTTGAAGGTCATCAGCTTCTCACGGCGGATGAAATCGTCCTTCTTGCAAGAGAAGGAATTGAGATTCTCTCTCATGGCCTCACGCATAGATTTTCGTCAAAGCTTTCAGATGAAGAGCTCTTACGGGAAGTCGAGGAATCAAAGGTGCGCCTGAGAGAGTATGGTATCGAAGCTACCGGCTTCGCTGTGCCTTATGGCGAAGTTTCCTCTTCCCTACGGAAGATTGTTCCCCGCCATTACAATTACATGCGCAGCTCGGATGTCGGTTATAATGACATGGCGGCTTTTGATCTCTATGCGTTAAAGGTGCAGTATGTCACCAACAAGACATCTCCGGCAGAAGTTTGCAGATGGATAGACTATGCTTTCGCTCACGATTTATGGCTCATACTGCTCTTCCACAGAGTAAAGAAGAATTGTTCACAGGATGAGTACTGCACTCGGACGGAGTATTTTGAGGCGATAGTTGAATATGCTAGGAGGAGGGTGGAGCTGCGTACCATCGGAGATGTCGTAGGAGCAGCAGGGGGATGATTGGAAAATGAGAGGAAGAGTTCGAAACTCTCGGCAAGATGTACCACTACCTATTCTTGAACTGAATCGGTTCCTCCCTGAAGGACGGGCAGAAATTGTCGATGTCCTCCGCGGCTTCGCCCTTCTCATCATGGTATTTATACAGATATTTGATGTCCTGAGTGCTGCAAGCATCTACAGAACGCCCCCGTATTATGTTGCACTCATAAACTCTGTGACGTGGATACCTCCTTCTCTCCTATTCACATTTGTGAGTGGCATGAGTTCGTTCTTGCTTATTCACAACCAACTTAAGCAAGGAAGTTCTAGACGGCAAGCTTGGTTTCAAGTCATAAAGCGCTACGGCATCTATGTGCTTATATCCCTTCCTTTTACGACATTCATGTGGAACGCGGATACCTACTTTGCCATGGAAGAAGCCATAGAGGGAATAGGTGTTGGTGTTATCGCTTCAAGCTTTCTTTGGCTTTTCGTTATATGCGGAAAACTTTACCGCGCATGGCTTGTCATACTCTTGTGCATAATCTTCCAAGGCCTCGTCATGCGGCCTTTCATACTTACTCAGAGCTTCAACGCTCAATACCCTATGTACATATCTGGCATAGACTCTATCTCACGAAAAGTCGTAGCTGTTAGTGCAAACATAGTTTTACGGGGTTGGTTTTCCCTAGTAAATACGATTCCCCTTATGATTGGCGGGATCTTGTTCTTCCTAGGTTTGCGAAAGATGGAGAGGAAAGACACACTTGACACCAGAGAAAGTTTGTTGCTGCCCAAGCCGTTCACCTATGCTCTTTTCTTTTCCGTCGCTACTGTTCTCTTGCATATCCTAGGTTTCTCTGTTGATTACTACGAGAGGTCTTTTGGTTACGGATTCTTTGCATCGGCAAATGCTGCGCTACTATGCCTTTTCATAGCCTTTCTATCGAGGTTTGTAAATCGGTCTTGGTTGGAGCCTCTTCGAAGTTTCGGCGTCTTCTCATTCTACCTCTATGTCGGGCATTACGTTCTGATAATCAAGGTCGTCCAACTTACGGGCACTGCAGACCTCCTACCGGACGCGGTCTCCTGGGTCATCACCTTGATCCTTACAATTGTAATCGGCCTGATCTCTACAACGGCATTGCACCACATCGAGAAGAGAAGAACAACTTCGAACTCACTTGAGTGACTGGCCGCCGACGTTGTGCGACTACACACATCTAGTCACACTTGGCGCGTCCCTCGCCAACCCGAAGATGAAATACTATGAGAACAATAGGCTAGCGCTGCTGAACGTTCCACTCCCGTCGCCCAGTTCAATGAAACGATCGAAGACGGGCTTTGGGGTGGCTAGTTTCCCAGAGGCGATCTAACAGATCTCGTCGATGTCAAGAAGAGATCTCTGTGGGCGGCGAGCCAACGTAAGGCGCGTACGAGCGTAGTAGGAACGACTATGAGCTTGAGGGATGGCACCAATGTTTGGTGCAGGCAACCATTTGTCGTCAACATGTCACACACCTCCCACCAAGACAAAGCCGTAAAGCAAAAGCCCAGAGGCGTGAACTCCACCTCAAAACCCTAAGCTACAACATCGGAATCGCCAACCTCACAACCATCAGAGAACAACGCCTAGCTTTCCACAGCCAGGGCGCCAAGATTTAATAGATCCAATGGGGGCTCTAGATATTACACAGAAGGAAGAGAACATCTGGGGCGCCTATGTTCAAGAGGATCTTAAGTAGGGTAGCTGGTGTCCTGATTCTACTTACGTTGCTGGAACTGGCGCTTTCTATACCTCATTCCGAAGCGGGGCAAGCGGTTGCGAAACCGCTGATCTGGCCTTCAAGCGGCTGGGGAATCTTCACAGGGACTGTGGGAGACATGGAGGTCATGATCGATCAAGTCGGTATCGCTGTCAGGATCGAGATCCCCCGCGAATTCTTGAGAGGGCGAAAGGAGAACGATACTTCATTCCTTGCTTCAGACATATCCAATGACTATTACTATTACTCAGTCATCGACCAATCACTTCACTGCTATCACAACGAAGATGCACCCGGATACAAACCTGATTTCTCTCCATACGACCCTAACGCTCCATTCACGATTGAAATCTGGAGTCGTGACGGAAGTGGATTTGTTGAATTCACGCCACCCAAGCACATATGGATGAGAGAAATCACTGCGCCCACGATTGCAGGAGTGTATGAGCTTCCGGTCTATGTTGCGGAAGGAGTCTGCAAAGGTACTGGTCGCCCGGCTTTTCCAAGCAAACCTGCTCAGGTACTTTCAATCAAGGTAAGCATGGGACCGCTTCCAGTTTCGATCAGGGGAATCGTCTTCGATCCGCTGGTTCAACCTATCCGCCCCATAAGAGCATGTGGCGTTGTCTATGCTTTAGATACTCTAGGAAAACCCGTCGCCAGAAGCTTCGTTCGAAATGACACCGGGTTCTTCAACATAACGGGACTCTGCGAGGGGGACTATACTCTGGAAGCCTCAACGGGGTACTGCAACGAAACTGGATACTCATACCTGCCGACTCGGTACGCGGAGAGAATCCACATGTTGAGAGGAGGGAACATCAGCTTGAGCGTGCCGTTAAAAAGAGGATGCACGATCAAGGGACACATTGCCTACACGGATCCGAACAACGTACCCGTAAACCCGCTGAGTCACCACGCCTTCACTGAACTTCATCATCCATGGTCCGAGAGCACAGATCGGATAACTGGACTGAACTACACCGTGGAGGCCCTAACAGAGGACGGAAAGACGGTTGCATCTTTCAGTGCGCGGGCAACCGGAGGAACGAAAGACCCATTCGTACTAGTCGAGAGGAGAGAAATCAGATCGGTGGGGTATCCTGCACTTGGAACCGCATACTCTGGATTCCCACCAGGAAAATACTTCCTCAAGGCTTGGGTATACGGATACATCCAGAAGAGAATCGCTGTAACCACGGTTTCATCTTACATTGCGCAGAATGTTGAGGTAACTCTGGTCACGGGGGGTTGGATTGGGGGAACGATAGGCTTCCGCAATCCCCGAAACCTCAGACCTGAAACACCGCGTATGGCAGAGATACAAAACTTTGGCACCTCAACTGGTACAATGTATGGAGGAAACGTGCTAGTTTCAGCATATGACTCAAACGGCGAATGTGTAGCCGTATCATTGATTCGTGGCACTCTATCCAACGGAACAACGGCTTACGCTGACAGATCCATAATTCGATTTCACCTAATAGGTTTCAGTGAATCACTGAACAAAACGTATTCAGGCGTTTGGAATAAGAGAGACTACGGCATTCCGTCTGGGACGTATCTCGTGAAGGTGGCAGTGAGAGGATATCACCAACAAGATCTCACCAAGATCGTGGTGGTGGACGCTTCCAACAGCAGTTGCGATATTTTGCTTGTAAGGCAGGGCGCCCTAAGTACAGTTGTCGCCTCAAACACCATCATCAACAATCGTCAGATTGAGACCCCTTGGGCGCACAGAGGCTTGGCTCCAGAGCCACGCCTGAGACTCTACGTAAGCAACCACGACGGTTTCGAGGTGGGACATGTCGAAGCCCGACTTGGCGTCGGTGCGCCGATGACCAGTACGGCCCCGCTGAACTTCACTGGAAGGAACTGCACCGTAGAAGAGATTACCTACCAGGGATATGTGCCGAACTCCCTGACAAATGGTACGTACACATTAAGAGCGTTCACGTTCGGATATTTCCAGAAACAAGAGGTCAGAGCCACAATCTCAGAAGGATTCGCTTCAGAGAACAGGATTCAGCTTCTTCAAGGGCTCGACATAGGTGGCACTGTGTGGATAAGAGCTGATGGATTCATCTCCTCGCTGACGGAGAATGTGGAGGTCAAGGTTGAAGTATATGGATCTTCCGGAGACCTTGTCGCTGCGGCTTTAATCCATTCGTATCAGGGAGCACAAAGCTTCAACTTCAGGATTGTCGGGCTACGCGGAGCAGGACATTTCTTTTACGTCACCTCGAAAGGTGAGAGGTTGAGAGACTGCGGTCTCCAGGCAGGAAGATACATAGTTAGGATTCACGATTTCGGCGATCAGTGGCAATATAGAGTTGAACGACAAATCACTATCCAGATCGAGACAACAGGGTCGACGATGCATATCCTCGCCAACCGGATGAACAAGATCTTTGGAAAGACGTTGGGAAACACCCCTGAAGGCATCACGGTCCCACTCTCATGGGTGAAGATAGCGGCCGGAAACAAGCTGGTCTATTCCATCGATGGCAGGTACACGCTACATGTGCAACAAGGAACCAACTACATAGTCTTCTCATTGCCCGCATACTTCGCGAAATCGCTTAACTGCACCTTGACCGGCACAAGGGCAGTCGAGCTTGATATCACGTTGGACCCAATATAGCAGACGACTGCACAGAGCGACGAATCCCACTGGCCTGCGCCAAACTGGGAACCGCCCTAGCGCGCCAGCCTTGATGCTTTAAGGTCGAAAATTCCCGTTTTCAAGCCAATCTCTCCTGAACTTTGACCGGGATGGATGCAGCGATAGTGTCAAGCGCTTGTCAATTCTGATAATTTCCGACCACCCTAGCGCGCTAGGCCGTTGGCCTTAGTTCTTCACAACTGCTCCGGATTGTTCCTGTCGTTGTGGCCATGACTTTGGTTATCGCGACTTATTGCTTCACGAGGTTTGTTGTGGGATCAGAAGACGTGGCTGCGTTGGCGGCTCTGCCAATTTGGCTCAGTGTGAAGCTCGCAATGAAGTTTGATTCACCTAGACTGATCCTGTATTGCCAACGAGTGGCCAACCTTTTCGGTCGACGTTTTGAAAAGATTCTTGTATACGCGCATATAGGACGCCTAGACTTGAGTGGGCTTAGGAAAGACCTTGATGGAATGCAGGTCCAATCAGGCTTCAGCAGAAGCTGATGTAGGAGGCTTCGCGCCGGTTGGAAAACGCCGGATTTCTGTTGCTCCAAGCTCTTGACTTGTGAAGAGGATTCCTTTGTAGATGTGGCGGGCCGAGCTGGAATGAAGGGGTCGCTGAGCGTTTCAGCGGATTTCGGGTGCTTCCGTCTCGTTCACGTGAAGGTCATTCTACCAGAGCATTGTCGTCCGTTCAGACGAAGTGGGCAAGTTTTTTCCGTTAGGCCTGGCTTCATGTAGTTGGAGAGGTTCCGAGAACGGTTGACTGGGCAAGTCCTGCGGAGATTCTCTTGGAGACCAATCTCACCGCTGGTTTTCCTCAGTCTCTCAAGTCTAAACATCTTTCTTTTCGTATGTTTTGTGTTACGAGAAACCCGATTGCCATTGATCGTGCTCCTGTCCCCTTCTTTGGATTGGGTTGTTTGGGTTGCTTCTGGTAGCGCGTTTGCAGTAGTCTCTCTTCTTGTGGCGAGGACGCACATCAGGTGGATGGCTTACCTAGGTGTCGTGGCAATCGCTGGTTCAGTGACCGAGATTCTTTCAGCTGTTCTGAAGACGGAGCCAGTACAATGGACGGGGGGCTTTGGAGGAATCCTGATGTCTTGCGCGTTGATTGCTTCTGTCGCCATCTCTTTATGGAACTCAAGAAAGGTCTTCTCAATGACATCAACCTCGACGACAAGGACCTTTCTGGCTTTTCTCTTCGCGATCGTGCTTCCCCTTCAGATGTGGTGGACCATATCCGCATCGTCCGTTTCCACATTCCCGAGAACCTATCCCCGGTTGAGCGTCGACATATATTTCACGAAGCTGTGGCAAGTTCTTGTTCCGGCCACAGTGAGCCTCTTCGTGTTGCTGGTGACCGAATGGATATGGCTGCCCATCGCCTCCAAGGTCGTCACTCTCAGACGACAATCGCAGGCAACTGTTCGCTCCACTCTGATCGACGCGGGAGGATGGGTCTTGCATTGGCGACTTCTATTGGGCCTGTCTCTGATCCTCGGGTTGCTTGTCTCGGGATACCGATGGGGTCGAGGATATCCTCTGGGTGATGATTCGAGGTACTATGCTTTCGTTCTCCAGAGAATGGATAGTCGCGGTGTTCAGATAGCTTTCGCAACCGATCGTCCTGTCTTCTTTCTCGGCCTATATGCCGTGAATAGAATTCTAGGTTTGGGCAATCAGGCCTTGCTGCAGCTTCTGCCAATTTTTCTGGCTTTGATTCTGATTCCTGTGACATACCGATTCTCGAAGCGTATCACTGAATCTGAAGGGGTGGCTGCGATAGCTGCATTGTTCGCTGCAGTCTCGCCACACATTACAGTTGGCGCTGAGTATTTCATAGTCGCGAACTGGCTTGGCCTCGTGTTGATGATGCTCTTTTTCCAGACGTTTCTGGATAGCATTGCGAAAAGATCCGCATCATCAGCGGCCCTCGCCATCATCCTTTCCGGCATCACCTTGGGAATCCACTACTTCACGTGGCTTTTCATGATGCTTGTTCTCTCTGTCTATTCCTTGTTGAGTCTGGCACAAAGTCGCTCTGAGTTCCGGCGAAACATGAAGTTCTTCATGGGTACGTTTCTAGGCTGCGTAAGCATAGCGATCCTGGCGTTTGTTGGCGCATGTTACTTAGGAGGCGGCGCTCTTGAAAGTCTGGAACTCGTGCGGCACATGATAGGTTTGTTCGTCTCTCAAGCCACACCAAGTCACTTCATCAACTTCCTCTTGGACGCAGACCGCGTTCAAAACTACTTCGGCAAAGAGCACTACGCAATACCTCTGCTGTTCTTTCTCGCCATCACTGGCTTCGTCCGGCTGCGATCCACGAGAGTCGAGAACAGACGCCTGCTTCTGTCCTGGTTTGTGGCCTCATGTTTCGGGATTCTCATCGTCTACTACAATGAGTGGTGGCGCTTCCTCTACATGATTCCCTTAGAGATCCTTGCAGCGCTAGGACTAACCTCGCTACTTCAATATGCTGGACTTGAACAGGCGGGAAGCCCGAGCATAGGGATTGCTCACGTGTACTCGGCGACGGCCCGCTTGATGATCTTCCTCTCACTGGCTGTCTTGCTCGCTTTCGCTCCTCTTCCATCGCTCATTGTCCTGTTCTCACTGCCTGCGACCGCATTGATGGAGCTCCTTCTTCCGTCAAGCAGACATGAGCTTCTCCTGTTCTCGCTCATTACTCTAATGCTTGAGCAGCTTGCTAGAGCACTGTCCGTCCTCGCCTAGCTCCATCGCCGAACTCCTGCAGGCACGGTTCACATCCGTCCCCGACAGATCCACCTCTGAGAACAATAGCAGGAATGGAACCGAGTCATAGATCATTCACACGCTTCAAGAGACAGAGAAGCGAGCATTTGGGCGATAGATGAAGTCGCTTTTGACGGAGCTTCAACTTGCACGTGGCAATCCTGATATGGGGAAAGTGGAAACGAATCATGTGTAAATATGAAAAAGGAAAAAGAGGGGGTTTAGGTCCCGTTGATGGGACCTTTGGCTTACTTTCTTCTGCGGCGTAGTATGAATAGAGACGCTGCTAGTGCCGACGCTAGGACTATTGCTGCTACTGGGAATTCTGGGATGGGTACTTGGCTTTGTTCGAGGTACACGTTGAAGGCGCCGAACGCGCTGTCACTGACGTGCACAGGCGCGGTGTAGACTTTGTAGCCTCTCTGCTTTGTCGTGGTCTGGATTATCACTGCCATGGGGTGGCTGCCTGCTGGTGGTCATGGGGGTAAGCATTTTAAGTTAGAAATTCCTACTTCCTGGTGGGAGAGACTTGAGCCGGAGAATCTTCGATGTGAAGGTTGCCAAGAAAGGGCAGATAGTGATACCGAAGCCTCTCAGAGAAAAGTTCAGAATCAGGGAGGATTCTCGTGTAACCCTCGTTGCCACTGAAGAAGGTGTTGTGATCAGGCCTGCCCTTCAAAGGCCTTGGTCAGGTCTACGGGGCTTTTTGAGAAATG
>Ga0315280_10003590_pt1 | contig 23721 bp, 22 predicted proteins | sample YL17G06_40_MG_FD_203697 | JGI IMG/M metagenome (GOLD analysis project Ga0315280, IMG submission 203697) | Sediment microbial communities from Yellowstone Lake, YNP, Wyoming, USA - YL17G06_40 | ecosystem: Environmental > Aquatic > Freshwater > Lake > Sediment | place: USA: Wyoming | collected... | reverse complement strand
TTCCCCCTCTCCGCTAGCGGAGAGGGGGTGGTCCGGAGCGAAGCTGCGGACCGGGGGTGAGGTCGCGCACGGGACGAGTGCGGACCGTCAGACGACACCCGCCGCGCCCCTACTCGGACCGGGTCGAAGACCTCAACCACATGGTAGACGGCCAACTCGCCGCCGAGCTTCTCGCCGGTCGCCTGTTCGCATTCGGCGCGCACTCGCGGGTTGTCGCGGATCCCGAGCTCGGTGATCTTCAGACGGTTGTAGCACGCCGCGCAAGCCGTGAGCACGCCGTCGACGTCGAGCTTGCGCGCTTTGCCGAGAGACACTGCGGGGAGGCTGCGAGCGAGTGCCGCGCTGGTCATGTGAGCGGCCGAGGCGCCGCAGCAGACCCAGCCCGGGATGTCCACGAGATCGATCCCGTAAGCAGCGCACGCCGCGCTCGTCGAGGAGTTCAGCTCTCGGCCGGTGCCCGTGGCCGCGCAGCCGGGGAAGTATGCCAGGCTCACTGCCCGCCTCCCCCCAGCACGCGCTCAAACAGCGCGGATAGGTTGGCCGACCGGTGCGGCAGCAGCGGCAGCTTCCCCTTGCGGAAGAGCCTGATCGCGTCGCCGGCTCCGTTGAACAGGCCCCGCCTGCCTATCAGGTTGAAGTGCAGGCCGAGCGGCAGCTCGTTGACCCGGCCCATCCTTCGCACCCCAGTGAGCAGCGAGCGGTTGAACAAGGCCAGCGGCGCGTTCCGGACCGACGTCACCTGGCGGAGCGCATCGAACACGCCGGCTATGTCGATCTCGCGCGGGCAGCGCTCCGTGCACGTGTGGCAGCCATCGCAGAGCCAGACCGAGTGCGCGTCCAGCACCTCCTGCACGCCCATGAGGCAGTGGTGGACCACTTGGTGCGGCAGAAGGTCCATCTCGCGCGCCATCGGGCAGTTACCGGAGCACTTCGCGCATTGGTAGCAGCGCATGACGTCCGTGGCCGCGATCGTGTTCACGGAGGTCGTGAACTCGGTCACCTACCTCACCTCCGCCGGCTCCGCGAACGTCGGCCTGGGCAGCAGCCCCGCGCGGGACACAATCTCGGGCACGACCCTCTCCCAGAGCGGGGGCATGATGTGCACACCGCGGACGCCCTCGATCCGGCGCACCGCGTCGATGATCTCGACGCAGACTCTGATGCCCTCCTCTTCCGCGTTCTCGGCGCCCTTCATCCGCTCGACAAGCTCATCGGGGATCGACATTCCAGCGACATTGTCCTTCATGTAGGTGAGCGCCTTGTGCGACTTCACCGGAAGGACCCCGGCGATGATGAAGGCCTTCTCGTGGAGGCCGCGGTCGCGAGTCAGCTCCATGAACCGCTCGAACCGCGGCAGGTCGTAGATAGCCTGTGTCTGGATGAAGTCCGCGCCGGCCGCGATCTTCTTCGCCAGCCGCACGACGCGGAACTCGAAGGGGTCGCCGAACGGGTTCGCCGCGGCGCCGACGAAGAGGGGTGTCGGGACGTTCGCCCAGGGCTTGCTAGGGTCGCGCGGCCTTGGCGGGGTGCCCTCGCCGTTCATGAGCTCCGACCGATCCCTCATGCCGCGCACGGTGGCCACGAGCTGGACGGAGTCGATGTCGTACACTCCCCTCGCCTCAGGGTGGTTCCCGAAGCACTGGTGATCGCCGGAGATGCAGAGGACATTGCGAATCCCGAGAGCCGCGGCGCCCATGAGATCGGACTGCATCGCGATTCGATTGCGGTCGCGGCAGGTCATCTGGATGATGGGCTCGAGCCCGCAGTCGATGCAGAGCTTCGCCGCGGCGATCGATGACATTCGCACGATCGCGGTCTGGTTGTCGGTCAGGTTCACAGCGTCGACCTTGCCGAGGAAGTGCTGGGCGCTCCTGCGGATCGCCTCGGGGTTACAGCTCTGCGGGGGGCCCATCTCGCCGCAGACAGCGAACCGGCCCGCGCGCAGAACCCGTTCGAGGCTCGAGCCCACAACGAGGCCGTCGGCGTTCGGGGCGGGTGCCGCCATCACGCGCTCACCTCCGCATCCCCGGCGAAGACCTCCTCGACGATCCTGCGCCGCCTTCCGCCCGCGTGGCTCGCGCGCCAGTCCTTGATGGGCTCGAACACCTCAAGCTCGGGGGAGCGTCCCTGGCCGTCTAGTCGCTCGATGATGTCCTGCCACGCGCAGGTGGTGTCCTTGTCCACCTCGCACTTGCCGTCCTGGCAGCCGCCGCAGGGCCCGTTGAGGATCGACTTCGCGCACCTTACGACAGGGCAGATGCCGCCTGTCTTGTGGAGCACACAGTCGCCGCATCCCCCGCACATCTCACGCCATCGGCCGGGCAAGTCCGTCGCTCCGAAGAACGTTGTGTTGAGGGCCGGGACGATCCGGCGGGTCGGATTGACGTCGGCAACGAGGTTCACGCCCACGCCGCAGGCCGTCGAGAGCATTACATCGGCCCATTCGAGATCCTCCGTGAGGGCGTCGAGGAACTCGCGGTCGCAGTGCCGCTCGAGCGCGCTCTCGCGCACCTCGATCTCCCGCCCCGCCTCCTGTGCGTGAATGCGAAGCTGTGACGCGAGCAACGCCGCCTCGCGCCGTCCGCCCACGAGGCACACGGTCACGCACGTGTTGCACGCGGAGACGAGGATCCTCTCGGCATCGCCGAGGATGTCCAGAATCTCCTCGAAGGGTTTGCGAGCCGCTACGATCATGCGGTGGTGACCTCCTCGGCCTCGGGGCCCCGGGCCCCCACGGGGTGGATGACCTCTGAAAGCGCCTTGCGCAGATCGGCCGGTGCGTTGGCGGCCGCGCGGCAGATCGCGCACCGCGCAGCGGAGCCCGACTCCACGAGCAGAGCGTTCGCGCGCGCAACGCGCAGCTCGGCCTCATCGGTCCCCGAGAGGGACAGGCAGTTGTCGATGTGACAGGCGACCACGACCACTGTCCGTGCGCCGTTCTCGACCGCCTTCAGCAGGTGCAGAACGTCCACCCGCCCGCCGCACGGCACGACGACGCGGACTGCCTCGCCTAGCAGCCCCGGGTCCTCCGCGTCTACCAGCGCGCCGCTGTTGCGGCACAGGAACGCCGCGGCATCCTTACCCAGCATTGGCGCCCTCCAGTGCCGTGAGGATGGGCTCGTCGGGGTAGTCCGCGAACGTGATCGCCTGGGCCGGGCACAGCGTCACACAGACACCACAGCCCGCGCAGGCCTCGGGCTGGATGTACGCCAGGTCCTTCTCATGCTCCTCGTTCCAGGTGATCGCCGGTGCGCCGTGCGGACACTCGCGGATGCAGGTGAGACAGATCGCGCACTTCTCGGCATCCACCGCAGCCGATCCGCGCGAGGCGGTCGTGAGCGCGGCGATAGCCGCGTCCTCCGACCTGCGCGCCGACATATGCGACGAGCCGGGATCGCGGAGCCATCCCGCGACGTGGATTCCCCGCCGCGCCGTCGCGGAGAGTCCGAGGTGCGGGTTCTGAGGCACTGTGTGCCCGCGCGCGCCGGCGAGCGACAGCCCGCGCAGGGCCGCTCGCTGGGCGTCGGTGGGCACCAGCCTCGGTGCGGCGAGGATGATGTCCGCCTTGAGGGTGAGCTCCCGGCCGAGCCCGGGATCGTGAACGGTGACCCCGGACGAGTCGATCCTGGGGTCCTCGTCGGCGTGGATGACGCATGTGCCGGCCTCGCGGGCGCGGGTCATGAGCTGCTCGAGCTCCGGTTCGCCGGTGAACGCGTGCCTGACGACCACCCAGGTCCGCTGCCGGGCGCCCGCCCTCTCGGCTGCGAGCGCGAGCGCATCCTCGTGCGCCGCGCGACACCAGCCCGCGCGCAAGTCGGGGAGGATGACGAGCGTCTTCGTCGACCGGGCCCGCTCGAGCGCGTGCTTGCTCCAGAGGCTGCGGACATGGGGCGGGAGCGCCTCCTCCTGAGAGTCGGCACGTATGCCCGGGATGATCGCTCCGACCACCGGCACGTCGCCGTCGGGGGTCTGAGCCACGAAGGCGCCGGCCACGCCCTTCAGGCCGGTGGCGGAGACGGTTGCGAACCCCTCCTTCTCGGCGAGGGCCGCACACCGCTCATCACTGCCCAGCAGGGCCACGGTGCCCCGAGGGCCGGGCAACACCCGGCGCAGCATCTCAGCGGCGGCCACCCTACCGGCCTCGATGCTCTCCGCGATGCTAATCGGCCCCGCACAGGCTCCGGCGAACAGAACGCGGTTGTGCGCCGCTCCCGTCACAAAGCCCCACTCATCGCACGCCAAGGCGAACAGGCTGTTGGCCGCGGTGTCATGCGTGGCCCACATCCCTACCGACAGGGCCACCTCGTCGAACGGCTCCTCGCTCAGCGCGCCGCCGATCGTGTCGGCGTAGCAGACCACGGCGCGAGACCCGCCGGGCTCGCGGTGGATCTTCGCCGGCAGCGCACGCACGAGACGCATGAAGCCGGAACACTCGTCCACCAGCGCGTCGAAGCCAGGCCCGACCGACGTTAGGTCCTGGTAGAACAGCGTCATCCGCACGTCGGGCAGCCTGTGATGGATCGCCCGAGCGATCCGCAGCGCGTAGGTGCAGCAGACGCGCGAGCAGTAGTCCTTGCCCATCGCTCTGTCGCGGCTTCCGGCACATTGGACGAAGGCCAGCGACGTGGGAGGGCCCTCCAGCAGCTCTCCCGACCTGAGCCGGCGGTCCAGCTCCAGCGATGTCGTGACCCCGGGCACTTTGCCGAGGCCGTACTCAGGCTTCACGGGACCCACTTCAGCCGGAGTGTACCCGGTCGCGAGGATGACTCCCTCGACCGCCTCAGCACGGCCACCGAACTCGACGATCCGCCCCTCCGGGTCACCTGAGAAGCCGGTCACCTCGGTGCTCAAGGCTACCTCGACCAGAGGCGACTCGAGCGCGTCCCGCGCCATCTGCGCGATGAGGCACGCGGAGCACACCGCGCAACGGTCGGTCGCCTTGCAGCCGAACTCGATGGGCCGCCCGCCCAGACGGCCCCCCCGCTCGACGAGCAGGACAGGCACTCCGCCCTCCGCCAACTTCAGGGCGGCCGCCAGCCCGGCGGGGCCGCCGCCTACCACGGCCACCCTTTCCCGGTCAGTCATCACATCCTCCACTCGCGGCGCACCGGCGCAAGGGATCGCCGGGCTCCGCTCAGGTGCCTAGGTGTTATGCTCCGCCGGGCCGCGATCTCCTGCGGCGGAGCGGCCGGACCCCCAGACGCGTTATGGCGGACGCCCCGGCCGGCACTGCTAATAAGAAGCCGTGGGCGCCGGGCCGCTCATTCCCGAGGGCCCGACGGAGACCCGGGCGGGTATAACAGCCATAGACGGTCTACGTTGCTTCTGCGCGCGTTGACCGCCTGCGGGATAAAGCGGTATCATAATGCTGGTTTTCCTGGAGTAGGTCGGTGCCGGGCCCGTTCGCCGCCGTAGCTGGTCTGAGTCGCCTTGGTGGCGCGCCGGACGGACGGTTGCCAGTCGGCGGCTGGGAGTCGCAACCCCTTGATTCGAGGGGGGGTGCGTCGATGAGTCGGCGCCGGGTAGATTGCACTAGTGTGAGACGAGCCGCGCGGGCGTCCGCGCAGATCGTCCGGGCCCTTGACCCGCGTGACGGCGTGACCGCAATGCCTATCGGGTTGTGCGATGGGACGACTCATACCGCAGCGGAGCTCTCCGAGCTGTCTGACGAGGAGTTGGTCGACCGTGCCAGGTCGGGCTGCGTCCAAGCGGCCGAGGCCCTGCTCGGCAAGTACAGGGGCCTGGTGGAGGGGAAGGCTCGCACGTTCTTCCTGGCCGGGGCCGAGCGTGATGACGTCGTCCAGGAGGGCATGATCGGCCTCTACAAGGCGATCCGCGACTTCCTCCCCGAGAAGTGTGTGGCTTTCCGGTCCTTCGCCGAGACCTGCGTGACGCGCCAGATCATCACGGCAACCAAGATGGCGACCCGCAAGAAGCACCACCTCCTCAACGCTTCCGTGTCCCTTGATGCCCCCACTGATGAGACCGGAGGCTCCGACGCGCTCGAGGCCCCGAGCCCTACCATGATGGGCGGGGGCACGCCTGAGCAGATCGTGCTGGGCCGCGACACCGCGCGCGAGGTCAACGCGCGCATGAGATCATCCCTCTCCAAGCTTGAGTGCATCGCTCTGTCGGCGTATCTTGGCGGGCGATCGTATCACGAGATCGCCGAAGCCCTTCGGATGACCCCGAAGCAGATCGATAACGCTCTGCAGCGGGCCAAGCGCAAGATGAAGGGTCGGCTCGCCAGGAGCATTCGTGAGCGAGCTTGAGGGACCAGCCGAGCAGAAAGCCGCCCTGCGCCGCGAGATGCGGCAGGCGCGCGACACGCTCCCGTCGGACTATCGCGCGACCGCCTCGGCGACCGTCCGCGAGCGGGTGGCACTGCTCCCCGAGTTCCGGTCGGCCTCCGGGTTTCTGGTTTGCGTCCCATTCCGTAACGAAGTGGACCTGTCCGACCTGTACCTGAACCCTCCCGCGGGCAGGCGGCCGCACCTCCCTAGGGTGGACAGAGGCAGCGGGCGGCTCGACGTGTGCCGCTTCCCCTGCGAGCTCACTGCCGGGCCTTGGGGCCTGAGCGAGCCGGCGCCGCACGTGCCCGCACTCGCACCCCAGCGCGTGTCGGCCGAGATCGACCTAGCTCTCGTCCCGGGGCTGGCCTTCTCGCGGGTCACGATGCACCGGGTCGGCTACGGGGGCGGGTACTTCGACCGGTTCCTGGCGGAGAGCGGCATCCTCGCGGTTGGCGTGTGCTTCGAGCGGCAACTCCTGCCGTCCGTCCCGCACGGCCCCGCCGACAGGCCGGTCGACGTGATCGTGACCGAGGTGAGCCTCGTTCGCGGCGGGACCCTCACCGAGGGGCTGGCGACGCTCCGTGAGGCCTGGGACACACGTAACGACGAGTTCGGCTACGTGAGGCTCTCGGATCAAGCCCTGTACTCGGACTCCGACCTCTCGGGCTTCGTGATCCAGCTCATGGGGCCGGCCATCGAGGGGGAACGTGTCGCCGAGTGGCAGCGGGAGCGAGTAGAGTCGTTCCTGCGGTTCCTCTGGCGCACGTCTGATCCCGAAGCGCTGCGTCCGTAGAGCTGGCGAGGGTGAGGCACAGCAGTGGGCATCGGCCCGACCCCCGAACAGGTCGAGAACTGGTCCGCGATGTTCACTGTGCCGGACGTGTGGGCGCCCCTCGTAGCCGAGGTGATGCATCGGGAAGGGCTCGGCTCGCTTGAGTCGCTCGAAGCCGGGCTGCCGGGCTCCAATGCCGTCTTCATCGTGAATGGGAGTCTGGTCGTCAAGCTCTTCTGGCCGCGCTTCGAGGAGGACCAGGCGCGTGAGGTCGAGGCGCACCGGCTCGTAGCGGAACGACCGGGAATCCCCGCTCCACGGGTGCTGACCGCCGGTCGCATAGAGGACGATCTCACGTGGCGCTACATTGTGTCCGAGCGACTGCCCGGGCTGAGCTTGGGCGAGGTGCGCGACCAGGTCCCACGGGCCGACATGCTTCGCATCGCCGCTGAGTTCGGAGACATCGCGCGCGCCATCCATACCATCCCCGTGCCCGAGCCCCCGAGTCCGCTCGCCAGGGGCCGTGACCAGTGGGACGAGTGGGTCCACCAGGCTGTCATCACGGCCCCGGCGCGTCACGCCACCGACCTGGCATCTGTGCCCCGCATGCGCGACGAGCTTCCGGGCTTCCTGGCCTCCGTAGAGCTGACGGCTTCGGGCAACGCGCTCCGCGTGCTGCACTGCGACCTCACCGCCGATCATCTGCTGATCGAGGAGCGTGAAGGGCGCTGGCGGATCGCGGGGCTGATCGACTGGGGCGATGCCGAGGTCGGCCGCGTCGACTACGAGTGGGTCGCCCTTCATCCCGACTGCTTCGCCCGCGACCACGACCTGACGCGCGAGTTCTTCAGGGCGTACGGCTGCCCGCTCGACGGCGAAGCCGCGCGGCGTGCCACCGCCTACTGCTTCCTGCACCGGTTCGCGACGATGGGGTGGGTCCTTGCCGCGGCCAATGGAGCCGGACCCGACGTCGGGATTGATGACCTGGTCGAGCGGTTGTGGGGACCGGTCTGGCGGTGAAGCGGCCCGGCTTGCGCGGGCGGGCTGCGGGTCGTACCATGTGGCTGCAGGTTCGGAAAGGCGGGGCGCCATGCCTGATGAGGTGCTGAACACGCGGGAGGCGGCTGGACTGGTCTGCCTTAGCGAGCAGTCGCTGCAGCGCAAGGCGCGAACCGGGGAAGTTCACGCACGTAAGGTCGGCGGACGGTGGCAGTTCAGGCGCGATGACCTGGACTACTGGATCGCCAACGGCGGAGCCGAGCACATGCGGTACGAGGCCGCAGTGGACCAAGGCCTCTACGAGGCCACGGTAGAGGCTATGGCCGCACACGAGGAGTACGTGCCCATCGAGGAGGTACTGCGGGAGTTCGGTCGGTGACCTATTCCGTTTGGATCTCCCACGCGGCCCGTCGCCACCTGCGGGCTCTGCACCCGGATCTGCGCAACGCAGTGATACACGCAGCGCTTGCGCTGGCGGGCGACCCGCGTCCTCCCGGCGCGAAGCAGCTCAAGGGCGAGCTTAGGGGAGTCTGGCGGCTCCGTGTGGGCGACTACCGCGCATCCTACCTGATCGACGATGTGGCGCGTGTGGTTCGCCTGTCGCGAGTCGGCCATCGCAGCACGTTCTACAAGAGGCTGAAGGGCGAGTAGGCTACCGGTAGTCCGCCCCACTCACGAACGCCTCGAGCGCGGAGTCAGGGTCGTCGTACAGGGTCGTACTGCTGCCGCCTGAGACGTAGTCGTACTTGCCGTCCTGCCAGCCCCAGGCCTCTATCTCGTATCGGTGCGGGGCCGCGTTCGGCTCGTCCTCGATGCGGCAGAAGGCGAGCACGAGCTCCGGCCCGGGGCAGCTCTCATCCACATCCGCGAGACGGAACCCGTCCTGACTCGACAACTCGGCGCAGCCGCCCTTGATCTCCAGCTCGAGTCCGCCCTTGGTCACCCGCCACACATACAGCGGCTCCCCGCGGCCCGACACGCCGAATGTGTAGAACCGCAGCAGCAGGTCCGCCGCGCCGTCGCCGTTCAGGTCCTCAGCCGCCACGATGCTCTGGTCGTCCACGAACGTCTCGCCGCGGGGCGCTGGGATGCTCAGCCACTCCGCCCAGCCCTCGTCCCCTTCCTGCGCGACGGTGAAGTAGGCGGGCTCCTTCGGGTCACCCAGCTCGTCGGTCTGCGTGTACTGGCACCCGATCAGGCACTCGTCGCGGCCATCACCGTCAAGGTCCGCGTTGTGCGATGTCATCACCTCGTAGCCATCTGGGGCGAACTGCGACGGGTCGCATGGCCCCGCTCCCGCGCGGCCCGGCGCCTTGGCGTGCTCGGGCGCCGACGGCGCCCCGGTCTTCGCGCCCGATGAAGCCGCCGGACCGGCCGGCGGTGTCCCAGCGGGTGTCGTACCCGGCGGCTGCCGCCCAGGGCACCCCACGACATCCAACACCACGATCGTGAGCAGACAAGCGAGCACTCTGCGCATGGCTACCTTCCCGTTCCTCCCCCTGCGGTAGAGTGCGCCCTGCGGACGGCCGTTCCCTGCGGCGCCGCAGAGGTTGCGGCCCACCGGGGCCGAAGGTCTGGGCACCTCCGCCGAAGGGTGGCAATGAGATGCGCACGCTCATCCTCCTGCCGCTTGTCCCAGCGATCCTGCACGGCGCCGCGGCCGCGGCCGGCACGGTTCACCACCGGGCGCTCAGCCTCGAAGGCGCTCCCGGCCGGTCCATCGTCTCGAACAAGAGCTTCGAGGACCCCACCGACGCGACAGCCGGCTGGGGGCGGTGGGGATCGGGCTTCGAGGTCGATCGGACCGTCGCTCACGGCGGATCGGTCTCCGCCATGTGCACCAGGACGGCCGACAGCCCGGAGATGGGCGTCCAGCGTGGCGTGGAACTGAACCAGCAGAAGCCGGCGATGGTGATCGTCACAGCCTGGAGCAAGGCCCAGGACGTGAGCGGCAGCCCGAACAGCGGCTACTCGCTCTATATCGACGCGGAGTACGCGGACGGCACGAACCAGTGGGGCGTCAACACATCCTTCGACACAGGCACACATGACTGGCAACAGCGGCGTGTGGTGTTTCAGCCCACGAAGCCGGTGAAGCGGCTCACATTCTACGGGCTGCTTCGGTGGCACGAGGGCACCGTCTGGTTCGATGACTTCGAGGCGGTAGAGGTCGAGCCCGGCTCCGGCGCGGTCTTCGACCTGGCGGCCGTCGAGCCGTCCCGTGACCGGGCGCCCGAGCCCCAGTACCACTTCGGCACCCAGGACGGGCTGGCGCTGGACTTCGCGTCCAACGGCACCCTCGTGGCGGGCGGGCGGCCAGGGGGCTTCCTCGTCCGTGACGTGCGGATGCAGTCGGACGTGCGACGCCTGGAGGGCACGGTCGACGGGCAGTCGCTGTCGCTCCGTGACGACACGCTCGGTTTGTCGCTGGACGCTACGATCTCCCCCGGGGAGTACGGCATCCGCATCGACGGGGCCCTGTCCGACCGCGACAAGACCGCCGATCGAGCCATCACCCTCTACTTCGCGCTGCCCCTCGGGAAGCAGGACCTGGTGTTCTGGGATGACCCGCGCAGGTCGCGCCCGGCGAGCGACGGCGGCGAGTTCTCCAATACGACCTCCTGCCAGGTGGGCGCGACCGGAGGTACGTCGCTCTACCCCTTTGCGGCGGTGACGGGGCGCGACGGGACCGCCATCGGTGCGCCGCTGACGTCGCCTCGGCTGTTCCGTTTCGCCTACAATGCCGACACCGAGGAGCTCTTCGCCGCGGTCGATCTGTGCCTATCGCCGCGGTACTCAAGGCTTCCCGCGGCCGCGGACTTCTCGCTGGTCCTGTTCCGGTTCGAGCCGCGCTGGGGCTTCCGAGCCGCCCTGGAGCGCTATTACGCCTTGTTCCCCGACGACTTCCAGGTGCGCGCCCGCGAGCAGGGCATCTGGATGCCCTTCAGCGCGATCAGCAAGGTCGAAGGCTGGCAGGACTTCGGCTTCAGGTTCAAGGAGGGCAACGACGAGCCGCAGTGGGACCGCGAGCACGGAATCGACACGTTCGTGTACGTCGAGCCCTCGTCGCATTGGCTCGCGATGCCGAAGGAGCTTCCGCGCACGCCCGAGGCGGCGCTGGAGTACCTCAAGGCCGACCTCAGCAACCCGAGGCATCAGGCCACATTGACATCGGGGGTCACCGACGCGCAGGGCAAGCTGTGGCTGAGCATTGAGAACGCGCCGTGGTGCGACGGCGCGCTGTTCCTTCTCAGCCCCGCGCCCACAGTGCCCGGCACGGCCGATCTGCCGACGACGCAGTTCGACATCCTATCGCGCGGCGCCATGGACGCGGTCTTCCCGGTGGGTGGCGCGGTCACGAGCGAGTCATGGGAGCCCTACGGCGCGGGCTACTCGTTCGACCCGGCTGCCGCCCAGGACGGGGACGGCTCGATCAGGGTGGTAGCGGACGGCACGGGCGGGTTCGGGGCGAGGGAGTCGGTCACGCTCAACCAGACCGAGGCCAAGCCGCTCGTGCTGAGCGGCTGGTCGCGCGCGGAAGGGGTCGCCCGAGGCGGAGATGCCGACTACAGCCTATACGCTGACTGCATGTGTGTCGACGGCACACCGTCCTACGCCCACCTAGTACCCTTCAGCAGGGGCACGCACGACTGGGAGTTCGGCGAGGCGCGGATCGCGCTCGACAAGCCGATCAAGTGGGTCGCGCTTCATTGCATCCTGCGCGCCCCGGCGTCCGGCACCGCATGGTTTGATGACTTGTCGCTGACCGTCCAGGGGTCTCAGCAGAACCTGCTCGCCAACCCGTCGTTCGAATCCAAAGCCACGCCTGGCGAGCTCGCGGGAACCTACGTCGACTCGCTCGAGATGGGCGTCTGGCAGCCCGACTCCAGCCCTGAGCACATCGCCGCGTGCACCATCCCGCCGACTTTTGACTCGGACGGCAGGCCGGTCCTGCTCCACGGGTGGTCGGTGTTCGAGTTCACCCGCTGGCTCGCGGACACCATGCACGGTCGCGGCAAGATGACCTTCGCGAACGGCGCTCTCTGGAGCGTGCCTTGGTACGCCGCGCACTTCGACGTGATGGGCACCGAGACGAACTTCGGGCCGCCCGGTCAGTACGTCCCGAACGGTGACGACATCTTCCTATACCGGCGCGCGCTCAGCGGCGGAAAGCCCTACCTGCTGCTCATGAACACCCCCTACGACCAGTTCGGACACGAGTCGGTGAAGCGCTACTTCGCCAGGTCCCTGTTTTACGGGTGCTACCCGAGCATGTTCAGCCACAACGCGGCCGATGACCCGTACTGGCAGAAGCCCGCGTGGTACAACCGCGACAGGGACCTGTTCCTGAAGTACATCCCGCTCGTGAAGCGGGTCGCGGAGGCAGGCTGGCAGCCGGTCACTTACGCCACCAGCGACAACCCTAAGGTCCTTATCGAGCGCTGGGGCGCCGGCGCCACAACGGCCTTCACGGTCACCAACGACAGCGCGGAGGAGCAGCAGGCTACGGTGTCCATCGACCTGGCCGCGGCCGGCGTCGACCCGAGCGCCGGACTCCGCGATCTCGTCACAGGCAGCGCGCTGGCGACCGCCGCTGACGAGCGCGGTGGGAGGACGCTCACACTGACGCTCGGGCCGTGGCAGACGATGGTGATTGCGAGCGGCTGAGCCCGTCGCCGCGGTTTCGACGCGCCGCGCGTCCTGGTATGATAGATGGTGGTGAGGCTAGCCATGAAGACAACAGTGGAACTGCCCGACAAGCTGGTCGACGACGTACGGAGGGTGGCCGGCGATCGACCGACCGAGGCCGTGATCATCGAGGCGCTGGAGGAGTTCGTCCGGGTACGCGGTGTTGAGTGGCTCAGGGCGATGCTCGGGCGCCTAGACCTCGACCTCACTCAGGAAGAACTCGAGGCGATGCGAGCTGAGGACTGAGTCGCGTGCGTCATGAGGGACACGTTCTTGTCGACTCCAGCGCATGGATCCATGCGCTGAGGCCTGGCGATGACGCGCGCTTTCGCGGGTTGGTCGACAGCCTGCTGGCTAGCGGGAGCGTTGCGACGTGCGAGATCGTGGTAGCGGAGCTTCTCAGGGGTGCCCGCTCTGACGAGGAGTTTGCCCGCCTCCGGGAGGCGCTAGGCGACGTCGCACATCTAGACCTTGCCGGGGTAGGGTACGCGGCCGGCGAGTTAGCGCTCCGGCTGCGCGGCGCAGGCATCACCATTCCAACCACCGACCTCCTCATCGCAGCCACAGCATCGCACCACGGCGTGTCGCTCCTGCACCGCGACAAGCACCTGGCACTGGCCGCCGAGGCGTTGGCCATTCCCGTGTGGGAGCCCGCCTGAGCCCGCTCTCAGCGAGCAGGCCTGCACCTCGAGCTACGAGCGACCCTTCGCCTCGCGCAGCCCTGCCGCGTTCATCAGAAGCGCCAGCTCACGGGTGCTTCCCAGCGTGGTTAGGCAGTGGGCCTCGCCGACCGCGTCCGCTTCCCGTGCCGGCACCACCAGAGCCAGCGGGCCGCGCGCCGAGAGGTCGTCGATCGCACCGGGGCCGGTCCGGAACCACTCGGGGTCATCAGGCTCGAATTCCGCCGGGCGGCCCGTCGTGTCCGAGTCGATCATCACCACGCGCGTGCCGGTGTAGAACGCGAGCGCGTAGCTCCGGCAGTGGTAGCACGCGAACGCCCAGTTCCCCGCGCGGGGCTGCCCACGCAGCGACTCGGGTAGCAGGTCACCGAGCTCCCGGTGCCAGGCGAAGGCCCTGTAGGCGGGGACCAGGCCCGCCAGGAGGGCCGCCGAAGAAGCGACGAGGGCGGCCGTCCTGAAGGTGAAGCCCAGCCGCGGCACGACGATGAACGCGGCACCGACAAAGGCGAACACAATGGCCGCGGCCAGCACAGGGCCCCTGGCCGCCTCCACAGGCATCACTCTCTGCTTGTCTCCGAGCAGCCACACGCCAACGGCGGCCAGCAGCACGGCGATGCCGAGCGCCGCGAATGAGCGCTTGGCGCATCGGTCGGCCTCTGGACCGGACAGCAGGCGGTCCATCAGCGACGCCGTACCAATCGAGATGGGCCACCAGGCGGGGAACACATAGGCCGCGAGCTTGCTTGAGGACGCCGAGAACATCCCCACCACGACCACGGCCCACACGCTCGTGAAGATCGCCGCGCTCCGTGCGCGCGGGTCCATCCCACGCCAACGCTCCCGGCACCGTGGCAGTCCCACCGGCCACAGCGCCGACCACGGCAGCCAACCAAGCAGTAGAACGGGCACGTAGTACCACACCGGATGTCGATGCTGCGTGAACGCCCCGCCGGTGAAGCGCTGGAAGTGCGACACGAACAGGAATTGGTGGAAGAACTCCGGGTGCCGAGCCTGCGACACGATGAACCATGGCCCCGCGACCGCTATCGCTATTGCCGCGGGCACCGCCAGCATCAGGAATCGCGCGAAGCGCGCGCGGGTGACCGTCAGGTACACGACCGCTATCGCGCAGTACAACACGAACGCGCTCGGGCCCTTGGCCAGGACGGCCAGCCCGAGGAACGCGCCGGAGGCGGCTGTCCAGCCGCGGGCTTTAGCCCGCGGGTCGACTGGCCGGTTGCCACACCACCATGCGGTGAGCGACGCCGCCAGCAGCGTGCTGTAGAGCATGTCAATGACGGGGTAGCGCGCCAGCGCGAAGCTCACGAGGGTTGTCGCGAACACGCCTGGCGCCCACCTCGCGGCCCCTTCCCCCACCGTCGCCCTGGCGAGCCACCATGCGACCAGCATCCCGAACACGGCCGCCGCAGTCGGCACCACGCGAACGCCGAGCTCGCCCGGCCCAAGAACGCCCATGCTCGCCGCGATGAGCCAGTGCATGAGCGGGGGCTTCTCGAAATAGGCCACGTAGTTCAGAGTCGGAGTGAGCCAGTTGCCGCCCTCGATCATCTCGCGCGCGATCTCCGCGGACCTGCTCTCATCCGGGTCCGTCAGCGGGTAGCCGCCCAGTCCGCAGAACAGGACGACCATGCAGACCGCGGTCGCGGCGTGCCAAGGACGCAGTCTGCCCAACCCCTGTCTCATCGGTCGCCTTCCCGCGGAGCGCGCCTGGCTACGATGGTTAACCTACCGGACCTGGCGGACGCGGTCGTGGTCTCGGGCACAATGGGCCTGCTAAGGGGCGCGATCCCGGTCCACCCCCCGTGTTCGGCATACGGGTCGGTCGGCTCGGCAATGACGACCCAGATGCCCCGTGGCCGCGCGCGAACGAGGACAGCCGACGACGGTGCGCCCTTCAGGTCCCCGGTTACGTGCGTCGCGTCCCGGCCCTCTGACAAGACCAGTTCCGGCGCGAACCGCTTCCGGCGGCGCCAGCGAGCGATCTTGCGGAAGAGCCACCTCGCACCGGCGATCTCGCGCTCGGGAACGCATACAGCGCGGCGCACCTGCCGGAACGCCAGCAGCCAGGCGAGCCCCGCCGTGGCCAAGATGAGCCCGAGCTGAGTCGCCTGAACGTCCGCGGACATACTCGGCCGGATGCACGGGAACATGAGAGCGAGGACGGCCACGGAGGGAATGTTCACGAGCACGCCGGCCACGGCACGGTTCGCGACTTCCCCACGACTCACGCCACGCCGCACCGCCGCCTCGCCGATGGCTGAGAGACTCACCAGGGAGGCCGCCAACGCGTACCAACCGGCGAATCGCCCGAGGCTTCGCTCGGCCGGGTCCAGGCCCAGCCACCACGGGGCCGCGGCCGCCAGGGCGGGCAGCAGGCAGTACCAGCCCAGCGCTCGCACCGCGCTGACGGCGAGCTCGGCTGCCTCGGCCATGGACAGCCGCGCGCCCTTCACGGCCGACGGACGCCGCATCCCCCCGGTCTCCATCACAAGAACGACACCCATGAGCGCAAGCACTACTGCCGGACCGTACTCAGGGGGCAGCAGGCGGCCGACGTGCGCGTCCGCGACCAGGGACGTCAACACCAGCCAGCCCCCGACTGCCAGCATCGCCCAGCCCGAGGCGCGCAGCCTAAGGACTCGCCGGTAGCGTGGGGGAGCCAAGAACAGGACGACGAAGGCCCAGGCCGCTAGGGCGGATCTGTAGCCGATGAGATCGAGGGGTGGCTCAACAGCGTCCATTCCGCGCGAATGGGTAACACGCGCGGGGCGCGGTGTCAACGCTGCCGCTGCAGGCGCGAGAGAGCCGGACGCCGAACCAACGACGCATGATGACACCAGAATGAGAGCGAGTCCCGGACGCATGGCAAGCGAACGAGCGGTTGTGGTCGGGGCCGGCGGCATCTCCGGTGCGTGGTTCCCTCCGCTGACGGCCGAGGGTGTGGACGTTGTCGCCGTTGTGGATCTGGACATAGAGGCGGCGAAGCGCCGCATCGCCGAGTTCGAGCTTGCGGCCAAGCCGTCGTGCGACCTCGCGGGGACGCTCGCCGAGTTCCGGCCCGACTTCGTGGTGGATCTGACGGTGCCGGAGGCCCACTGTGACGTCACATGCGCCGCTCTCGAGGCGGGCTGCCATGTGATCGGCGAAAAGCCGATGGCAGCCACGATGGACGAGGCCCGCAGGATGCTCGCCACGTCCGAGCGAACCGGCAGGCTGTACATGGTCAGCCAGTCGCGTCGCTGGAACGCGATGCATTATCTCGTCCGCGACGTCCTGCGGAGCGGCGAGACAGGCGACCTAACCACGGTGAACTGCGACTTCTACATCGGCGCCCACTTCGGCGGGTTCCGCGACGAGATGCCGAGTCCGCTCATCCTCGACATGTCGATCCATCACTTCGACCTGCTTCGGTTCTTCTCCGGAGCCGACCCGGTGGCGGTCTACGCGAACGAGTTCAACCCCAGGGGTTCGTGGTACAAGGGTGATGTGTCCGCGAGCTGCATCTTCGAGTTGTCCGACGGGATCGTGTTCACCTATCGAGGTAGCTGGTGTGCCGAGGGCTGCCATACGAGCTGGAACGGTGACTGGCGGTTCATCGGGGACCGGGGCACCGTGATCTTCGAGAAGGACCAGCCCCCGCACGGCCAGGCTGTGGCCGGCGACAGCGGCTTCCATCGGCCTATGCGCGATGTCGCCGTGCCGGGGCCTCAGCCGCGTGCCGAGGGCATGCACGGCGGCCTCCTGGAGATGCTGGCCTACATTCGCGACGGCACAGGCCCACAGACCGAGTGCCACGACAACATTAAGTCGCTCGCGATGGTGTTCGCGGCGATCGAAAGCGCCAGGTTGGGTGAGAGGGTCGCGGTTGTCAGCTAGGCCGCCCACAACGTGTCGTAGAGGGATGACGGCGCCGGGCACCGAAGGCCTCGGGTAGCACAGCTCGGATACGGCCGCCGATGGTGCCTGTGTGCCGGACTCGGAGTCGGCTTGTTCACGCTCCGGCGGCGGCTAGGAGGGATGCCTGGACACAGCGCGTTTCCCTGATCGGTCTGACGCAATCACGCCGTCCGTCTAGGTAGCCGACGTGCTGCATCGGAGGTCTATGCCTATGAAAGCCAGACGCGGTTTCACCTTGATCGAGCTCTTGGTCGTGATCGCAATCATCGCGATCCTTGCTGCTATCCTGTTCCCCGTTTTCGCCCGGGCCAGGGAGAAGGCGCGCATGACGGCGTGTCTATCCAATGTCCGCCAGATCGGCATTGCCGTCGCAAGCTACATCCAGGACTACGACGAGACCATGCCACTCAACACAAGCCGCTGCTGTATCTGTTGCTTCCGCGCGTACGCGACCGGAAGCGCCAATGCGAACTGGGTCATCGAGGCCACGCCCTACTGCAAGAACGCGGCGCTCTGGGAGTGCCCGAGCGCGAAGGGCGCATGGGGCGCCGGCGCCCGGGCAGGCAATGCCGCCTATCCGGAGACCACCAACTACATCTGGAACGGGCACGCCAGCACGACTCGGAGCGGCACCGATCTCATTGTGCGCACCCTCGCCAAGTTCGGCGCGCCGGCCAACTTCCCGATCCTCACGGAGTGGTGCTCGACGGACGCCGCAGCTTACATGCGCCCCATCGATTGCTGCACCGCGCAGAACTGGGGTCTGCCGTACAACGAGCCTGCCTCGTTCTGGGGAGTTCAGCACGCCGCTCTCACCGGGCCCACCAGGGAAGACGGGATCTACAACGTCGCCTTCGCCGACGGCCATGCGAAGATCCAGAACCCACGCCGCCTGTTCATGATCGACTACCCAATAGTCCACCCGTCAGGATCGGGCTAGATCGCCCGTGTTGCTTGGCATGTATTAGCGCAGCAGCTTCGATGGGGGTGAGTCTGTGAGAATGATACGTCTAGTTGTGATCGCCGCGATCGCGGCCGCGCTGGCGAGCACGACTTGCGCAGTGGGGTGCCGGAAGCAGTCGGGCGCGCCCCGGGCTTCCGAGCAGATGAAGAGCGGAGGGATCAACACGTCGGGGGGCCAGGCTCCGAAGGCGGAGGGCAAAGTGGGCAAGGGTGACCCCACGGCCGTCGCGGAGCCCGGCACCATGCCGGAGGAAGCAATGAAGAAGATGGGGAAGCGATAGCGCCCCTGCCGTGACGTCCCCCACCACGAGGCGCCGCCTCCGCACGGTCGCGGCGTCTCTCTTCTAGTGAGCCGGCTGCGCATGTCCCGGTTCAGCCGTCCTGGAGTACCGTCTCGCCCTGCAGTGCCGCAAGGGCTCTCTCGAGGGCTGACACGCGCTTGAGCAACTCCGGAAGACGGGTGAGCGAGGCCTCGATCCGCAGGTGCTGGCGAACCGGACGAGCCGGCAGCCCGGCGTAGTCCTCACCAGCGGGCACATCCCCGTAGGTGCCCGCCTGTCCACCTATGCGGGCCCCCGCTCCGATGGTGCTATGGTCCTTGATGCCCGCGTGGCCCCCGACGATCGCGCCGTCGCCTATCTCCGCGCTGCCGGCGATGCCGGCTAGGCCGCAGATGAACACGTATCGCCCGATTCTGCAGTTGTGCCCAATCTGCACCAGATTGTCTATCTTGGCTCCCCGGCCCACCGTGGTGGAGGTGCCCGGCATCGTCGCGCGGTCGATGGCGGTAAGAGCACCGATCTCGACGTCGTCCTCGATCACGACGTTGCCGACCTGCGGGATCTTCACGATACCCGCGGGGCCGGCTTCGTACCCAAACCCGTCCGCTCCGATGACCGCGCCCGGGTGAATCCGAACGCGGTCCCCGATCACGCAGCCCGCCGCGACCGTGACGCCGGGGAACAGCCGTGTGTGGGCGCCCACGGTCACGCCGTCGCCGATGAGACAACCCGCCTCGATGACAGCTCCCTCGCCGATGGCGGCCCGCCCCACCACAGCGCACGGGCCGACGCTGACCCCCGCTCCCAGGGACGCTGCGGGGTCGACAACCGCGGTCTGGTGAACGCCGGGTGGGGGCATCTGTTCGGGATACAGCTTTGTCAAGAGCGTCGCCAGCGCGAGGCGCGGGTTCTCAACGCGTACGCATGGAATCGCACCCGGCTCGGCCTGGGGCCCCACCACCAGGACCCCGGCCGCGCAACCATCGGGCGGCGGGCCGTCGCCGAAAAGCACCGCAATGTCCCCTGGCCCGGCGGCGGACGGATCGGACAGCGCGTTCACCACGGTCTCCTCCGGCCCCTCGACCGTGCCTTCGATGCAGTCCGCTATCTCACCGATCGTCAGCCACATCAGCGGTCTTCTCCCGCGCACCTCCGGCCGGCTCCGCGTAGAACCGCCGCAGAAGGCGCGCTATCTCATCGGTGCGGTCGGGACCCGACCCGTCGAAGCGCACATCGTAGCCGGCAGCGCGCCCAACGCTGACCGCGACGGCTCTGACCTCGGCCTCGATCCGTCTTACCAGGTCGCCGTAGCGCTCCGCCAGGCGCGCCCTGTCGGCCGCGAGGCGCGCGGGCGCCCCGGATTCCAGCGCCGCCGAGGACTCGGCCTCAGAGCGCTCGGAGGGCCACGACGGAGCCGCCTCCTGTGCCGAGCGCGCAGTGCGCCGGGAGAAGTCGTCCAGTCGCCCGGTCTCGCGCTCGAGCTCGTAGTGCAGCTCATCGAGCCGCCGCCCCGCGTCGGTGGCCGGGCCCACGGTCGAGGGGGGTGGCGTCTGCGGGGACTCGCCTCCGCTACCTGCGTCTTCCGGCGGATTCCGGTTCGCGGATACGGCCTGCTCGGCCTCCCAGTTGGCCCTCGCCTTTGCCGACTCCTCAGCAGCGGCCAGCCTTGACTCGGCTCTGACGCGCTCCGCCGGATTGACCTCGCCCCGGCCGGAGGCGCGCAACGCATCCGCATAGGCGCTTGCCAGTCTTCGTGTCCGGGCAGCGTCCGCGCGACGCTTGTCCTCCTCTGACGCACGCGCTGTGCCGACCGCGGCGCCGCCCGGAGGAGCGGTGGCTACGGCTTCGTCCACGGCATCCGCAGGCGGGCCCCCGAGCTGCGGCGAGGGTCGCGCACCCCGCGCCACGATGTCCGCGAGGTCGGCGTCGCCGGAGTGTACCGACCCTTCCGCCTCCCTGGCCCCGGCGCCCGGGTGCGCTGTCGCGGCCGATCCGGACACTTCGTCAGCCGCACCCGGAGCGAGCGCCGGGCCGAACGCCGGCTCGGCTGGCGCTACGCCCGCCTCCAGCAGGCGCGACCTGATCTCCTCCACCTCCGGCCAGGCTGGGTGCGCGGTGGCAAGGACCGAGGGATCGGCGTGCACGACGGCCAAAGTGGGGGCACGCTCCAGGGGCGCCGGCTTGGCGCAGCCGATGAGCACCAGGCACGCACCAGCCATCACGGCGGACGCCACAAGACACCTGGGCAGGGACGCCCGCTCGGCCCGGTCTTGGGCACACCGCGGCCGTCGCGGTCTCAAGAAGGTCTACCCCCCGCCCCCTGCGGCGCCCTTGCTGAGGATGGAGATGACGTCGTTGGTCACGTCGGTACCGCCCCAATGGACGAGCTGTACTGGAACGCCCTGGAGCTGCTGGCCGTCCTCCGACGGCTCCCATATCAGGATCACGCTCTGGAGGCAGACCGTCGCGCCGACGGCCTTGCAGGCCTGCTCGATCGCCTGCTGGAGCTGCCCACGGATCGCGTCGTACTGCTGCTTCTTCTGCGCGGCCCATGCGGACATCAGCGATTGGTCGAGCTGCTTCAGCGTGTCTTCGCGAGCGCGCTTAAGGTCGCCAAGCTCCTTGAGGCGCCTCTTCTGATCCTCGGTCAAGTCCTGGGCTACGACCAGCCGCCCGAACTCGATCTCGTTGTCCGAGTTCAGCTTGACCAGAGCCTCCACCTCGGCCAGTTCCTCCGGCGTCGGCGGCGGAGTGCCCTTGATCTGCTTCATTTGGAGAGCGGCGGCTCGGTTGGCGTCCTTATCGTTGAGGTACCTGAAGCCTGCCTGGATGTTGTACTCGTCTCGTTGGTCGGCATCGAGCTGGTCGAGTGCCTGGCGGGCCTGTTGATAGGGCGCTGCGTCCCTGTCCACCTGGTACATGTTCAGAAGGGCCACTCCCTGTCCCTGGACCGCGGTCGCCATAGCGGCGACCATCAGGGGCAGGCTGGCTGCGATGCTCCCTGGTACACGCACGGTGTCACTTCCGTTCTCCGTGAGGCCGCGGCGGCCGAACGCGTTTCGGAGCTCCGCGGCGCACGCCACAGCGACGCCCGAGCCGTCGCCGGTCGTGGCGTCGGCCAGTGGCGAGGCATCCAGCAATGCGATAACGCGGTCCGTTATGTCGCGGTGTCCCCAGTGGACGAGCGTCACCGGGGCGGGCGCCAGCGCGCCCGACTGCGGATCGAGAGGCTGCCATACGTCGATCGCGTCGGCAAGGCAGATCGACGCTCCGGCCTCCTTGCAGGCCGTTTCGATGGCCTTCTGATCGCGCTCAAAAAGCGTGTCGTTGAGCTTGGTTTGCTCGTCCTGAAACCGCTTCTCGAGGTCCGTCGCGGTCTGTTTGATGGCGTTCAGGTTCTCTTTGTGCGCCGCGTCCAGCGCTTGCAGGCGCTGGCGCTGTTCCTCGGTGGGGTTCGTGGTCTGGAGAAGCTGCGAGGACTCCTGCCGCAGGCTCTTCTCAGTGTCGAGATAGCCCTGGAGGAGCCTGTTCTCCTGCTCGGTCAGCGGCCTGCCCGACAACTGCTTCGCGAACAGAACGGCCCCCTTCTCCGCGTCCGCGGCGGGGAGGTACTCGAACTGCCTGCGTGCCTCGAGCTGTTGCTTCAGCTCGTTAAGGATGTTGTCGCGGCGCTCGGCGAGCTGCGTGAACACCTTGGACTGGCTTTCGACCTTGCCAGTGTTGATCGCCGCGATGACGTCCGCCCGCGCGAGCACCGATAAGGCCGCCAGCGCCGTCGCCACCGCCCAAACGCGCACCCAAGCCCCGATTGCAGAGCAGGTGTTAGCCATCTGCGACTCGTGCCCCTTGAGTCCCTCACAACGAGCGAGACCCGGCCCGCCGCGAGCCAGGTCCCGCGAGCCTGCGTGGTGTGGTCTTCTAGAATGTCTGGTAGAGGCCGAAGTGCGTCCGCGGCCCCTCTTCACCAAACGCGAAGTCGAGCCTGATCGGGCCCAGGGCGGTCGTCACGCGGACACCGACGCCGTACCCGAACTTGGGTGTTAGTGTTCGATGCTCGGAACGGTAGATCGTTCCGTCGGTCGCCCGCCATTGGCCCCCATAGGCGTCGCCCACGTCCGCGAAGGCTACGAGCTGAACGTCGCTCTTCTTGTCGCCGCTGCCGAGGTACTTGCGGAACTCGAGCTGCCCGAGGACCTGGTTCACGCCGAAGAAGCGGTCCTCTCGATAGCCGCGCAAGGACTCGGACCCGCCGACCGCGTAGGTCTCAAAGATAGGCACATTCCCCGTGACAGTCCCGTAGACGCCCCGCAACGCGATCGTCCCCATGCTGCCGACGCTGAAGAACCTGGTGACCTCGCTCTCCAGCTTGGTGAAGGTGTGCTGTCCGCCGAAGATGAGGCCGGCCTGCTCGACGCCAAGCTCCAGCGTGCCGCCCTTGGTCGGGTCGAACACGTAGTCCCGGTCGTCGTTTCTCCAGCGGACGGACATGCTGCCCACCGTGCCCTGGCGCAGCGTCGGTGAGATCACGTTCACGAGGCGCGGATCCTGGTTCACGATCCGCTCATAGCGGTACCGCCCCGAGACCCACTGCGTCTCCTTGTCGTTGATCGGATGCTGAACCGTCACCGCGCCACCCGTACGGCTCTCGAGCCCGAGGTACTCTCCGGGCCCGGCCACCGCCAGCGTCGACCGGCTGCGGAGGAGCGACATATCGTAGAGAGACACCTCGAGCGAGGTGTGATTGCTCGCGAGCCACGGTTCGAAGAACGTGATGTCGTACACGTGGACGGAGCCGAACTCGATTCTGCCCCAGAGCTGCCGCGCCATGCCGCCCAGGTTCCGCTCGCGGTATTCCGCGAAGCCCAGAATGCCCTCGCGGTTCGAGTAGCCGACGCCGACGCTCAGGCTGCCGGTCTTCTTCTCGACCGCCTGGAACACGATGACCTGTGACCCGATCTCAGGGCCTTCCTCGAACTTCACAGTCACGTTCTCGAAGATGTCGAGGTTGCGCAGGCGGTTGATGTCCGATTGGATCGTGTCCGCGTTCATGAGGTCGCCCGGCACCGTCTTCAGCTCGCGAGTGACGGTCTTGAGCCTGGTCTTCGTGAGACCGCGAACCTCCACGT
>Ga0315280_10003589_pt1 | contig 23721 bp, 21 predicted proteins | sample YL17G06_40_MG_FD_203697 | JGI IMG/M metagenome (GOLD analysis project Ga0315280, IMG submission 203697) | Sediment microbial communities from Yellowstone Lake, YNP, Wyoming, USA - YL17G06_40 | ecosystem: Environmental > Aquatic > Freshwater > Lake > Sediment | place: USA: Wyoming | collected... | reverse complement strand
CGCGCGCTCCCACAGTTTCGGCATAGCCATTTGATTGGCTTCCATCCAGGCTTCTCTTCTTCCCATCGCGTAACCCAATCGGAACAGCGAAGTGTCAGAGTGAAGAGATCCATTCATGGACCTTACCTTCTCGGATTAGCGCGCATGCTTGTTCCGAAATTGGCCTAAAATGGTTTTTATTCGCCTTCATGACCTAGGGACGGCTTTGGGCTCCGTGTCTGTTCTTGATTTCTTTGGGTATTTTGTCTTCCTCGAACACAGGATAAACGGGCAAAACCGAATTAAAACCATTTTTAACCATTTTAGGAACACGCATGCGCGCGCTATGGCTGTGGCGGAATATTAGACTGCGAATCTTGCGTTCCAATAAACGTTTGTTGCTTCGTTTGCGCACCTAAAAATTAATGCTGGCGCCACTCGATGGCCGCAGACCTTTCGCTGTGAGTAATGACACATGTATTAGAAATAGTGTATGGCACCGAGGACAACGGTCTTGAGGGCGATCAGGACGAGATCTTTAGGCAACAGGAGCGCAACTGCGTCTGTCTTAGAATGTATTGCATGAAACATACTTCGTTCTGTTTTGCGCTGTTTGTTCTTTCTATAGCACAACTGGCACATGGGGGACTTCTATATGTGAATTGTTCGCTAACCTTGCATAAATGAGAAGTTGAAAACGTGTCTTTTGACATAGAGGTATGTTTCAGTTAGGCTTATTTAGCGGTCGATTGTCTATCTTTTCTTGCATATACCGAGAAAGGGGATGGAGAGGAGAAGGCAGCTTTTGTCTTGTTTTAGCGTATGCTTTCTTGTCTGCTCCCATCAGGGAGGGACTGTCCAGTGGTAACTAAAAACAATAAGGCACATGCTGGTTCGTATCGTATCGATCGATCGAGGGTGAAAGGTGAGAACTTTGGAAACACTCGAGTAAATGTAATCATCCCCACCCTTAACGAAGAACGAAACATAGGTGACATGATATATCGGTTGAAGCGTGCAGATTGTAATGACATTTTGATCGTAGATGGTCACTCAAAAGATGGCACCGTTGAATTTGCTAGAAAACGCGGAGCCAAGGTGATTGTTCAGAACGGGAGGGGTAAGGGCGGTGCATTGCGTCAGGCCTTTGAAGACAGTTTCCTTAACAGTGATGTAATTGTGATCATGGATGCTGACGGGTCAATGGCTCCTGAAGAATTATCGCTGTTTACTAAGGCTGTTGAGACTGGAATGGATGTTGTGAAGGGGTCGCGATTTCTGCCTCGCGGTGGCTCTGAAGATATGACTCCGCTGAGGCGTTGTGGCAACAGAATCTTGACTTGGGTTTTTAATTTCCTGTTTCTTACGAACTACACTGATTTATGCTATGGCTATATGGCCTTCAAAAAGGAAGCTTTAGGCAGGCTGTCAACTTGTCTAACGAGCGAGAATTTCGAAATCGAGGCCGAGATTTGCATAAAATCGAAAATTCTTGGGCTTAGCGTTCTTGAAATCCCAAGTTTTGAAAGGGCAAGGATCTATGGCACATCCAATCTCCACACTCTTGGGGATGGATTTAAGATCTTACTGCTGCTTCTTAAGGAATCATTGGCTCGAAAAAGCTGAAAAAGCATTTTGCTTAAGAAGCATTTTGCCTCGTTATGGTTGAAATTAATCGGCTAATGCTAAGTGCATATGGGTAGTGAAAGCTTGAGAAAATTGAGATTTGCTGTAATAGGACTGGGAAAAATGGGCTTGCTGCACGCAAGCCTCTTGAATACTTTCGAAGATGTCCAGCTAGTAGCCTTGTGTGACAAGAGTGCTTTGATGACTAGAGTTTGCAGAAGCATATTTAGAGCTCGCGCGCGCTCTACCGGAGTAGTTGTGGTAAATGACCTAGACCAGTTTAGTGAATTGGGACTTGATGCAGTTTATGTAACAACACCTATTTCATCGCATTCTTTCATAGTTAAGGATTTGTACGCAAAAGGAATAGTTCGCAATGTCTTTACTGAAAAAACACTTGCTTCAAACTATGATCAATCCAAGGAAATGTGTGAATTTGCAAAGAAAATCGGTGGCATAACGATGGTTGGTTATATGAAAAGATTTTCTGTCGTTTTTAGAAAAGCTAAAGAATTGTTGGCTCAAGGGAAATTGGGCGAACCATATTCCTTCAGTGCTTATGCCTATTCATCAGATTTTCTGGGGTTAACGAAGGACTCAAAGTCCTCTGCATCACGGGGTGGCGCGCTGAGAGACATAGGTTGTCATATTATAGATTTGGCGCTCTGGCTACTTGGTGACCTCAAAGTTAGTGATGTTGTTTCTAGTTATGAAATCGGAGATTCCGAAACATCCGCTTCATTCACAGCTGTAAATTCCAATGGATTAGAAGGTCGATTTGACATTTCCCAACGCATGCCCAATTATCGAATGCCAGAATTCGGTTGTTTTATCGAATGCCCCCAAGGAAAAATTGACGTAAATGATGACCGACTACGTTTGACCTTGGGGGACAATAGTCAAAAAATCTGGTACAGACACGATCTCAAAGATAACGTGTGTTTCTCATTGGGGGAAACTGAATACTACAGAGAGAACCTAAAATTCGTGAATTCGTTACTAGAAAACCGAATGTGTCAACCGAACTTTGACACCGCGTCAAAAGTTGACTACATTATTGACCAAGTACGAAAGAAGGTCGCCAAGTATGAATGATCAAGTGCGCAAATTGCTACTGGTTGGCGATAATCCCTTTCAGGGAATCAGTCATCTCTCGCAAGAACGAGCCAGAAGTAGAGGTGGGGCCATTGTTTCTCCCGGGGGCCAAGCGGCCAATATAGTTTTGACTTCGCTCAAGAACGGTGCAGATGGTTTCTCATTCTCTGTGAGCGAACTTGCTCTCTCGATTCTCCGAACTTTGCGTGAACGAAAAAGTATTGGCCAAGTGAGCCTTTATGCGATGGTGCCGTACGCCTTTGAATATGTGAGAGTTGCTGCTCAGACTGGAACACCTGGTTTGGTGAAGAGTTTCGTGAAGCAAGTGACGCTGTCGGGCGACGTTGGAGCAATGTTAGAAGGGTTGTGGTCTGCAGTCAGAATGGATCCTGAGGGTTTCGTAAATACTTACCTTGCTTATGAGCTCTCTAGAATAAAATCCTCAGCCGGTAAGCAAGCAAAGCTGGTCTCAGTTTTGCTTAATGAAGTAATAGGTGATATGGGTTTGGCCCTAGACTTTGATTGGCTTTTCAGATCATTCATAGGTTATCTTTCCAAGAGAAGAATAACGCCTGGGTTTAACACTAGGAATTTTCCTTATTTTGTCAAGAAATTCGACGAATGGGGCATTGATTTGGATGAAATATTAATTGTTACGCCTTTCAATAAAGCAGGTTTTCAAATGAACCCATCAAAAGAAGAATGTGAAAGAACTTTGGCAAATATGTCCTGTCCTGCAGTCCTCGCCATAAGCGTTTTGGCAGCGGGCTATTATAAACCGTCCAACGTAGTGGACTATCTAGCGAGTCTAAATAATCTCAAGGGTATAATTGTAGGAGTATCCAATGAGCAGCAGGCAAGTGAGACGTTCAAGCTTTTCAGGGAGCGCCTTTGAGGCCCGCAGTCAGCGGTGGAATCTGTTCTCTGTCAAAAACTCTTTCATTCCAATTGAACTCAAGGGTTAAGTGGATATAATAAATGACGCCTCTCCTTCAGATCGCATTGTCGATGTGGACAGCACTCTCACTTCTACCGGTCATTTATTATGCTTGGATGGTGAAGAAGAAAATAAGACTCTGCGCTCGGACTAACAGCAACTATCAACCTACCGTTTCGATGATTGTTTGTACTTACAATGAGGCAAAAGTCATAGAAAGAAAACTTGAAAACATAGCGCGCGCGCAAATTGTCCAGTTTCAAAGACGGGCTCCGCATACTAAGGACTATTGTTTATGAGCTTCTAACTGAGCTCAGGGAAGAAAGTCAGAAATAGGCAACTTCTGCAAATTATTGTTCGAAATGGAGAGAATTAGTGTATGTCAAATAGATTTTTCTCGGGAAAAGTTCTCGTGACTGGCGCGCGCGGCGTATATTTTGCTAGACAAGGGAGAGGGTTGTTAATGGCTTTGGGGCGAGTTTTCCTTAGAGCTCAACCATATTATTTGATAGGTCACATTTTCGGTAGTAGGAGGAGATTCGTTGACTAGAATTCTTATTACTGGTGGAACAGGATTTATAGGGCAGCATCTAATACCAAAACTTACGGAGTTGGGATATGAAGTTTTTAGTGTGGAACAATATTTTTGGTCTTCTATAGAATCTGGAAGAGAATATTTGGCAGATGTAAATGACGTTTTTGCCTTAACCCAGATATTCAGAAAGATTAAACCAGAAGTTGTTATACACTTGGCAGCAGCAACAGCTGTAGCTTATTCTTACGATCATCCTAACGAAGTCATTTCTACGAATTTGGTTGGGTCAATCAATTTGGCTGAGATTTCAAGAATTGAATGCCCAAGATTAAAGCAGTTTATTTGTCCTTCAAGTGCAGAAGTATATGGAAATAATGGGAAGCTTTTAAAACGAGAAGATGATAATTTAGAACCGAATAGTCCGTATGCAGTTTCTAAAGAGGCAGTCGAGAGATATTTGAAATATATGCATTACGCATATGGGTTTCCAATAACGATTTTTAGACCATTCAACACATATGGTAGAATTGATAGTCACTGGTTTGTTGTAGAAAAAGTGATATATCAAATGCTTACCAATGAAAAACTAATCCGCTTAGGAGATCCAGATCCAATAAGGGACTTTTTGTATGTTGATGACCACATATACGCATATTTGGCTGCACTAGAGAACGAAAATGCTATTGGGGAAACATTCAATCTATGTACTGGACATGGAATAAGCATAATATCTCTTGTAAATATGATAAAGGATATTATTGGTTGGGATGGGGTTGTGGAATGGCAAACTATGTCAAAACGTCCTTTAGATATTGCCAATTTGGTAGGAAGCAACGAAAAGCTTCGTTCAGTTTTGAAATTGGCTGAACCGATTCGTTTAGAAGAAGGATTGAAGAAAACAATTGTTAATTGGAGGAATAAGCTTGGAGTCTAAACTTATTCATAAAGACAGTCGTGGTACGATAACTTGTTTTTACATAGATGGAGTAGAATATACAATTCTTCAGACAAGGAAGGGATTCGCTAGAGGAGGATGTATTCACAATGTTGTAGAGCATGCTGCGGTTCTGCAAGGCGAAGTAGAATATCATATAAGAGGAAATGCAGCGTTCAAGGTGCAGAAAGGTGATAATGTACATGTTCAGTCTGAGACACCTCATTATTTTGTTTCCTTAACAGATTCTATTGTTTTAGAATGGAATGCACCACCAGATCAAAAGAAACGCAAAGATACAGAATGGAGGAGCATGGTGGAAAAAATCAACGAAGAGAGAGAAAAACAACAATGAAAAAGTTGTTAGTTACAGGTGCAAATGGATTGTTAGGAAAATCGCTATGTCGTACAGCTCAGAAAAATAAAGATTATTCTGTTTTTGGAATGTACAAAGATAATAAGCCGACATTGCAGGATTTGACGTTTTCTTGTGATATCTGTGACAAACATCTTTTGGACAGTGCGTTTAGAAGAATATCTCCAGATGTGGTTATCCATACTGCCGCACTTACAGATGTTGATAAATGCGAACTAGATAAAAAATCGTGTTGGGATGTAAATGCTATTGGAACTAAGAATGTGGCAGAAGTTTGTAAGGCTATTGACACGCATTTGGTTTACATCTCTACAGATTTTGTTTTTGATGGGGAGAAAGATTCTAGATATAAAGAAGATGATAAGCCTCATCCAATAAATTGTTATGGTGCAAGCAAATTTTTTGGCGAGAAAGTTGTTTCATCTTTAGAAAGGAGTTCTATAATTAGAACAAGTGGAATTTTTGGAAAAAGAAGTTCTAGAGGAAAGCAAAATTTCCCTTTGTGGGTTTTAGAATCTATTAGAAAGAAAGAACAAATATCTGTCATACATGACCAGTTCTATTGTCCCACGTTTGTCCAGAATTTATCAGATATGACGTTAGAAATTGTTGATAGAAAAATGTTTGGGATTTTTCATTGTTCAGGGAAAACAAAAACCAGTCGTTATGAGTTTGCTAAGTTGGTGGCAGGAAGCTACGATTTAGATGAAAGTTATATCGTTCCAAAATCGTTTTCTGAGATTTCATTTGTTGCAAAAAGACCAAAGAATACTGGTTTGAGCACCGAAAAAATTTGGACAATGTTAAAAACCAAACCTTTAGAATTACAAAAAGCAGTTGGATTGTTTATGGAGGAAGATTTGTGCGACTAGACACTTGGATTAGGTGAACTTGGACTGCCATTGTTGTTAGTGTTTTGCAAGGCAGGGTTTGAAGTTTACGGAATTGAATCAAACAAAGAAAGATTGAGGAAGATTATGGGCGATGAATATTTCTTTGAACCTCAGGTTAGTTCTTATCTTGGGAAATACCATGAGAAATTTCATCCTACAGATGATTATCAGGAACTTAAGACTGTGAAATAGTTTTTGTGATTACTCAGACTCCTTCTAATAAGGATGGAAGTTTTGATGTAGGTTAGCGCGCGCTGGAAGAGGGGCTCAGAAACACTCTGAATTGGTATCTAGAAAATGAACTGAATCGAACCTGTTCATAACGTGATCAATCGAAGTAGTGAGACTAATTCATTTCAGAAACTATTTAAGGATCCTTCGATTACTTCAAATCCCCTGCTCACATCAAAAATCTTTGACTACACTCGGCAAGAGAAGACACCAATGATTGGTTTCTACATATTCTTAGCGATCGATCGATCACTCGATAAGAATTGATACTGATGTTTTTTTTCTACATGTTCCTAGCCATGTCTGTTCTGGCCATTTGCCTGTACATTCCCGAAATACTCATAGTCTTCTATTTTGGCCGGAGGCAAAGGGCTGATGCAAAAACGAGGTTGGGTACCAGCAGTTTGCCCATGGTTTCCATAGTCCTGCCAGTATACAATGAAGAAAAACTGATCAAGCCAAAAATAAGTAATATGCTGCAAGTTAACTATCCGAAAGAGCTCTTGGAGATAATAGTAGTAGACGGTAATTCTCGTGATCGTACTGCTGATATAGTGAGAGAATTCGAAAAAGACGGGGTCAGGTTAATCGTCCAAAAAGACCGCGAAGGCGTTACAGAAGCTATGAAAAAGGGCGTCTCTTTGAGCAAGGGTGAAATAGTCGTGATGAGCGACGCAGAGGCTCTTTTTGATCTTGACTCAATTAGACATTTGGTTGAGACTTTAGATGATCCCTCTATTGGGGCAGTCAGTGGCCGGCAAGTTCTCATTAATCCAACCAGCAATGTCGTTACAAAAATGGAAATGGCTTACAGCAGCTTTCATGAGAAAATGGCAAGAGCCGAAAGTCGAGTGTACTCAACTTTTCATTTCAAAGGTGAACTGGTGGCATTGCGCAGGGATGTTTTTCCGTTTAATATGCCACCGACCAAGGGTTCTCTCGATATAGGTATAGCCTTCGAGGCAGTTAGGAAAGGTTTTAGAGCAATTCTCGCTGACGATGCAGTTTTTCACGACATATCTCCGAATCGCCTCAAGGACCGGAATCGGCAAAAAATGCAACGCGGAACACTGCTACAGGAAAACATTTTGCAGAATCATGATATGCTTTTCAACCCGGCATTCAAAGCATTTGGGAAGTTTATTTTGCCTAGTAACTTGTTTGTTTACATAATATTCCCGGTTGTTTTTTTGGCAGGACTGATTCTTTTACCTTTTGCTCTAATAGACCTTTATTCATATTCGCCATTAGTAACCTACATAATCCTTATTGGAACACTGATGTTGTTATTGACTAAGAGAATCATGGTCTTTATTTTCGCTTTCTTCCATTCACAATTTATGCTTCTGATGGGCCTAATACGTATTGGCATCACTGGTAAACCTAAATACATGAAGCAGGTCGAAGGAACACGAAAGATCACCGATCGATCGATCGATCTCGTGTACGACTGAATCATATTCTTCAACAAGATATGAAATCTGAACCGAAAAGCTCAGTGCTCCCTTTTCGAAAATGTCCTCAGGACACTGCAATTCTAAGCATTGGGGGAAGGCCAGAGTGGCATCATCAAAAAGAGAAATAGTACCTGATATTATTTATGAGACCAGAACATCATAATCTTAATTCTGGGTGAAGCTATGACGCGCATATTGATAACGGGTGGCGGCGGCTTCATAGGCAGCCATCTCGCGAGAACCCTCTACCAACAAGGACACTTCGTAAGAATAGCTGACGTCAAATTCGACGACTACATCCAAGAGAAATACTGCACAGAAAAAATAGACATAGATCTACGCGTCTGGGAAAACTGTGTCAAAGCAACAGAAGGAATAGAAAGAGTCTACAACTTGGCCGCAAACATGGGTGGAATAGGTTTCATAACAGAGGTAGGCGCCGAAGTGATGCATGACAACACTCTAATAAACACTTTCATGCTGGAAGCTTCAATACAAAACAAAGTCAAACGTTACCTCTTCACAAGTTCAGCATGCATTTACCCAACATACCGCCAAAAAGATCCAAGAATTAAAGGCTTAAGAGAAGAAGACGCTTACCCAGCTGATCCAGACAACTTCTACGGTTGGGAAAAACTCTACACTGAAAAAATGTGCGAAGCATACCAACGCGACTACAAGATGGACATACGCGTCTTACGCTACCACAACATCTACGGACCTGAAGGAACATACAAAGGTGGAAGAGAAAAAGCGCGCGTGCGCGTTCGGCACTCTTATACTTCCAAGCAATTTCTTTCTGTGTTTAATATTTCCATGCGCATTTCTTGCATTGCTAGTTGTAGGACCTTTTGCTTTGATAGAGCTTGCATCATATTCTTTGTTCATGACAGGGATCATCTTTATGGTCGCAGTCATTGTGCTCATTGTGACTAAAAGGGGGTCTACTTTTTTTCCTCGCATTCGTTCACTCCCAAATCATATTTGTCTGGGGTCTGATACGCACATCAATTCTTGGCAGATCAGAATTTCCAAAGCAGGTTGAAGGGACTCGAAGGATGGGCGCAATCTCTTCGGTGCAAAGATGACTCGTATGGTCGCCAGTCGTGGTGCCTAGAAATGATCTCGAAGAGAGTTTTCATAAGTGTTCTCACATCTGCGGCACTCATCCTATGGCTTTTCTCCATACACGGAGCCAGAGTGCAAATCCAGGAAGGATTGGGCGAATTTGGATTATTCTCTGTCATGCCTCCCTTTTTCCTTGTTTCTCTTTCTCTGCTGTCCATTTCTTTTCTATTAAATCTGAAGACTCGCGAGAGAAGCAATAAGCTCTTCTTCTGTCAGATAATATTACTGATACTGTTTCTCAACCTGACGCCCATAATTGTCGAAGGTACAGCAAGATTCAATACTTCATATCAGAACTATCGCGCAGTCAGCTACATACTACAGACCGGTCATATTGACCCACTAGTCCAATGGATACACAATTGGCCGAGTTTCAGCATATTATTCAGCATATTTATGGAAATCACGATTCTCCCTGAGACGATCTTGTTGAGTATCTATCCTACCCTTTTCAGCATCGCACTTTTTTTCCCGCTTTTTATGCTTTTCCGCTCAGTATTGAATGACAACTGGCTAGTTTGGATCGCATTGTGGACTTTCTACATCAGCAATTGGATTGGGCAAGAGTACTTTAGCATGCAGAGCCTAGGCCTATTGGCTTTTGTGCTGATTCTAGCCATAGTTTTTAAGCTCACTGATTCGCAAATTAGCGCTCGCAAAATTGCTGTATTGCTATTACTGTTTTTCTATGTAGTTACCAGCCACATGCTATCCTCTCTCATGGTAGTAGCCGTGTTTTTGAGTCTATTCACGTCAATGCATCCAAAAAAACCAGTATTTGCCGCGTATTTCGTCTTGATTTTTGCTGCTTGGACCGTTTTTGGTGCTGCAGAGTATTTTGAATCGAACCTGGGGGCTTTTGTCGCCGAAGTATTCGATCTCCAATTGATCCTGCGAGCAAACCTGACATCAAGGATATCTGGAAGTGCAGCCCATGTGACAGTCACACAAGTCAGCTTGTTTTTTTCTTTTGCCATCAGCATTCTCGCACTTTCTGGGCTTGTTCTAGTGTGGAAGAAAAAGAAAATGCGAAGAACAGATAGAAAATTCCTTCTAACGTTGACAGGTCTCTTTTCGCTTATAGGTCTCGCTAGCTATGGAGGCGAAATCTTTCTGAGAGTATTCCTTTTTGGCCTGATTCCTTTGTCTTATTTTGTAGCTAGAGCCTCATACAACAAGGTTTTCTTAGGTGTCTTGGCGGTATTTCTGGTGGTTGCCGCTCCGTCGCTTAATATAGTGGCCCACTATGGCAATGAAGTGACGCAATATGTCCCGCCCAGTGAGCTTGAGGGCATTGAATTCTTCTACAAGGAAACAACGCATGGATATGTTATTACAAGCTACTTGGTTGGTTCAAATTCTCTGTATCGTGACTTCAGATATCGAGAATCATACCAATATTTCGAACTTTCTAGCACAGAATGGAAAAACAACATGTTATCTGCTGTATCAATAGAACGTGAACAGCCAAAGTTTGTATTCATAACTTATGGCATGAGAGAATTCTATGATTTCCTTCTAGGAGATCCGCAATTCCTCGCTGAAATAGGTAGGAACCTTAGTGAATCCACGTATTACGACAAGTTCTACTCAAATCCCAGTTTTGAAAGCTACGTTGAGCTCCAACCATAGTATTCCCAACATACGCATGCGTGTGACGCATGTGCATGTGGTATGTGACGTTTGGAACAAATCATGAAACTGTGAGGATTACTCAATCTTGGAGCATTGCAAAATAGGCAGGCCTAGGTGTGCCATCAGCAGAAGAACAAAGGTTCATACCTTTGCCGATTTCTCCTGGGGCTTCTGGCCAGCCTAGAGGGGGCACATCGCCACGCCAGAACCAAGCTACCCATCCATCGAGCGGTATACTCTTGTAAAACTCTCTCACATTAATATAATATTCTGCTTGAATCGCATCATCGTCAGATTCGAAACCAAATTCTGTGATCCAGACCTTTTCATGACGTTGAAAGCAACCGATGACATTTTCAGTGGTCATGTTTCGCCAAACACAAGTAAGTTCGGATTCCAGCGGAGCATAATCATTAAAGCCTACAAAGTCTAGTGTGTCAAAAATGCGTTGATCCCAATTCCAATTGTCGATGAAAATATTCTGCAGTCTGGTCACGTTGTCAGAATCAGCATATTGGTGTGTGCTGACAAACTCTACGGTTGTAGGATGGCCATCCAAAGTCTTAACAATGCTTGATAGGTTCTGAATCAAGTCGATGAAATTCTCTTTTTGATCTATTTTGTCAAATGGCGCTTCTAGGCGACTTGGCCAGTACCAAGGTTCATTAAGAACAGCCCAAGCCCAAATGCCAGGAGTACCTGAGAGATATTTCACAGTGTGGTTGAACATGTCCACGAAAGCCTGTCTCACTTCTTCGCTCCTGACCACGGCCAGGCCAATGTTCTCTCCTGTAACTGGGTCGATGGCATAGTCAGGTGTGCACCACTCACTGTCATTGCCCCAAAGCGTGTGGAATTTCAGCAAGACCTTAATGCTATACTCGCTCGCGATGCTCAAAACACGTTTGACTTCATCTAAGAATCGCTTCCCATAGAAGCTTCCATCAGGATTTGTTCCATCATAGGTTCCTCTAGCATCTCCTTCCAATTTATTCCAAAAAAGACTCAGACTAATCACGCTTATTCCATCTCTTTGAAAACGTGAAAAATCCCTGCGCAAGGTATCATTGGTTGTATGGTCGTTCGCATACATATTGTACAAGGAAAGATAGTTCAATCCTTTGCTCAAGAGGGACGGATAGTGTACTGCTCCAGTACAGGAAATATGTCGGGAGTCTCGTAATCCGTCGGCGATTGGAATAGTCACAAGAAGAAGAAGAACTACCATTGCAACCGAATAATCTTCCCTTACCATCCAACATCAGACCGAAACATTTCGTGCGATCGATCGATCATATTATAACTCACGACTCAATATTGCGTGGCACACCCTGGGTAATAAGCGTTTTAGTACAGTCGTTGAACAAAAATACACGACCGCAGGCTCACTCATTCTCATCCACATCAGGACATTGGAATGCTTGAAATCGAAAGATCGAAACCATCGCAAAAAGACTCTAATTGAGATGTTCCTGTTGGGCGCTCAGAGAATAATCTAATACACTGTGATCGCACTCGCGCTCGCACTTGCCTTAGTCTGAATCAATCGATTTATATGGCGAAGATTATCTCACAATGTACCATCCGAGAGGTTTGCAGATGTCTAGAACAGTTACAATCTTGGGTATATACGACGGTCACGATGCTGGTGCAGCAGTGGTTCGGGACGGTGTGGTGATCGCTGCTACTTCTGAAGAGAGACTGAGAGCGATAAAGCATTATGCTGGAATTCCTTCCGAAGCCATAAAATGTGTTCTTCATACTGCAAAGGTTGATCCGGGGGAAATAGATGCGATTGCCTTGGCTGGTCGGTGGTGGCTTGGGACTTATCCTACAGGAAAAGAAGGGCGTGCTGACATTCCATTCAAGGCGTATCTTCATGAAAAACTCTCTCCGTACCTGAGTTCAAGATGGTTCACGAATCTTCAAGTAAGGGTATTTTCACGATTTCGGAAGATTAAGGAACTGAGGAAGGTCTTAGCCTCTTTTGGGTTAGCTGACAAGGAGATTGTCGTTGTTGAGCACCATCTTGCGCATGCTGCTTGCGCTTACTATTCATCTCCGTTAGATCGTGATACTTTGATCTTCACGTGTGACGGTGCAGGAGATGGTTTAAGTTCAACGGTTAGTATTGGCGAGCATGGTGACATTAAACGGATCGCCTCTTCAACCTATTATCATAGCGTGTGCAATGCGATGTATAGCGAGGTTACAGCCTACCTTGGGATGAAGAGATGGGATCACGAGTATAAAGTCATGGGTTTGGCTCCCTACGGAAACCCTGGACGTTGCATGAGCACCATGAAGCGTATGTTTAAAATCGACAACAAGAACCCGCTCGTTTTTAGGAATATGTCGGGAGCCTGCAATACTCAGGTCTACAAGAAGCTGATGAAGTGGCTCGATGGAGAAAGGTTTGATAACGTAGCCGCAGCAGTACAAAGACACTACGAAGAGCTTCTATCTACTTGGATCAGAAACGGTGTTAAAGCTACAGGGATTCAAAAGATCGTATGTGCCGGAGGAGGCTTCTTGAATGTGAAGTCGAACAAGAGAATCAGAGAAATCCCTGAGGTAGAAGACGTGTTCTTTTATCCCGCAGCTGGCGATGAGGGGTTACCAGTAGGAGCAGCTCTTCACACATATAATGAGTTCTGCAAGCGTGACGGTCTGAAACCGAAGAAACATGCGCTACAAGACCTCTATTATGGTCCCTCTTTTACGGATGACTACATCAGTACGTCCCTAAAGCACTCACATCTCGCAAATATGAAGACTGATGATCCTACAGACGAAGTTCTCAAACTTCTGCTTCAGGGCAAAATTGTTGCATGGTTCGACGGAAGAATGGAGTTTGGACCCAGGGCTTTGGGGTGTAGGAGCATTCTTGCGGATCCTAGAGATCATACGGTGAAACGTAGGCTTAACTATGAGATAAAGATGAGAGACTGGTTTATGCCATTCGCATCATCTATTATTGAGGAAACTGCCGAAGACTACTTGGTCAATTCTTGCTATGCGCCTTATATGATCCTTGCCTTTGATTCGACAGAAAAATGGAGGGAGATTGTAGCAGCTGTTCATCCACAGGACCTTACGACAAGACCCCACGTAGTGAGAAAGGATTGGAATGAGAGATATTGGAGTCTTATAGACGGATTTCGATCTGAGTCGGGTGTCGGAGCGCTTCTCAACACCAGTTTTAACCTTCACGGCTACCCAATAGTTTGTACACCAGAACACGCGATCTGGACTTTTGAGAACTCAAGACTAGATGCTATGGTTCTCGGAACATATCTTATATTAAGGAACTGAAATTTGATCGATCGAGCCAAGGTCGTGCACACACATGGTTCTTTCCACCCAGTGATGTCAACAATGCCGCCGGAGGTGTTCTTAGACAAACATTCTCCCACGGGCTTGGTCTCAGCCATCATACATAATCGGAAAGAACGGTCTTTTCTTGTTTTCAGAGGGGCAAACGACAAACTTTCAAAATCCGATATTGACAATACATCTTCTCTAGTAAAGAGGTCTGAATACGTCTACTTTTCAGGATACTCACTTGTTAATGAGCCTCAGCAAAGCGCAGTCCTGTACGGCATTGAAACATCCGATTGATCGAACCTCATCCGATCGACCACGACTCTTCGCGAAGATACTGGAGCTATGCGACGTCTTCACTCCGAACTTGGAAGAGCGTCTGGCAATAACAAACGCCAAAAACACGGAAGATGCTGTCAATAGACTGAAAGGCCAGGTCCCGCTGATAGCGCTAAAGTGCGGTGGAAAAGGCTGCATCTTAATCAACGAAAAGAGTACTACCAGAATCCCAAGCTTCAAGGTGAGATGCTTCGATCCAACGGGTGCAGGAGACGCCTTACGGCAGCATTGATCTTTTGCCTGGTCAACGCGATCGATCGAACATCCACTTCAATCTCACTGGCGGAGTTGACGGTGGAAGAGGATGGAAAAGCGACATAAAAACCATGCAACTTTCAATTGAGAAAGCCCTTCAAACCGGGTGGAAACCAAAATTCACTAGCAGACAAGCAGTCGAGCTTGCCGCTAAAGAACTCGCAAGCGAAAGCTGAATAGATCAGAAATCGAATGCATTGTGACGAAAGAGCGACACGCGCGCGCGCCAAACATGAATTCACTTCAGCTTCCTCTGGTTAGCATTCCCTTTGTGCACAAGTACTTACGCTAAGACTGGTGACAGTCTATGCGGTCTACCAATGCGTTGCACGTACCGTCATATTATTTATGGTCGCGCGCGCTAAGGATTGCAGGTTAGAAAGCCTATGAACTCTAAACTGGTACTTTCCTTGACTTCCAACTCAACGCTAATTCTAAACGCAGTCACAGCCTTCGCTGCAATATTGGCTGTATACCATCAAGACCTGCAACTTATTTTCTTGGATGCCTTGCAAAACGAAGCCACAAACCAAGCACTACTCGTACTTCCTATCTTCGGATTCCTAATCTATCGAAAAAGGAAGATGCTCAGGGCAGTAACATCATTGAAAGAAACAGACCAGCACACAAGTATTCCGCAAGGGATGGGGCACTCATCCACTCTAATCGGCATACTGCTATCCTCTGCGTCTATCATCTTCTACTGGTACGGATCATACACGTTCATGCCATTAGAATATCACATTCTAACAATGCCAATATTCACGGCAGGACTAGTATTGATACTCTTCAATCTCGAAACACTGCGGCAACTCATTTTCCCGATACTTTTCCTGTTCTTTCTAACGCCAATCCCCGAAGAACTGCTGTTCAGGCTAAGCTCTGCACTATCCACTACCAGTTCACTAGTATCCAGCGCGGTTGCAAACGTACTTGGCGCAAACTCCGTCGTCTCAACCAGCGGCATAAATCCAACAATCATCGTAACAAGACCTGACAACTCGATTCTCGGATTTTCCTTGGACACAGCCTGTTCCGGAGTCTATCCTCTGATAGCCTTTGTCATGTTCGCTTTCTTCACGGCATACATCATAAGAGACAAGCCATGGAAAAAAGCGGTAATCTTCCTCTTGGGCATCCCCTTAATGTATCTTCTGAACGTATTACGCATAACAATCGTCCTTCTACTCGGCTATCACTACGGGGAGCAACTGGCCCTGCAGACATTCCACCTCTTTGGAGGACTCGCCCTAACGATCATAGGAACAGTACTACTCCTGACGGTGGCAGACCTGGTTTTCAAGATACAGATGTTCTCAAGAGGGCCAACAACCCAAACATGCAACGAATGTCAAGCACCGAGCAACTGGCAAGAAAGCTTTTGCCGCAATTGCGGAAGACTGCTGCAATATCCGAAAATAGGGTTGAGAAGAAGTGACATAGCGAAAATATTCGCTGTGTTGGCTGCAGTCTCATTTCTCATTTGGATTCAAGCACCAGTATTCGCTGTGACACAGGGGCCAGCCAAACTGATAATACAGACGCCCACCGGTGAACAGGGAAATACCCAGATTCTTCCCCAAATTGAGGGCTATAACCTAAGCTTCATTTTCCGCGACAAGGAATTTGAAAACGTGTCTAATCAAGATGCCTCGTTGATATATCTGTATAACCCGCAGGATCCCACGAAAGAAGATGTCTGGACGAGCATCGAAGTCGCTCAAACAAGTTCTTCGTTGCACCGCTGGGAAGTCTGCGAGATCACCTGGCCCACCACACACGGTTACGAACCAAACGTCAACCAACTAGACCTCAGAGACATTCAGATTAAAGAAAACCCGCCGGTTTTGGCAAGATACTTCGCTTTCCAATACAAGGAAGACAACGAAACCCAAGTAGTCCTCTACTGGTACGAAACATCGGCACTGATGATAAACGATACTCTGGAACAAAAACAAGTGAAAATCAGTCTGATCGCCTACCCGAGTTCTCCGCAGAAAGTCGGAGAAACGGAGAATGACCTGCTGAATTTCGCCGTGGCAACCGCGAACTATTGGCAACCAACCGAAACATGGGGACAAATTGCTCTCACAATATCAAAGAACGGGTTAACACTCTCCACAATCTCCTTTGTCGGGGTAATCTTGGTAACGGTGTTCGCTTTCGTGGAAAAGAGGAGGAAGAGAAGAGCAATCACAGAGACCTACACAAAACTTCCTGAAGAGGATCGCCAACTCGTAGACGCGGTTCAAAAAACTGCGAAGAAAATCTCGTCGACCACCCAGAACATCGCCACAACATACGCGGGTTCACCTCTCGATTTGGAAGCACTGCACAAAAGGCTAGTCAGAGCCGAAGAAGCCGGACTAATCACGCGCCAAACAGTCAGCAACTATGACGAACCAATCCAAACATGGAAATCAAACATTATTGACCCCAAACAACAGACCTGAAAGAACCCAAACCATGCAAGAGCGCGCGCGTAAAGTAGAATGTGAAATAGAACATTTGACGATTTGTCTAGAAGATCGTACCCCAACTCTTATATTGTGAAACCGACAATTGAACCTGCAGGGAGAAGCCTCTATGAAGAAGTATTTTGTGCTAGTGCTTCTTGCAGTACTTGTCGCAGAATACGCTGTATTTTTCACTTCACCTGTGCAAGCCGCAGACCCTTCCACAAATCTTAGTTTGCAATGGCGCCCATACATACGCTTGTATGATGCAAATGGGCACATCCGCAACCCCTCTGAATTCGTCGAAGGCGAAAAAATCGAAATAAAGACCTACTTCCCAAGCCCAATATACCTCGTAGCCGTAACTGATCCAAACGGAAAAATCCGCTTCTGGAAAATCGTGATATCAAGCAAGTGCAAGCACTATGGCGTGTTCGATTCGGGCCTCTTGACGGGGTTAACAGACAAACTGGGCACTTGGGAAGTGTACGCCGGCATACTTTGCATATTCAAAGTAAAAACATTCCACGTTGTACCAGTAGCACCGTTAGGAGTCATCGGCATGTTTGCGGCATGTTTTGCTGGTTTCGGAGCCAAATACGTGAAGTCACGCAAAAATCGTTCTCTTTGAGAACTAGAATTCGCGGCTGCGCAACGCGTGCCAATCCAGATCGCGCGCGCGGCATACTCTTATCAACGTTCACGTAACTAGATAATACTGGAATGAAACGAGGGATCAACCTGTGAAATTGTCTGGAAAGTGTGAATTTGCTTTGATTCTTGCGTGTGCCGCAATGCTTCTTCTTGCATCAGGGCTCTCGGTGGCGGCTCAACAGGAGACGTCTGTTTGGCTTGCCCCGCCAGCCGGTCCCAGCGCGACGCACACAACAGATTACCGGTGGTGCGACGTGGCCGACAACCTCTACAGCGAACTCTACCGCAAAACCTACGAGTACTCTCAGGATCTTGTACAAGTAACTTTCTACGAGGCTTACCCGTTCTTCCACGGCACATTAACCGCTTCGAAACTCAAACCCAACTTCGCGTATCAACTGAAACTCGTAGGCAAACCAGACGAACCCGCGTGCGCGGGCGCCAACGAAAAGATAGGGCTCGCAGGACGCTGGTGGCAGGAACAATGGGACGGAAACGCGTGGGTCGGTGGTCAGAACCTCAACTACAAAGGAGACGGCTCCTCACCCAACACCAACGATGGCATTTATTTCGCCACCCGTGACACGCCGAGTTCGAGCCCTACTGGGAAACTGTATCGTTACACAGGCTACCTAGTGTTTGACTATTTCATCACTGACAGCAATGGAAACGCCCAACTCAACTTCGAGGCCAGAAGCAGCTACCACGTTCTTTTCAAGACCAGCCAACAGACAAAAACGCCACAAGACGGACCCTTGAAAGAAAGAACATTCCAGCCAACCTCCTCAGATTTGGGATACGACAGAGACTATCTCCAATCGACTACAAGCATATTCGGCGAATGGGAAAGACTCCCCGCAGGCGGCGTGTTCCTGCAACCAGGCGAGTACACATGCAAAGTCGTCCTCACCGAAGAATCATTCCACGGAAGTGGAGGAGAATACGCTGGCAATTGGGCAGGCGCCCTGGAAGGAGAAATATCCTTCACCATAGAAGAAATTCCCACTCTGCCTATTCCCGCAATACCTATGGGTCCAATAGCAGCTTTTGCCTCAATGATACTCGGTCTAATAGTCACATTCGCATTTTCGATTCGAAAAACACGGTACATACCCGCTGAATAACACGCTCTGTTGACAACCATTCTGCCAATAAACAAGAAACGGCAACCGCTCAACACGCCAAACCAGAGTAGCGCGCACGCGCTATAGGATTCGCATGAGCTCCTCGGTTGATTTGACCTTCAGAAACACATCTCTGGCTATTCTTATTACGGCATCGTGATTCTCCTTGGTCGTTCCCATGCACGCGTCCTCAACCAACAATACATCGTATCCTATGTCCGCGCCGGCGATGGCCGTCGCCAGAACACATTGATCGGTCAAGAAGCCTGCCACGATCAAGCTTTCGATGTCCATGTTTCTCAGAACGAAGTCCAAGTTGGTGCCAGTGAAGGCCCCGCCGTTTGTTTTAGGAAAGACCAATTCTCCTTCGACCGGCCGCACTTCTTCGAAAAATCTGCCTCTTTCAGCATCCATGGGCACGATGAAATCAGCTTTTCTGTTCACCTTAGCCGTGTGCCTCGGGTTGCTGGTCTGCGCCCCCAACTTGACGTGCACTACGTCGTAACCCTTCTTCCTGCAGGCCCTCAGTATTCTCTCCGCGTTCTCAACAGCTTTATTGACCCGTTGCTCGTACTCTCGCAGAGCCTCTTTCACTCCCATTTCAGGGAGCCCCGCGTTCAAAGCTTCACTCAGAAGCCCCTCAGAACCCACGAGTTTCTGGAAGTCAATCAGAAGCAGAGCGGTTTTGCCTGGCTTAAGCTCGAATTCGGGTAGAGGTTTAGCCAAGGCTTTAAACACGTCTTCCATCGTCAGCTTTCCCATAAAGAAACCCCTAAACCTTGATTCTGACAAGCAGAGTCTGTGCGGAGAACGGATATATGATTTTGGATTTCAGCACAATATCCGAGAAGAAGCGGCCGCTTCAGGTGTGTCACATACGCTTCTACAAACGTGTTGCATTTGACGTATGTTGTTTGCGCGCGCTATGAGAATTGGGGTCAGATCGATCGATAACAAATCGAGACACACGCATACGCAATGTTCATTGGTAAGATCCTCCAAATAGAATCCAACCGCTTTACTGAGAAGTGGAAACATTGACTATAACAACGAATGGGCGAGGAACAATAATCGTTGACGTCCACGCTCGCGACATGGTCCCATACGTGTTGCTCTTACTGGGACTTACATCTTTGTTGACATCCGCATTCTACTCCTCATACGTCCTAGCCTTCATCGGCCTAGGCCTGACTTTCTGGGGGACACTGTTTCTCTACATAAAGTCCACAAAATACGTGAAACTAGAACTTCTGAACGCCGCATCTTCTTCAACTCTCCAAAACATCGAAAGAATACTCGCAACAGCCGGAACAGACCTAAAAGGCATCTATCTTCCTCCCAAAAACCTCCAAGATTACACCGCGAGTCTAGTGTTCATCCCCACAAAACCCGACCAGCCTCTACCCACATCAGTGGACACAAACCCACACAGACTACAATCCCAAAACCCATCAGGGCTCTTTATTACTCCTCCAGGGCTCGCCCTGGCGAAGCTATTCGAGAAGGAACTCAAAAGACCCTTCACTGAAACCAGAGTAGAGGACCTTCAGAAGCAACTCCCCAGTTTATTCGATGCACTGCAGATAACCAAAAACTTCACTATTGAAGCCAAGGACAACACGATAAAAGTCGAGATGAAAAACCACATTTTCAAAGACCTTTCTGAAGAAACAAAACAACTAGAAAAAACCCACTGGGCAGTAGGCTCTCCTCTGTCAAGTGCTCTGGCGTGCGCCTTCGCCAAAGCCACAGGAAAACCAGTGACGATCAAAACAGACGAAACCAACCCAGAAGGAACAACAACGATTCAATACGATATACTGGAGAGTTAGACAAACGCAGTTTCCGTTTGACTTTTGGAACGTTAGCCTGTTTTTCGCGGTGACCGGCATCATACTCCTGATAACCGCGCAGTTAGCCTCAGCCTACGAAGGAAAAGCAACGATACTCGTAGACCAGAAAAGACTCAGAACCACGGCGATAATCATAGGGATACTTTTTCTGGCAACCGTAGCCATACGGATATACGGAATAGTAGCCTCAACATAGACTAATTCTAACGCGCGCGACGTAATCAGGGGCTCGTAGACAAAACACGTGCTTCTAATCACGCGCGTGTTGAGCGAATAAGTAAAATTTCGTGAGCAGTTGCTTCCTCGATTTTTCTGATTATTGCCTCACTCACTGAAGACTCGAAAACCACTTTTCTCCTGAACGGGTTCGCCGGCGAGCGCACAAACAAGACTGGACAATGTTCATTTTCACAACAGTACTGACTCTTGCCACTCTCTTTCGTCAAGGTCTTTCCACATCGCGGACAGTTAACCATACTCTTCACCCAACCGAATAGAACGATCCTATAGATCTTTTTTATAGATTCTTCCTACCTAAGAGTATTCTATTATTCGATATATCATTCTTCGATATATCATTCTAAACAATGGTGCCCATGTAGGCGCGCGCTAGAAACTGACAATCGTAATCATGTACGCAATTAACGTTGGCATTGACAAGAACAGAAAAGACCATATGAACTTAAGAGGTGAACCCGACTTGAGCAAAGACCAAACAATCGGCGCAGCTATACTGCTGGTATGCGCTGCAATAGGCATATTCTACGTAACCACACTGTTCTATCCAGAATGGCTCAACGTATTCGGAATACAAATCACGCAATCAAACGTGCAATTCTGGATCATCGCAACCCCCGTCCTCGTCGCATTCGTCGCCGTATTCGCCATAGGCGGCTGGATCGGCTGGACCATGGCCACAACACCACCACCAAAACCAATAGAAGACATTCCAACCCCCGAAGAAACAAAGGAAGCAGAAAACAAGGAACCAGCCAAACCATAGTCCCAAAAGAATCAATAAAACCCACATTCTTACGATCAAAGAACATTTTTCTGTGTTAACGGTTATTCGAGCCAAAACCCACATTGGCAACCGTTCAACACGCGAAATGAGAGTAGGGGTCAGCGCGTGCGACAATTTCGCACTTGGTTGCTCTCTTCAGTTGAATGTCTCCACTATCCTCCTGAGAACCGAGGATTGATGGCTTGATCCCTCTAGAAGCTGAAAGCGAAGTTGTGAGCGGTGTCTTTTTTTGTCCTGGTCGTAGGGTAATAATTTTCGGAACAAGAAAAAAGATGCCACCACATGAATGAAGAGTAGCGCGCGCTTTTGTTTTTCAACTGATTGTTTTCAGAAGATCGGACCTTGTTACTATTCCGATCAGTTCTCTGCCTTTCTTGATCAGCACGCCTGGATTTCTTTCCAATGTTAAACGAACAGCTTCAGTGCTCGTGTCTTCTTGGGCCTCGGGAAGAGGAGGTTCCATAACTTTGCTGACTTTTTCACTTGCCAAGTTCGCGCTCAGGTTTCGCACTATTCCCTGCTCCGTTATTGTTCCAGCGACCCTGTTTCCATCCAGTACGGGCAGTTGAGAAACGGCGTTTCTCACCATGATTTCGCTTGCCTTCATAACACTGTCGCTGGATTTGGCGAAAATGACGCCCCGGGTCATGATGTCCCTGCACTTTCGCTCTTGACCTGGTTTGAGAACGCTCAAAATCCTGTTCACGGTGGAGAGTCTGGGATCAACTTTGCCTTGTTCAATTTTTGCTATGTGAGCTTGGGAAACGCCTGCGAGACCTGCAAGCTTACTCTGAGTCAAGCCTGCTTCAAGTCTCAGCTTCTTTATTGAACTGCCTGTGATCAACATTGAAAATAACCACCAGTTATTGAGTCTTATAAAGATATACAGTAAAATATATATTTGTCGGTTTGCATACACGATAAATTCCCTGAAAGGAGATTTACAATGCGAAACATAATCGTTGAAGACTTCAAGCAAACGCCGCTTGAAAAACAGCGGATAGAAATAGTTGAGAGAAAAGGGCGTGGCCACCCTGACTACATCTGCGACGCGGTGGCTGACCAGATATCGATCAACCTATGCAAAGAATATCTGAAAAAAGCAGGAACAATACTGCACCACAACATAGATAAATCCCTTCTTGTTGCCGGAGAAACCGAACCCAAATTCAACGGCGGAACCGTCAAGCAACCGATACTTTTCGTGGTGGGTGACAGAGCAACGTCGGTAATTGACGGGCAGAAAATAGACGTTCAAGAAATAGCCATCAAATCTGCAAAGAATTGGCTTAAGAAAAACATGCGATTTATCGACCCAGACAAACATGTACGATACCAAATTGAAATCAAGCCTGGCTCAGTTGGGTTAACCGACATCTTCAAGCGAAAAGGCAAAGTGCTCGGCGCCAACGACACCTCAGCTGCAGTCGGCTACGCCCCGATGACAAGAACTGAAAGAATTGTACTTCAGACTGAAAAATACGTGAATTCACCTGAATTCAAAAAACGATTCCCTGAATCAGGCGAAGACGTAAAAGTCATGGCGTTCAGAGACCACAACGACTTGAAACTCACAGTCGCCATGGCGTTCGTTGACAAATACATATGCAGTGAAGAAGACTATTTCGACAAGAAAGAAAAGATCCTTGAAGAAATCAACAGATATGTAGCAGTCAGCACCGACTTCGATCTCGTAGACGTACAGCTCAACACATTAGACAGGAAAGAAAGAGGACTGGGAGGACTCTATCTTACAGTATTAGGCACAAGCGCGGACAGCGGCGACTCAGGACAAGTTGGAAGAGGAAACCGCGTCAACGGTTTGATATCACTCAACAGGCCTTTCTGTTCCGAAGCCGCTGCAGG
>Ga0315280_10003588_pt1 | contig 23724 bp, 17 predicted proteins | sample YL17G06_40_MG_FD_203697 | JGI IMG/M metagenome (GOLD analysis project Ga0315280, IMG submission 203697) | Sediment microbial communities from Yellowstone Lake, YNP, Wyoming, USA - YL17G06_40 | ecosystem: Environmental > Aquatic > Freshwater > Lake > Sediment | place: USA: Wyoming | collected... | reverse complement strand
GTGCAAAGGTGCTGCGGCGCGTCCGGACGTCGGTGCTGCTTGTCCCGGCGCCGCCGCCCGGTGAGACTGCCCCGCCCGATTCAAAGTCGCCGTGACCGGCGCGGTGGCGGCGCGGCCATTGGTGCATTGATGTCTACCGGCGTGGATCGCTGCTGGAAGTGCTATCTGCCCCAGAGCCAGCGGCGGAGGCCGGTCGCCAGAGTGGCCAGGATCAGAAGCGACAGGCAGCTCGGTTCAGGGATGGGCTCCGGCGCAGGATGAGGGATCGACCCGGTGTAGTGGCTCTTGACGAAAGTGAGGTCCCAGAAGTCCACCACGCCGTTGGCGTTCATGTCGGCCATTAGGTTGTAGCCCGCGTCGCCGGCTCGCTTGCCGTAGGCTGCCTTGACGGTCGAGACGTCAAAGAGGTCCACGTCGCCGTCGAGGTCGCTGTCGCCCTTGACCCATGGCTGAAGACGCATGAGCGGGTCGCCGACCACGGTGTTGACGAACGAGAGCTGTCGGGTGGCGTTCCAGGCCGCCTCCGCCCAGGTATAGCCATCCAGCAGCATCTGGAACATGCGATCTTCGTTGGTGATGTTGAGACTGCTGACGCCGGGTTCCTGCACGTGCCCCACGCCGACCGCCCCGCCGAGGCGAAGCCACTCGGCCACCAACCCCTGCCTGACGGGCATCTGCCCGATGGCACTGGGGTCGAAGGTATACGCGTTATAGCTTTCGTAGGTGTGAAAGACCCCGCCGGGGGCCGGCGGAGAGCCAGGCAGTCGTTGGGATCGAGGCGCTGACTGTTGAGACGGAAACTATCACAGTGGCCTTGCCGAGCGGACTGCCAGTGTCCTTGATAGGGTTGTACTGCCTACCTGCCCTGCAAGGGTCTCCCCCAACCATGGGCACAGGGCCACGTGAGTCAGATCAAGACTGTCCGTGTCGGCCAAACGATCTTGGCACGTGCCCTGGATCGCGCCGTCCTTCGCTAAGGCGACGGCCGGCATCCGCCTGCGCCGACCTGTTCCGGCATGGGCTATAATTGCTGCAAGTCAGGAGAGTTCCATGGCGGGAGACGAGCTGGAGAGATTGGCGCGCCTTCATGGCGTGCAGATCAGCTACTACGACATGGAAGGAAAAGTTCAGCACGCCTCGCGCGAGTCGCTGCTAGCGGCGCTGCGGGAACTGGGCGCACAAGTGGACAGCGAAGGCGACGTGCCTGACGCCGTCCGCCAGCGCAGGCAGGCCATCTGGCGGACGGCCATAGAACCGGTGGTCACAGTGTGGCGGGGGCGGCGGGCAAAGGTGGCTGTGCGCCTGCCAACGTCGATGGCCGACGGACCATTCAAATGCTCCCTGTCGTTGGAGGGCGGGGCGCGGTGGGAGTGGTCGGGGCGATTGAAAGATCTTCCCACGCGCAGGGGCAGGACCGTCGAAGGCGCCGAGTACGTGCGCAAGGCGCTGTCACTCCCGCCGAGCCTGCCGGAAGGGTACCACCGACTGGAGCTGGAGCTGGCGGGTAAGACGTCTAGCACACTGGTCCTGTCCGCCCCGCAGAAGGCCTACTGGAGCGACGAGCTGGAGCGGCAGTGGGGGCTGTTCCTTCCACTGCACGCGCTGCGGACAAGCTCCAGTTGGTCGGCAGGGGGCTACTGCGACCTGGAGGCGTTCATGGAGTGGACGGCCCAGCGGGGCGGGCGGATGGTGGGCACGCTGCCGCTCCTGGCGCAGTTGTGGGAGCTCGGCCACGGCCCCAATCCCTATTCGCCAGCCAGCCGCCTGTTCTTCGATGAGTTCTACCTGGACGTAACGAAGGTCAGCGGCTTTGACGAGTGCCGCAAGGCGCGACAGATCCTCGATTCGCCCGCCGCCGTCGATGCGCTCCAGCGGATGAGGCGGGGCGAGTTGGTCGATTATGCCTCGCAGATGAAGCTCAAGCAGCAAGTCCTGGCGGCGCTGGCCGAGCAGTTCTTCTCAGCCGAGGCCGACAGGTCGGCGCTCGAGCAGTTCCGTGCCCAACGCCCCGAGGCGGAGACGTTCGCGCTGTTCCGGGCCGTCTGTCAGTGCCAGGGCAGGCCTTGGGGCCAGTGGCCCGCGCCGCTGCGCGACGGCCGGCTGCAAGCGAAGGACTGCCCAGCCGAACTGTTTCAGTACCACCTGTTCGTGCAGTGGCAGGTGGAGGGGCAGTTGGAGCATCTGTCGCGGCGCGCGCGGGAGCTGGGGTTGGCCTGGTATCTTGACCAGCCCCTGGGCTGCGAACCGGCGTCCTACGACCTTTGGCGGTACCGCGATACCTTCTGCGCGAACGTCTCCGCCGGGGCGCCGCCGGACACATTCTTCTCGCAGGGGCAGAACTGGGGCTTCCCTCCTCAGCGGCCTTGGCAGATGCGCCGGAGAGGCTACGATTACTTCATTGCTGCCTTGCGCAGCCAGCTTCGCCTGGCCGGCGTGCTCCGGATTGATCACGTGATGAGCCTTGACCGTCTGTACTGGATCCCGACCGGCGCGAAGGCCACCGACGGCGTGTTCGTTCGATATCCCACCGAGGAGCTGTTGTCCGTGTTGACGCTGGAGTCTCACCGCCACAAGGCCGTCATCGTGGGCGAGAACCTAGGCACGGTGAGCGAGAACCTGAATCACGCCTTGGCACGTCACGGCGTGCTGGGGATGTTCGTGCTGCCGTTCGAGGTCCAACCCGGCAAGAAGCCGCCGATGCGGCCGGCCCCGCGGAACACGGTAGCCAGCCTGAACACTCACGACATGCCGACATTCGCGGCCCACTGGCAGGGGCGGGACATAGACCAGCGGCCGGCTGACAAGCCGCCGGATAGCGCCCGGGCGCGAGACGAACGCCCCCGGCGCGAGCGATACCGCAAGGCGCTGCTGTCGATCCTGGCTGATGAGGGCATGGACGTGGACGGGCAGGATACGCGAAAGGCGCTGGAGGCGTGCCTGGTGCTGCTGGGGCGCAGCCGCTCCAGGCTGGTGCTGGTCAACATGGAGGACCTCTGGCTGGAAGACCGCCAGCAGAATAACCCGGGCATTGAGAGTCCGACAAACTGGCGGGTCAGGGGGAGGCTCTCGCTGGAACAGTTCGCCCAGGATAGCGACGTGCGGGCCTTGCTGGATGCCCTCACCGAAGCGCGCCGCCAAGCCCCACCTGGCAGGAGAAGGCGAAGGCAGAGGCAGTGAAGACGGAGGATGAAGCTGCTCACGGGCGGGCGGCGGGGCCGTCAGAAGTCGTGATTCAGGATGTCGATGGTGCGGCGGACCAGCTCGCGCCCGTAGTCAGTCCACCGGCCACGGCCCCAATAGCGGTAGCAGCTCGTCTGGCTCAGCAGCAGGTGATAGAGGGCGTTGCGATAGCGGGGATCAGCCGGCGATACGTTGCGATCAAGGACCTTCTGCGAGAACAGGGCGCTGGCTTCCTCCATTGGGCCAAGGACGTGGCCGTAGCCCCGCACCCACGAGATGTTGTTGGTCCAACTGCCGCCCTCCATGCTGAACCGGTTGTCCTCTTTCTTCAGCCGCCCAATGAGGTCCTCGAGTGCCTCGCGACCATCGCCGTCGCGGAAGCGGTCCCAGATCCGTTTCTGCATGCGAGGCTGAATCTGGGGCAAGTCTCCCTCGCTGATCCCGATCGACTCGAGGTACTCCAGATACTCTGTGACGTTGGCGGCTGGCGTTGGGCTGCCCGAGCACTCGGAGATGACTTCCATGTACTTGGGGGGGAATTCGTTCATCATGACTCCCCCGTTCTCTCCGTCTGAGACCTGAGCGACCAGCGGAGGAACGCCCTGCCCCGCCAGCGGGACGCGCGACAGGCCCTTGGCCTCGTAGTAGGGCTGCATCTGGCCGATGAGCTTGGAGTCGCTGCCCTGGGTCTTGACGATGGCTATGATCGACGCGATCTGTCCGGCAGAGTTGCGGGCAACCAGCCGGTGGGGGACGTGAGACCGGTGGATGGGACCGCCATCCTCCACGCGCTCAACGGTGTGCTCTTGAACCAGAATCCACTGATAGCCGCATTCCTTCAAAGTCTTGACGAATGCATACGCGACATCCGGGTGATTCGGCAGGGCCATCTCGCAAGGGGAAAAGCCCCGGACTCGGGCGAGGGCATCCAGCCCGAAGATGCCCGCGAAGTGATGCTGCCAAGCCCGGACGTGCAGGCGGTAGTCCTGCACGGGCGTGGAGGGGGCCACCGGATGACCCCAGGCGGTGCCCACCCACTCGACCTGGGCGCGGTACTTCGGATCGCACGTGATGACCCGAAGGCTCTCGAAGACGTCATCTGCCCCCATCTGTCGCAGGCCCCACAGCAGGCAGCCGGAGTAGTCGAGCATCGCCCGCGGTTGCTTTCCCTTTCCGGCCAGGTCCGGGATGAACTCTCCCATCCGCTTGTAGCACCAGCGGAAGATCGGCGCGTTGTGGTTGTCGCCCATGTCGGGGTGTTCCATCATGTACTGGAGGTTGCCGATGATGTTGGCGGTCCGCAGATCGCCGCCGCCGGCTGGGATCATCGGCTGGTGCATGTGCAGTGTGATGGCGAATGCGCTGCGGATGCCGGCGAAATCAATGCTGCTGTCGGGCAGGTAGATAGGCCCCGGCCGGGCTGTCGCCTCTGCGACGGCGTCCTCGTAGCCGGAAAGAGTGGGACGGTCATCGACCCGCTCGGGAATGCTCAACGTGGACACAGACTGCTCCTTGACGGCCCTTGGGCCCTGAAACATGTGGATGCCTTTTAGCACAGTTGCGCGTGCCGGGCACCCGGGTTCGCCCGACCACGTTCGGCGAGAGACACTCTCACCGCCGGAGGCCTCCCCGGCGTCCTGCCGGCTGGATTGCCCAAGGCAGCCAGTCAGTGGGCGCGGCCTCTCGTCGGTGGCCTAGCAGGCGCCTTACCTGTATCGGCCTGCGGGCGGTTACCTCATGAACATGGCATGGGCGCGGGTGTCCAGCGGCAGGGAGGAGGTCAGGCTGCCCGCCGCGGGCAGATAGCAGCCGAAGGAGTAGTCCACCAGCATGCGGTGCGCGCTGTACCGCCACACAAGGGTCCTCAGGCATCGCTTTTGGATGGCAATCCAGCCGCGGGGAATGCCGTCAGGGTCGCGATCGTAGAAGCATGGCAGGATCGTGTGTTCCAGGACCCAACGCAGGGACTCCCCGTCCACCTTGTCCTGATGCTTCCAGTCGGAGTGCTCGGTGCCGAAGCCGACGGCGAAGCCGTTGGTGCCGTCATATGCCTCAGCCCACCATCCGTCAAGCGTCGAGAAGATCACCCCGCCGTTAAGCGCCGCCTTCTGCCCGCTGGTTCCGCAGGCCTCCAGGGGACGACGCGGCGTGCTGAGCCAAAGGTCCGCTCCCTGGACAAGATGCCTGGCCACGTTGATGTTGTAGTCCTCCAGAAAGACCACCTTGCCGACTAAGCGGGAGTCGCGGGCAGATTGAAAGACCTTCTGAAGCTCCAGCTTTGCCGCGTCGTCGCTGGGGTGGGCCTTTCCGGCGAAGACGAACTGGACCGGGCGCGGGCCGTTGACCATCCGGTCCAGCCATTCCATGTCCTGGAAGAGCAAAGTCGGGCGCTTGTACTCGGCGATCCGGCGTGCCCAGACGACAGTCAGTGCCTGGGGATTCAGGAAGCCCAGGGCCCGGACGCACTGGTCCTCCGGTTCGCCGCGGGCTTGTGCCTGGCGCGACAGGCATCGCCGGAGGTAGTCGATCAGATGAGATCGCAGGGTCTGGTGGGTCTGCCACAGGTCTGCGTCCTGGATGGAGTCGATGGCCTCCCACGTTCGGGGATCATCCATCCGCTCATACCAGTCCGGCCCCAGGTGGTGGCTGAACAGCCGCGCCATGGGTTCGGCCAGCCAGGTGCTGACGTGCACCCCGTTGGTGATGTACTGGATGGGCACCTGCTCTTCCGGCACGGTCGGCCAGAGCTTATGCCACATGGCACGGGTGACATGGGCGTGCAGGCCGGAAACGGCGTTCCTGTGCCGGGACATCTTCAGCCCCAGCACGGTCATGCAGAATGGCTCGCGGTCGTCGCTGGGGGTGACCCGGCCAAGTGCCATCAGCTCTCTCTCTGAAATCCCCAACTGCTGGCGGAGCGGCGAGAGGGCCTGCCGGATGAGCGGAGGTTCGAAACGGTCATGCCCAGCCGCGACCGGCGTGTGGGTCGTGAAGACCACCATCGTGGCGGCCACCTCCCTCATGTTCGCGAACGTCTGGCCATCCCGGTCCATCAACTGCCGGATCAGGTCCAGGACGGCGAAGGCGGAGTGGCCCTCGTTGAGGTGCAGCACGCTTGGGCGAATGTCCAGGGCCTCGAGCACCCGCATCCCGCCGACGCCCAGGACCAGCTCCTGCCGGATGCGCACGCGCATGTCGGCGGCGTAGAGATTGGCCGTCAGCGCGCGGTCCGCGTCAGAGTTGCCTGAGACGTTCGTGTCCAGCAATATCAGCCGGTTTCGCCCGACCGGGACCGACCAGGCCTCAATCCAGATGTTGTCCCCTTCGGTCTGAACGGACGCGCGCAGACGTTTGCCTTGATCGTCCCTGACAGGCTCCAGCGGCATGGTCGGCAGATCAGGGTACTGCTCACGCTGCCAACCGGTGGTGTCGACGGTCTGCTGGAAGTATCCCTTGGTATAGAGCAGGCCGACGCCCACCGTGGGTACGGCCAGGTCCGACGCCGCCTTGAGATGATCTCCCGCCAGCACCCCCAGCCCGCCGGAGTATACGGGCAACGCCTCGTGCAGGCCGAATTCCGAGCAGAAATAGGCCACCGGGCGGTATCGAAGGCGCCCGGCGTACAGCGAGCCCCACGCCGCCTCGCCTTGCAGATATCGGCGAAGGTGGTGGTACGCCTGCGACACGCGAGCGTCCAGCGACAGTTCTGCGGCCCTCTCCTCGACGGCCTTATCTGCCAGTCGAGACAGAAACTCGGTGGGGCTGTGGTTTGTCTCGCGCCAAAGCTCAGGATCCAGATCCCGGAAGACACGGATGACTTCCGGATGCCAGGCCCAGTAGAGATTGCGGGCCAGGTCATGCAACTTGTGTATGATCTCTGCGGTCTCCATTGGTGCCCTCCTGACAGCTAGAGCAGTTCACGATAGATGCCTTCGGTCTGGCCTGCCACGGCGTCCCAACTGAAGCCGTACGCGGCCTTGACCCTCCCTCGCTGTCCCATCCAGCGGGCATGGGCGAAGTTGCCGAAGACCTGGCCGATGCCCCAGCAGATGGAGGGGGGGCTTGCATAGACTAGATACCCGTTCTCTCCGTGGGCTACGTATTCTCGCGGTCCGCCGTTGTTGGTGACCACCACCGGCTTGCCTGCCGCCCAGGCCTCCAGCACCACGATGCCGAAGGGTTCGTTGCGGCTGGGGATGCAGACGACGTCGGTGCTCTTGAAAAGGTTGATCAGATCTCCGTTGGCGTCCATCGCGCCCGGAAACCGCACCGCGTGGGCCACACCCAACTGGTGGGCGCGGGCCTCCAGGGCAGCCTTGAGATCGCCGTCGCCGACGAACACCACCTTGGCATCGCCGCGGCTGTGAAGGATGCCCGGCGTCGCCTCCAGCAGCAGGTCGGGGCCTTTCTGAACGCTCATTCGCCCCACGTACAAAACCATCGGGTCCAGCGGGCCGATGCCGTAGGTCCTGCGACAGATGGCAGGGTCGATGCAGCCGTCGTAATGGCGGCAATCGATCCCGTTGTGCACGGTCCTCAGCTTCCAGTCCGGCAGGCGGTACTGGCACTTGGCCTCGTCGGCCAGTGCGCCGGAGACGGTGATGACTCGATCGGCGCAGTAAGTCCCCTCAGCCTCTATGGCTCTGATGCGCTCCGACCACCCGTTGAAGTTGTGGTTGCCGCTTCGGCCGAACTCGGTGGAATGAAGCGTCAGGACGGTCCGCCGGCCGCGGTCGTTCTTGACCTGAACAATGCCCTTGGCGCACAGCCAGTCGTGGCCGTGGACTATGTCGAAGTGCGCCCCCTGGTATGCCTCGGTTTGGCCCAGGAAATACGCGAAGCTGTTGCACATATTGTTCATCTCTGTAACGAAATCGGGGTGGAGCTCGATGGGGCAGCGGTGGTAGTGCACCCCATCGATGAGGGCGTAGGTCGTCTGCCCCCCTCCCAGCCGGGCGAACACGTGCACCTCGTTGCCGCGCCGTTGCAGGGCGGCTGCCAGCTCCGTGACGTGCTGCGCCACGCCCCCCACAGCCACCGAATGAAGGCTTTCCCATGCAAACAGAGCAATCCGCATCTTCAGTTCCCTCCCCGAGCCTTCCAGCCATCCAAACCGAAGTCCGTTGTGGGTGTATGCTGCCCGCGGGTGTCCTGGGCCCTGGCGATGTCGGCCACAACTTCGCGAGCCATGCTCGGGTCGAAGTCGCTTCATGCCGCCGCTGGGCTGCCCGGGGAAGGCGGCGACGCGTCGTGTCCGGCCGAGCTTTGCGATGCCGCTGCCTGGTAGACGTCGAGCGTGTGTTCCGCAACCTTGTCCCAGGTAAACAGCTCCAGCACGGTCTGCCGGCCGTTCTCGCCCATCCTTCGGGCGCGCTCGAAGTCCGTGAACAGCGTGCCCAGGCCCCAGGCGACCGAATCCGGAACCGGGTGTATCTTCAGGCCGTTGACCTCGTGCTTGACGTATTCGTTGGGGCCGCCATTTTGCGTCACCACCACGGGTTTCTGCGCGCTCCAACCTTCCAGGACGACGATCCCGAACGGTTCGTTCCGGCTGGGGACGCAGACCGCGTCCGCCAACTTGAAGAGGCGCACAAGCTCGTCGCCGTCGCGATGCCCCAGGAACCGGGAGGCGTGCGCGACGCCAAGCTGCCGCGCGCGGGCCTCCAGCCCGCCCCGCATGTCGCCGTCCCCGACAAAGACGAACTTCGCGTTGCTGTAGTACCTCAGGACGGCCGGAATGGCCTCCAGCAGCAGGTCAGGCCCCTTCTGCCATGCCAGCCGGCCGCAGAACAGCACCGTCGGATCCAGCGGGCCGATCCCGTAATCCTTCTTGACGCCCCCGGGGTCAACATCGACGTCGAACCGGTGCGGGCTGACTCCGTTGTAAACGACCGAGACCTTCCACTCCGGCACGTTATACATCCACATGATTTCCTTCTTTGCCGCATACGACACCGGGACCACGCGATCCGCCCAATAGGTTCCGGCACCCTCCTGGCAGCGGATGCGGTGGGATCGGCCGCCGGGGAAGCTGCTGTTGCCGCAGCGGGCGTACTCCGTGGAATGAATCGTGAAGATGGAGGGATGACTGCGTCCCTGCTTGATCCAGATCATCGCATTGGCGGTCAGCCAATCATGGGCGTGGACGATGTCGAACTCGCCAATGAGGTCTTCCACCTCGAAGAAGCGGTCAACGAACCACCGGCACATACTGTTGACGTCATCGATGAAGTCCGAGCAGAAGGGATAGTTGCAGCGGTGGTAGTGCACTCCGTCGATCTGATCATGCCCTCGCTGCCCCGGGGCGCGCCGTGTAAAGACATGAAGTTCGTGACCTTTCCGCTCCAGCGCCGCTGCCAGCTCAGTTACGTGAACGGCACCTCCGCCGACGGCGATTGAGTGGAGGGATTCCCACGATAGCATCGCGACTCGCATGGTTCGCCACTCCACGTTCTAGTGTCTAGCAGCCGGATCCGTCCTCTGCCAGGCGGGGCTTCCCTCTTCCCGCACACAGCCTGCTTGCGAATTATAGGCACCCGTTCCGGTAGATAGCTCGCCAGCAGCGGAATAGCCCCCTCCTTATAAGGCAGACCTTGCCGTCAGCCCGACCCTGTGAGTCTACATGTTCCACCAGTTCAGGTCTATGTCCTCGAAGACCACGTCGTGGACGTCGGTGTCCTCGATCTCATGTCTCTCTGCCTGGGTCAGACGGCTCAGGTAGGCCGAGTCCTGGGCCAGATTGCCGCACAGGTCCGTCAGGGCCTCAAACCGGGAGACGTGCTGCATGAACCGCTTGATTCCGTAGTCGATTGCCTGGCCACGAGATACCATGAACAACCAGTCGCTCGCCTGCGCCAGCAGCAGCTCGCGACCGGCCTTCTTCAGGAGATCGTGGATGTCCGGCCGCTTGCGCCAAGGCAACTGGAAGGTGAGCTTGCCGAACAGCGTCTCGCAACGGTATTCGACCTCCCACATCCATTGGATGCTCGGATTTGTCCAGACCCGGTGGTCCCCGCCTTCACCCCAGGAGCCTGGCGGCATCGAGGCGGCCTTGTCCACCGGATGTTGCTTCATAAACTCTTTTGCAGTAGAGAGTTCCACGTCGCTATCTGCGTTCAGCGTCAACAGCACGTCGCGGAGGAACTGGGTTCCCTCGAACCACCAATGCCCGAACAGCTCGGCATCGAAGGCCGCCACTGCCACGCCGTGGCGCCCGGTGCGTTGATGGTACTGGCGAAGCTGGAATTTCACGAAGTCGCAGAAGTGGCGGGCATTTGCGTAGACCTTGCCGGCGATCGCCTCCGGATCGTAGAGGTGTTTCTGGCCCAGGTCCACGTTCTTGCCTGTTACCTTCCAGTAGCGCAGACCTCGTTTCGGCCCCCACCTCTTGTGAAATTCCAGGTATGCAGGGTCGGCCGGATAGCCGATCCAGCCCGACCAGACCTGCTCGCAGATCTTCTGATCGCGCGCGAAGGCCACGACGCGGACTTCGCCCGAAGCGTCAGAATCGAGGGCGTGCAGCTCGTTGATTGACCGCCAGCCGCGACCGGCGTATTTGACGGCCTCCTGCCAGTCCACTTTCTGCCAATTACCGTAGTTGAGGACGTGCTCGGAGTTGGACCGCTCCACCAGGTGGTGTTCGACAAAGCAGTGCGTGACCGACTCATCCGCCAGCATGCGCTCCAACGCCAGGCGATTGTCCTTGCCTGCCCACGACACCGCCGGCTTCCAGGGCCCCCCCGGACGGTACGCGCACTCAGGCAGCCAGAAGCCTGTGGGCTTGAACCCCAGGGCGCGTTGCGAGCTGGCCTCTCCGGCGCGGATCTGGGCGCGGATGGAAGAGTCTTCATACAGCAGGGGCAGGTAAGCGTGTGTGGCTGCGGATGTCAGGATTTCGATCAGGCCCTGGTTTGCCCGCTCGGCGAACGCTTTGGGAATGTCGCCGGAGATCCGCCGAAACTGATCTGCCCGCTCCGCGTACCAGTTGATCCATCGGTTGGCCAGGCGGGCCATCTCGCCGTTCCCCATCGATGTGAACTCTCTATGGTCGCTGCGGGCGCGGTCGATGCGGTCGCGGATATACCTGTCCAGCCCGTCCCGGAAATCCTGATGGGCGAGCTGCTCCAGCAGCACGGGGGTCAACCCCACGGTGATGCGCGGACGAGCATTGAGGAAAGTGCATTCATCGAGGATTGCCAGGAGCGGCAGGTATGTCTCGGTGACGGCCTCGTACAGCCAGTCCTCGCCGTGCGGCCAGAGCCCGTGCCGCAAGACATAAGGAATGTGCCCATGAAGCACCAGACAAAAGCTGCCGATGGACATTATCGCTCTCCGTAGACCGCCACGAGCAGCAATGGGCTCACGGCCACTGCCTCCGCCAGTTTTCATTTGTTACAGACGGCCGAGGATTGCCACGGCGCAGCCTCTGCATGGTCGCCCATAACGCCGGCATCGGCACCTCGTTTGCTAGTGCCCCGGCGGCTTGCGCCCCTGCAACGTCTGTCGCTGTCGTCCACGACTGGCCAATCGGGCCGGCTAGGCCGCCACTCCGTCCGGCAGCCCGAGGATTCCCCGGTACACCTGGACGCACTTCCTGGCGGCGGCATCCCACGTCAGGGCGCGGACCTCTCGCGCCCCGTGTGCCCGCAGCGTCTCGGCGAGTTGGGGATGGGCCAGCACTGCCAGGATCATGTCGGCCATCCTGTCTATGTCCCAGAAATCGCACTTCAGCGCGCCGCGGGTCAGGACCTCGGCGACTCCTGAGGTCTTCGACAGCACCACCGGCACACCGTGTTGGATGGCCTCCAGCGCCGTCAGACCGAACGGCTCGCTTACCGAGGGCATCACGTAGACGTCGGCCATGTCGTAGGCGCGATCTACCTCCCTGCCGCGAAGGAAGCCCGTGAACTGGACCTTCCTGCCGAGCCCCATGGCCAGGACCTGATCGATGACCTTGGGCCCCAGGTCGCCCCAGCCGGCAATGATGAACCGTATGTCCTGGGACTTATCCAGTATCCGCCTTGCCGCCCGCACGAAGAACTCCGGTCCCTTCTGCATCGTTATCCGGCCGAGGAAAAGCACAACCTTGGGGTTGTGGTTCTCCTTCGACGTCGCAGCCAGCGTTCGGCGCGCGTTGACACCGTTGTGAACGACATGGACCTTGCCCGCCGGCAGGCCATAGCGGTCGACGATGATTCCCTTGGTCAGATTCGACACCGCGATCACGCTGGTTGCCCGGCGCATCCCCTCTCGCTCGATATCGAAAACGGCCTGGTTGACCCTCACGCCCGACCGATCGAACTCCGTGGAATGGATGTGCGCCACAAGCGGCTTGCCTGACCGCTGCGCGATGGCCACCCCCGCCGGAAAGGTCACCCAATCGTGGGCGTGGATTGCGTCGAACGATTCGTCGAGCGTCATCTCCGCGCACCGCGCGGCGTATTCGGTGATCCGCAGAATGAGGTTGCCTTCGTAGCCACCAGTGGCGCCGGTCCCGAGGACCTCGAGCACCGGCTCCTCTGTTGTGGAGGCTCGCGGCGCAAAGGACTCGTTGGCGCCGCGGCCGGTCCAGCCCGCCGTAACGTACGGGCTGCGAACCGGGCAAGGAACGCCCATGAACTCTACCAGCGTCTTGCCGCCTGCCCGGAAAAGGGTCTTGCCGCCCGCAGACCCTGCCGACCGCTCCTCCGGCGCACCGGAGGGCAGCACGAACAGGATTCGGATCCCCAGGTGCGTCAGTCCATGCGTCAGTCCGTGGCAGGCGGTGCCCAGACCTCCGCTGATATAGGGTGGGAACTCCCAACCTAGCATCAGGACCCGCACAGCCAGCTCCTTGTTCCTTGGTCAGCGCCGCTGTGAACGGCGCCAGCAGCCGGCACGTCGCTGAACGGTGAACGTGGCCGGACCCGGCCGCTCAGATCATGCCCATTTCGCTCTTGAGCTGGGCCTCGGCCTCAAGCCAATTCTGAACGTCTTGGCCGGGACGACATCCCTTGGCCTGCCAGATGGTTCTGGCCCTGGCTGCGATCTGGTCGTGGGAAAGAGCCGATCCGGGCGTCACCCTGGTTGACTTCTGCGGTGTCGCCGCGGGCTTCTTCACTTCCGCCGGCGCGGAACCCATGACGCCTACCCGCACCGAGGTCGGTCCAGGGTATGTGCCCGATTGGGGTGGGGCTGCCGGCCTGCGGATGTCCTGGGGCTTCTTGATTCCTGACGGAGGCAGTGCAGAGTAGGGGGGATACTTCTTCTTCTCAGCCATGGTCGTACTCCATTCAAAGTGTGTTAAAGACGGTAGTCATCAGACGAACGCGGCCAAGACCGTTGCAGAGTCAAATCGCGGCAGGCCGTCCGCGAACCGGCAGGCAGGTGCTTGCCGACGCGCCCCGGGCCCTTGCGGGCCTGCGCCTACATTCGGACGACCTATCAATTCGTAGGCGCGAACACCGTCTTTATCAAATTGTAGGGGGCCGCCTGCCCCCGGTCGAGGGGATTTGCCAGTTGCCAACAATGAGGCAAAAAAGGATCCCTGTGACGCAACCATTGATCTGCTGGATGATTGCCAAGACAAGTCTGACCGCCAGGCGCATGAAGACGATTTTGGGCCTGCCCGCCCCGGGGCGCCCCCGGCGGGACGGGACACCTGTGTGCGCGCGTGCGCACCGGCGCTGAGGCGTGTGCAATCGTCGCAGTGACGCCGGTTCGCCTGCCTATGATGAGGATGTGCGGGGGCGCGCTTTTCCCCCGCAAAAGACATGATAGTCAGCCTTGCAGGACTGGCCGGCCGGGGCCTCGCCATCCTTGGACGGGAAAGCAGACCATTTGTAGGAGACTATCGATGCGCAAGAACGTGCTAGGACGAACCGGACTGAGCGTGACGCAACTGGGCTTCGGGGCGATGGAGCTCCGCGGCCCGAAGGTGTGGCACGGACGGGAGGTCAGTGAGGAGCAGTCCGAGGCCGTCCTTCACGCCGTACTGGACGCCGGCATCAATTTCATCGACACCGCGCCAGACTACGGCCCCAGCGAGGAGCGGATCGGCCGGTACATCTCGTCCCGCCGCAACGAGTACTTCCTGGCGACCAAGTGCGGCTGCGACCCCAAGGACGTCGGCGACAGGTGGGAGACGCCGCACACCTGGACGCGCAACCGGTTGATGCGGAACATCGCCGAGAGCCTCCAGAGGATGAAGACCGACCACGTGGATGTCCTTCAGCTTCACAATCCCGGAGCCAAGCGGGTTCCAGGGGGTCGTCTCGTCCCGGTGCCGTGGGATGAGCTGATCGCCACACTTCAGGATATCCGCGCCCAAGGCATGACGCGTTTCATCGGCGTCTCGCACACGTTGCCGATGCTGGACGAGTGCGTCGTAATGGGCGCCTTCGACACCTTCCAGATTCCCTACTCCTGCCTCGAGCCGCAGCACCATGATGCGATCACCCGGGCAGCCGACAGCGGGGCCGGCGTCATCATCCGCGGCGGCGTCGCCAGGGGCGGGCCGGAGAGCGCCGTGGCCATGCAGGAACGAGCGGACCTGTGGCAGCGGGCGCGTCTGGCTGACGTGACCGGCGACATGACGCCAGCCGAGGCGATCCTTCGCTACACGCTCAGCCATCCCCATTGCCACACGACGATCGTGGGCACACTGAACCCCGCCCACCTTGCCGAAAACCTCGCCGCTGCCGAGCGGGGGCCGCTGCCCAAGACGCTCTATGACGAAATCCGCAGCCGCATCTCAACCGCCATGTCAGCCGCCGTGTGAGGTAGGAATGGGCTGACAGCCGAAGCCGCCGAGCGCATAGGACTACAGGCACGATGGCGCCTGACGTGTATGTTTTCTATCGCGCCCCGCCCTCGGCCAGCGCCGGTGGTCTTAGCCTTCTGCGAACTCGGGCTGAACTCGCAAAGCGGACTTTCCTGCTGTCACCCAGCCCACGCTGGGAGAAAGGGTAAGTCTGCTCCTGAAGGTCGTCGGATAGAATACAAATCCTCTGTCGGGTGGTGTGGTTGCGGGGGGCGGGTGCTGGGCTTCGGCGGCGGATCGACCATGCCGACAGGGTACTTGCTGATCCGCATTGCCGTGGCAGTGTCTATCGCGCTGGGGCTCCAGGTGGTATCGGCCACGCTGATCGGGGCGGTCCTTCCCTTGGCGGCCGCTCGACTCAGGTGTGCCCCGGCCGTCATCGCCAGCCCGGCGTTGACGACTATTGTGCATATAACCGGTCTGCTGCTCTACTTCACAACGGCCAAGCTGCTATTGGGCATATGAGGGCAAACCATATCATCGGTACCGTGATGGCGCTGCCGCACCAGCCGGCCGATATCATCCATGCCGGCGCAGAGGCCGTTGCTCGCGGAGGCCGCCGGCCGGTTAGGGAATCGTCGGAGACTTCAGAAAGGGAAACGTCATGAAATTTCCCAAAGGCTTTGTCTGGGGCGCTGCGGCGTCGGCTTATCAGATCGAGGGCGGGGCCTTTGAGGACGGCAGAGGCCTTTCCGTCTGGGACATGATGTGCCGCAAGGAAAAGGCCGTCTGGAGGGACCAAAGCGGTGAAATCGCCTGCGACCACTATCACCGTTGGCGGGAGGACGTCGCCATCATGAAGAAGATCGGTCTCCAAGCCTACCGCCTGTCCATTTCCTGGCCGCGGGTATTGCCCGAGGGCGTCGGCAAGGTCAACAGGAAGGGCCTGGCGTTCTATGATCGGCTGATCGACGCGCTCTTGGCCGCCGGAATCCAGCCATACGTGACCTTGTTCCACTGGGACTTTCCCTACGAACTCTACTGCCGCGGCGGCTGGCTGAACCGCCAGAGCGCCGACTGGTTCGGCGAGTATGCCCGCGTGATTGCAGCCGCCTTGGGCGATCGTGTTCGTCATTGGTTGACCCTGAACGAGCCTCAATGTTTTATCGGATTGGGGCACCGTGACGGCATCCATGCCCCCGGCGACCGCCTTGGCTGGACTGAGGTGCTGCGGGCGGGGCATCATGCGCTGCTGGCCCACGGCAAGGGCGTGCAGGCGATCCGCGCGACGGCGAAGGTCAAGCCCAGCGTCGGATTTGCCCCGGTCGGCGTCGTGAAGGTCCCCGCCACCGAGCGAAAGCAGGACGTCCAGGCTGCCCGCAAGGCCACGTTCGGGTGCGCCAGGCGCACGGTCTGGTCAAATGCATGGTTCGCCGACCCGGTGTTCCTCGGCCACTATCCGGACGACGGCCTGGAGGCTTTCGGCCAGTGCGCCCCGCGCGTCCGCAGCGGCGACATGGAGACGATCTCGCAGGAGCTGGACTTCTACGGCGTGAACATCTACCACGGCAGCGTGGTTCGCGGCCGCCGCGACGGCTGGGAAGACGTGGCGCCGCCTGTGGGCGAGCCGCTGACGGCGCACCGCTGGTCAGTGACACCGGAGTCCCTGTATTGGGGGCCGAAGTTCTTCTACGAGCAGTACCACAAGCCGATTCTCATCACTGAAAACGGCATGTCGAACGCAGACTGCATCTCACTTGACGGGAAAGTTCACGATCCGCAACGCATCGACTTCCTGTGCCGCTATCTCCGCCAATACCTGCGGGCCTCCCGCGACGGCGTGCCGGTGCTGGGATACTTCCAATGGTCGATACTGGACAACTTCGAGTGGGCCGAGGGGTACAAGGAGAGGTTTGGCATGGTCTACGTGGACTATCCGACGCAGCGGCGCGTTCCCAAGGACTCTGCCTTGTGGTACCGCGAAGTCATCAAGTCCAATGGCGCGATCCTGCTCTAGCTAGGGGAGTGGGACGACCGCCGCCTCCGCGCCACGTGCAGCCGTGCTGGAGCCAACTCCGGCGAGGCCGGCCATGGCTACGCTGAGGCCGTTCCCTTCGCCCGGCAAGCGGCGCATGAACACTGGGGCAGATGTTCCTGGGGTCGAAACAGTCTCTCCGGATCGGGGCGCAGGGCGGGCGATTCCGGTCTGCCTTTGCGCTCCCGGCCAGGGCAGGTTGGCTACGGCACTGCCCCGGGCAAGGCGAGCGTCACGGTGGTTCCCTGTCCCGGCTGGCTGGAGAGTTCGACCGTGGCGCCCAGGCGGTCGGCGGCGTGTTTGACGATGGCCAGCCCCAGGCCGGTGCCGCGGACGGTGCTGTCGCCGCTGCGGGCGGTGTCGCCCTGGTAGAATCGCTCGAAGACGTGCGGCAGGTCCTTGGCGGGGATGCCGCACCCGGTGTCGCTGACGATGATTCGCAGGCCGCCGTCGCCGGGCTCGAAGCGGCAGTCCACGCGCCCGCCAGCCGGCGTGAACTTGATGGCATTGTCGAGCAGGTTGCGCAGGATCAACTCCAGCAGCTTGCGATCGGTCCGGATGGCCGTCTCTGGGCTGCGGGCCTCTACCGCCAGATGCAGTCCCTTCTCTCTGGCTGTGACGGCGAATTCCGCCTCAACCCATTGATCCAAGGTTGCTGCGTTGACCTCCGTCGGGTGCAGCGGGACTTTGGCCGACTCGACCATGTGCAGGTCGAGCAAGTCTTTGGTCATGTCCTCCAGCCGGGCGACGTGGCGGTCCAGCATGCCCGTGAGTTTGGCCAGCTCCTGCCGGTCGTTGGGATCGGCGGCGGCCAGCGAATCCACGGCCGCTCGGATGGTGGCCAGCGGCGTGCGCAGCTCGTGCGAGGCATTGGCGACGAACTGAGCCTTCATGGCCCCGACATTCACCAACTCTGTCACGTCACGGACCACCAGAAGATGGCAGATGCTGGACGCTCCGGGGGGAACCTTGGCGACATGGGCCTCGATGTGACGGCGCCCTCGGTGAGTCTCGATCTCGAACTGGCCGCCAACGGGTGTCCCCGACGTGGCGGCCTGCTCGTAGAAGCTCAGAATCTCCAAGACGGGCAAGACTGATTGAAGATGCTTGCCGGTGGACTGGCCAGCATCCATGCCCAAGATCTCACCGGCCGAATGATTGGCCATGACGACGCGCCCGTCGGCATCGGTAGCGATGACTCCTTCGTGAAGGTTGGCGAGCACGGCCTGGAAGTCCTGGTGTTGGGCGGCGATCTGCCCAAGGTACTTGCCCAGGTTGTCGCGCATCTCGTTGAGGGCACCGGACAGGTCCGACAGTCGGCCGCGGCCGTCCAACGAGGCCCGCCGAGACAGGTCGCCGGAAGCGATCCGCTTGGCCGCATGGGTGATGCGCCGCAGCGGAGAGTACCATACCCAGCTCGCGAGCAACCCCAACAGCACGGCCGCGACCGTGCCTGTTGCCGCGGCCCACAAGATCGCGTTTCGCAACGTCGTCTCGCCCTCGGCAATAGTCTTGATCGGCATGGCCAGCCGCACGGCAGCGACAGTGCGACCTTCGTGGTTCAGCGGAAGCGCGATGTAGCGATAGGACACGCTGGTCGTACCGCTCTGTCGCGTGTCGGTGCCCTCACGTCCCTCCAGCGCCGCCAACACCTCCGGCCGGTCGGGCGTGCGATGGTTGACCATCGTCGCCGGATCGGCGTCGCTGTCGCCCAGTACCCTCCCGTCAGCGGCGATCACCGTCAGGCGCACGGAACGGTCGGGGAACAGCGTCTTGCAGACGCGGTCCACCTGCGCCTGCTCCAGCGGCCAGAGCTGGCGGAAATACTCGGCGGCCACGTGCACCAGGCGGGTCTGGTTGGCCTGGGCCTCGGCCTGGTAGTTGGCGTCCATGCGACGGTAGGTGAACATCCCCACCGAGGCCAGGATGACGACCATGACCAGGAGGTTATCGAGGAACAGCTTGACGAATGTGCTACGGGGCTTCATCGCCTGTTGCCTCAACCTCCAGCCGGTAGCCCACGCCGCGGACGGTGCGGAGACAGCCTCGAGCCTTGCCGAGCTTCCGCCGCAAGGCGGTCATGTGCACGTCGATGGTGCGGTCGGTGACCACGGCGTCCAGGCCCATGGCTTGGTCCATGAGCTGGTTGCGGGTCAGCACGCGACCCTTGGCCGCGGCCAGAGCCGTCAGCAACTTGAACTCCGTCAACGTCAGCGACAGCGCCTGACCGTCGACCTCGACCGTGTGGCGGTCCTGATCGATCAGCAGTGGTCCGACCTTGATCGCGCCGCCGGTGGGGCGCGATGCTGCTGAGGATCGCCGCAGCAGGGCGTCGATCCTGGCCACCAGCACCGACATGCTGAACGGCTTGGTGACGTAATCGTCGGCCCCGAACTTCAGCCCCACCACGATGTCGCTCTCCTCGCTCTTGGCCGTGAGCATGAGGATCGGCACAATGGCCGTTCGGGGGTCCTCCTGCATCCGCCGGGCAATCTCCATGCCACTGATCCCCGGCAGCATGATGTCCAGAATGGCTAGGTCCGGGGGGTCGCATCGAATAGCTTCCCACCCGGCCGTTCCGTCGGCGGCTACGTCGACCTTGTGCCCCTCTTTCCGCAGCCGCCCGGCCACCAGATCGGCCATGTCCCGCTCATCTTCAACGAGGATGATGCGCTTCCGCGCCATTGCCTCGATTCTACATACGGCCTCACCCCCGCTGCAACCAGACCCCTTGGAACTAGCGCAGTCTTAACACTCCGACAAGAAACCCTTAGCGCAGAGCGAGGATGATGCGGGTAGGGAACAACACAACGGTCGCCTAATTCGCCAAATGAAGGAGAAGAAGATGATCCGCAAGAAGGTGATCGGTCTGCTGGCGGCGGCGGTTCTAGTGGTGGTTGGGTCGGTCGCGTACCTGGCTCAAGCCCAAGATGCCAAGGCACCGGCGCCCGCCAGGCCCATGACGCTCCAGATTGAGGGTTCCACGACAGTCGGGCCGATCGCGGATGAGTTCACCGAGGCGTTCAAGAAGCTGCACCCGGACATCACCATCACGGTCAAGAAGACCGGCAGCGGCGACGGGGCCGCGGCGCTCATCGATGGCCGGTGCCAGATCGCCACGATGAGCCGGTTCATGAAGCCAGACGAGTTCAAGAAGGCGGTGGACAAGGGCGTGCTTCCCGTCGCCCACGCCATTGCCCTGGACGCCGTGTGCGTCATCGTGCACCCCTCCAACCCGGTGGCAAACCTATCGGTCCAGCAGGTCCAGGACATCTACACCGGCAAGATCACCAACTGGAAGGAATTGGGCGGGGCCGACGCCCCCATCGTCGTCATCAGCCGCGACACCTCCAGCGGAACCTACGAGAGCTTCAGCCACATCGTCATGGGCAAGGAAAAGATGGCCCAGACCGTGGAGTACGTGAACTCCAATCCGCAGGCCCACAGCCGCGTGGCCACGACCACCGGCGCGATCGGTTACGTGGGGCTGGGCTTCGTGGACGACAAGGTCAAAGCGCTGACCGTCAACGGTGTGATCCCCAACAAGAAGACCATCACCGCCGGCCAGTACCCCATCAGCAGGCCGCTGTTCCTGTTCACCAACGGCTACCCCGAGCTGGGCTCCAACGTGCACGCCTTCTGCTCGTTCTACCTCACCGAGAAGGGTCAGGAGATTATCGAGGCCAAGGGCTTCATCCCCATGACGAGTTACTAGCGGCGTGCCCGAGGCGTCATGACGAAAGTCGACGACAATCAGGCGACGGCTGAGTTCCCTCGGCCGCTGCTGCTGACGCCGGCCCAGGACTGGGCCGGTTGGCTTGTTCGCAAGGCCAGCCGGACCGCACTGCTGGCGATCACGGCCACGTCCATCCTGGCCGTGGGTCTGATCCTGGTCTTCATTGTTCGTGAGGCCTGGCCGTTCATCCGCGACCGCGGGCTGGGTGACGCGTTAGGTAGCACACAGTGGTACCCCCAGGCCGCCGGCGGCCGCGAGCAGTTCGGGATGCTGGCGTTGGTCTTCGGGTCGCTCTACGTCACGGCCGGGGCGATGGTCCTGGCCGTGCCGATGGGCATTCTGGCGGCCGTCGTCCTCAGCGATATTGCTCCCTTCAGCGTCCGTCAGGCCGTCAAGCCTGTCATTGAGCTGCTGGCGGCCATCCCGTCGGTGGCCTATGGCTTCTTCGCGGTGCTGGTCCTGGCGCCGCTGCTCCAAGACCGCCTGGGACTGACCACCGGCACCAATGCACTGAACGCCTCGGTCATGCTGGCCATCATGGCCATCCCCACGATCGTCAGCGTGGCCGAGGATTCGCTTTGGGCCGTCGGGCGCGAATTGCGGGAGGCCTCCTACGCCTGTGGCGCTACCAGGGCCGAGACGTTGGTGAAAGTGGTCATCCCCGCCGCGCACAACGGCATCTTCGCCGCCGTCATCCTGGGCATGATGCGGGCGATCGGCGAGACCATGCTGGTGTGGATGGCTTCGGGCAACGCCTGCCGGATTCCCAGCCCCTGGTGGAACTTGACGCAATCGGTGCGGACCATGACGGCCACCATTGCCGGCGAGATGGGCGAAACGCCCAAGGGATCGGTGCACTATTCGGCCCTGTTTGTCGTGGGACTCATGCTCCTGGTGGTTTCGATGGGCGCGAACCTAGTCACGGAAGTCCTGTTGCTCCGCGCCAGGCGCAGCTCGGGAGGGCGGGCATGAGCATCGCGGTCAGACAATGGTTGAACCGGCTGTTCACCATAGCGGCGCTGCTGTCGGTGGTCTTCATCGTGGCGGCCCTGGTGGGCATCCTGTTGCCGATGGTCTGGCGAGGGGGCGGTGCGGTCGTCTTCCGCGGGACGGTGGAGTTCCGCAAGATGCAGCTTGAGCAGTTCGGCCGGGGAGACACCAAGGCCGTCCGCGCCGAATGGGAACAGGCTGCTCGTCTGCGGCAGCGGGCCTGGGACATCCTGGACCGCTTCGCCGCCGGACTAGACACCTCCGACCTCCAGATCAAGGTCCGCAGGATTCACCGCGACCTGGGCGACCAGCTCGCCAACCGCGACCTGCCCCGCCAGGAGTTGGCTCACCTTCGGGCGCTGTCACGTCAGTTCCGCGACGACCTGCTGGCGGCCCTGGAGTCTGGGGATAAGGCTCAGGCTCTCGCCCGCCTTCAGTCAGTTTTGGATCACGCCGACGATCCGCTCTTGGCGGACACGCTGGCGGCCGGGTACTTCGAGGTGGCCCGCCGCTATGAGAAGACATTGGTGACGGTGGACTTGTCTCGCCGCGCCGAGTACGCCCAAGGCATCGGGGAGATACGAGCAATCTTGCAGAACTTGCTGGGGCCGCGGCCGGGCGAGCGTTTGCCGGCCATCGTGATGGAGCAGTACGGCGCCACGCGTTGGGACCATGCGGCCCAGCACCTGAACCGCCTGCTGTGGGCCGAGCGGTGGGCCCCGGCCGGCCCGGGCCAGCCGCTCCGACGCGTCCAGGTGCCGCGAGAGCAGCAGTTCGCCGGCACGGAGCTTGCGGAGCTGTTCCCCTTCGTCCGCGACAACATTCGCGAGATGCTGCGGCCCCGCTGGACGGTGTACTGGCACTACTTCACCGACGATAGCACCCCTGGCCACTACTTCGGCGGCGTCGGCCCGGAGATCTTGGGCACACTGCTGGTGACAGTCTTGGCCATCGCCTTCGCCCTACCGATCGGCGTGATTACGGCCGGTTACCTGGTCGAATGCGCCGCCGATACCCTGCCCACGCGGATGCTCCGCATGGCCGTCAACACGCTGGCCGGCGTGCCCAGCATCGTGTTCGGCCTGTTTGGGTTGGCGTTCTTCGTGATCTACCTGTTGCCCAAGCTTGGCCTGCCTGAAGGTTCCAGCATTGTCGCCGGTGCGCTAACGCTGGGGCTGCTGGTGCTGCCGGTGGTCATCCGCGCCAGCGAGGAGGCCATCCGCGCGGTGCCGCAGGCCTATCGTGAGGCGGCCTTGTCGCTAGGCGCCAGCCGATTTCGCTGCTTCATCACGGTGACGCTGCCGGCGGCCCTGCCGGGCGTCTTGACGGGGCTGATCCTCAGCATGAGCCGAGCGGCCGGGGAGACCGCCCCGATCCTGTTCACGGCCGCGGTGGCCATGGGACCAATCCCGAGCTCGCTGGCGCAGCCCACGCGGACGCTGGCCTACAGCAGCTACGACATGGCCGTGGGAGACAAGATGGCCGCGATGGCGCCTCACAACCAGTTCGGCATGGTGGCCACGCTGATCGCCATCGTCCTGCTGCTGAACGCGGCCGCCATCGTGCTGCGAGGCAGGATCTCCAAGAGACTGCGCGGACAGTAGCCAAGAGCAAAGAGACTCACTATGACCCAAGATGGGAGCTGGGAAATGCTGGAGATGCAGGCCATCGCAGCCGGCGCGGACCGGACGGCCCGAAGCAGGCTCACTGAGAACTCATCCGGCAGCGGCAAAGCGCCGGCGAGCTCCCCTCTGGACGAGCCGGTCGTGCGGGCCGAGAAGTTCAGCCTCTACTACGGCGCTAAGGCCGGGGTGAGGGACATCACGATGGACATCCTGCCGCGACGCATCACGGCCATCATCGGCCCCAGCGGATGCGGCAAGAGCACCTTCCTGCGAAGCATCAACCGCATGAACGACCTGATTCCCGACACCCGCGCCGAAGGGCTGCTCCAGGTCGCGGGGGTTGACGTCTATGACCCGCGGGTCAACCTGGTGAACCTCCGCCAGCAAGTCGGCATGGTCTTCCAGAAGCCCAACCCCT
>Ga0315280_10003585_pt1 | contig 23734 bp, 18 predicted proteins | sample YL17G06_40_MG_FD_203697 | JGI IMG/M metagenome (GOLD analysis project Ga0315280, IMG submission 203697) | Sediment microbial communities from Yellowstone Lake, YNP, Wyoming, USA - YL17G06_40 | ecosystem: Environmental > Aquatic > Freshwater > Lake > Sediment | place: USA: Wyoming | collected... | reverse complement strand
TCTATGTTTAATAAAGCTCTTAAATCTTCTTGAGTGTAATAAGTAAGATACCCAAAGTATCTCTCTTCAAAAGGCAAATCCGCGCTTTTTAAAAACTTTTTTGCATTTCTCAATAAACGACTGGAACCAGTCGGCAATCTTAAGAAAAGAGAGCTAACAAAACTTTCTCTGATCAATCGTGGAATTCGATGATATTCCACGGCAAGTTGATTCGCGAGATAGCGAGGATAACCTCCAAAGATCTCATCACCACCCACCCCCGAAAGCATCACCGAACATTTCTCTTTGGCTGCCTTGCAGATAAGATAAGTCGTAATTGCTGCCGGGTCAGGGAGGGGTTCATCCATATGCCAGGTGAGCTTTTTGAGCAGTCTCGTTACATCAGGATTTACGATGATCTCATTATAATTCACGTTCAGAATCTTACCTGCTAGCCTGGCATATTCAAGGTCAGAGAGAATAACATCGTCCCTGAGATCTCTTCTTGTGAATCCGATGGTATAGGCCGTTACAGGTTGATCCGATACCTGATTCATAAACGCAACAATCATCGATGAATCGACCCCACCCGAAAGAAAAGCCCCTAAAGGGACATCGCTGATCATCTGTTCTTCTACGATTCGTTTCAATTCTGAATCAATAATCTCAAGCCATTTTTTTTCGGTTCCCGAATCATCCGGAAAACATAGCTCTGGATTCCAGTAGCGCTTCTTGCATATCCCCTTTGTGTCAACAATCATCACGCATCCAGGCTCCAAAATGAAAATATTCTCGAATAGAGTGTTTGGAGCTGGAACCCATAGGAAACTTAGAAATTGCGGCAAGCTTTTTATGTTAAGATTGGCCCTAAAACCCGGAAACTTTAAAATTGCTTTTATCTCAGAGGCAAAAATGAAATGATCGTAAAGAAAAGAGTAATACAGAGGTTTAATGCCTGAATGGTCTCGGGCAATAAAAAGTTTATTCTTGCCGATATCATATAAAACAAACACAAAGATTCCCCTTAATTTTTGAACTATTCCGCTTCCCCATTTTTCATAGCCGTTGAGGATGACCTCCGTATCAGAATTAGTGAGAAAGATGCTGCCTTCGCTTTCAAGTTCTCTCCTAAGCTCCTTGAAATTGTAAATTTCTCCGTTAAAGACAACTACAGAATTTCGAGAGGAAGAAAACATCGGTTGATGACCATGCTCAATGTCGATGATGGAAAGCCGTCGGAAAACAAACCCGCAATTTTGGGAAAGAAACTCACCATAATCGTCCGGGCCTCGATGCGTTAAGACATCTCCCATCTTTTTCAAGATTTGAGCGGAATTCTCGTGGATTGAACCCCCTGGATTAAAAAGCCCAGCTATTCCGCACATCCTCGAGACAAAACAGAACGAAAAGCGCAAGACAAACGCTCAATCATCTTTTCTTCGGTAAAATTCTCAAGATATAGCCGCCGGCTTTCTTCCCCCATTTTTTTCCTGATATCTGGATGATCGATCAGAAATTTGATCTTTTCTGCGATCTGATGAGGATTTCTTTTCTCGACAATGAATCCGTTGACGCCATCTTTAACTGATTCTGTTATAGCCCCCTGATCAGTCGTAATTATCGGAAGACCGGCAGCCATCGCTTCGACGATAACCCAGGGATGTCCTTCAGCAGGATAATATGTGGGCAAAACAAAAATATCCGCTGATGAAAATAAGTCAAATTTTGACTTTTCATATGCTGGGCCTAATAGTTTTATAGAAAGCTTTGAATGCACTTTCATAAAGCGACCAAATTCTAATTTTGTTTCTTTATCTTGCCAGTCTCCAGCAAAAACAAATTCTATATTTTCGGCAAAGCGTGCAATCTCAGGAATAGCTGAAAGAACGTCAAAAAGTCCCTTTTCTCTTATCAAGTTAGATAAAAACAGGATATTGAATTTTTCATTATTAAGATATCGCTTTCCATTTGGAGCATAGATAAAATTAGCAAAATTTGCGCCATTCGGGACCACAAATAGTTTTTCGTCTGGCAAAATTCCTTCAAAAAGGCTTCTCAAACTTCCTCCCACCACAATTTGGCCGTCGACAAGGGAATGGACGCGGCGAACGAACCATCGAGTCAATGCACTTGATGATGAACACCAGTTTCTAAAATTTCCGCCCCGAAGATGACAGAGGACCTTCCGATTGAATAGGTTAGCTATAAGTATAAAAGGTGCGTCTCGTAAATATCCAAGCGTAGTCTGACAGATTGGAATATAGATAAGCGCGGGCCAATGCTTAAGAATTAACCTCACAAGCATGGAATAATGCTTAAATGCCAAAAGAAAGTTCAGCAAATCAGCTTTATTAAGTGTATTCAAACCGCGATGATCTGAGGAATCAAGATGAATAAGGTCAAATTCATTTCTTAGCTTCGAATTGAGGATTAACTTATTTGCAACAGTCGGCCCCATAAAAGGAGGAGGCAAGGCTCCTATGATAAGGATACGAGCTCTATGTCTCATCATTTGGATATAGGGATCGCCGGTTTCATTTTTCAACCCACTGCAAATCGCGATTCAAAGACAAACCAACCAATCCCCACGTGACAGGCTGAATAATTGGATAAAACCCTGGCAACTGACCCACGGACTCTGCTAAGTAATAGGCAATAGCTAACAAGGTTGCAAAGTGTATTATTTTCCCTTCTTTTATAAAGGCGCTAAAAATTTTAATTGCAAAAAAAACTATAAGAGCACTATATGAAATTAGTAATATGATTCCCCCGCTATAAAGAACTCTGAGAAAATCATTATGAAAATATCCATGGGATCTACCGGTCCCAATAATTTTTTCAAGAACGGGCAAGTCTTTCCATTCTTTTGAATACATCTTCCAAATTCCCCCTCTTCCTGCTAGGACATAATCACTTGAGATATCGCCCGCTACGTATTCAATCTCCTTAGAAAAAAGAGTTTTCATGTCATAAAGAAGCTTGTTCCCCAAAATTGAATTGATTAGCAAGAGGAATCCTAACGCTAATGGCAAAGCATAAATTCGCTTTCGCAAAAAAGAGAATAGCAATATCCACAATATCAAAGTCAGCACAATTGTTTTAGAGTAAAGAAAATAGAGGCCAATTATGCAAAGAATAGAAAGCAGAATGAGAAAATTTTTTATCAAATAACGAGCTTTATCTAAGAAATAACGCCAATAAAGATAAGTTCCCAATAAAGCTTGAATAATAAATGTTCTCGCGGTCGCTACATCATGATAGACTCCCTGGCTCCTTATAAGTCCCCTTGTTTCATGATAACGCCATGTATATCCCGTCACTTTCTGGATAAAAATAAATATGAGTGGGAAAATAACGGCCAATATAAATGAAATTATCAAAGCTTTTGCATCCTTGCCTTTTGAAAAATGGACAGAGCATAAATAGAAGCAGAAAGGAATGTAAAGAGATTTGGTAAAAAATTCGACGGCAGTTAATATTCCTCGGCTCATATAAATATGAATTGAAACGAAAACCAAAATGAAAATAAATATAAGAAAAAACTTTTGGTACGGAATTTCATATAACTTTTCTTTTTTTATTAATATTCTGACTAAAAAAATCAGGATAAATAACATAAAATACACATCAATCAAACTTATGCCTGAAAATTGATATTTCCATGTTGAGGCTATAATTGGGCTCAGAAAAATAGAAGCAATAAACGGCTTCTTATAAGAATTGGAAAATAAAGAAAAAAGCAACAACACGAAGAGGACAATGATTCCTATGTAGATGAACATTTATTCAAATCAGATTGTTTTTTCTATCGCTCGAATGAATCCTTTTGCAGATTCACAAAGACTGGCGTTCTTGGCAATGAATCGGCTTGCCTCTTCGCCGATTCTTCGTGCGTACTGATGGTCATCTAAAATCATCTCTAATTTCTTCGCTATTTCACCAGGATTTTCAAAATCCATGGCAAATCCGGTAACGCCATTCATTACTAAATCGTGCGTTGCACCAGCATAGATAGATGCAATGCAAGGCAGACCGGATGCCATAGCTTCCACCAAAACCAATCCCCAGATTTCATATTCACTGGGGAAAAGAAAATAATCAGCTTCGGCATAGTATTTAACTATTTCTTCTTTTTGTTTAAATCCTTCAAAGCTTATGAATTCTCCAATATCAAATTTCTCTGCCAATTTAATTAAGTTTGTTTTTTCAGGCCCGTCACCTATAATTTTTAGGATAAAATCATTTCTTTTTTTGGCTAAAATCTTAATAACACGAAATAAGAGATCCAAGCGTTTTCTATTTATTAGGTAACCAACAAAAATCAATATTTTCTTGCTATTATTTTTCTCCGAGGTAGCTCGAATTTTTTTGGCTTCTATATTGAAATAGTTCGTATCGACAGTGTTTATGCCTATCTGAATTTTTTTTCGGTCTGCTCCCAAGTCAATGAGGTAATCATTTGCTTTTTCCCCATAAGCAATAAATCCTTTCGCTTTTTTTGTAATAAGCTCTCGGTGAATCCTTCTTAGTAAGGAATTACTTCTACCTCTCGATCTAATTTCTCCAGACCAAATAATATATGAAATATCTTTAAACCAGGAAGCAAGCCAAAGTTTCGTTGTTGCAACCGAAAAGGCATTCGTAATTATCACTTTTGGCTTCTCTTTCTTTACAATCTTGAGCAGACCCCGATACGTAAACATGACCTTTTCAGGATCAAATAAGGAAAGACGACAAGAATGCAATACCTCATAATCAAACCTGCATGATGACATTTCAACATTCCATTTTCTGCGCGGATAGCCAAGCGCTCCGAAAATAACCTTCAGTTTCAAGCCTTTCTTTTTTAGCTGTTCATGCAATTCATTAAAAAGCGGAATACGATAAGGAGTCGGGATATTAGTTATCAGAAGAATTTTGTTTGACCGCTCTGTCATTGCTTTTCAGCTTGCATGATTAGCCCGTGCCTGTTTTCCAATTGAGCTAAATCTGGAAAATCCCCCCTTCTGAATTCACATCGTAATATATTTTGAAAACCTATTTCTATCAAAATTGACTTCATTGAATCGAATGTCCAAAGCCATTTATGCGCATGCTTCAGTTGTTTTTTATTTCTTGCAAAAAGAGACCCATCGAAATTATCTTGAATCCTTATTCGGTCCCAATCCGGAAAGCATAATCGCAAGACACCGCCTTTTTTTAGTATCCTAAAAGTTTCTTTTAGAAAAAAAACGGCCTCGTCATAAAATAAATGTTCAATCATATGTGAAGAATAAAAAAAATCTACTGAACTAGGTCGAAATTTTAGTTTTTTCCTTGCATCTCCATATTTTACTGACTTAAACAGCTTATTTTTGTGCCACTGATATTGTTCGTTACTTAAGCGCCCTATCTTGAATAGAACCCATGCAAACAGAGGAATCTTCGATAACACTATGTGCCTTAATGCATTATCAACTCCAATCCAACCACGGATATTGCTATTAAAACAGCCAAAATTAACCTTAATTGATGATTCAGACAACTTATAAGACCTCTATTTTCCTAAAGATCTATTTGGTTGCAAGGAATTGTCTCTTGTAGACTTCCAAAAGATCTCATGGCTTCAATTTCGAAATGATATTGAATGTCTCCATCAAGATAGTTATTCCATACTGCTCTTATCTCGCTTAAATCAAAAAGGTCCGGCGAAAAAATATCCTGGTTATTAATAAATTTTTTAATTTGTTCTCTATAAGACATATCCTTCCTATACATTTCGTGAAGTAAGAGCCAAGAACCTGATGTTCTTAGGGATGGATAACCTAGGCTTCGTGTTTGACGCCGTCTTATTTTTCCAAGTAGAGGACGTATTTTTTTGGCATAATCAGCAAGACTTTTTGGAATTACAGATGGTAAAAAAGTGTTTGAATCAGGAATTAGCAAAAGAGTTTTGTTTAAATAATACAGAATCCATTTATGTAAAGTAGATTTTCCTCTCAAATAAGAAGGAATTCTCAGCGACAAATCATCTAAGTCATTATCAAAATAAATATTTCGTTCTCCTGCCAGGGGCCAGATACAGGTTATCATATTGTACGTTGGTGTTATTGCAACGTTCGACCACCTGAGGAAGGCATCAAATCGATCTTCATGATTCTCTGATACTTCCATAACGGAATGCGCGCATTTTTTTAATGAAGAAATATACCGTTCTTCTAAGAGATTTCTAATTTTTTTATTAAAAACCTTTCCACGTCTCTTGATATAGTCTCTCACGGTATAGGGTACAAAGGAATAAAATATTTCGGGTATGTTTTCAGGAGAAAAAATTATCGAACAACGCGGAGGTACTGAAAAATAGTGTTTATTGAAATTCTCCATTAAATCGCCCAAAAGAAAAACTGCACCAGGCTCTTTCGACGATATAAGCCTCGTGGGCGTTATAAAATGGGCATGATGATTTAGGTATATGCCCGAACTTATCATTGCAGCGGCTTTAGTGTTCTCAAGATACCAATAAGGTGAGCGAATAATTGTCTCATGTTCTAAGCCAACAATTTTGGAAATACTCGAAGCAATGCGGCTCTCTGCATTAGGATGAGTACAAATTGTTAGAGTCTTTAACGGCTTACCAAAAGCTGCTGCTACAATTCTAGAATCAAGTCCTCCGCTCAAAAAAAGAAAAGGCTTTTTAGAAACCTCCTTGTACCGGTTCGCTGATTTCTTAATAGCATGAGAAAGATGATAACCCCATTCACGCGGAGACAGATTCCCTTCAGGTTTGTACTTTCTTTTCCACCAGTATGAAATTTTCGCATCACAACCTGGGGAAAGAACAGCTTTTTGTCCCGCCATCAATGCCTTAACACCTGAGTATAAGCTATGATTTCCGACTTGTCTTCCTGCATGAAAAAGCGACCACAGTCCAGCAGGATCTATCTTTGGAGAATGCTGCATTAGCGTACCAATTGCTGACGGATAATTTCCAATGATCCAAATATTATCTTCTTTTCCTATCCAAACCGAGCGAGAAGCGAATCTATCAACATAAATTGTGATCTGTCTTGATTTTCTACTATAAAACACGCAACTAAACGAACCGTTTATCCAGGATATTGTTTTATCCCCGGACTCAAGCCAGAGTTCATTTAACCTCCCCACTTTTTGATCGAGCTCCTGTATCCTTGGAGAGGCACTTTCAAAATCTGTTATCACTCCGCAAAAAACTAACGTGTAAGTTAGCTGATTATTAATATAAACATCAGAAATTTCATTTTCATGCCAAGCCCAGGATATTGTTTTGAATTCTTCAGTTGGAGCATTAACTGCAATCTTTAGTGTCTGAATCCCTTCAACAGAAAACTTATCCCTGAAATTCTTAAGACGCTGATTAAAATTTGTAACATCACCAAAAGTGCAAATCCAACCACCCATGCTTATTATCTAAACCTATTTTTTAAAATTCTATAAACCTATGTCAAAGGAAATTGAAATTGGTAGAAAATATATAAAAGCTATCGCCAGCCTTTAGGGAGATTGAAATTAAAGACAGGGACATTTAATTCCGGAAGAGAAATATCAAAATTATCGTCGGGGGAAATTTTCCATTTATTGATTGTATTGGCTTTGCTTATGCATTTGATTAATTGAGGAGAAATGCCCATCGATTTTACAGCGCATGCATCAACAATTAGAGGGTTAAAACCCCCGAATACTATGGATGTTACGAGTGGATTCCCAGCCATTGGGCCTTCGCCTTGTTGGCTGATAATGCCATCTATCAAACCAAAGTATTTCCGTTGGGGCTGTTCGCACATTTTTCCGTCTTTGTCTGCGTAAAGCAATATTCTATTTAGATCAAGGATGGTTCTCCATATTGTATCATTTCCTTTCCAATTACCGTGCTCAAGATGCTTATATTGGCCCACAATGAAATTTCGTTTCTGGAGAAAATTCCTGAATTTTCTAAAACCCGGAATTTGGTGAATTCTTATTCCTCTCCTTAATTTTATATATAGCTGCTGGAGATATAAATAATAAGAAGGCGGATAGGAGGGAGAAGAGTCCCCATCTGGAGGAAGGCCCTGGCGCCAATGCGGAATGCATCCTTTCCCGTAGACAACTCCTATCACATTTTTCAAAAGTAAGGTAATGCCTGCTTTACAATGAGTCTTCATTTTCGCAATATTTATGAACAGATCTGAATTCAAGATTGACCTCGATATAGTATATATGTGAGCCTTTGAGTTATGATATTTATCTGTTTCACTTTTTCCTTTGAATTTAGGGTTGAAATGATCAATAGATGGATCTGCTAGCGTATAATATCTTATATTTGCTCTATCATCGAACTCAGAAAAAAGGCTTTCTTTTCCCAGGTCTATATCAACATATCCTAATGGATCACCTTCTTGGCTCATATAATAGAAATCGCCACTCCTGTCCTCTTTTAGAATTCTTGGACGCAGATCTATTACTGCTAATTTCACATAACTCTGATCGTTGAGTGCATTTATTATTTCTTGAATTCCTGTGAATTTCATTAATGCTTTGAAATCTGTTGCAACCATTGGATTATCAGCAATGATAATGGCCCCCTGGCCTTTCATCGCAAGGTTTAAATAATCAATAATAGGCCTAATGCTAGAACCATGAATGACCGTGCTATAAAGGGCGTCCTTACCTAAATAATGCCTATGAGTAATCAGATTTGGCTTTATAACCACTACATCGCCAGGCTTCGCTAAGTCTTTAAAAGGATCCCAATATTTGGTGCCGATATTCTGCGCATCCATCCCCAAATTTATCATCAAGTTTCTTACCATAGAATAAACGGTATTTTGTGAATTGGTTCTAACTACGAAAGGCAGTTCAGGGTATGATTCAGGGGGATCAAATGGAGGTTGGAGAAAATAATGTGTTATTGACGGAGCATATACAAAAGCGGTCAAATCTGAAAAAAATTTGTTTTCCATTCTATTTGTTCATCAGTTCGCAATAAGTTGAGTGGAATTTCTGGGCAGAGAATTTGATGTCAAATTTCATGGCTCTCTCTTTACCCCTTTGAGATACTTCTTCTCGCAAAGTCTCATTTTCTTTGACTTTCAAAATGACTTTAGCCAGCTCTTCAGAATTGCCAACGATAAACCCACTATCACCTATAATATCAACTGCCCCCCCGCCGTCTTTGAAAACAGCGCAAGGTATTCCTAATATCATTGCTTCTAGTAATGCCAAACCAAATGGTTCATTTCGACTTGGCAGGACAAATAAATCAAATGAATTAATAATTTCGAAAATATCTTCTCTATATCCCAAGAAATGGACCATTTTGTCGATATTAAGCTTCGTTGCTAGATTTCTCAGAAAATTTTCATATTCTTTATTTCCATTTCCTGCGATAATGAGGTTTAATTTGTTTTCTGTAACTAAAAAAGCAAATGCTTCAATCAGACGTTCTAACCTTTTTTCGCGGTCTATCCTGGCAGCAGTTCCGACAACAAAACATTCATCTAATTCCAGCTCTTTTCTCACTTCTTTTTTTGATTTCGCCGCCCTAATAGTTTCGAGCATTATGCCATAAGGAAAAATCCTTATCTTCTCCATGTTTAATTTGCCGCCTATTGCTGAAATATAACGCTCAAATGAAGATGCGGAAGCAAAGGTTATTCTATCACAGTATCTATGAATAATACTTCGATAATAAACCTTTATAATTAAATCTATCCAATTATTTTTTAATCCAAGGGCTCCATGAAATGTGAATATAGTTTTTTTCTTAGCAAATAATGCAGCTAAGAAGGCCCAAGGCGAATGAGTATGAAAATTTACGATGTCATATTTCTTATAAATTCTGTAAAAATCAAACAAAATTCTTAAATCTCTTGCTGACTTCCGCCCAAGGCAATACAGTGGAATACCAATTTCTGCAAATTTTTCAATTCTCCTGTTTTCTGCATGAAATCCTATGGCCAAATTTTGATCTTTGTATTTTTCTTTTTGGAACTGGATCAGGCTTAAAAGAAATGCGCTTATTCCGTAGGCTTGAGGTGCATATGCGACGTGAATAATCTTCATAAAATTAATCCAAATTCTGTTTCTCTTTAAAACATATAAATACATAATCTTGCTGTCTTACCCCCCAATTTTTTGGGCTAATTTCACTCATGTCAATAGCCTTAACTTCTGCAAAAGAACCCTCAAACTTATTGACTATATCCATACCGTAATGACGATAATGGCCATTATTATCAGGCATATCAAAAACCCAGGTGTCTTTTTTACTGAAGTCACCCGGCACCGTAAATAGAGCAATACCTCCAAGTCTTAGTATTCTTGAGCATTCCATAATTGCTTTTCGATCATCTGGGATATGCTCTAAAACATGATTGCATAAAATCACCGAAAATGTCCCCTTCTTAAAAGAAAGGTTTTGGATGTCCTCATTCGGATAATTCACATCAGTTCTAAATCTATCAGTAGTCCTTGTTCTACCTTTGAAACCAAAATTGCTCAATTTCTGTAATATTATGTTCTCTGGAGCAAAAATAATAATATCACCAGATGATATCTCTTTTAATAGAGTTGGCAACAAGGCCATTAATCCTCTATGTCTTGAATAAGAATTGCATTTGGGGCATTGAGAATTGAAAGTCACAGCCCGCCAATTAGATTTCGCTATAAAAGCAGGCCCTTCCCATCCGCAACAAGGGCATAAAACTTTTTCCGATGATTTTCTTTTGACAAAAAAATTAAAAAAATTTGCATAACTGGCTAAACAAGAATTTCTTATGATACTCAATTTTATATTTAGCGGCGACATATGTCTGCCTTAATATCTCTGCTAATATGGTCAATACTGAAGGGCTTCCTGTTCTTTTTTGATCCAGCATTTTATCAGGATCCTGATTAATCATAGATGAGAACTTTTTCTTTTCTACTTTCACTATTATTTAATTTTTCTTACTGTCAAGTAAACAAGATCAAGATTTATTTTCCCCATTGATTTATCGCAAGAATATTTAAGAAACTGTCTACCATTGCTGATATGGAATGTTTTTCCTGAGCATATCGAGAAGCGTTTTTGGAGATTTCTTTGTATGCAGCTTTATCATTTATTAAATAATTAACGTAGTTCAGAGCCCCCCTTACATCGCGGGCAACACAGCCAAGTTTATGTTTCTCTATTATTCCATCAGGATCAACTCCAAGTGAAATTACAGGCAACCCACGCATCCATGCTTGAATAAAAGTATTTGGGAATCCTTCGATATGAGGGAAAGAGGTGTTTATAAAAAATGCCGCCTCATCAAACCAGCTCAGTGTTTCATTGAATGATAATCTGCCAAGCCACGTCAGATTATCTGGCTTATCTTTAAATAGCCTTCTAATATATAAATCATCATCTTTAGTTCCGATCATGACGAAACGAAATTCTGAACCCTCAGCAATCTTGGCAAGCTCTATAAATTTTTCCGGCCTCTTTTTTTGTCCGAGGCTCGCAACCCATAAAACAATTCTATTTGCAAGCTTTTCTTCTATGGGTCTAATATTCTGTGGAATTTCGTGACCAGAAATCATCAAAAAGGAGTCGAAACCAAATTCTTCCTTCAAAGTTTTTCTTTGAAACTCGTTCTGAGTGAAAGCATATGATATTCTTTTCATTCCCCATTGGCGGGATAGATCATAAACAAAGGCATTGAATAGAAATATCAGCGCTTTTATTATATTGATTCTATTCTTTCTATTTATGTCTATTTGACTATTCAGAAAATGCCATTTTTTGGTTTGCTCGTCATCTGTGCAAACCCAGACAAAATTTTTTTTATGCCGTTTACAATAAAATCCAATCACGCCAGTAATGAACGATGTCATTCGCTGAACGACAACATCCGGGTTTGCCTCTTTCAGCGCCCGATAATATTGCCACCCATTTGCCCATCTGAAATAATGGGCATATCTGACCCACCTAATTGCAACGCCATCGAGCATCTGAAGCCGTCCCCTTTTATTATCCACCCTTTGAGCAATATAGGTTACTTCGTATTCTCGACGAGCCAGCTCTCTGGCCAAAAGCCAGGCCTGAACTTCTGCCCCTCCCCCTCGATTTTCAAGGATATGGTAGGGCATGACAAAGCATATTTTCATATTTTGAACTGTGCATATCCACTATACGCTTTTTGCAACGATAAATATCATGTGCGCAAAATAACTTAGAAAAGGCTGGGGTATGATAGTTCTATCCAAAATATGAACTATAAACCTAAAAAACTTTGAGGAATTATAAATTTTTTGAAACAAAGGAAAAGACCGTTTTGCTCCATATACCCCTCCATCATAATAGAAATGGAGTGGAGTAAAGCCGCATTCTTCGATTCTATTTATTATTCCCTTTTTTGAGTAATAATATTGATAAAATCTTTCAGAAGAACTCGCTTCCTTTTCTGGGATTATTTTGAAGCTCTTTTTAGCTAATCTTTTAAAAAGAGGGCTAAAATGGGGCACACTTAAAAATAATAAACCCTGCGGTTTTAGAACTTTTTTTATTTCTAATAATATGTCCTTTTGTTCTATTGAGCTATAGTGTTCGATAACGCCAAAAGAAATAAAAGCACCACAGCTTGATTCTTTAAAAGGGATCGTTCTAACATCTCCAACGATAATTTTTAAATCATTTTCGATCTCTCTGATTCTCTTCACGAGGTTAAAGCTGAACTCAACCCCAATAATTTTATAGCCAAGCTCCTTCAGAGCATAAACTAATTGTCCTCTTCCACAACCCCCTTCTATTATATAACTGTCATAAGCCAAGTATTTGCAGAATATTTTTTTGTGGACAACACCCAGCTTGCCTTTTGTATATTTGTGCAAGAACTTTTCCAGATTTGTTTTCTCCCAAAGAGATAGCCAAAAATCTGGCTTATCGGCCCTTTCTCTAAATTCGGCTAAGAGTTCCTCGGAGCAAAGACAATAATTAGCTTTTTCCATGCGTCGGATCTGAATTAATTATTACCTTTGAAGGCCAATCGATAACACTTATAATTGAAAACAATCTGCTCTAAATAGCTCAATATAAGTGTCAATTATCTTTTCTGTAGCGAACATGTTGAGGGCAAAATTTTTACAACCATCACCCATCTGCGCAAGCACGTTCCCATTATTAAGTAACGCTTTTCCCTTTTCAAAAAAAATATTTAGATTTCCCTTCGCACAGAAGCCCAAATTGTGCCTCTTGATCCAACCGTTCGGGTCGTGCAACAGAGAAAGAACGGGTGTTCTCGAGAGCCAGGCCTGAATAAAAGTATTGGGAAGGCCCTCCATAATGCTTGTATTGACAAATAAAGACGCCTTTGAAAAAAACTTGTTAGATTCTTCAAAGGGAATCGGACCCGCTATCTCCAGGTTTGGTAGCAGCTTAGCTTGTTCTGATATTTCCTGAAAATAGGCTCCTTTCTTGGTGCCGCCGCCTAATATAAATTTCCAACCCTCACAATCAAGGCAGTGCTTGGCAAGTTTGAGAAAGACCTCAGGTTGTTTGCCGGGTGATAAGTTAGCCAGCCAGAAAACAATTTTTTCTTTTTTTTGAGGCTCAGATTCCTCCGCTGGCACAGGAAAGTAAGATGGAACTACAACGCCATTTTTTTGAAAATTCCTCCAGAGTTTTCCCTTTTGATTCTCGGTTTGATTAACGACGCTTTCAGTTCCTCTTATCCCTTTATGAATGAGGATATCCTGCAAGAGCGCATTTGGACTAAGGAACATTTTCTTCCATAATGGCCTTCCTGATTTTATCAATCTCTTTATGTTTTTCCAGAAATCACAGCCGTCTTCCCCGTTGCTTCCCCAAACAAATTTCTTTCCATTTCTCCTCGACCATTTTGCTGCAACATAGGTTAAATAAGACCGGCCTCTCTGATAAACGACATCCGGCTGGATTCGATCTAAAACGGAGAAATAGGCACGGATGTAATAAATCCATGATAAAACACTGTTGCTCGGCTTTATCCAGTAGAGCTTAATCCCGGAAATAATTTCACAATCTTTCTCCCACTTTCCTGTTGAGGCAATATAGTAAACATCCATGCTGCGTCGTTCAAAGCCCTGGGCTAAGTTGTAAAGTTGTACTTGTGTGCCGTTGACTCCTGTGCTTGGATCCAAAAGAAAAGAATCTGCAAGGGAAACGACTTTCATTGTTCTGAATTTAAAATGAAAATTTAAGCGTAAAATTCTCTATTCAAGGAGCGTGACATAAACATCGCGCATCTGTTTGGCGATATTATCCCAATTCAAATGAGAAACGGAGTTTTTAATATATTCCCTCCGACTTTCCAATTCATCCTTTTTTTGAATCAGGTTTAGCAACGTCTCGGCCAAAGCCTCAGGGGTTTCTTCTCGAAGCGTAAACCCTGTTTCGCCTTCCTTTATTACATCCCGAATCCCCTGCATTTTCGTAACCAACACCGGAGTGCCGCAGGCTAGGGCTTCAAGCCCGCTTGCATTGAATGCTTCGACATACGAGACAGAAATGTACAAATTGGCCGTTCTGTAAAGATTGATAAGCTCCGGATATGGAGGAAAGTGAGGCTTTTTTTCATTGGGTGGGGGAATTTGGCCTGTTAGGATGATCACATCCTCGATATCGAAATTTTTAATCATTTTTGGCAAATTCTCTTCGGGTCCCACGCAAATACATTTAAATCTATTTCTTTCCTTCTTTAACGATGACAAGGCCTGAAAAAGAAGCTGCATTCTTTTGACCGGTCTGTTTCTCCCCGACGAAATAATCACAAAATCTTCTGGGCCCAGATTATATTTTGTCCTTAAGTTTTCATGGGGGACGGAGTGTATTTCCTCATTTGGGAAAGCATTGGGAATAATTATTATTTTTTCGGGTACACCACCCAATTCGACAATCATATCTCGCGTTAAGCTGCTCAAGGCGATAATTTTATCTGAATTTTTAATAGAAAATTTTACGCGTATAAAAGCTTCTGGGCTTAGCCGCGTGCCGTAGCCTATTTCTGGTACTTTCTGAACATCAGAACCGTGAGATTGGACAACGACGGGAATGCCAAGCTCCTTTCCTATATTTACGGCTGTTGCTCCTCCGCCATGAAGCATCATGCCGTGAAGGATATTTATTCGTTCTTGGCTAATCATCTTTTTAATGTTTTTTCTGTATAATAATTGTGTCAGCAAAGAGAATGATTTAGCCATGTAGGCTTTATAAGGATATGGAAAACGCGATGGGACTTCCGGCATGTCCGAACACGCAACACATGCAAATGTATCTGGAAGCATGTTGAGCGCACGAGCAAGAAAATAAGTGCAATATTCCATTCCACCAAGCCTGGGAAAATGGTTCTCTGTGACAATTCCCACCTTGACCTTGTGATTTTTGCTCATATGATCTTGACAGTTTCTGAAAGAGCAATCGATTGAACATCGAACTTTGAAAAAAGAATAGTAAAATAATTTCTCAATCTGTTAAGAAAGTTATTCACATCATTTTCGGTTTGATTATACGGACTCGTTCCTGCCATGGCTTCATTACTATGAAACATCATGTTCAAGATCGTCCTTTGCATTTTCGCCTTTTCAACAATCCAGTTTGTAACGAAAACCATCTGTTCGACTGTGGAAAAAGTAGGACGAAGCCACAAGCTGCGAAGCCCGTTTCGCAAAAAGGTATTCAGCAAGATTGTCTGAATCCTGTTGAGAGGGTTAATTTTTCTTAATAGACAGCCGGGAAATTTCTCCCAGAACGGATTGACGATCCCAATAGGGACTTCAAGAATGGTCATTTTCCCTCGTTTTCGAACATCATCTGAGGAAGGAAAATAGGGTTGATTAGGGGCGCCAAGGAAATTCACCCCTTCGCCCTTCCTTCGCCACCACCACATAAAAGGCGTCACGCTGCTATCAACAAGATAGCCCAATTCTTGAAGAAAAAGAAGCGTATGCCTGCTCAATCCGAACCTTCCTGACCTAAAAGATGTGGGGTGGAAACAAAATTTCTCTTCAAATAACTTGGTCTGATTTGAAATCTTTTGAAATTCGACTCGAGGACGAAAATCACTCTGAAAAGCGTCAGTTTTGTCTGCATTCCACTTCGGATGGGGCTCGATGAGCTCCCCATGCATATGGACTCCCAATTCAACTTTATTTTGCAGAGATTGAAACAATCTGATAGACTCATCATCAGTCAAAACTTCAGGGCTCAGAAGGTATGTTGGCTTGATAGCAAATTCATCAAAAAGTGGCTGAACTTGATCGGGGATGCCCTTAATAACGTTCAAAAAGGAAAGCGGCTTCCTAATAGCCCAATTTGGTCCCTTGTCGCATTCCGTGTCTACAGAAACGATTAGATAAATGTTCTCCATTTAAAATTTATTTGAAAATTATCAATAATATGATTTTTTATTGAACAAAATGGGTTTATCTAATTATGTTTTCAAGATAAAAGATCAGTTTTCCATACAAGTGAGCTGTATTTTTTATAATAAATCTATAATTTCCCCTAAAGCGATTTGTCCACTTAGCTTTATAATTGCTTTCTCCTCGCATAAAGCTAAATTCTTCCAATTTTTTGTCGTGGCAATCTTTTATTGCTTCAAAAAAAAGAAGTTTCGAAGGAGAGAAATGACCAAATTCCGAATCAAACCCTATATTCCAAGCGAAAAATGTATCTCCCTTCTCAAATCCTATAATATATGCAATGTCCACATTTTCAAAACGAAGCCAATAAGTCCTGATAATACTCCCCGACTTGCTTATTTCAAGAACGCAACGAACATATTCTCGTGACAATTTGTCGGAATAAAAACTCTGTCTTCCAAGCTCGGCTTGACGTTTGATATGAATTCGCGATGCCTTGGAAATAATTGTTTCGACAGGCCAATCAGGATTTATAATTACTTCCCATTGACCTGATTTACTAATCCTATTGCGTGCCCATTTAATATTTCTTCCATAGACCTTGCCAGATCGATATGAAAATATTTTCCAGTGTGCTCAGCATATCTAGATGAGTGACAATTATTTCTAATCCATTTTCTTATAACATCAATTGCAGGATTCCCCTCAAGGAGATCATCAAGAATTAATAATTCCCATCTTAATTTTCCTGAAAAGAGCCAATCTAATGAGGCTTTTATCACTGTCATCATGCTTTCATTGCCCGATAAGACAACTGAATAATCTGTATGATCTGCACCAAGAAATTTGATTCGCCTAAAAGGAAAAAGGCTCCGCCGCCTCTCATCCCTATACATTAGCGGAAATATTCCTATTATTTTTTCATTCTCTTTTATTGTGAGCAAGAAGGGCTTCCAGTCCTTTCGTAAGTATTCAGTCCATGCCGAAACCCATTCAAATTCATATTGGAAAGTGGGGGGAAATGAGCGTTCAAGCAAATTATCCCAAGTCTCGCGAAGAGTGGAGGGGAGCCTTGTGAAAAAAACGGGCTCGGCGCTAACCATCAGAATTTCGAATTCTTCAACAATATAGAATGAGCAAATGGCCAGTTTTTCATGAGCGTACGCTCAGTCGCAGTGAGAAATTTGAATCTGCTTGCCAAATAAAAAACGGTTCCAAGGAGTATTTGAATAACCAGCTTCAGAGTTCCTGAAAATGGAATAATTCTTGAAAATAACAAAATAGCAAGCGCCATTAAACCAGACCAGACAAAGGATTTTTGAGTGGCTCTTATAAATAACCTGTTATCATCAACAGACCTTTGAGCATACATAACCGCCAGAACAAAAATAAAAAATGTGACCAAAAAATAAGCCACAATAAGCCCGATAATATCAAAAAAGTAAGATCCAACGAAAAGCAGAGGAATGCTTGCGGCGGTCTCAATTAAAGTAATCCTGAATATGACCGATGGCCATCCTCTGGAAATTATCACGGAGTTTAATAGATGCTGAATTCCTTTGAATAATCCTATAAGGGCCAGGAAAACTAAAAATAGACCCGCTTCTTTCCATTTTGATCCGTAAAGAGTTATCACAAAATTTGGGGCAACAACTGAAAGTCCAATCATAAGAGGAATATAAATCGTTCCAAGGCTATATAAGCTTTCAAAGAATTTCTGCTTGAAATTGGCCAAGTTTGATTGAATTGCCGAAAAAGCAGGGGTGAGGACTGAAGTGAGAATGGACTGGATTTTCTGGGCTGGGACAATGGCTAAATTATAGGCAATATTAAAGCTCCCCAGTGTTTCAACCCCAATGAACTTGCCGGTAATGATGGCAGCCAGATTCTGGGAAAAATAGTTGCAAATTTTAGAACCAAGCATATGTAGTCCAAACTGGAATAGCTTTTTAATGCCTTTAAAATCAGGCCTGCCCGGAAACCAGTCACTCATAAACCATATTCCGATGGCAAATAAAACATGAGAAAGAAAAAATTTGATAGCCAGAGCCCAGAAGCCATATCCTCTAAGAGCCAAGATGATAGCTAAGATGTTTGTTGTGAGCATGGTGGATATCTCAAGGAGAGAAAAGCCACCAAATTTAAGCTTCTTCTGGAGGAGTATTTGCGGGAAGCCAAAGCTGTCAATAAATATCACCCATGCTAAAAGCCTGATTAAAGGAATTAGGTCTGCTTCGTTGAAAAATCCTGCAGCAAGAGGAGCTCCGAGGAAACATACTAAAGAGACAAAAAAGTTTATGATTGCATTTATATAGAAAATGGCTGAAATTTGTTCTTTTTTAATATCTTGACTTTGTATGATCGCAGTTCCAAAACCAATCTGGGTCATAGAAGCTAAGAATCTGTTAACCAAAAGAGCCATAGCCACAAGGCCGAAATCTGACTTTGTCAATATTCTGGCGAGAATTGCTGTGAACACGATCTGAAGCAGCATCTCACCTATATCGACAAAAGTCCTCCAGGCCATACCTTGAATAACTCTTTTCCTTAAGCTACTCATGATTTCAAAAAGAAATGATGGAAATCAGACAGGCTACCGCCATTACATTTTTCCAGGTCATTCTTCATTTCGCCTAATTTTCTCTGGAGCTACGGGGTCTTTTTAGAGGTTCTCTTTTCTAATTTCTTCGAGCCAATTCCTTGATCAGCGCCACCAGTTTTTCGAACTCCAGGGCTTTGTAAAAAAAGAAATCCGCGCCTGCATCCATACACCTTTTCCGGTACTGAAGATAGGGATAATTGGTGAAAACGATAATCTTGGGCTTATTCCTCTTGCCCTTCTTGATTGTTTCAATGGCCACAATCCCGTCGTTTCCCGGCATTCTGATGTCTATGATGACCACGTCCGGATGGTGCGCCCTGATGGCTTCAACAGCTTCCCTGGTGTCCTTTGCTTCGGCGACGATTTCAATTCCCTTTATCTCATTCAGCATTTCGACTAGGCGGGAACGAAGAATTTCAGAATCGTCCGCAATGATCACGCGCATAAGCTTACTAAGCCATTAAACTTAAGGAGTGCCCCATCTCCTCACGGGTGGGATTTTAGTCCGGGGGAAATTCAAAGAAAATCAGAGAAAGGCTATTTTTTTTGTCAGAGTTTGTCCTACATGCGTATAATCTTGTGTTGACTTTCATGAAAAAATATTTCTATCATAATTACAATCAGTAGGCTTTTGATGAGAAATAAAACGGTATTTTTTTTATTATTGTTCATATTAGCTCGCATTCTTTCTGCCGTTGACTGCTATGTTCGTCCTCCAGGGGGGAATTATGGTCTTGAGAATGGGACGAGCTATGCGAACGCCTGGGATGGGCTGCTCAATGTGAAGTGGGGAGCGGGCGGCGTCCAGCCCGGAGATACCCTCTGGGTCTGCGGTCTTCATATTCATAATATGGTCGATAGGGGTTACGTCGCAACGCAGGCGGACGTTCCCGTGATATCCGGAACCGGCGAATCAACAAGGGTAACCATCAGAGGGGACTATCCCGGAGACCCGGGGATTGTCTGGGGGGCTGCCAGGCTAAGCTATGAAGCCTGGGTAGATGAGGGGAATAATGTCTGGAGCATCACATGTCCCGCTTATTTAGGAGTGGACTGGTATTTCGAAGACATCACAGCTACCAGCTGGAAAATATCGAACCCGGTTAGCACCTTAGAGGAATGTCAAAATACGCCTGGTTCTCACTATAGCCCAGAGTACAAAACCGGACCAAAACTCTATGTCCATTGTTCCGATAACGGCAATCCCACGGGCAGAATTTACGCGGCCCTGGGGTATGATTTTGTGAACAGAGGCGGGAAGTCTTATATCACCTATCTCAATCTGAAATTATATAACATCGGAGCTGGTGTCTGGACTAACGATGATGCCCATCATATAAGATGGCAGGGTTGCACGATGCAGTATGGCGGGAGTTATCTTTTCGCATTTTTCTATAATTGCGATTATATGGAAGTGATAGACTGTGATATAAGCTGGGGGGGTAATGGAATATACATTATAGGCTACTACAGCAATACCGCTTCATACTGCACCTTCAAAGGAAATACTTTCCATGACATTGGGGTCAGGGCTTCCCAGCAAAACGGCGATGCTCATGGCATAGGCATTCAAGGCGGCCACGATAACATCATTGAGGATAACTACTTTTATAACTGCGGGACCACTATCTGTTTATATGCGTTTACAAATCAAGAGCTTAAAAACACAATAATAAGAAGAAATTTTATCAAAGACAGCCATCAACTCGGCGGCAACCCGGGATATGGAATTACCTTACAATGTAATAACGATTCCCTGAGTGATAAAAGCGGGAATGAAATTTACCAGAATATCGTGGTAAATTGCACGGTCGGAATCAGGGTTCAGTATGAAGACCAGGTGGAAGTCTATAACAATGTGGTCTCTGGCTGCGGGACAAGTTTTTACTCTGCCAGGAGCTATAATAATTATGGGCCCAATGTAAAGGCCAGAAATAATATCAGTTTGAACCCCAGCTTCTACCATGTCTCTTTTGCCACCTCTGGAGCCAACTCCGCATGCGATTACAATTATAACCTTTATTACCCCGATGGAGGGTCGAAGTTCTATTACAATTCGGGAACCTACAATTTCTCCGGATGGAAATCGCTGACCAGAGCCGCGTACATTTTTGACTCGAACTCCAGGCTCGCCGATCCCTTATTTTTATCTCCAGACAATCAAAATTTCCAGCTCCAGTCCTCTTCCCCTGCCATCGATGCCGGTGTCTCTGTCGGCCTCTCCCAAGACCGCCAAGGCACCCCCATCCCCCAAGGATTTGCACCAGATATCGGCGCGTATGAATGTAGAAAAACTATTTATACACGCATCTCTGCATCTCCAACTTCAGGGGCACCCCCGTTAGCTGTATCCTTTTCGGCCGATGCGATGGGGGATTTCCCTCCGTTTACATATAGATGGGATTTCGGGGATGGACAATCTTCCAGTTCTCAGAATTGTTCCCACGCTTACACACAGGCAGGAACATATGTGTCAACATTGACCGTTGCTGATTCTCGGGGAAACAGAGAAAGTCAATCCATCAATATCCAGGCCTACAGGACGCATCGCCTCTCTCTTGGCACGAACACAGGTTCCCCCGCTCCGGGGGCTGGCGGAACGACCAATCCTCCGCCCGGGAATCACTCTTATGCAGAAGGGAGTACTGTTCAATTGGGTGCAGTCCCTTTTATAAATTATAGATTTTTGCAATGGACTGGAGATATTCCTCTCTCGGAGAGTTTTAGACAAAACACAACTCTCATCATAGATAGTGATAAATTGGCGACCGCAAATATTTGCGCAAAATGCGGGGATGTGAATGGGGACCTGACAATAACTCCCGCTGATACACAGGCTGCATTTGATATTTTCCTGGGTAAAATACCCAATCCGACCGCCTGTCAGAAAGAAAATGCCGACGTCAACGCCGATGGGACAAAGACATCTCCGCGAATTACTCCTACGGATGCTCAATTGATTTTCGATAAATATTTAGGGAGAAGCGATTTACCCGGTGACTGCTCAGGGAGCTCAAGGACATCCTTAGCGATCTCTTCACATCGAGAAGGCCCAGCTACCATTATCTACATCCACCAACGATCTCCAAAAAATCCCGGTGATGATATTTTTTTTCAATAATTGTGGGGCCCAGATTCAAACATAAGGTCCTTTGAGTTTGACCTTCAATTCTGTTCCTATAAATTAAATCCTATCGGATTCGAAAGAACAGAACTCACGGAAAGCTTCAGCCAGGTCGGGTTTCATGAAATCTCGCCGGGATTATTAAGAGTCGGTGGGTATAAGGCAAATGGAAAGCAAGACTATTCTTCCGGAGTCTTATTAACTCTAATATTCAGGATCATAAAGCCTCCCATAAAGTCAAACGAATTCAGAATAGCGGCAATTTACGATGACATTTGCAGTGACTCGATTAGGACGGAGACTATCCTGAAAAAGCAAAAGAAGAAAGAAAGCTGCCTAAAAAATATCCGGCCGGGACAAAGGGCAAAAAGCACAACTAAGACGGTTTTTGCCATGTCCTTCGGCAATCTTGCATTTCCTTACCAATAACAAGTCCTTTTTTCAATAATAAGAGGGGTGATAACCCCCCCTAAAAATCACCCCCCCAATCATCTCTGAAGAGTATCTTCGCTCCCCTATCATAGCCGACTAAAGTCTTGGCCTAAAAAGGAAGATGGAAGCGAGACTATCTATTTTCATCCGTTTTTGGGGGATTTTATGAAAAAAATATCCTTAATTATAATCCAAATCTGCATAGTCTTTTCGACGGGAATTTTGGCAAGAGACTGGTATGTGCAACCTCCAGGGGGAAATTATGGCCTTGAGAATGGGACGAGCTATGCGAACGCCTGGGATGGGCTGCTCAATGTGAAGTGGGGAGCGGGCGGCGTCCAGCCCGGAGATACCCTCTGGGTCTGCGGTCTTCATATTCATAATATGGTCGATAGGGGTTACGTCGCAACGCAGGCGGACATTCCCGTGATATCCGGAACCGGCGAATCAACAAGGGTAACCATCAGGGGGGACTATCCCGGAGACCCCGGGATTGTCTGGGGGGCTGAAAGGCTAAGCTATGAAGCCTGGGTATATGAGGGGAATAATGTCTGGAGCATCACATGTCCTGCTTATTTAGGAGTGGACTGGTACTTCGAAGACATCACAGCTACCAGCTGGAAAATATCGAACCCGGTTACCACCTTAGAGGAATGTCAAAATACGCCTGGTTCTCACTATAGCCCAGAGTACAAAACCGGATCAAAACTCTATGTCCATTGTTCCGATAACGGCAATCCCACGGGCAGAATTTACGCGGCCCTGGGGTATGATTTTGTGAACAGAGGCGGGAAGTCTTATATCACCTACCTCAACCTCAAAATGTATTACCTCGGATGCGGCGTCTGGAATAACAACGACGCCCACCATCTAAGATGGCAGGGTTGTACCGTGTGGTATGCCGGCTATCTCTTTCCGCTCTTCGATGGTTGCCATTATATGGAAGTGATTGATTGTGATATAGCTCATGCCGGGAACGGAATCTACATTATCAGTAACACCAATAATGCTGCTTCCTATTGCACATTCAAAGGCAATGTTATCCATGACATTGGGGTCAGGGCTTCCCAGCAAAACGGCGATGCTCATGGCATAGGCATTCAAGGCGGCTACGATAACATCATTGAGGATAACTACTTTTATAACTGCGGGACCACTATCTGTTTATATGCGTTTACAAATCAAGAGCTTAAAAACACAATAATAAGAAGAAATTTTATCAAAGACAGCCATCAACT
>Ga0315280_10003583_pt1 | contig 23739 bp, 22 predicted proteins | sample YL17G06_40_MG_FD_203697 | JGI IMG/M metagenome (GOLD analysis project Ga0315280, IMG submission 203697) | Sediment microbial communities from Yellowstone Lake, YNP, Wyoming, USA - YL17G06_40 | ecosystem: Environmental > Aquatic > Freshwater > Lake > Sediment | place: USA: Wyoming | collected... | reverse complement strand
AACCAGCTATCTCTGCGTTTGATTAGACTTTCACTCCTCCCCACAAGTCATCCCCTCGGTTTTCAACCCAAGTGGGTTCGGTCCTCCACGCGGTATAACCCACGCTTCAACCTGCTCATGGGTAGATCACGCAGTTTCGGGTCTACCCCCAACGACCCACCGCTCTTGCGAACGGTGATACGCCCTATTCAGACTCGGTTTCCCTTTGGCTCCGGCCCGGAAGGCCTTAACCTGGCGCCGCTGAGGGTAACTCGCCGGATCATTATGCAAAAGGCACGCCGTCACACGTTGCCTCGCGGTTGCCCGCAAGGCCATAGTGCTCCGACCGCTTGTAGGCACATGGTTTCAGGTTCTTTCCCTCCCCTAACAGGGGTTCTTTTCATCTTTCAGTCGCCCTACTCGGTTCACTATCGGTCGTCAGGGAGTATTTAGCCTTACGGGATGGTCCCCGTGGATTCAGTCGGGGTTCCACGTGTCCCGACCTACTCAGGTACCTTCCGGGAGAGAACGCTGCTTTCGCGTACGGGACTGTCACCCTCTGTGGTCCGCCTTTCCAGTTCGGTTCCACTAGCAGGTTCCTTTGTAACTCCCATGTGGAAGGCCCTACAACCCCGCAGGGGAAAACCCCCGCGGTTTAGGCTCTTTCCTTTTCGCTCGCCGCTACTGGGGAAATCGAGGTTTCTTTCTTTTCCTGCGGATACTGAGATGTTTCAGTTCTCCGCGTTCGCCACATACGCCTATGGATTCGGCGTATGTCGATTCGGGTATCCCGGGATCGGAGCTCGTTTGACAGCTACCCCGGGCTTATCGCAGTCTTCCACGCCCTTCGTCGCCTCCTGACGCCCAGACATCCCCCATGCGCCCTTAATAGCTTGGCCACATGAATCCAACCCTCCGTCTTGCCGGCAAGCCCTCAAGCGAGGACCGGCCGCCGCCACGTGGCTGACTCATGGCTGCTATCAAGACCGAAACGCCAAGACTGCCCTTGCGGGCAGCCGGCTTTCCGGCCCATGTAACGATCTTAGTTTGCCGGGATCCGAATCGGGCAATCCACGGACTGCTCGACCGGCTCTCGGCTCGCCAAGCGCTCCGGATGGTGGTCCGCTCGTCTTGCGAACGCGGCGCACCGCCACCCGCTTTTGAGATGCCACTTAAGCCAACAACCAAATTGTCAAAGAACCATGAGGCACGGACGGGACAACAGCCCGTTCGCCCCTCCCGTCAAATAGACAGGGGCCGGATTCTAAACCCTTCCGATCTCTCAGACGGGATCCAGAACCCATCCCCTGTCCATCTGCCAGCCGCTTCGAACCCTCTTCAACCGGTCCGAAGAGCGTCGAGCCAATCAGTATACCAACCGGCTCCGAACCTGTCAAACGCCCCCGCAGGCTAGGCGTCAGAATTCTTCTTTCCATAACCCTCTGTCGCTCAAGCCCTTACGTTCATGGCAACGAGCGACGAAGACATCCAACACTTGGATTATAGCGGTCTGCCAGCAGGAATCAAGGCACCCCGAGAGGATTCCGGGGCGCTGGTGCCGCTTTTCCCCGCGGGGGGCAACACTGGCGCCGCACCCACTCTTAGTGTTATAAGGCACCCGTCGGGGGCATAAATCACGGGTGGCCCGCCTTGTCAGCCTCGGGTGGCGTCCCTGGGACCAAACCGTCCGCTGCCACATCCCCCGGCGAGCGCAAGGCAGGCTGCGGCGCACGCGGAGTCTGGTACTGGGCCAGCACTTCGGCAACCCGCTGGTCGAGTTCCGCCAGCCGCTCCAACAATTCCTCGTGTCTCGCCTCAAGGTCAAGCAGCGTCTGGAGTTGCTCAATTGCCGCGTCCATGGGCCCTCCGCGTGGCGCCGATTCCAGGTGCGCAAACCGCTCTGTTGGGATCGACCGCTGGCCGGGCTTCGGTCCAGTCGATTTCCCGGGCGATTCGGCGCAAGCGTAACATGCACAAGATGTTGCGACTGCGATGCTCAGATAAGATCCAAATAATCTGCCGGCAGATCACCGACATGGATGGACAGACCTCAGGTCGGCGGTATAAATTGTGGGGCTCTGTCCAATTGTCGGTGTTGGACGACCGGGTGTGCCGGCCTGGGTTTCCCATTTCACAAGAAGAAGGAGGACTGAGTGGTCAAACTGACGTTGCGGGACAACGAGTCAATCCAAGAGGCGGTGCGTCGTTTTCGGAAACTGGTGGAGCGAAGCGGAATCAAGAAGGAGATGCGCCGCCGCGAGTATTACGAGAAGCCAAGCGAAATCAAGCGTCGTGCCCGCCTGCGTGCCGAGCGTCGTTCCCGCCGCACGCGGATGCTTCAAGGGGCGTAGCACTCCTGGGACCTTCCGGTCCTTTCCTCTCCGTCGTTTCCTGCGGCGATTCCGCTGCGCGCCGCCGGGCCCTCTGAGGCCCGCACCTTCGTGGGCGCCGGTTCAGGTGCTCGGCCCGAGCAGTCCCAGTTCCCGCAAGGCGGCGAGCACTTTCGGCCTTGTCTCCGGCCAGAGCCACGCCGTGCGAAGGCGGAAGCCTGGCAGCACCGTCGATTCGATGATGCCCTCTTTCTCCTCAAGGCGGCGATACTCGCTGGCGACTGTTGCGGTCGTCTCTGCCGATCCACTTGCGGGCAAGGCGTACGCCTCGGCATGCTGCGACATCGGGTCGATCACCCAATACTCCCGCACGCCCGCCGCCTGGTACTCCAGGTATTTTTCGCGCCAGTCCCGCGATTCACTGTCGGGGGAAACGATCTCGATGATCAGGTCTGGGGGGCCTTCGAGGTGGGCATGACGCAGCAGATCGCGACGCTGGTTCGAGATAAACCAGATGTCCGGGACCCTTCGGGTCCGCTGAGTGGCTAGACGGACGTGAACGTCCGGGAGCACCTCGCCGAGGTCCGTTTCCTCTACGAAGATCCCGAGCACGGCCAGTAACCACGTACGCAGATCTCCATGGTCGACGCTGAGCGGCGGTATCACGACGACTTCCCCGTCCACCCACTCGGCCCGGGTATCCTCGTCGCACCAGGTGACGAACTCCTCTTCGGTCATCTTGCCCGGAGGAGCCGGGTTCAGGTCGCCGACCGACGGCAAGTCCAGCAGGTGTTCTTGGGTTGCCATAGAGACGCCTCCTTCGCGGTCCATTTTACACCATAAGCGGGGGCCATGCCAGCCGCCGGACGAGACGAGTGTGCCACTGCTCCGTCAGAAGCAGCGTCGCCGCAATGGTCCTGCACTGCTTGCTTGGTGCGGCAAGCAGTGGCACACCGAGCCCGATCACGGGTGCGATGCGACCCAGTCCAGCGCAATATCCAGCGAGCCGGCCGAGTGGGTCAGGGCACCGACGCTGATGCGGTCCACGCCGCTCTGGGCGATTGCGCGGACGGTGTCTAGATTCACCCCGCCAGAGGCCTCCAATTGGACCTCGGGATTGACCGCGTCGCGGCGGGCCACTGCGGTTCGTAGCTCGGCCGGCGTCATGTTGTCCAAGAGCACGATGTCCGGCCCGGCCGGCAGCGCTTCTTCGAGTTGCTGCTGGGTGTCCACCTCGATCTCCACGATCATCCGCCCGCGGTCCGGCTCGGGCACGTGTTGGCGGATCCACTCCCGGGCTTTGCGCACGGCTTCAACAAGGCTGCGGGACGATCCGCCGGGCAAAGGACCCTGACCCGCTGCCCCTCTCACGCTGTCGGGAGAGGGGAGTTGCTCGGTGGCGGCCGAGCGATCCGCCGCCCACAGGGCAAGGTGGTTGTCCTTGATGAGGATGGCGTCGAACAGACCCGTGCGGTGGTTCCAGCCTCCTCCGACCCGGACCGCATACTTCTCCAGGCGTCGCCAGCCTGGGGTGGTTTTTCGGGTGTCGAAGATGCGTGCCTTGGTGCCGGCGACGGCGTCCACGTACTTCCGCGTCAGAGACGCGATGCCCGACAGGCGGCCCAGCAGGTTCAAGACGAGCCGTTCCGCGGTCAAGAGCCCCCTCGCCGGCCCGACGACATGCGCGATCCGGTCGCCGGGCTGCACCGCGAGGCCGTCTTGGCGGCAAGGAGCCCATCGGAGCCGCTTGTCCACGAGCCCGAGCACGATTTCGGCCGCGGGCAGGCCCGCGATCACTCCCGCCTGGCGCGCGACCACCGCCGCCTGTCCAACGGCGCTGTCCGGCACCAAGGCCGCGGTCGTGCAATCGCCCAGTACGTTCAGGTCCTCGCGCATCGCCAAGCGGAGCAATTGCTGCAAGTCATCCTGCAGGCACGAATCCCAGGTCACCTGGTTGAATTCCTTGTCGATCAAGTCAATCTCCTCGGCCGAAGCGGTCTCCCTCCCCGGGGGCTTATTTGCCTCGCTCTAACAGTAGGATAGGCTATTAGGCAGTCTGCTTTCAATTGGCTGCATCCCTCGCGCTCCGGGTCCGTTTTCCATGCCCCCGAATCCCAAATCAGCCGAACGGAGTCGGTCGCCCTGGATACTGCGGCGGGCGGACCAGGCGGGGGTCGCCGTGCTGGTCCTCCTGGCGCTCTTGGCGACCGTGGGATGGTGGATTCGTCAGGGCGGCTTGCGGGGGAGCGTGGTTGAGTTCGAGCGGGCGGAGCCCCAGGTCGCCGAGTTCGAGGTGGACATCAACTCGGCCGACTGGCCGGAGTTGCTGCAACTCCCTTCGATCGGCGAGACGCTGGCTCGGCGGATCGTCGAATCCCGCCAGAAAGACGGCCCCTTCCTGGACCACAAGGACATTCGGCGGGTCCGGGGAATCGGACCGAAGACCCTGGAGACCATCCGGCCGTATTTGCGGCCCATTGCCGACAGGGACGCGATGGCCCGTCAAGATGAGCGTGCGTCAAAGGGTTCAGGGTTCGGGGTTCAGGAGGTACGAGGCGGCAAATGAGGGAGGCTCCGGGCGCATCGGTTAGCCGCCGGGCTTGCGCGGCGCGTCGAATTTGCGGCGGGAGATCAGAGAAGAGCGTACCGATCAGCAGAATCGAGAAGCGAGGAGTGTAAAGTGAAAAGGGCAAAGTGAAATACGTAGCTGATGGCATCTGAACCCCGAACCCTGAACCCCGAACCCTGAACCCTGACGTGACCGATGGAGTTTCAGCTCGTCAGCCCGTTTGAGCCCGCCGGCGATCAGCCGGAGGCGATCGAGGCTCTGGTGGAGGGACTCCGCTCGGGCCGCCGGGAGCAGGTCCTGATGGGCGTGACCGGTTCCGGCAAGACGTTCACGATGGCCAACGTGATCCAGGCCGTCCAGCGGCCCACCCTGGTCATGTCGCACAACAAGACCCTGGCCGCCCAGCTCTACTCCGAGTTCAAGGAGTTCTTCCCGCACAACGCCGTCCACTACTTCGTCAGCTACTACGACTACTACCAGCCCGAAGCCTACATCCCCCAGCGCGACATCTACATCGAGAAAGACGCCTCGATCAACGAGGATATCGAACGCCTGCGCCTGGCGGCCACTAGCGCCCTGGTGAGCCGCCGCGACGTGATCATCGTGGCCAGCGTCTCCTGCATCTACGGCCTGGGCTCGCCGGAAGACTATCGGGCGATGATGGTCGGGCTGGAGCGGGGCCAGGTCGTGGAGCGCGACGACATTCTTGCCCGGCTCGTGGATATCCAATACGACCGCAACGACGTCGCGCTGGAGGCCGGCAAGTTCCGCGTGCGCGGCGACTGCATCGAGGTCTTTCCCTCGTACGAGGAATTCGTTTTCCGGATCGAGCTTTGGGGCGACGAAGTCGAGCAGCTCTCGATCATCAATCCCACCAGCGGCGAAGTGATCAGCCGCGAGGAGCGGCTTTTCATCTACCCGGCCAAACACTTCGTGCTGCCGGACGAGCGGATCAAGGAGGCCCTGGACGAGATCCGCAAGGAGTTGGACGAGCGTCTGGAGCAGTTCAAGCGGCAGGGGAAGCTCCTGGAGGCCCAGCGGCTCAGCGCCCGAACGCGGTTCGACATCGAGATGCTCCAGGAAGTGGGCTATTGCCCGGGGATCGAGAACTATAGCCGGCCGCTCTCGGGGCGTCCGCCGGGGAGTCCGCCGGACACGCTCTTCAGCTTCTTTCCCGACGACTTCCTGCTGTTTGTCGACGAGTCGCACGTCACGGCGCCGCAGATCCGCGGCATGTACCACGGCGATCACAACCGCAAGGTGACGCTGGTGGAGCACGGATTCCGCCTGCCCAGCGCCCTGGACAACCGGCCCCTGCAGTTCGACGAATGGGAGAAGGGAATCAAGCAGGTGGTCTTCGTCTCGGCCACGCCGGGGCCTTACGAGCTGGAGCGGACGGGCGGCCAGGTGGTCGAGCAAGTGATCCGGCCGACGGGGCTTTTGGACCCGGAGATCGAGGTGGCCCCGGCTCGCGGCCAGGTCCCGCACCTCTTGTCGCAAATCCGCGAGCGTGCCGCCGTGGGCGAGCGGGTCCTGGTGACGACGCTCACCAAGCGGCTGGCCGAAGACTTGGCCGCATACTTCGGCAAGCAGGACGTCCGCTGCAAGTGGCTCCACAGCGAGTTGGACGCCTTCGAGCGGGTTGAGCTGCTCCGCGACCTGCGCCAAGGGCATTTCGACGTGCTGGTGGGGGTGAACCTCTTGCGCGAAGGGCTCGATCTGCCTGAGGTCTCGCTTGTGGCCATTCTCGACGCCGACAAGGAGGGCTTCCTGCGGAGCGAGACCTCGCTCATGCAGACCATCGGCCGCTCGGCCCGGAACGTCAACGCCAAGGTAATTCTCTATGCCGATACCGTGACGGACTCGATGCAGCGGGCGATCGAGGAGACCCGCCGGCGCCGTAAGGTGCAGGAGGAGTACAATCGCCGGCACGGGATCACGCCGGAGACGATCCGCAAGGAAATCCGCGCCGGGATCGAGGCCGAGGCGGCGGCCCATGCCCAGGCCAATGCCGCCGTCGGCCGGGCCGAGGAGGCCCGATATATCACCGAGGAGTACCTCGACGAGCTGGAGACCGAGATGTACGCGGCCGCCGAGGCGTTGGAGTTCGAGCGGGCCGCAGCCCTGCGGGACCGCATTCACCAGATGCGCGAGCAACTGGGCAAGCGGCTGGACGAGGCCGAAATCCATCACGCCACGCGCACGGACCGGGGCAAGCGGCGGAAGAAGCGAGGGACGAGGGACGGGGGGCGAGGGACGAGGGGCTAGGGACTAGGGTAGCGGCGGGGCTTGCCCCGCGCGGCGCATGGGAGAGGGGAAAAAACCGCAGAGGACACGGAGGGGAAGAGGAGAAGAAACAAAAAGGGGAGCGGCATCGCGCGGGTGCCACTCCCCACGGGCAGTCAACTGCGTGAAAGTTGCGGAGGGTCGGACGGCCAAGCCCGTCGAGAGACCGAGAGCCGGTCGTCCATGCGATCTCCTGCCTCGCGAAAGATCAGCTCTTCTAAGGGGCCTTCGGCGTCGTCTCGCCGGCCTTCGGCGTCGTCTCGCCGGCCTTCGGTGCCGTGTCGCTAGCCCCAGCCGCAGGCTTCGTCCCGCCCGGCTTGGTCGGCTCTTTTGCCTTTCCGCACCCGATCGTGCCGACCATGAAGGCCAGCGCCAAGAAAACCGTCAACAGCTTCTTCATGTCTCCACCTTTCCTCTATAGAGGGGATTCGTCCCGCCCTCAGGAACCGCTCCTGTACGGGTTCATAGCTTTAGAGGCTCCTCCCTGGGCAAATATTCCAAGCCGGGTACAATTTTTTCCAAGACGGCTCGGCCGCCGACGCACTTGAAGATAGGGCGGGAATAAAGTCGGCCCGAGCCGGCCTCTACTACAAGGGCAAGATATGGGCGACGATGCCAGCGCGCTGGACCCAGCCCAACTGGTGGCCGAACACCTCGAAGCGGTCTACCGCTACGCATACCGTTTGACCGGCTCCGCGGCGGATGCGGAAGACCTGACGCAGCAGGTGTTCCTGACGGCCCATCAGAAGCAGGGTCAAATTCGCGATGCGGACAGGACGCGAAGCTGGCTGTTTTCGGTTTTGCGGCATTGTTTCAGCAAGAGCTGTAATAAACGGCGGCCTACCCCCGCGGCGAACATCCAACTCAACGTCGAGACCATCCCCGCCCGCCCCCCCAACGCGGAGGACATCGACCAGGAGCGGCTCCAACAGGCGATCGATCAACTGCCCGGGCCTTATCGAGTGGTAGTGGCCATGTTTTACTTCGAGGATTGCTCGTACCGCCAGATCGCCGAGAAGCTGGACCTGCCGATCGGGACGGTCATGAGCCGGCTGGCCCGAGCCAAGGGGCACTTGCGGGCCTACCTGTTCGACGCGGATCGCCGGACCGAAGCCGGGTTGCCGCGGAGCGTTGCCAGGCCGCGAGGTTAGTGCAGTGGAAAGCTCCCCCATCCGCGATCCCCGAATCCTCGAAGCCCTGGAGGCGTGCCGCCCCGGGAGCGAGGACATCCGCGATCCGGCCATGGAGCCGCTTGCCCGGCAACTGGGCGTCTTCCCGGAGTTGGCCGCCTTATACGAGCGGCTCCAGCAGACCGATCGGGCCATCGCGGAGGCTTTTCGCGGCGTGCCCGTGCCCGCAGGATTGGCAGCCCGCGTCCTGACCCAGATGGCCGCCGCGCCGGCGCCGTTGGACCAGTTGCTTTCCGTGCCGCCGCCGGGTGCCTCGCCTGGTATCGCGGACAGTGGCCAGGCTGGGACGGAATCGCTGGCGTCGCCATCCGCATCGGCGCCCTCGCCCACGCTCCGCGAGGATACGCCGCCCATGCGGGCTGACCGCCGTGGTTGGCGGCGCCGCGGCTGGCTGTTCGCCTCGGGGGCCTTGGTGGTGGCAGCGTCGGTCCTCGTCGCCGTGTTCCTGAATTCGCCCAAGCCGGACAGGGTTTCGACCGAGGAAGTGCTCAACAAGGCGATCGCGTTTTTCAACAACGACGCCCGGGACAGCGGAACACCCCTAGGTTTCGGTCCTGCCCCGCCCGCCGGATATCCGCTCAGTCCGGCCTTGCCGACGCGGACGTGCCAGGTCCGATGGCGGTGGGTGGACGGGTTCCTTGACTTGCGCGGGGTGGCCTACGATTTCAAGGCGCCCGGTGGAATCTCGGCAACGGTGTACGTTGTGAAGCGGCCCCTCTCCGGCCTCGGGTCTTCTCCGCCGGGTGTGCCCATGCTGGCCACGGGAATGCGAGCGACCGCAGTCTGGCAGGAAGGCGATCTCGTCTACATCCTGGTGGTTGAGGGCGAGTCGCGGGAGTACGAGCGATTCTTCCAGGAGCTGGCGACCGGGCCGGTAACCTAGGGCGAAGTTTCGCCATTTCCCGCACACCGCCCCGTCTTGCCATTTTATTGGCCCTCCAGAATTCTCCTCATATTCGCTAGAACTTCCCTAAACTGGCGACCGCTGGAAGGCCGAAACGCACAGTAGGGTTGTCTTGTCAACAGGAGGACGGTCCATGAAGTGGTTGGCGATTCCTTCGCTCGTCTTCGTCGTTTCCTTGTTCGTGGCGGCGCCTGCCGCGGCGCTGGACCCCAAAACGGGGATTGGCATCTCGCCGGGCGAGGTGACTGCCACCCCCGAGATGTGGTTCTACGAACAGTCGCTCCGCCAGTACAACGACCCGCAATGGCTCATCCGCCAGAAGGCCGAATTCCGGTCGGCCGAGCGGATGCGCCGGATGGCGGCCCTCCGCGCGTACGGATTCTCCAATTCCCGCCCGATGGCCGGCGTAGACCCGGTCCACGGTGACTACGGCCCGCACTGGACTTCCGGCAACATATACCAGCCGTTCCGCTGGTACAGCGGAAGGTCCGCCACGGTGGTCGTGACGCCGTCGAGTTCCTCCAAGACGACCGAGTGACGCGGGCCGCCACGGAAACAGACTCCGGAAGTCTCCACGGCTTCGGGCATCGTCGATCCGCGCATGTAAAGCCGCGACCACCGGTCGCGGCTTTTTGCGCGCGCCGGCGGCCGTCCGACCGCGATGGCTCCGCGGAGACCGGGAGGGCGAGGCTCCCGCCGAGCCGTTTGTTCCGCCGCGCGATGGGTCACGTGTGGCTCGGCAGGAGCCTCGCCCTCCCGCGGGGACTGTCTCTTTCGGCCGGCGTGCCAATCCGCTAAAGTGCAGGGGGAGGTCCGCCATGGAGCTTTTTGGCCGGAGGTACGACACGGCGCAGCCGGTCCGCATCGAGATTGACTCATCGGGAAGGATCGCGGGCGTGAGCACGGTCGAGGCCGGGGCGGCGACCGCCTCGCGTCTTGAGGAGTGGCCCTGGTTGGCCCCCGGGCTGATCGACGTTCAGCTCAACGGCTACGGCGGCCAGGAATTCGGCTCGGCCGACTTGTCGCCGGAGAAAGTGGGGCCGATCGTCCGCGCGTTGGAGCGGTTTGGCGTGACTCGGATCTGCCCCACGGTGACCACGGAGAGCTTTGTGGTCCTCCAGCACGCCCTCAAGGCCATTGCCGCCGCCTGCGACGCGTCTCCCGAACTGGCGCACCGCGTCCCCGGGATACACTTGGAGGGCCCCTACATCACGGCGGACGACGGGGCCCGCGGCGCCCATCCCAAACGGCATTGCCGCCGGCCCGATTGGGACGAACTGGAGCGGCTCCAGGAGGCTGCCGGGGGGAGGATCCGCATCCTCACGCTCTCGCCCGAGTTCGACGAGTCGATCGAGTTCATCCGCCGCGCTTCCCAGAGCGGCGTGATCGTGGCCATCGGCCATACCGCAGCCCGGCCGGACCAGATCCGCGCCGCCGTCGATGCCGGGGCGCGGATGAGCACGCACCTGGGCAACGGCTCCCATCGGATGCTCCACCGCTTGCACAACTACGTCTGGGCCCAACTGGCCGCGGACGAACTGGTGGCCGGGCTGATCTGCGACGGCCATCACTTGCCGCCTGAAGTGGTCAAGGTGTTCGTCCGCGCCAAGACGCCCCAGCGGTGCATCCTGGTCAGCGACATTTCCGGGCAGGCCGGGCAGGCGCCGGGCCGCTACGAAAGCCCGTTCTGCGACATTGAGATTCTCCCGAGCGGCAGGCTCGTCGTGGCGGGACAGACGGAGATCATGGCCGGGGCTTCGCTCCCGCTATCGAGCGGCGTGGCCAACGTGATGCGGTTTGCCGGCGTGGACCTGGCGACCGCGGTCCGAATGGCCGTCCACCAACCCGCGGCGCTATTGGGAGTGGAGCCGGGCGGGCTTGAGGTCGGCGACCGGGCCGAGCTGGTGCAATTCGAGCTGGCTCAGTCCGCCGAGGGGGCCGAGCGCGACGGGCCTGGAGAATTCCGCGTGCTTTGCACCGTGGTGGATGGGCAACCGGTCTGGGGAAGTCCTTGGCAACCCTCCTGCAACGCGCAGTAGGACGGGCGTCTCGCCCGTCGCGCCCAGTAGGACGGGCATCTTGCCTGTCCACCGAGAACGAAGGTGCATCCGGACCGGCGAGACTCCGGTCCTACTATCAGACCAGCTTCGTCCTGGAGAGTTCCCCGCGGCCGGCCAGCTCGAGGCAGGCGGCGACGATGCCGGACTGATCGAGCCCGAGTTCGGCCAAGAGACCCTGGCGGTCGCCGTGTTCGATGAAGCGGTCGGGGATGCCCAGCCGGCGCACGCGGCTGGCGTCCAAGCCCTCGTCGCTGGCCGCTTCGAGGACGGCGCTGCCAAAACCGCCCTGAAGACAGCCCTCCTCGACGGTGATCACGAACGGGCACTGGGCCACGGCGCGGAGGATCGTCCGCGTGTCGAGCGGTTTGACGAAGCGGGCGTTAATAACGCCGACGTCGAGCCCTTCGTTGCCGAGCTGCCTGGCGGCGAGCGTACACGCCTCCAAGAGCGTCCCGCAAGCGACAATCATCCCGTCCTGTCCCCAATCGAGCACCTCGGCCGAACCCAGCTCGATCGGGGCCGGCTTGCGCGGGATGCTCAGCGACCGGGCCTTGGGGTAGCGGATGGCCGTGGGGCAATCCTGGGCCAGCGCAAAGTGCAGCATGGCCCGCAGGTCGTCGGCGTCGCCGGGGGCCATGACCACCAGGTTGGGAAGGTGCCGCAGGTACGCCAGGTCGAAAACCCCATGGTGCGTCGGGCCGTCCGGACCCACCAACCCGGCCCGGTCCATCATCAGGACCACGGGCAGGTCCTGGAGGGCCACTTCCTGGAAGATCTGGTCGTAGCTCCGCTGGAGGAAGGTGCTGTAGATATCGACGATCGGCCGCAAGCCCGACTTCGCCAATCCGGCGGCAAAGGCCACCGCGTGCGACTCGCAGATTCCCACGTCGAAGAAGCGGCTGGGGAACTCGTCGCGGACCGGCTCCAGCATGTTCCCCTGGCACATCGCCGCGGTGATGGCGACCACCCGGGGGTTGCGCCGCATCTGGTCCAGGATGGCGTCCCGGGCGATCTCGGTGTAGGGCTTGGCGGAGGAGTCCTTGGGGAGCCGGACGACGGAGCCGTTCTCGCGGACGAAGGGGCTCGGGGCGTGGAAGGAGACCGGGTCTTCCTCGGCCGGTGCGAAGCCGTGCCCCTTCTTGGTGACCACGTGCAAGAGGATCGGCCCCTGGAAGTCCTGGATCATGTGGAGAAACTTCTGGAGCTGGCGGATGTTGTGGCCGTCCACGGGTCCGATGTAGCGGAATCCCATTTCCTCAAAGAGCATCCCGCCGAGCACGCCGGCCTTCAGGGCGTCCTTCATCTGGCCCAGCAGCCGCTCCATGGAATCGCCGATCAGCGGCACACTGCCGAGGATCTTCAGCACTTCCGCCTTCAAGCCGCCGTAGAGCGAGTTCATCCGGATGCGGTCGAGGTACTCGGCCAGGCCGCCGACGCGGGGGGAGATCGACATCTTGTTGTCGTTGAGGATGACGACCAGTCTCTTTTTCAGTCCGCCGGCGCTGTTCATCGCCTCGAAGACCAGGCCGCTGGAGAAGGCCCCATCGCCGATCACGGCCACCACGCGGCGGTGGTCGTCGGGACGCGCCAGGTCGTCGCCGCACTTGAGGCCCAGGGCCGTGGAGACGCTCGTGCCGGCATGCCCGGTTATGAAGAGGTCGTAGAGGCTCTCCTCGGGGTTGGGATAGCCCATCAGGCCGCCGCGGGTGCGGATCGTGTCGAACTTGGGGTAGCGCCCGGTGAGCATCTTGTGGGGGTAGATCTGGTGGCCGGTGTCCCAGATCAGGCGGTCGCGGCTGAAATCGAAGGTGGTGTGCAGGGCCAACGCCAGCTCGATCACGCCGAGGTTCGAGGCAAAATGGGCGGTCCGCGTTCCCGCCAGCCGGCAGAGGGCCTCGCGCATCTCGGCGGCGAGTTGCTGGAGCTGCTTGACCGACAAGCCCTTCAAGTCCCGCGGCGAGCGGATCGTGCGAAGCAGCCTGTCCATCAACGATTCCTTTCCAGGACGTAGCGGGCCAGCCCTTCCAGGTTCGCGGCCCGAGATCCCAACGGTTCCAATGCTCGACAGGCCTCCGCGGTCAATTCTGCCGCCCTGCGGACGGCCTGGTCAACTCCAAGAAGCCCCGGGAAGGTGAGCTTGCCCTGGACGGAGTCCTTGCCGACGCGCTTGCCGACCGCCACCTCGTCGCCGCGGACGTCCAAGAGGTCATCGGTGATTTGAAAGGCCAGACCGAGGGCCCGGCCGTAGCGCAGGAGAGCGGCGGTTTGCCGGTCATCGGCATGAGCTGTCAAGGCTCCGAGGCGGAGCGAGGCTTCAATCAGTGCCCCCGTTTTGCGGCGGTGGATGGATTCCAGGGCCTGAATGCCGCTCTCAGGCGGCTTCCCGGCGATGTCGTCGGCCTGACCACCGACAAGGCAGGCCGGCCCGGCGGCCTCGGCGAGGACCCGGCAGCAGGCGGCGGCGGTTTCCGGGGGGCCAACCCCTCCGGCGATGGTCCCGAACGCCAGGGCCAGCAACCCATCCCCGGCCAATATGGCGATCGCCTCGCCAAACCTTTTGTGGCAGGCGGGAAGGCCGCGGCGCAGGTCGTCGTTGTCCATGGCCGGCAGGTCGTCGTGGATGAGCGAATAGGCGTGAACCATCTCGACCGCGCACGCCGCCGACGTCGCCGCCTCGATGGACCCGCCGCACGCATCCGCACCCCAAACGACCAGCAGGGCTCGCAATCGCTTGCCGGGGGCCAAGAGACTATAGCGCATCGCCTCCCGGAGCTCCCTCGGGCAATCCTCCGGAAGCTCGGTGTACGCGAACAGCGCCGCTTCGATTCGCTGGCGGGTCTCAGCGGTGTTTTGGGGCAATGAGGACGTCTGGGAAGTCACCGGCAACTAGGAAAGTCTCGGTTATACTGCGTGAGATGATCGACTCCCCTCAAGTATTCACCATTTTACCGCGGACAGGCGCCGTATGGCAGCCCAGGAGGGCAGGTATTCTTGCCCGCCGCAGGAGGGTGGGCATTCTTGCCTGCCACAGGAGGGTGGAGATTCTTGCCTGCCGCAGGAGGGCAGGTATTCTTGCCTGCCGCGGCGGCCCGCCAGGGCAGACAGGAATGTCTGCCCTACTGGTCATCCGGTTCGGAGCGCTCGGGTGGGGACGAGACCGACCGCGGGGGGGATCGCCGTCGATCCCGTTGCTGGGCCTTCTCCTCCAGGGGCACGGAGGCATCGTCCAAAGGTTCGCTGATCGGCCGGCCTTCCGCGTCCACCCCGCTGAGCAATTCGATCTTTCGCTCGGCCTTCTGGAGGGCGTCGTGGCAGCGGCGGAGCAGTTTCACCCCCTCCTCGTAGCGCGCCAGGGCTTTGTCAAGGCCCAACTCTCCTTGCTCCAGTTCCTGGACGATCGCTTGGAGCCGCTCCAATGCCTGCTCGAAACTGGGTTCCGCAGCGGCAGGTTGGTCGGATGATGGTTCCCCCAACGTGTCCCTCCCTTCAAGCTGGATGCCCCAGCCGGCCAGACTTCCGAAGTCTCCGAGACTTCGGAAGTCTCCGGATCCTACTCCCATTCAATCGTCGCCGGGGGCTTGGAGCTGACGTCGTACACCACCCGGTTGACCCCCCGCACCTCGTTGATGATCCGCGTGGAAATCCGCCCCAGGACCTCGTAGGGGAGATGGCTCCAGTCGGCCGTCATGAAATCCTCGCTGTCCACCGCCCGGATGGCCACCGCGTCGGCATACGTCCGGGCGTCCCCCATCACCCCCACGCTCTGCACGGGCAAGAGCACGGCGAACACCTGGGCGGTGCTGCGATACAGCCCGGCGGCCCGGATCTCCTCGATCACGATGGCGTCGGCGTCACGGAGCGTCGCCAGCCGCGGCCTGGTCACCTCGCCCAAGCAGCGGACCGCCAGGCCGGGCCCGGGGAACGGGTGCCGCCAAACGATCTCTTCGGGCAACCCCATCTGCAACCCCAGCTTGCGGACCTCGTCTTTGAAGAGGTCCCGCAGCGGCTCGATCAGCTCGAACTCCAACTCCTCGGGGAGGCCGCCGACGTTGTGATGGAGTTTGATCGTGGCGGCCGGGCCGTCGGGGTGGCCGCCGCTCTCGATCACGTCCGGGTAGAGCGTCCCCTGGGCAAGGAAATGGGCCCCTTCGATCCGCTTGGCCTCGGCGGAAAAGCACTCGATGAAGGCGTGCCCGATCCGCCGCCGCTTCTCTTGCGGGTCGAGCACTCCGGCCAAGACGGCCAGGAACTTGTCCTCGGCGCGGACCACGTGCAGATCCGTCTTGAAATGGTCGTGGAACTCTTGAATCACCCGGTCGGCTTCGCCCTTGCGCAGCAGCCCGTTATCGACGAGGATGCACGAGAGCTGCGGGCCGATGGCCCGGGAGAGCATGGCCGCGACCACCGCGGAATCGACGCCCCCGGAGAGCCCGCAAATCACCCGGCGGCTCCCCACGCGACGGCGGATCGCCTCGATGGTCTCTCGAGCGAAATCCCCCAGCTTCCAGGTGCCGCGGCAATCGCAAATCTCGGCGAGGAAATTCTTCAGGATCAGGGAACCGAGCGGCGTATGGGTCACCTCGGGGTGGAACTGGAGTCCGTAGACCGGCAGTTTGCGGTGCCGGACCGCGGCGATCGGGCAGGTGGCAGTCTCGGCCAGCGGGAGGAAGTCCTCCGACACGTGCGAGACCTGGTCGCCGTGGCTCATCCAGACCTGCATTTCCGACGGGGTGTTGGCAAACAACTCGTTGCCGTGGACGACCCGGATGAAGGTCCGGCCGTATTCCCGGGCCGGGCTGCTCTGGACCCGCCCGCCGAGCACGTCGCACGCCAACTGCATCCCGTAGCAGATGCCCAGCACCGGCACGCCCAGGTCGAAGATCGCCGGGTCGCAGCGCGGGGCGCCGGGCTCGTAGACGCTGGCCGGTCCGCCCGAGAGGATCAAGCCTATGGGCGCCAACTCTCGAATCCGATTGGCGGAGATGCCGTGCCGGACGATCTCGCAATAGACGTTCTGCTGGCGGACGCGGCGGGCGATCAACTGGGCGTACTGGGAGCCGAAATCCAGGACCAGCACCTTCTCGTCGGCCACCTTGCTCATCGTCCGAACCCCGGGGGCAAACCGTGGATTATACCGCGGAACGAGTCTGAGGAGGTACGGGGGCGCGTTGGGGCGATGCGCTTTCAGCTATCCGCCTTCAGCAGTCAGCTATCCGCCTTCAGCAGTCAGCTATCAGCTTTCAGCTATCAGTTATCAGCTTTGAGCAGGGAGACGATGGGTCCCCACAGATCCCAGAAGCCGCTGGGCGACCGCGGCAGACTGATACCTGAGAGCTGATAGCTGAAAGCTGATAGCTGATTGTCAAGGAGCGTCTCAGAGCGACAATAGCCCCCCTACATAGGTAGCACGTCCGGCAGTTGAACCGCGCGGGCCGCGTGGTTATAGTAAGGGGTAGGTACACGGAAGGTCCTGGGCAGGGCTTTTCTGGACGGATTGAGGACGAATCCCCTCGGGTGCACATCCTACTGACGAACGACGACGGGATTTATGCCCCCGGCCTGGCCGCCATGGAGCGCGAGTTGAGCCGGCTGGGGGAAGTGTCCGTAGTGGCTCCGGCGACGGAGCAGAGCGGCGTGGGCCATTCGATCACGTACCTCAAGCCGCTGATCGTCAGCGAGGTCTTCGACGGCGACCGGCGCTGGGGATGGATGGTCGAGGGGAGCCCGGCCGATTGTGTGCGGATCGCCATTGCCCAGTTGTGCCCCTGGCGGCCGGAGCTGGTCGTGAGCGGGATGAACGGCGGACTGAACGCCGGGATCAACGTGTTATATTCGGGGACCGTGGCGGCGGCGATCGAGGGGGCGTTTTTCGGGATCACCAGCGTGGCCGTCTCGCTGGAGTTCGACGAGCACCCCCGCTTCGATCAGGCCGCCCAACTGGCCCGGACGATCATCCAACGGATTCTGGACCAGAAGCGGCCTGAGCCGCAGCTTTACAACGTGAACATCCCCACGGCCGCCCTGACCGGCACGCCGCGGGTGAAAAGCGTCCCCATGGACGTGGTCCATTACGGCGAGCGGTTCGAGCGGCGGATCGACCCGTGGGAACGGGCGTATTACTGGGCGACCGGCGAGCCTCGGCCGCCTCGGAGTCCGCAGGAGACCGACTTGTCGGCCTTGGCCGAAGGGTGCGTGACCATCACGCCCCTGGACTATAACATGACGAAAAAGGCGGTCCTGGCGGAAATGCAGCAGTGGCAGTTCCCTCTGCACGGACTGGACCGGCCGACGGAAGATCATGCCCGACACGACGCTTCGCGGCCCGTCGTGAAGGCTGCCACGAAGAGACTCAAGATCGTAGACGAGTGATCGGGCCACCAAGCCGCGGCCGGTGGCCGCGCTTGGGCACAGCCGAGGGCGGCTGTGACACGACAGGGCGGCTGTGCCGCAAAGAGGAGCCCAACAAGGGCGAAGATCCAAGGAGGTGGGCCATGAGAACGATAATCCTAGCGGTACTAGCGGTGATGTGCTTGATCGTGGCCGGTTGCGGATACGAGCCGGCGCCGGTTTCACCGAGCCCGCCGGCCAAGCAAGTGACGGCCCAGAACCCACCGGCCCCAAGTCCGGCGCGGTCGGGGCCAGAGCAATCGGGGCTGACCGGAGGCATGAGGGCGATGGGAAACGCGATCGGCATGGCGCCGCTGGACATGATGGGCGGCCCCTCCAGCGCCGGCCCGGCCCAGCCGCCGAAGCAGCCGATCGCGCCGCCCAAGCCGCCGGTGTATTACGAGAAGGCCCAGCCGGGCGTGGGCGTGCAGGGGCGCGGTTACGGCGGGGGACTGAGCACCACGCCCGTGGCCACCTACTTCCACGCCCGCGAACGGATTGCGTTCCTCCGGGTCGAACAAGCATTGAAAGAATTCAAGATCCTGCAGGAACGCGTCCCGAGAGACCAGGCGGAGTTTGACAACTTGATGAAGGAGTACGGGGTCCAGTTGCCGCGGCTGAACCCCGACGAGCGGTACGTTTACGACCCGAAGACAGGCCAGCTATTCGTCGAGCATCCGCAGTGACCAAGAGAGACTTCCGAAGTCTTGAAGACTTCGGAAGTCTGGCAGAGTGTAGGCTTTTCGCACCAGGATTAGCATCTTATGAGACGGCACCTTGTTCTGGCACTCGCGCTGGTCGCGACTCCTTCAGCGGCACTAGCCCAGCAGGCAAGCTGGGTCTTCCGGCCCTCCTACTACACACACGACCCGAAAACCGGCGATCGGGTGACCCAGTTCGCCCAGCCCGCTCCGGCCTATGTCCGGGAGGACCCCACGTATCAGCAGAGCGGATTCCGTTACAGCCGCAGCGCCGTGCGTGTCGGCGACAGTTACGACTATCTGCACATGGTCGAAACCTGGGGCCAAGGGGAATCCATCCGGCCGTACGGCGAATGGCTCTATCCCTATCGGGCCGGGGCGACGCCCTTCGGGCCTTGGGGAAATCCGCAGGGGCCGTGGACCATGCCCTTCGATTCTTGGATCAACCCCTACGGCTTGGGCCGGTACTACGGGATGTGGGGGCCTTGGGGCAACGCGCCCTATGCGCCGCCGGCCGGCCCCCCGAGGACTCCGCCGGGGCCAACGCCCCCGCCAGCGCCCACTCCTCCGCCGACCCCATAACGCGTAGCCCGGTCACTCCGTGACCGGGATTGCGGGTCACGGAGTGCCCCGCCTACTTTGCCGGCGGCGCGACCGTGTAGTGATGCCGGCGGAAGACCTCGCGCCCCTCCGGCGACGCGACGAACTCCGCGAACTTCCCGGCCAGTGCGGGCCGCTGCGAGGACGTCAATACGCTCACCGCGACCGTGGAGACGACGTTCTGCCCCGGCGGAATGGGAATCGCATCGGCGTCGTCGCTGACGTACGCCGCCGTGGCGTCCCAGACGATCGCGGCGTCGAGGTGGCCGAGTTTCACGTGATTGGCCAGCTCGCTGACCGTCACCGAGGCGAATTCCGCGTTGCGCTCAACCCCGGCCTGGAGGGTCTTGTCCTTGACGAGGATCGCCGCCGCCGCCCGGCCCACGGCGCAAGCCTGCGGATCGCCCAGTCCCAGCCGCAACCCCGGCCGAGCCAGGTCGGCCAGGGAGTGGATGTTCTTGGGGTTGCCTTTTTGCACCAGGATCACGGGCACGAAATAGCAGGCCGTCTTGGTGGAGGCGACGAGCCCTTGGGCCTTGGCCCGTTGGATGTAGTATTCGTCCCCAGGCATGAAGAGATCGCCCTGACCGGAGACCTGGATCCTGCCCAGGAGCATGTCGCTGCCGGCGTAGTTGACCTCCACGGTGACGCCATGCCTGGCGCCGAAGGCTTCCGCCAACTCGGCGACCGGCGGGCGGATGCCGGCGCCGCAGTAGAGGAGCAGGCGGTCCGGGGCCGGTGCAGGGGAACAACCGACAAAGCAAAAGAGAATGATGAATGATGAATGATGAATGATGAATGCCCGGAAACGACGGGTGACGGACGGAGGGGAAACGTTTAGCCGCCGCGCTTGCGCGGCGTGCTTCGGCCGGGAGTTCCGCGCGTGGTGCGCCGCATCGGCCGCGGGCGAGTGCAAAGTGCAAAGTGCAGGGTGCAAAGTGCAAAGTGGGCAGCGGTTCCCCAATTTGCCCTTTGCACTTCTCATTTCTCACTTCTCACTTCGACCCTCGACCATCGACTCTCAACTCTCAACTCTCAACTCTCGACCCTCAACTCTCGACCTCACTTCACGTACCCCGACTCGGCAAACACCTTCCGGCCGCGGGTCTCCGTGAATTTCAAGAATTCCTCGACCTGATTGGGCCTCTTGGAGTACGAAAGGCCCATCACCGCCACCTGCACCGGTTTGGGGTATTCCCCGGGCGTGGGGACCACGTCGAGGTCCTTGGACCACTCGCCGGCGCGGGCCACGCCGTTCCACATCATTCCGGCTTCGCGGTGGCCCAGCCGAACCAACTCGGCCACCTCCGAATGGGAGCGGACCAGGGCGTTCTCCACGTTCTTCATCACCGCCTCGTAAATGCCTTTCTTCTTCAAGACTTCGACGACCATCTGGCCGGCGGTGGCATACTGCGGGTCCGGCAGGACGACGCGGACGCCGGGCCTGGCCAGGTCCTCGATCCGCTCGATCTTCAAGGGATTCCCCTTCTTGACGACCAGCACCGGGACCATCTCCCCGACCGCAACGGATCGCAGCAAGGAGCCGGCGGACTTGGTGTCTTCGATGAACGGGTCGTGAGCCACGTACAGGTCGCCCTGGCTCTGGAACTTCACGTGCGGAAACAAGTCCTCGCAGCCCCCGAACGACAGGTCCACCTGCGAGCCGGTCTGCTCCTCATACTGCTTCACCAGGGCTTCCATAGGCAAGCGAAACGACTTGCCGCAGAGCACCAACAGATTGCCTGCCTCCTTCGAGCCGCAGCCGCCGGCGGTCAGCAGAATGGCCGTCAACAGCACCGTTGCGACGAGGATTGGGCGCTCGCCGAAGAAAGTCCTGGGCATCAGAGGATCTCCTCGGAAAAAGACTTCCGAAGTCTCGGAGACTTCGGGAGTCTGTCTCGATGCGGGTATATGCCGCCCGGGAAACGCAAGATGGTGGGACTGGCGTCCCACCCTACGGACCGCTCAGCCTCCCGGGGGCACGAACAAATTCGTCAGCGGCGGCGGCGGCGACAACGCGGCATTGTCGTTGGGGCACATTCGCTGCTGATACGTGAAGTAGTCGATATCCTGGCTCAAGAACTCCACGTGGGCATCAGCGAAGGTCGCCACCACCCCGCCGGGATGGTTGCTGGAGGCCCGTGCGTACCAGATTCGATTCGCCTCAGGCGGCAGCGTGTACGAAGACGGAGCAAGCTCCACTCGGCCGTTGATCTTGACGCGGGATGGGGCAACAGCGCCGATCGTTTGCCGCGGCCACCAGACCATCCCTACGTCAGCCTCGGAGATCTCGGGGATGAGGGGCGGCTTGCCTTGCGGCCGAAACACCACCTGGGTGGCTTGAAGGTTCTCGGAAAGCAGGAGCGTCTCAGCGGCCCCGTCGGGAATGTTCGCCAGCCTTCCCGCGGCCTGGCCCTTGCAGTTAAGGTCCTGGAACACGCCGAAGCTCGTGCTGTCCGCGATTCCGGTGACGCCGCTCGGATACAGGTCCGGCAGGCCGCAGTTCACGACGTAGCTGAGTTCCGGAAGGTCCCCGCCGCGTTGGTCGCTCGGGCAGAGATACTGACCGAGCCTGGGCGGATAGTTGTCATAGGCGTCCACCACGGAAACCCCAGTGGTCGGAGCGGGCGCAATCTGCGGGTTCTGGTAACACGTGCGCCAATAGGTGTGCAGGTCGTCGCGTCCCAAGTAGGGAAGCACGGTGACCGCCCAACTGAGCGGCGGGCGCCGCCGCGGCGTGCGACCATTCCAAGGAAATTGGAAGTCGCCCGGGAGTGCCGGGACGGCCAGGTTCATGTTGACGTAGCCGGGCAACTGCTTCTTGGCCTGCTCGTACTGGGCGAGGGCCTTGGCGATTTCCTCCTGGTTGTTGAAGCACTTGGCCCGGCGGGCGGCCTCCCTCGCCCCGGTGACCGCCTGGAGCAACAGGGCGGCCAGCATCCCAATGATGACGATCACCACCAGCAACTCGACCAACGTAAACGCCCAGCGGTTCTTCTTGGCCATGGCGCGGACCTTTCTTCGCTTTGCCCTCACCTGCTATTCTTCCACAAAACCGGCGAAAACTCCAGAGAGTAGCAGCGATCAGCGATCAGCTTTCAGCCGTCAGGGTTTAAGCCTTCCGCTTCCCCGTGCCACGCGGAAGCTCGCTTCGCTCGCCCTCCGATCCCCCGGTTCCCATTTAGGGGGGGGGCATCGAAGACCGCGTCGTCGGTGACAGAATTGATGGACGGCAACTGAGGGTCTGTTGAGAGAGGGCGATCCTGCTGAAATCGACCCTCGTAATCGGGGTGCCGGATTCGGATCGAGTGATCCTTTGCTCGTTGCTCCAAATGGCGAGCATCGAACGGGTCGCGCCAGCCCGCGCCACCTAGCGGACCGACGCCAGTGCGGCTGGGGCCGCTCGGGCGGCCTGGCTTCTGTTTTCGGCTTTCCGCGTTCCGTACGACGCCAAGCCCGCCGAATGGGGTATACATCATGGACGGGCCGATCGGAAGTGTGGAACTTTTTCGAGGGAAAGGCTAGATTTCCTCGGGGCTTTCTGAGACAATAGAACGTGGGTGGGGTCAGCTCGGGGCAGTCTGGACACGTCTTAGGGCAGCGCGTCGAGGGCCGAAGGAGGTTTCGGACATGAACTACCGGAGACGAAGAGGATTTACCCTAGTTGAATTGTTGGTGGTCATCACCATTATCGGGATGCTGATGGCCCTGCTCTTGCCGGCGGTGAATGCCGCCCGGGAAGCCGCCCGCCGCAACACTTGCACGAACAACCAGAAGCAGCTCAGCCTGGCTCTGTTGAACTTCGAGTCCAAGGGGCAAGGGTTTCCGGGGTTCGCGAAGAAACTGTGTACGGCCACGGGCGCTTCACTGCCGGAGGCCCCGCAGGCTGGCAGTGGCACAACCACGGCGGTGGACGTAAGTTGGGTCGTCATGATCCTGCCGGAATTGGACCGGCAAGACCTTTGGGACCAATGGAGCGATCCGGGTTACGAGGCCCGCTACAACCCGGCCCAGCCCCGGCCGAGGACGCACTTGGGCATTTTGATCTGCCCCAGCACCGGCACGGAACCAAACCCCGCCGACGCCACGCCTTTGACGTATGGCGTCAACTGCGGAGTTCCGGATCGCGGCGGTCCTGCGGATGGCCCGGCGGCCGGCGTGTTCTTTGACTACCAGTCGGTCGGTGCGTCTGCTGGCGGCGTCTTTCCCAGGATCAAGCTGGAAAGCGGATTCAAAGACGGGGCGACCAACACGATCCTGCTCTCCGAAAACCTCCAGGCGACGTCCTATGTCCCCATGGACGGCAGCGGCACCACGGCCCGGCGCCGGTTTATCTCCGAGCGCGACGTAGGGATCTGTTGGGATGGGAATACGGCTGGTAGTCCGCCTGCCGACTGCCGGGACATCGCCCAGGCGGGTGCCTGCGTGCAGACGGAGCGCACTTCGGCCGCTTGCGGAGGGATATACAAAGACACCTACTCTTTGACCGGCGCGGACTACTGGAACGCCATGAAGTGGGGTCGGCCTTCGTCGCGGCACGGCGGGATCCTGATCGTCTCCTTCTGCGACGGGCACCAGAAGCCCATTCGCAACGACATCGACTACCATGTCTTCCGCCACCTGATGACGCCCAACGGCGGCGCCTATGGACTGGCGGGCGTCCTGAACGAGGGGAGCTACTAGCAGCAGATCAAGCAGGCGAGCCAGACAGACTTCCGAAGTCTTCGAGACTT
>Ga0315280_10003582_pt1 | contig 23740 bp, 16 predicted proteins | sample YL17G06_40_MG_FD_203697 | JGI IMG/M metagenome (GOLD analysis project Ga0315280, IMG submission 203697) | Sediment microbial communities from Yellowstone Lake, YNP, Wyoming, USA - YL17G06_40 | ecosystem: Environmental > Aquatic > Freshwater > Lake > Sediment | place: USA: Wyoming | collected... | reverse complement strand
ACTGGGACGCAAAGCCGCAGCTCTTGTCCTCGATCGACAAAGCGAGGAGACTCATCGGCTACCAACCACAAGTTACGTTCAAAGATGGGCTGCGGAAAGTGCACGAGTGGTTTGTGGAGAACTGGGAGAACATCGAAGAGAGCGCTGAGTTCTGAGTGTACGGCCGCGCGGATAGGGCCTTGCAACAGGCAAATTGGCTGCGCAGCGCACGTCAACGGCATCGCCTGCTCGACCCAATGATTGGTCACGAAATCTGCGGACCGATTACTTTTTCTTAAGCTGACCATTTGCACTTTTTAAACGAAGAGCTTAGCGTAAAAGGAACGAATCACAGTCTTGAGGAAATGCTTGCGCGAATCGTACGTTCTAGAGCTTCCTGCGGCAACTTAATTGGTGAACAAGCCTGATACCTACTGCACACGACTGAGACACGGAACTATCTCTTGCGATTGGGGAAAAAGCACGTGCTCCGAGAAGCGTCAAGCACTCCGCGAATAAGCTAGGCGTATGCAGAAAGCTATGCGCAGAGCGCTGCCTGTTTTTCGACCGCAACATAAATACGGAGGTGCTTATAACCTTAACGCGCGTTGTTTCACCTGCGTAGTCGGGCGAGGTGCGAGGTTAGTATTGCAGCGTGTCGCGAATTCTCTAGACGATGAACGGCGTGTCGCGCTTTGACATATACTCAAACAAGAGATTGGGTATGGACGTGAGAACGCTTATGAGCTACTGGGTGAAAGCGACGCGGCTGAGCACTTGCATTGGTTAGGGAGCAGCCGGCGAGTTCGCGGCTATCGCGAACAGGTTCGCGTGAACAAACCTGACGACGAAATGAGATAAAGCTATGATTAGCTTCAATTAATTGCGAATAAGTTGTATCGTCATGCCTCCCCATCGAATCTGAAGACGGTGACTTTTGCTGATGGCGATGAAATGCATTAAATTTACTTATAGTGCGTCAATAATAGGCATTAGGTTGCCGGATCTGCAGGGTTCTGACGAATAGGTCCGTTTGGGGGGGAAAATGAGGATACTGTTGCTGCAGGAAGCTGACTGGATCAAGCGGGGCCCTCATCAGCAACACCACCTCATTGATCGAATGGCGTTACGAGGGCACGAGGTGCGCGTCATCGATCATCAGCTCCAATGGCGTGAGGACGGTCGTGATGAAGTAATGCCGCGACGCGTCGTCGTGACGCGGGCATATAAGATTTACCCAGAAGCAGGAGCAAATATCACCCTCGTGAGGCCTCGTGCCATCAGGATATCAGGACTAAATACCGCTTCAATCGTTCCGTTTCATTTGATGGAAATAACGCAGCAAGTTAGAGAGTTTAAGCCCGACATCATGCTCTCCTTTGGCATCCTAAATGCACATTTGGGGCTAAAGGTGGCAAAACGGAATAATATTCCCTTTGTGTACTATCTCATCGATCAGCTGCACACGCTGCTGTCACATCCCCTAAAACGAGGTCTCGCGAAGCGGGTCGAACGGTGGAACCTTCAGTCGGCCGATGAAATACTCGTCTTAAATCAAGGGTTGATAGAGTATGCAAAAAGTATGGGTGCACGTGAAAGCAAGATCTCGGTGATAACCGCCGGAGTAGATCTCAAGAGATTCAACCGAGACCTCGACGGGCAACCCGTGCGAAAACGATATGGTGTTGCGCAGGGCGACACCCTCCTTTTTTTTATGGGATTTATGTACGACTTTTCGGGACTCAAAGAAGTTGCGCAAAGCCTTCTCGAGGGCCCCCCCACCAATATTAAGCTTATGGTGGTAGGCGATGGCGACTTGTATGCCCCCCTGTTACAGATGGCCGCTCAGCGTGACGTCGGTGACAAAATCATTTTGACGGGAAAAGTGCCGTTTGAAGAGGTACCAAGCTATGTCGCTGCGGCAGACATTTGCCTCTTGCCTGCGTATAGAAATGAGATTATGATGAACATCGTGCCAATAAAAATGTATGAGTATATGGCAATGGGTAAACCGGTTATAGCTACCAAACTTCCCGGAATCATTCAAGAATTTGGGTTTGAAAACGGCATCATTTATGTCGATAATGCTGAAGACGTCGTAACAAAAGCACGTAGCATGATAGAACGCGGCGTTGTAACAGAAGAGGGGGAAAAAGCGAGTACGCTCGTCAAAGACTGCGATTGGGACACCATTACCGATGTTTTCGAGGCAAAATTGAACAGGTTGGTAACACGATAGGCATCGCTATCGGATTACCTATTTAGAGCGATTATGACCTTTCACTTAAGCGAATCATGACAATACCACGCGTCGAAAGTCTACGTCGACAACGTTAACTAAAATGGTGTTGCGCGAGATTCAAAACGGATTGAAATTCATAATTCAAAGACATTTTGGTAGCAACTCATCTGTTTTTTTAAGCCCTATTTTAACGGATCGCTAGCAAAAGCCAGAGATAACGACAACCCCTTTGATGATTAGGCCTGTGGTGAACGCAGTTGCCCCTTGTGTCGGTACAGTAGCAATTGGCGAGTCAGACGGCGCAAATTACTCGTTTTCTGCGGACGCTTCGTTAAAAAAAAAAATCGTTAAGTGAACGAGCATATAGCAATAGGGAAGCGTTATTGCAACACGTCTGCAGGACTTGTGCCGGAATTTGGATTTGAACGTGGGATCCGTATATTGACAAATCAGAAGATGCCTTAAGGAAGGCACACGATCTCGTCGCATCGGGCCTGAGAAAAGAAGGAGAAACGGCAAGAAGAGCGGTCGAGAATCGTGACTGGTTCATCATAGTTCATGAATTTGAGAAAAGCTCGCACGACGTGTTGGATTCACATACTGGTATCAACACTTGAACGGCTCGATTGACACCGTGGCTGACTGAAACCTTTTGGGGTCCAACCCGATACTCTTTCAGTCATAGCACGTAGCGTTTGGATTGTCATCGTGGGGTCATTTGACGACCATTGAAATAGCATCAGTATACTCCGATAACGTCGTTTTTGGTAAGGCAACACTGGAAAGCGTGACAAACGGGCTTAGATCACTCGAAAGGGGCCCGCAGCAATATTTGATAGTGATTGCTCATTCGCCCCAGTTGTCTACGACATGCGATCCGCTATTTCGACAACAGCGAATGAGTCAGCACGGTTGCCTGTTTTACCAACGGGGCGGTCATCACACGTCCAAATTTGCTAGCCAGACAATTTACTTCAGATCTACAGGGTGCCGCATGCTGGGACATACACTCATGTCGGTTCGAGTGCTTGCGAATTGTCTCCGTTGACGCATAGCGACTAGAGACCGTTGCTCACCGGTCCGTTGCTAGTGGTGAGTCGCCCCGTAAGCTTCGGCTGCTCGCTGATGAGAGCAATCGAAGGTTCTAAGCGTATTGTTGACTTTCGACTGGAAGATGATAAAGGAGAACCTCCTCCTTAGAGAAGGTTTGTACGGGCCTTTTTCGGTTTAAACCGGGCGAGAGTTGAGTGCGTTGCTGGGGTCAAACTTTCAGCTACATAGAAGTCTCGTAACAGCTGAGCCTTCCTCCGCACTTGCGCGGCAGAATCATGAACAGAATCACTGCGGTACTATTAAACACACTCTGAGAACTAGCGGAGACTGTACAGGTGAGCGCGAGCGTTTCGGAACCGCACGGCCTTTTGGGATACGTTCGCGCATAGGCGAGTTTCTGAATACTGCGTTCGTGAAGTTAGAAATGCGGTTTTCGATTAGCAGCAAGTAGCTGTCTAGTGGCGCTCTTATGCCTTACCACAAAGAGATGATACTGAGGAGGAACGTTCAAGGGATTTGGCTCCGGGTCGCAATGTCGACACTTGCATCGATCTTAACGCTCAAGTTCTACATCTCAAGCCTAGGTCTACTGATTCTTTGCCAAAAATTGCCCTGAGTCAGTGAATGTTCTCGTCGCTACAGGCGTTATGCTTTTTGACGCATTCGTGAGCGTCTTATATGCTAGCTTCAATGCTCGAAGGCAGTGATGACCTAGACTTGATTCTGCTTGCCTTTGCGTTGGCGAGTGGATCTGCCGTCGTTCTGTAATTGGCGATGTTGCAGCTGCACTTTGTAAGTTCAGCTGAATCACGGCTGCAATGATGCCTTGAGAATACGTGAGCAGCGCCTCTCAAAATTGTCAATGTGCAGCGCACCTTTAAGAAGGTGGCCTGTTGGTGCCGTGGCAAATATCGCGCTCAACTACACGTCAATCTCGCAACTTAGCTATGTCGGTTCCTCTGTCGTAACGGTCTTAACTGAGTTGATTGTTTTGGTCATCTCTTTCACGATTTGTTTGCGCGCGAGTACGCTTTCGGCAGGCTTACCCTCGTGACTCCCTCAAAAATCGTGTTCGGCGGCTTAGGCGTGAAGCTCGTGATCATGGGCCTTGGATCGTTAAACTTATAATCAAGATCGCTCTTTCACTCATAGTCTAGTTTGGGATTTTCTAGTTGCGCGGGCGCGCGATGCACACGAGATATAGATGGCGAAGAGCCTTTGAAAAGAGAGCGTCAGGGGATAACCGATGAGGCATCAAAGCAAGACGAACACAAAAGCGATAATCCTCGCTGCGGGTATATCAACGCGGTTGCGGCCGACGACAGAGGATCTGCCAAAATGCCTATTGCCCCTTAACGGGGAAACGATTCTCGATTACCAAATACAATCGCTCGCGCAGCTAGCGATCCGCCACCTCTTCATTGTCGCCGGCTATGAACGTGCCTTGATTGAACGACACGTCGCGAGCGTGCACAGCACCATCCCTATTACGATTGTCCATAACGAGCTGTTCAAGGAGACGGACAACGCATACAGTCTCTCCTTAGCACTTGAACGCGTCGACACAGACAATGACACGATCGTTGTCCTAGATGGGGATATCTTATTTGACTTCGAGCTATTAAGTACGCTCGTGCAATCGCCTTTCGACAACGTCTGCATGGTCGATAACACGAAGACGATTGAACCAGAGGACTGCAAAGTCGCGGTGAACAGTGGTACTGCTCTGGGTATTGGCAAAGCGATCCCCGGCAACGTCGTGTACACGAGCATGATCAAACTCAGCAACGGCCTCTTGGCAGAATTGCAGCGAGAGCTGAAAGCACCCCGAACGGCACGCGAATGGTATTCCGAAGGGCTAAATAGGCTGCTTAAGCGGTATCCATCCGCGATGCGCGTCCTTTACACCGATGGACGACTCCGCTGCGAAATAGACACTTACGAGGATCTCGTGCACGCAAGAGCGCTGTACCAGCGACTGAAGAGCATGAAGGGGCACGATGAGCTCTGAAGTAGTCATTTTCGGCGGTGGTGCGACCGGCACGGCGACGTTTCGCGACCTCGCAATGCGGGGCTTTTCCGTGGCCCTAATCGAGAAACGCACCATAGCAAGTGGCACGACCTCAGCCTCCCATCAGAACTTGGTCGGCGGCTTGCGCTATGTCATCAAAGATCCGGTCGTTGCCCAAGAGTGCGCCGAAGAGAACAGAATCATTTCTGTAATCGCTCCAGACGTGGTGGGAGACTTACAAAACTACTTCGTTGGATTTAGCAGTGAATACACGGAGAGCGCGTTGCACGCAGCCAAGCGGCTCAATATTCAGGCGAATGAAGTAGATATAAATGACGTATTAAGCGAGATTCCCTCGCTAAACCGCGATTTGGACCTTGCGGTGGAAACGACGGACAAAAACATAAATGCACAACGGTTTTGCTGGCTCAACTGCCTCTCGGCGAAACGGAACGGAGGGGAATTATTCGAAGGTACTGAGGTGCACCGCATCACCAAAACTGCAGAAGGTTTCACGATAGTGACGAACCACCGGGTGTTACAAACCAAGTATATCATTAACGCCACCGGACCGTGGATAAACGACCTCGCTAGCAAGCTCAATACGACGATCCCGGTGACCTACAGCCAAGGAACGATCATCGTGCAAAAAGCGCTTTCGCCGCGCGGCATACAGCATCTGCGCTATCCATCTGACGCGGATGCATACATCGTCCACGACGGACACGGGTGGCTTGGGACAACGTCAACAACCATTAACACGCCCGACGAGGCCAAGCCAGAGCCCTGGGCCGACACATATCTAAAGGACGAGTTTTCACATATCCTTCCACGCGTGAAGCAGCAGCACACGTTACGCACGTTTACCGGGATACGCGTGCTGCCGATCACGCGAAGACGTCGAGGCGAGGCGAGTTTCGAGAATGGGCGCCAGAAATCTCGCGATTTTAAAGTGGTCGAGGAGCCAGATAGCGTCTTTCACATCATCGGCGGAAAACTCACTACGGCGCGCTTGATGGCGGAAAAAATATCCGATAGTATATGCAGCAAAGCTCTACGTAGCACACGATGTAGAACGGCACGAGAACCGCTCACCCCCGATTAAAATCGCTTATCTTGTGTAACTTGCCTGAGAATAACACGCAAAGCACGAGCACCGGCCCAGCTTGAGGTTAGGATCTATTTTGCGCATTGCTCCGCAGCCCGTATGAAAAGTCCGTTTATTGACAAACTGCATTCGCCGCATACGAAAAGCAGGAATAACGAAAAAACGACATAAGAATAATCCGGGGCCATAATATTGTGGTCTAGTGCAACTTTACACTGCTTATTCGTTTTGGCATTTCACTTCTACATACAAACTATAATCCAGTCTATTGTCTAATAGATCAATATCTGGCACATCTCCTGCATCGTAGTCTCTTTTTCTATATTTGCAAAACCACAAGACTCCAACAAATTTGCTAAAGAAGGATAATCGCAAATCCAAAATCGTCTGCATCGAGGCTTTTGTTTAAAAGGTAGATAAGATCGCGTTGTATCAGGCAGAGAAAGTTTAAACAAGGTTTTTGAAGGAAGTGAACCATTTTCATCCTTGTCTTGAAAATGAATGACAGCCCCCATATAGTGATATGCTATCTTTTCAAAATCTGTAATTACTAATCTAATACCCTTGGTTCTCTAAAACGCGACAACATCCATTTATCATTTCTGCGGTCTTAGTTCTTGAGAACATATCTATCGAATGAGATGAATAAGTATGACTTACAAAATTATCTGCAAGAGGTAATTTTTTCTTACATCGTGGATAGTTGTTCGATCTGAATATTCGTCCCAAGGGAGTTCATAGAGGGTTTTAGGCCTGCACGATCTCTCTCTCAAATATCGTAAAAGTGGCAAAATTGATTGACCAGTACAGCACGGAATACTGCAGTGCCAAGGATTTGTTCACGTTCTGCTAGCTTACTTCGCGCGAATGTTCGCGAAAGCTAACTCTAGAATCGCCTTGCCAGTCATGCTTTTCCGTCGACAGGGAACAGATTCGCGGCGTATCACTAAAAATAACAGCTAAGTCGCTGATATGACCTTATTAGTTCCAAAGCAGAGAAGAAATTGCTGATTGATTATGGAATACCGCAAAAAAGGCGACTTGTTGTATGTAATTTCTTGAACTGCCGAATGTCTGTAGAGATTGTGCAACGACCGTTAAGCTCAACTGTCCGAGAGTTCTTGGTAGGATCAAACACAAGATTTATCGCTTACGCGGCTCCGTGAGTTGATCGGAAGGATCTGGAAAACGTCTAAGAGTCATGCAACAAGTCTCACCGAAAATCATTGAAAAACGCAATAATCATGAAACAAGATGCTTAATCCAAATCGAAATTGGCCAACTGCCAAGTGCAATGATAGGTTGTTGTTTATACAAATATGAAGCAGCTAAAGATTTTGGATTGAATTCTACGCTAGGAAGTCGAGAGACTAGAAAGAACTGATTGCACATGACCTCATTCACGAACGATCACATTCTTCATCTGTTAGAAAAACTACGCACGACTGTGAAAACGCCTATAACGCAAATCACTTTCCGAATCCCCCCGAAACAAAAAGCAATTATCAAGGTACTTTTGGTTCCTATCCAAATTTTAGTAATAGCCTTGGATTTCCTCTATTGCAAAGATAATAACCTCATTGTTTTTGGATCCAATATCGGGCAATATAAATCCGGAAGCCCGAAAGCATTGTATGATTATGTTCAAGATAAGCAAAACACGTTTAGAGGTTTTTTTTATGCACCATTCGAGTTAAAGTCAACTGCTCAAGAATTGATCATGTCAGTTGTCAAATTTGCTCCAATATTTTTTCGAGCAAGATATTTAGTCAGTAGCCACCCTCCAATGGATTTTGTGCCTTTTATCTGGTGGTCCAGAAGGAAGGTACTTATTAACGTGTGGCACGGCGGCCCAGTAAAAGCGATATTTTTTGCAGACGCAGATGAAAAGTTAAATGATTTGCGTACTGTTAAATCGTTGAACAAAAGGACCAACATCTTTGTAGTAGCTTCACAATTAGAAGCTGCATTAATTTCCGAAGAGTTCCAACTAAATCCAAAGAAATTTCAATATCTCGGCCATCCAAGGAATGATATTTTATTGAGTGGTGCAAGCGATAATAAGATAGTCACGAAGACTATACGCAATGTTCCAACTTACAAAAAAGTGATTTTGTATTGTCCCACGTACAGACGTGATAATTCTGTTGAGATCTTACCATTCGGTGATTTAGATACTGAAAAACTATTTAAATTTTTAGAGGAGTCCGAGGCAATAATGCTGATTAGGCAGCATTTGATGGCAAAACTAATAAAAACTGAGTATCTTTCTAATAGAATAATAGATTTCGGATTTGATATCTGTCCTGACATAAATCCTGCGCTGCCAGAGATTGATGTGTTAGTAACTGATTATTCATCTATCTACATTGATTATTTACTGCTAAATCGGCCCTGCATTTTCATTCCGTACGATATCGAACAATACAAAGAAAGGCGAGGCTTGTTACTCGATGATTACGACTTTTGGGCTCCAGGATATAAAGTAAAAACTTTTGAAGAGTTTCTTAAAGCACTTGAGTTCTCTTTGTCTGGACAGGACGTTCATAAGGCTCATAGGGAAGAAATTTGTAGGCAGTTCAATTACTACCAGACAGATAGGTCTTGTGAAAAAATCCTTAACATCCTCAAAATGCGTCACAAACATCTGAACTAAAAGCTTCTACTTGGCTGGCCTGTTAAGGGTTATTGGTCATTGTCCTTGTTGTTGCAGAGCATAGAGACTGCAAGACGAATTCAGATTCAAAACTATATCGCTCAGTATGTCAAAGATGTTTAACTCTAGTATTTCATGTAAAAATCTCTAAAAAGGAGCGTAAACAATGGGTAAACAATAGGTTTATAATAGACACCAACCGACCAGAAAGACGCTAGAAAAGAAGATTCCACCGTCTATTCCACCAGTTGCTCTAACATAAGCTAACGAAACTTGTTCAATAACGTATTCGGGGGGATGTGTATCGACTAAGCTGCAAGAACAGGGGGTAGGCTTAGAATAGGGGAACAAAGATCTGTAAGGTTTTTCCTGTCTCTCTTTTGCAAAAACCCTCTTATCTTGCTTTGAGCCAGTGGACTTTTTCGTGTAAACATGATAATTGCGCCCCTCCGCCTATTTTGTGACATCAGAAAGTAAAATTATGCATTTTTTTTAGGATTATCTGTCGTAAAAAGATCGTATTAATTGCAGCAGTGCAATATCTTCGTTAAATAGCACTTTATATTAGCACGGCAATCTTTAGATCGAATCTTTACTTACACGTGTTATTGAGTCTTACCTTAAAAAAAACCTGCAACTCATTACATAAAACGCGAATGGTCGCCCATATGCGCAGAACACCTAATGGAGGTCGGGCCTCATTAAGATATTGCAGCTGACTAATTGTTTCTACCCGTGTTATAATGCGGGAGGCCCGCCCAGAGTGGTATATGAGTTATCAAAGAAGCTTGTGGAGAGAGGACACGAAGTAACAGTGTTTGCGAGTGATCTTTGTCGGCAACAGAAACTCACAGTGAAACAGCACCAAGCCGTATGTGTAAATGGGATTGAGACGTACTATTTCAGAAACGCATCGAATTGGCTCGCAGGAAACGCCAAATTCGCCACCCCTTACCGTCTACCAGCGATTATGCGTGAAGAGATCGATCAATTCGATGTACTTCATTTGCACGAGCACAGGACAGCATTTGCTTCAGCAGCACATTTCTATGCGACAAAGCGCGCAATTCCTTATGTCGTGCAATCGCATGGCTCAGTTTTACCTCAGTTCCGCAAGCAAAAGCTCAAACAACTGTTCGACTCAGCCTGGGGGAACCAGGTCTTACGTGATGCGGCAAAACTGATCGCACTTACTAAAACCGAGGAACTGCAATACCTCCGCATGGGAATTCCTCAGGATAAGATCGAGATCGTGCCAAACGGGATAAATTTGGCGGCTTACGAGAGGCTGCCAGTGAAAGGTGAATTCCGGAAAAAACATGCGCTCGATTCGCGAGACAGAGTCGTGCTCTTTCTTGGCAGAATCCACAGAATTAAAGGAATTGACATGCTGGTAGCATCATTTGCAGAGCTTGTCAAGGTGTTAAAAGAGGCGAAGCTGGTTATTGTTGGGCCTGACGTGGGATTTAAGTCGACTGTCGAAAAGCAGATCGAGCTGTTAGGAATTGCCGAAAATGTCCAGTTCACCGGGCCGCTCTACGAAAGCGACAAAATAGAAGCATATGTTGATGCAGACGTTTATGTGCTACCCTCGATTTATGATACATTTCCGCTCACGGTGCTTGAAGCTGGTGCCTGTGGCACACCGATAATCGTTACTTCGAAATGTGGGATTGCGGATTTGGTTAGGGAAATCGGCCTCGTTGTGGAATATGACGCCAATCAAATGAAAGATGCATTATTTGATGTGCTCTCCGACAACCAGCTTGGGCAGCGCCTGGGACAGAGCGGAAAAGCTATGGTACGAGAGAAATTCGGCTACGCCAAGATTGCGCAGCAGGTAGAAAAGATATATGAATTCAGCATTGGAAGCGCACGGAGGAAATCAGCTAACAGTTCTTAGTGAGCTGCAGGCTTCGATGCGGGGCGTGAGTGGCTCCAGACAAAACCCTGACTAGAGGGACGTCTTCCAGCAAATTATAGTCACTTGAAGTGCAGATAAGGCGGATATCAGAAGTTCTCGCAGTTCTCCTTCGCTATTGTTCTCACGAGGAAAAAGACCTTGTATGAGCGAATCAGTTCCGTTGCGAGATCGGCGCGTCTAAAAGATTTTGGTGATTTTTAGTAGGTTCACGATTCCTTTGCCGACTATAGGTAAGAAATAGTCTTCTTGACTTAGCTTCAGGGCGTGCCATCCCCGGAATTTTGAGACACGCTCAGGCGTCCAATCTAGTTCAGATTTCTTGGACCATTGAATAGAATGGTGTGCATCCTGCCATAATGCGAAATCTTGTTGACTTAGCATCAGTAGATTTATGACAGGTTCTCTTTGTCAGCATTACTAATCAAGTGCGGTTTGCTAACGTCTCGAAAACAAGCTACTAACACGCAGAAATGCCTGGCACAGAGTTTTTGGACAATAGGCCGGATCGTTATTTATTCGAAGCCCTTTTTGTCAACCGTCAAGTTTCCATCCGTTCGTGATAGAGATAACTTAACATGTCTTCGAAGCTCTCTAAGCTTTCTTTATACGTCCACTTAGAGATTATTCGACGCGATTCCTCTCCCAGGGCCTTTCGTACGTTTGCATCCATCAGCTTCTCAATTGCTGATGATAAACCAGGTACATCACCCGGATTTATGACAAACCCATTATTCTTCACGAGATCAAGGGAACAGCCTGCCGCGTTTGTGGTAATCACGGGTAGCGCGCAAGCCATTGCTTCATTGATCACGAGGCCCCATGGATCGTGGTGGGTTGGCAAAACAAAAATATCAGACGCATAGTAAACTAAACGAAGGTCAGAAAGCCGAATGTGCCCAGCAAAGACCACATGGCCCTTGAGATTCTTGGTTTCCAGTTCCAGACTATCTCGCTGCTCTCCTTCACCGACGACGAGGGCTACAACGCTACAGCTTTTGTTCTCTACTAAATTCTTTATTGCGTGGATCAAATCCCTGATACTTTGTGCCAAACCAGCCGTCCAACATACAAGACGACCACGGCGTTTTCGTTGATGTCATATCTGTTTCTGGTCAGGATTCTTCTTTCTTTCGACGTTTTTTCGTTTTCAGTGAAATAACTGACGTCAACGGTCAAGTATTGATTGAATATCTTTTCGTCCGCGATTCCAAATTGTTTTAGCCATCTCTTCGCAGCTGTTCCGTTAACGAAATACGCGTCTGCGCCTTTCGTAAAAAAACGCTGGATAGCGCTTAAGTACCATTTTTCAGTTTTCAATCGCGTTGGCACGATTCCGTCTATCATCATCGCCCAATTCTTGTTGAACAGTTTCAGCAATGCAATGGCTATCATCACTGTTGGAAATCCGTGGCCGCCTACTAAGAAGAGATCAAACTTCTGAAATGGCAACAAGAAAATACTCGGATTAAAGTGCCACTTTCTGTAACTGAAGCCCCTTAGAAAAACCTCTCTAACGCCGCTTGCCGGCTGCACATCCCAAAAACGGCCTTTTTCGCTTTTACCGCAATAAAACACTGTGATACTGAGGTTGCGGATTGTAGAGTAGTACTCCCATTGTTTTTGTCGATAAGGGGTGGGGATATTCGTTATAACGGCCACTTTACGAGGTCCTTTGACCACATTCCATGTCACACCTTTTCCATTTGGCGCTTTATGGTATTTAGCTCAATCACATCTCTCATTGCTGACAACTCAATCTGGAAACTACGGGACTATTAGTGACGGTGATCGTCTATCTCTAAAGAAGATTTTGAAGCTCCCTGTCACTCTATGGTCAGAGGATTCGAAGGAGGAGAAGGATTATTAGCGAAATTCGCGGATCCGTTAACTCGTTATATCATTAAGAACGCCGATGCGCGATTGTACCAGTTCTCGCACGCGCTTAAGAGGCTTCACGAGCAAATCTGGACCGGAAACGTGAGTTAGCTAGTTTTTGAGAAATAGTGCGTTTCTTGGTGAAGAGGACCCGGAGCAGGAATCAGTTCACTAAGTCCTCGTGACGACGCTTAACTTGATACGCTACAGCCGGTTCAAGATAGGGAAGAATTCTCCACCGAGGAGTACGGACGCCTGATTGATTCAAGACGAGGGGAGCGAAGATTTTGCGCCTCTTAGATATGAAAAAACACTATGTCCGGCGTGTGACTCGCGGGAAAATCGTAAATGCAGCGCGATGTGCATCTTTTATACGAAGACGATCTTACAGGTGAAGACGTTCATGAAGGCCTTTGCTATGACAGAGGACACGGTAGAATGGTATAAAGACAAGGTTACAGACAAGAGAATATCTGATCTGTACAGTTATATAAAGCCATTTGTGGAAACCGAAAGCATAAGAGTGCTCGATTTAGGCTGTGGCGTCGGAAACTACTTGCAACGTTTCTCCGAGGCCTCCGTAGGCATTGACGCCTCACTTCCAGGCTTGGAGATTTGTAAGAAGAAAGAACTTCACGCGCAATTTGGAGACCTGAATAAGCCTCTTGAATTTGGCTGCGAATTTGATGTCGCCTTCTGCAGTCATGTTCTTGAGCACGTGGATTCACCCCTCAGTCTTCTACGCAGGGCAACCGAGTGTTAAAAAGTGATGGATTTTTGCTTGTTGCTGTGCCGAATGAGGCAAGCGCCCCCAACGCAGTTGGTTTACACGATTACTAGCATGGCCATCCTGAACACATCTACAGCTTCTCTGTCATGAATTTAGAAACCTTGCTAGCAAAGTCTCATTTTAAACCCTCGCGTGTTTTTGTCGATCCATACCTAGTAGGAAAAACGTTGAGCGTAACACGCCTTGTGGATCACTTTATAGTAGATTTGATTCAGGTGCTGCCTAAAAGGTTGACACTCCCTTTTCACAAAGTTACCTGATGTTAGCGCAAAAAACATAGCTAGGCTCAAAATGAGTGAGTACTTTGAAGCACGCAAGTTCAGCTTCAAGCGAGCCCGCCGAGCAGCCAAAATGAACTCGCCCAGCACAATCTGGCGTAATGCGGGATAAAGATCAAGGATACAGCACTTTTTGCCCGCAGAAAAATGATGTATGGCACTGGACACGCATTTGCTTGTAAAATTGCCAAATGTGTCGATCCCTTCAATTGGATCTGCGATTGACACATAACGACACAGCCACAGGTTGTTTTTAGCCCTCGAAGTCCGTAAGGGGCGTTCTAAGATGCTTAAGAATCGACGAAAGAATTTTATGATCATTTAGAGCACTATGACGCGTGAATTTGAACTGACGAGTCTCGGCGCAGGTAGTCACTCGACACTATCCTTACTGATAACCGCATGCATTCGACAAAATAATTGCTTCCGTTCTTGCCGTTCGCAGCTTGTAGCGGGTTGCGACATTCCCTATCAAAGGCAAGTCAAGCTTCAAGTTGGTTTGTGACGAACACTACAAGCCTTAGATACTTTCAAGTTGGACGAAAGCGTAAAAGCTATTTGCCTGCTGCTCGCATCATAAATTCTATCCGAGGATTTGGGGCCACTAATCAAGCCTACGTGCGCAAACAGGTTCCGTTCTAAGTTGAAACAGATTATGAGAAATATGTGAGAAACGCACGCTCAGTAATTCTCTTTGGCAGTAGTTAGGATGCAGGGCAGACTAGTTCTATGCAGTTCGTCGCGCTGTAGCAAAGCACTTATACAGCGCGAGCGGCGTCGTAAATGAAAAAAAATAAAGAGAATCTCTAAATGTAGAGAAGGAAAAATCGACAATTCGTCCATGGACATTTAGAAGGAATACCAATAGCTCAAGTGGTAAGTGAATCGAGTTATAAAAACAGCAATTTCAGGGTCTGGATTGAATGAGGCACAAAGAAAACCCCTCAGTACTTTTCTTGGGACCGGCAAATTCGACGAGCACGCTGCACCGCTGTGTCATGGTTTCACGAGAGCTTGAACGCCGCGGTTATGAGTGCAAGTGTTATTCGCTTTCGTGCATACTCGGGGGGAAAGTGCCCAATCTACTAAGTCAGATCAGCTGTTGGAGAAGCATTGCTCTGGCGCACCCAAGTTGCCTTGTAGTGCACCGGAATTCTAATCTCGTTGATTTCGAAGCGATAAAAAGAATCGTGAAAATGGAACCTAGAATCAGAGTAATATTTGACTTTGACGATTCACTTTTTCACGTGAGATTGCCGGGGAGGATCGCTTCTTATTCGCACCTCAACCAGATTCTATCGATGTCCGATGCTGTGACTGCAGGGAGTCATTATCTCAAAGAATTCGCGAGCAAATTAAACAAAAACGTCATTTTGCTGCCCAGTCCAGTGGACACAGAACTTTTTGACCCAAGCGTAAGACGCGTTAGTGATAGCAGTACAACTACAGTTGGTTGGCTCGGTGCAGGGGTCCGTGGCCAACTGCATTACTTAAGGATCCTGAAAGATCCGCTTAATGCTCTAGCTAAGAAGTATGACCTTAAACTGAAAATAGTAAGTGCGCTGTCGAAAGCAGTCAGGGCCGAATTCTCCAATCAACGATTTGACGTGGATTTTGGTTTAGATCATTGGGTTCCTATTGAACAGACGCCGGCATTAATTTCGGACTTTGACATCGGCGTAATGCCCATGACAGACGATCCGTGGTCGAGAGGAAAGTGCGCGATGAAGCTGTTGGAATATATGTCTATGAAACTGCCTACTGTAAGCAGTGCTGTTGGAGAAAACAGATATGTCATTGACCATAGGCGCGACGGGTTCCTTGCTACGTCCCCCGAAGAATGGGCGGATTGTATCGAGAAGCTTATTATAAACGACGATTTACGAAAGGAGATTGGCGAAAATGGCTACAACAAAATCAAAAGCACGTATTCTGTGCCAGCAGTCGTTAATACACTGGAGAGGACGATGAGGGAAATTGATGAAGCTGTCACGACGTAGAAAGATCTATTACATCCTCCTATTCATTTTCTTAGCGCTCTTAATTGTCAGCTACGGCAATATCGCTCGTGGCGGTGCAATACTGTGGACAGGACCAAACCTTTTCTATGTAGCTATCTTTGTAGTCGCCGCCTCTTTGTTCTATGTCATCGCCAGCTCTCAAAGCGATTCTCTCAACTGGGTAGAGGTATTTGCAGTTGGCGCTTTTTGTCTTTCTCTCTTCTTGGTACTGTGGGTGGGGGCAGGTACACTACCGAACGATCCTGATTCGATTATATCGATGCGTTCCATAAGTTTTATGCTCGAAAATGGCTTCTCAACTGCTCAGCTAACCCAGCCAGGTTTCTTGATCGGCGCTACTTATTCGCTGCCGATGCAGTCGCTGCTTGGTGCTGTTTTGGCGCTTGTGACGAAAGCTTCGTTCATCACTGTTGCAAAGTACCTCCCACTCATTATTATGCTAATCTTGTTGATGATCTATTATGCCCTTGTTTCGACACGCTACAGCAAAAGAGCTTCACTGCTCTCTCTTGCGGCACTTGCGTCATTTCCCATTCTTGTCTCATTCGCGAATGTTGTTAACAACCTTGTCTTGGGCAGCACGTTTCTGTTTCTAACTCTGCTGCTCATTTCAATGCGGAATTCACACAATCGAACCGTTCTGACAGCACTTGCGTTCGTCGTAATCTGCATTTTTGCGCTAACGCATCACTTAACCTTCCTCATCTTTCTCATAGTGCTCGGAGTTTTGATATTCAAGGATGCACTCGTCCGAACCCGTGGCGACTACTACCTACGCGTAAAGAGAATCAACGTCATGTTTCTTGTGGCTCTTCTTCTTGTCATGTTTACTTACTACGTCTTTGCAGGCATAGGACCGCTGAAATCGATAATAAAGGCATTTACGCGTCAAGCCCTCGAAGTGGCCCCAGTTACCTCTGTAGCGCAATGGGCTCCAGCGATTGCAATTCAGAGGGCTGGTTATATACTGTTTGTCGCTTTTTTAATATACCTCTCCTTGTTTGCAGCAAGATGTGACTTGAAGAGGTTCTTGTCACACTACGCGAATTTTCTCGTTTTGGGCGGCGCGCTATTTTTATTCAGTATCGGAGGCGCATTCATAGGCGTACCCTATAATTGGGAGAGAACAAGCATTTATGGGTGGGCTTTGGTAATTCCAGCGACGTTTGCCATTTTGTTAGAAACAAAAAGCTTGAAAAGGAAGACCCTCTTCGCAATCAGCGCTATCGTGGTGGCAACGTTTATCTTCTGCAACGTTTTCGCTATTCCCAGCAACTGGCTGGACCATACGGGATCTAACGAGTATACAGGGAGCTCCTATAAAGATATGACTAAAATGCAGGAGTTTGACTCCGTCGTGTGGTACGTCAAATATAGAGCAATAAACAGCGGAGTTGTTGGCGACGAAATCGCAAGGCGGCTCTTCTTGTCGAATTCTTCAAATTTCACAGGATCTTTTATGGATATCAGCCGTTATAATGGCACGCAAAATGGCTCTTCTATCATCGTCAGAAACGAGGACTTTTATCAGACGATACAGACGTTTTATCCGGCTCTAGGGGCACAAGGGGGATCTCGCACGACTACGGACAGAGACCAATGGACGGATATCGTAAACAGTAATCGCTTGTATCGGGTTTACGATAATGCAGAGGTCCGGATAATGTATACCCCCTAAAAGACGAACGTTACGCAATATAAGGCGCTGTTCCGAAAAAATGGTCGCTAATGCTTCGTGAGCAACTGTCTACCCTCACGAGAAGCGCCAAAGAATCTGCGTTGCCACTTATGCAACAAATGCAATCAGAACTTGTCCATATGTTGTACGCCAACGACGAATTTTTGTACCGATAAACGCGCGTTCAGTGATCTTGCGATCTTACTTTTTTCAGAGTATTTAGGCACCTAGAATCGCTTGAATATCAGTTCTCATACTTCAAAATCACGTTATCAGATTATTTACAGTTGTAAGTTGGCGCTTCATAGACAGCATTGTTTTGCGCACTAAATCCACAATAGATTGAAACCAACAGCCTAGCCCTTGATAAGGACTTACCTGCTGCCGTAAATCACTGTTGATTTCTGTTGTTATGATAGCCTCTGATCCGTGATAAGCTTGGAGCTTCAGTTGCTCCACGGCCTTCCTCGATAATTGAGCAGCGAAAAGATAGTGACAGGACATAACTGGTTTATTTGCTTCTGATGCATCTTCTGCACGATGATAAGTGTTCGTGCCACTTGTCTTTGTGAGGGTTGGGTTATGGTCACATCATCTTAGCCATGCTCCTCAATAAAACGCTGGGAAAAAGCGACAGGACGCGACGTGCTGTTACCAAAAATGTTTGGGCTAAAGGCCTCCTAAGTTTCTCCAGGCGAGAAGTAGGTTTCAGCACGCTAGAAGGGAGCTTGATCTTAAGAAGTCAAAAAAGGCAGAAAAGACAGAGCGGTGATTACAGATTATTGACAACAAGCTTGATTAACAACTAGCATATGACATACCTCTGGCAGGAGTCGTGCAACAGTCCGCCCGACTAGATACCAAAAGAAGCGACCGATAAGAAATGAACGAGACTAGGGCAAGTGCGTTGGGCACTGTAGATATAGACGTTTTATTAGTAATCATCTTCACATTCGCAACTTTAGGATTTCTTTTTTTGCCGCAAGCGAATGAAACCTTCATTCGTCCAGTTTTTGGTTTAATTTTCGTGTTTTTTGCACCGGGTTATGCACTCATTGCTGCTCTCTTTCCAAGCAAGCAGAACATAAGCACCGTTCAGCGCATTGCGCTTTCATTTGGACTTAGCATAGTAGTCGTCCCGCTGGCAGCTCTGTTTTTCAACTACTTGACGCCAGGCATTCATTTGGAGCCGATCGCTGGTTTCCTGGCCCTGTTCACTGTGATTTGCGCTTTGACTGCAAAATGGCGCAGGGGGGTACTGCCGTACGACGAGCGCTTCTCCGTCAATTTCTCAAAGATAAAAAAAATCAAAAAACCATTTTCCGGCTCAGAAAGTCGCGTAGATAAGCTACTCTCTTTAATTCTTATGTTATCGGTAATATGCTTGACCTTCACCATCGCGTACACGGTTGCTCATCCAAATCTAGGCGAGAATTTCACGGAATTCTATTTACTGGGCGCCAACGGTACAATTGATGCATATCCGACCCAATACCACTTGGGGGAGCAAAAACCGGTTGCCGTCGGCATCATCAATCACGAGCAACGAGGTTCATCTTATAACTTGGTTGTGCGTCTTAACAATAGTACCGAATCAACGACTCTTTTTTCACAGAACGTGTCGCTCGCCGACAACCAGAAGTGGGAAAAGGTAATCAATTTGAAACCAGATCGCATCGGCAAAAACATGAAAATCGAGTTTCTACTCTACCTTGATAATAACTCAGTTGCGCCGTACAGAGAAACAGATTTGTGGGCCACCGTTTCCTAGCAATGCTACAAAACTTATATGTGTTCACGAGCTTAACGCGTGTCTCTTCACTGCGCCACTAGAAATTCTTTTGCTTAAGAACTAAACTCGTTCTTTGTTGAAGAGGATTGTTTGAAGAGGATTGAACCGGCTCCGGTCTAGGGAACGACGCAAAGTGGAGTTCTCTTTGCGTTTGGTAACCGTCACCAAGAGTAATTGATCCACCTTCTAGGTCGCTCAAACTAGATTGCCGGTTGTGCCGTGGTTTGCTAGATTTTTCGACATTGTGGCTTTCTGATGTACGCCACTCGAAGCCTTTCGGTTATTGCTAGGGGCAACATATTTTGCTGAATACCTCCATAGTAGCGCATTCAACGAGTTGATTTAGTAGTCTGTTCACGTCAAACATAAATACGGTTTAGTGTATAGGACTCCAGTCAGTATAAAAAGAAATAGCAGCCGTTCCTAAACTAGCTAGTGGGAACATATTACTAAATATCGGTCGAGACCCAGGTTCTGGAAGTGAAATATGTCCCACGCGAGGCTTGTTGCCAGAAATACGTTTTTTTTAACAATTTCTCGTGTTCTTGGGGCCTTAATGAGCTTCGTTTCTTCAATTCTCTTGGCGAGGTACTTGGGTGTCGAAGGTTATGGAACTCTCAGTCTCGCATTGGCGCTCGCTTTGATTGTCAGCCTCTTCGCAGATTTCGGTCTGGCAATGTTAACCACGAGAGAGGTCGCGAGAGATAGGTCACTGGCGAGCAAATATATCGCGAATGTCCTTTCGGTGCAAATAGTCTTCGCCCCCATCCTCATCGGTCTGGTTGCACTGTTCGTGAACATTTCAGGGTACTCGCAGCAAACTATTTCCGTTGTCTACATAATATCGGTCGGAATCATCCTGGCGGTACTCTCTACATCAATTAGTGCCATATTCCAAGCGCATGAGCAGATGGAGTTCATGTCAATAGGAGCGGTCTTAACCTATTCGGCGACGCTCTGCGGAATTTTGATCGGCATACGGTTGCACGTCGACGTTGTGGGTTTTGCTGTTTTTTATCTCATTGCGTATGGGATCGTGCTTGCTTATTACTACCTTACCTGTGCCCGAATGTTCTTTCTCCCCCGTTTAGAGGCGGATTTGGTGTTTTGGAGAAGTATTGTCTGCGAAGCGTGGCCTATAGCGGTAGTTGCGGTAAGCTCTTTTCTCTACTTCAGGATTGATGCCATTATTCTCTCGCTAATCAAAGGCGTCGGCGAGGTCGGGCTGTACAGCGTGGCATACTCCTTTTCAGAAGCGACAGCGGTGATACCGAGCATGTTTGTCGCGGCGCTGTTTCCTCTGATATCCAAACTGCACGATGGTTCCAAACAAGCGTTTGTTGATACGTGTGCAAAGTCCTTAAAATACGTGCTCTGCCTTGCGCTCCCGATCGCACTTGTGGTCACCTTATGGGCAGAACCCATTGTCGAAACGTTCTATGGCAGCGCGTTCAGCGGCTCTGCAATAGCATTACAAATCATCATATGGTCAGGAGCTGCAATCTACATAACCACGATTTTACGGAGCGTGTTTGTGTCGGCTAACCTACAAAGGCTCAACATGGCGATCACCGTAGCCCTTGTGGCGCTCAACGTGCTCATAAACGTGCTCGTGATTCCGAGGTATGGTTATCTCGGGGCATCGGCGACTACCGTCGCAACGGATGTTTTCGCGGTGTTTATGGGGATCTTTTTTTTGGGAAGACATGGGTACAATCTTCATATGCGAAGGCTGAGCCTGCCGCCCGTCTTTGGTTTGACCATTACCATCATTACTTCGGCAATACTACTTTTTTGCGGCGTCCACCTGTTACTGATAACTGCCATTGATCTAGCTATATACGTGACCATATTGTTCAAGTTAAGCCTTGATGCGGAGGATAAGCGTCTCATTGCGAGTTTGTTCAAACGCTAGAAACCGCTAAATACCGAAATGTGACGTAGAGTTCATATGAGTATCGAAATGCGAAATAATTGAATTTCCGCTAACAAAGGGGCCAAAGAGGCAACCTCGGATAACTAAGACCTATCGTGTCTGCGAGATCATAGGAGTGGTAACGAGACGGCACACGCTTGGATAGCCTCGCCCGCGAGCTCGGGCATCTTTAAATGCTTTTTGAGTTTGGAGTCCCGTTCTTCTTCGGGAATGGACACGTCAAACGGCATGACGTGTCCGTCGCCACACGGCTTTATCTTTCTTATTCACTTATGGCATTATATTTGCAGCGAAAAACAGCTTAGACTGCGGCTGAAAGACGAAAAACTCCTGGTGCAGAAACTGCGCCGCAATCTTCTCATCGCTGCAACAGCTGCATAAGAGCTTTAGCAAGCACCTTTCATTCGTCAACTTGAATGGACGAACCGCGCCCCGTAAGCTACCTCAGTCATTCCCCTCAAAGGGCCTTTACTTGGAATGAACCTCTACAAGAATATTGCGCTCAGGACGTTTGGTGACCTCGATATTCTGCTTCAGAAGCAAGACTTCACACGCGCGTGCGAGCTGCTCACTTCAGTAGGTTATGCACCCATGCATCCGCGGAATAGCATTAAGGAAGCTCTTGCGCTCGGTCAGCCACAGAGTATCCGTTTGTAAATACGGCCCGGAGGCACCTCGTCATCGATATCTACTCGGAATTGACAGGCAAAAAGTCGCTTGCAAGCACGACGTCACTGACGTATTCAAGAACGCGTCTGTGTCGTCACTGTTCGAACAAACCGTACAAACGCTCTCGCCAGAGGATTTGCACTTGTATTCCTGCATACACGCCACAAAACACGCGCAGAGCGTCTCCGTTGGATCCGCGACGTCGCGGAAATCAGTAGCGCTTACCCATCTATCGATTGGGAGAATCTCGAACAAAAGGCGCATCACGCGCACACTCGTCGTATGCTTAATTCAGGTCTCCTTTCCGCAGCTGACCTTCTGGACGCACCGGTGCCTCGGGCGTCTTACACGAGATAAATGGTGACGGTTCAGTGCAGACAATTGTTGCGAACGTGAAATGGCAGCTTTTCGAAGAAACTCAGACACCGCCGCCGCACATTTGGATTCTACAGAATATTGACATGAGAGACGCTTTAGGGACAAGCTTAAGATTATCTTGTTTGTCGCGCTCGGCCATCAGCACACGATTATAACGCACTGTCCTTGCCAGCACAGCTCACCGGGCTCTACTTCGCGATACATCCGTTGCGATTCGCCTTGAAGGCCGCATTCGCGAGTCCGAAGCTCATCAAATATCGCCTCTGAGTTAATGGTGCAGATAGAGCGGCACGTCAGCAGTTTAATCGCCGGCGTAAGCCCATCATTTGCTGAAGCTGATCAAAGCTAGGCCGATCCCGCTGAAAGAGAATAATCCGCCCCGCCAAGACTGATGTGATGCAATAGCTTACGTTACTACCAAGAAGTACCGCGGTGAAAGCCTTCCTTCAATTATCGATATGCTGATAGGGAGGATCTGCTCGGCAGCCAATTGAGCAGCGACAGCTGTAAAGAAAGCGTATACGGTACAACGTGCGTGGGCTTTGTGAAGCTAGGGAAAGATAAAATCGAGTGTTTGTAACGGTTGTGAATTTAGTAATGCCGTGCAAAAACTCAGTTCTGGATCCTCTCGTGCGTGACTAATAAGGCTATGTTTTGTCAAACAAAGCGCGAAGCTTGATGATTCATCGCGTGGAAATTGCCGAGCGGTTCACGAAATACAATGTAGCGTTACTGGCCATGTGCATCATTGGATTCTACCTGAATCTATCATTTGGGTAAAGAGAGCTTGTGGGGAGACGAAATATATTCTTTACTCGTAGCCAAAATAGGTGTTGAGTGGATTGCACCCTACGCAGCTCTCGACGTGCAACTGCATTACCGCTTGAAGCTCTTGGCACCTCGGAATTCGCAGCCAAGATCCCCTTCGCTCATATTCTGCGTCCTCGCCATGCCGGTGATCTTCCTCCTCGGCCGCTGTCTCTTTAGCGAGGAGGTCGGGCTCATAAGCACACTCATCCCCGCAATTTCACTGTCTAACGTCGAGTATTCACAAGAGGCTGGGATATATAGCCTGCTCCTCTTCTTTGCACTCCTTTCTATCTTCTGAGCCGTCCATAATGGCCTTCCGGTAAACGATCGTCTGAGGCGACACGTTCTTCGGCACCTGATAAACAACTGTCCCTGATGCGGTGTCTCCCGGTTGGATCGTGTACACGTTCGCCAAAGTTCTGTTGTTCGCGTCTAGGGCTTCTTCGTAGCCAACGATGTACTGGTCCAAGCTGTCACCCGTTGCTCAGCTTGAGCGTAAAGTGGCCGGCGAGCACAAGTGGTTTGATTCATTTATGTCCT
>Ga0315280_10003581_pt1 | contig 23740 bp, 17 predicted proteins | sample YL17G06_40_MG_FD_203697 | JGI IMG/M metagenome (GOLD analysis project Ga0315280, IMG submission 203697) | Sediment microbial communities from Yellowstone Lake, YNP, Wyoming, USA - YL17G06_40 | ecosystem: Environmental > Aquatic > Freshwater > Lake > Sediment | place: USA: Wyoming | collected... | reverse complement strand
GGCATCGCCCGCCCTCACCCCGCCCTCGCTCCGCTCGGGCACCCCTCTCCCTAGGGAGAGGGGACGGGGGTGAGGGCGAGCGGCCAGGCAGCGCGGTCCACCACCTTGCCCTTGTGCTCGACAACGTCAAGTTCCAGCACACGCTGTTCGCGCTGCCGTTCTGCCTCATGTCATTCGGCTACGCGACCTACCCCGGCCCGAGCGGCCGCCTGCTGCTGCTCGTCCTCCTCGCGATGGTCACGGCGCGCACCGCGGCGATGTCCCACAACCGCTTCGTCGACGCGGAACTCGACGCGATCAACCCTCGGACGCGCGGCCGACCAGTGCCGACGGGCAGGATCACGAGGCGTGAGACGCTCCTGTGGACCGTGGGGTCGTCGGGAGCCTTCGTCGGCGTCTGCGCCCTCATCAACGTGTGGGCGCTGGCGCTCTCACCCGTCGCGCTCGCGGTGATCTTGAGCTACTCGCACGCCAAGCGCTTCACGTGGCTCTCACACGTCTGGCTGGGAGCGTCGCTGGGCGTCGCCCCCCTGGGTGGCTGGGTCGCCGCGCTGGGCCTCCCCTGGAGCCCGGTTCCTTGGCTTATCGCGGGCTCCGTGGTACTCTGGGTTGCCGGCTTCGACGTGATCTACGCGACTCAGGACGAGGCGTTCGACCGCGAGACCGGGCTCCACTCGCTCGTCACCAAGCTGGGCATCAGCGGCGCCCTGTGGGCCGCTCGAGCCGCCCATGTGGTCGCCGTGGGGCTGCTCGTCGCGCTGGGCCTCGTGGCCGACCGGCTCGGGGTTGTCTACTTCGCCGGGTTGGCCGTGGCCGCGGTGTCGATCCTCGTCGAGCACACGATGGTCCGCGCCGATGACCTGTCACGCGTGAACGTCGCGTTCTTCACGATGAACGGCATCGTGAGCCTCGTGCTGTGCGCGGCCACCTTCATCGATGTGTACTGGTGGTGAAAGGTCCTTGCTCGATCGGCCCCTAGGCTCCTCTCAGTGTTGCCCCTCGGTGCCCGGAGGACCTCACCCCCGGCCCCTGGCTGGGCCAGTGGCCACCCCCTCTCCGCTAGCGGAGAGGGGGAACGGCCCTGAGCTTGTGGAAGGGCCGGGGGGTGAGGTTAGTCGGGTGCCGGGCAACGTGGAAAGCGGAACGACTCTCGATCGGCCCCTGACGGGCGACGTCGCGGACCTGGAGGAGAAGGTCCTTGCGGGCGAGCGGCTCGGCCTCGCCGATCTCGTGCGGCTCTACCGAACGCCCGACATCCTCGCCCTCGGGCGCATGGCGAACCGCGTGCGCGAGCGGAAGAACGGCAACCGCACCTACTTCATCGTCAACGCCCACATCAACCCCACCAACATCTGCGTGAACGAGTGCCGCTTTTGCGCCTTCAGCCGGTCCGCGGGCGCCGATGGCGCCTACGCGATGAGCCTGGAGGAGGTCCGGGAGCGCGCGCGGGCCTTGCGCGGAAGGCCGCTGTCTGAGGTCCACGTGGTGGGCGGGCTCCACCCGGATTGGCCGTACGATCGGTACCTGGATGTGCTGCGCGCAATCCGTGAGGAGCTGCCGGAGGCCCACCTCCAGGCGTACACAGCGGTGGAGGTGGCTCACATCGCCGAGCGGGGCGGAGTCACCGTCGAGCGCGCGCTGCGCGACATGGTAGAGGCCGGCCTGGGAAGCCTTCCGGGCGGCGGCGCGGAGGTGTTCGACCGCGAGATCAGGTCCGCGCTGTGCCCGAGGAAGCTGTCTCCCGAAGCGTGGCTGGACGTGCACCGGACGGCCCACCGGATAGGCCTGCGGTCAAACGCGACGATGCTCTACGGGCACGTCGAGACCGCGGAGCAGCGCGCCGATCACCTCGCGCGGCTGCGCGAGGTGCAGGACGAGACCGGCGGGTTCCTCGCCTTCATCCCGCTCGCCTACCACCCCGAGAACACGCCGCTCGGCGGCAAGCGTGCCAGCGGATATGAGGACCTGCGCAACCTGGCGGTAGCGCGCGTCGCGCTCGACGACTTCGACCACGTCAAAGCCTTCTGGATCATGCTGGGGCTGAAGATGGCCCAGGTGAGCCAGGCGTTCGGCGTCGACGACCTCGACGGCACCGTGGTCGAGGAGCGGATCACTCACTCCGCGGGCGCGGAGACGCCGCAAGCGCTGACGCGCGAGGAACTGGTCGGGCTCATCCGCGAGGCCGGGCGGGAACCGGTTGAGAGGGACACCCTGTACAACGTTGTCCGGCATGAGGGGGCGGACCCATGAGCGTCTACGGCCGGGTCCGCGTGGGCGTGATGAACTACATCCTCGGCCGTCCCCTGGTGCGCGGGCTGGTGACGCGCCGGAGCGATGAGGTGGACATCCTCGAGGATGTGCCGGCGCGCGTGGGCGAGATGCTCACCGTCGGTCGCCTCGACACCGCCATCGCGCCCATCGCGGTGATCCTGCAAGCCCCCGGCGTGGACGTCGTTCCCGGCCTGGGGGTCTCGTGTGACGGGCCGGTGCAGAGCATCAGGCTGTTCCACAAGGCGCCACTGAGCGAGCTGCGGCGCGTCGCGCTAGACGGTAGCTCGCGCAGCGGGGCGATGCTCGCCCGCATCGTGCTCGAGCGTTTCGAGGGCGCGCGCCCGGAGTACGTCGGCAGGCCGCCCGTGCTACTGGACATGCTCGCCGACTGTGACGGTGCGCTGCTCATCGGCGACCCCGCGCTGACGGCCCCGACGGATCTGGCTCCTCACGTCGATCTCGGCGAGCTCTGGAAGCGGCGCACCGGGCTCGGCTTCGTGTTCGCGATGTGGGGACTGCGCCCCGGCCTGTCACAGCAGAAGCGCGAGCGCATCGCCGAGCTGCTCGAATGGTCGCTGTCCGTCGGTGAGGAGGAGCTCGAGGAGATCGTGGTGGAGGAGAGCGCGCGCATCGGCCTCCCGCCCGATGAGGTGCGGGCCTACCTTGGCGAGCGCATCCGTTACCGGCTCGGGCCTAACGCGATGAATGGCCTCAAGCTGTTCACGCGGCTCGCGGTCGAGCAGGGCCTTCTACCGCCGGACGCCGGCGTGCGCTGGTTGTCTTCATCCCCTCCCCGCGCCCTCGGGCGGAGGGTTAGGGAGGGGGCAACTGCCCGAGGGCGCGGGGAGGAGGGTTCTCTCGCCGCCCTCCTCGAGCACGGGAACCTGCTCGACCTGGGCGCTGCGGCGGATGAGCTGCGCTTCCGGCTCCATCCCGAGCCGGTGGTCACCTACGTCGTCGACCGGAACATCAACTACACCAACGTGTGCGTTTCGGGGTGCCGCTTCTGCGCATTCTACCGGCGCGAGGGCGACCCGGACGCCTTCGTCCTGACGACCGACGAGGTGCTGCGCAAGGTCGGGGAGCTGGTCGACGCCGGTGGGACGCAGGTGCTCATGCAGGGCGGCCTTCACCCGAAGCTGGGGCTCGACTGGATCTGCGCGCTCGTCCGCGACATCAAGTCGGCCTACCCATCGGTGGACGTGCACTCGCTCTCGCCGCCCGAGGTTGTGCACTACGCGAGGACCGAGGGCTTGCCTGTCCGCGTCGTGGTCGAGCGGCTGCGCGAAGCCGGGCTGTCGTCCCTGCCGGGCGGCGGCGCGGAGATACTCAGCGATCGGGTGCGTGGCGCGGTCAGCCCCCACAAGTGCACTGCTGACGAGTGGCTGGGCGTGATGCGCGAGGTCGCCGCGGTCGGCATGAGGGGCACGGCGACGATGGTGTTCGGGCACGTGGAGACGATGGCCGAGCGCGCCGAGCACCTACTCCGCATCCGCGACCTGCAGGACGAGACAGGCGTCTTCACGGCCTTCATCCCGTGGACGTTCCAGCCTGCCAACACAGACCTGGCCGACCTCCCGCCGGCGGGGGGCCATGACTACCTGCGGACGCTGGCGGTTTCGAGGCTGGCGCTGCCCAACGTCCCCAACATCCAGGCCTCGTGGGTCACGCAGGGAGCCGCCATCGCGCAGCTTGCCCTCCGGTTCGGCGCGAACGACCTCGGCGGAACGATGATGGAAGAGAACGTCGTGGCTGCGGCTGGCTGCCGCTTTCGGGTAAGCGTTGAGGAGCTCCGCGCGATCGCCGAGGAAGCGGGCTTCGAGCTTCGGCAGCGGAGGACGGACTACGGCGGGGCGTAGCGGCCCCTCAGGTCCCGCCCGTTCCCGCCTCCCACTCGAGGTGAACTGCGGGGTCGCCGTCGCGCGCAGCCGTTCGCCCGGTCATCCGGTCCACCACGATCTCGATGGCTCCGCACCGCTCGGCCTGCTCCTGTGAGACCTCGCCGCGCGGCTTGCTCGGAGTGCTGTAGCGGGCCTGGAACTCGGTCAGGATCTCGCAGCGCTCAGGGAGGTCATCGACGACGCGCACTCGGCCCCAGCAGATGACACTCCGCCACGGCAGGTCGCACGCATCCCCGGCGTGCGGCACCGGCAGACCGTCCTGCCGCGACACCGTGAAGCACACGCCCGGGTTGGCGCGGATCATGTCCAGCTTCTTGCCCGCCAGGGCGCAATGGAGCAGGATGCGCCCGCGCGAGTACGTGTAGTTGATGGGCACGACGTACACCTCGCCGTCGACGGTCAGGCCGAGGTGGCCAAGGTCCTGCTCCTGCAGGAAGTCAGTCATGCTGGCAAACGCGTCGTCTTGGCTCATCGACGGTCCTCTCGGACACCGGCCCTCCCCGGCCGCATGGCGCCGAGCGCTTCGCCGTGGAGCCCGCCGATCACCTCTCGCCAAGAGCGCGCCAGGCGTCAGTCCACGACAGTGGACCGGCGCCCCGGCCCGGCATTCGGAGGGTAGGGCCTTCCGCGCGCGCCGGCGAAGGGAAGACGATCAGCGTCGGCTACCGGCCCGCGCCCCCAAAGGGGGTCAGTTGTGACCGAACCGGATCCCATCACCCAGCTCGTCCAACGGCAGTACGAGCTCTATCCCTACCCCGACCTAGACCCCAATGAGATGCCGCGGGGCACAACGATCACCAGCGACCTGTACTTCGTGACCCAGCTTCTCTGGGCCGGTCGCAAGAAGCGCAACGAGCTGCGCGTGCTCGACGCCGGGTGCGGAACCGGCGCTCCGTCCGTGCAGGCGGCGATGTCGGCCCCGGGCGCGAAGGTCATAGGTATCGACTTCAGCGAGACCTCGCTCGATCGGTCCCGGACGCGCGCGGCGAGGCTCGGAGTGGGGAACGTCGAGTACCTCCACCTTCCGATCCAGCGCGTGGGCGAGCTCGGGGTCACATTCGACTACATCGTCTCCAGCGGCGTGCTGCATCACCTGCCGGACCCCGTGGATGGGCTCACTGCCTTGCGAGAGGTGCTCGCACCCGACGGGGTAATGTCGATCATGCTCTACGGCGCCCACGGCCGGGTCGGCATCTACATGCTCCAGCGCGCCATGCGCCTCCTCGGCGACGCCGAGAAGCCCATCGAGTGGCACGTTGACCTCGCGAGGAGGCTGTTCCACTCGACCCCGCCGTGGTTCCCGACCTATCCGCCGGCGTACGGCTTCGAGCTCAAGCCGGGCAATGACGGAGGCATCGTGGACTTGCTCCTCCACGTCCAGGACAGGCCGTTCACGGTCGACGGCGTGTTCGACTTCGCCGAGGCGGGCGGCATGAGGTTCCACTCGTGGCTCATGCCCTGGGAGTACGAGGCGGAGCGATATGTGCGCGATGCGCAACTGCTTGAGATGCTGCCTCGGATGCCCGCGCGGGATCGCTACGCCATCGCCGAGCTGCTTCACGGCGCGCTGAACAAGCACTCTTTTTTCCTCGTGAAGCCCGAGTTCGAGCCACCGAACGTCGCCCTCGAGAACGGACGGTGGCGGGGGCTCAAGGCGATGCTCACCAACTTCCTCATGTGGTGGGACCCGATCCGCAAGCCCGCCGAGGGCAAGACGATCGTGCCGTGCGCCGTCTCGGAGGTGGGACAGCTCGCGCTCGAGCTCAACAACTGGCAGAGCGCCTTCATGAACGCGGTGTCACAGCGCAAGGGGACCCTCGGTCAGATCGCCGAGCTGTCCGAGGTGAAACGGCACATGCCGTCCGGCCCCAGACAGCAACGGGAGGCGGCCGTCGAGGGGTTTCTGCGGGAGCTGCTCAGGTTCCGCGGGATCGCGCTCATCGAAGAGGGGCGTGAGCTTGATGACTAGCGCCCCCGACGACCGGCCCGTGTCAGCCACCTCAACGATCTCGGCCTCGGTCCCGTTCGAATGCCGCCGGGACTTCATCGAGGGCCTGCTGCTGCCGGGGATCGCCGAATGGACTGGCAGATCAGTGCTCGTGGTCGGCGACGATGAGGCCGCCGCGCAAGCTATCGCCGCCCAGCTTCCGGAGGCGACGGTGACCTGCGAGCGGGCGGAACCTGAAGCCGGCGCCGGGCATGACCTCGTGCTATTCCGCGGCCGCTCGCTGCCTCCCGGGGCTGCGACCGCTAAGCTGTTCGGGGCGGCTGTCGGGGCGATGGCGGATGACGGCGCGATGCTCGCGAGCCTGCCTGCCAAGCACGGCCTCTACCCTTTGGCCCTTGTGGCCGGTGTTGTGCGACGTTTCCTGCCGCACCGCGGCGGGATGGAGCCTGCCGCGGTGGCCCGGCGTGTCATCGACACGCTGCCAAGGGGCCACCACTTCCGCTTGCGCGACCAGTACATGGAGGAACTCGTCCAGGGCGGAGACGACGCATTCGCGGCACTCTCCGGCGTTTCCCCCGAAGGTCATTACGAGGTCTCGGAAGTGCACGCCCTCATCGGAAGCTGCGGGGTCTCCTTCGGCGGGTGGCTCTGGCCGGCCGTGTACAACCCGTGCCGGTGCGCGGAGGACCCCGTGGCATCCGAGGTGCTGGCGAGGCTCGAGGAGCCGCGCAAGTCGACGGTAGCCGACCTCATCACCGCCGGGCCGACCGTGCATCACTTCGCCGTCGTCAAGCACGGAAGGGTACCCGCGGAGCCGGACTGGGGCACGGATGCGGCACTCTCGTGGCGGCCGATGCGCCTCAGCGCGTATAGCTGGGCGCGGATCGGGCTGGGGGGCCCGTCTCAGTGGACGCTCGATCCGTACCCGCGCAGCGAGTTCACCGGCCGCGTGGAGCTAAGGCCCTGGCACGCAAGGCTCTGCATGGCGGCCGACGGCCGGCAGAGCGCAGCCGAGCTTCTCGATGTGCCGGAGGTGAGGCGTGCGCTTGACATCCCGAAGGCCGAATGGTCATCCGCGGCGCTGGCCTTCCTGCGGGACGCTCTCGAGCTACGAGTGGTGGCGATGCTGCCGCCGTAGCGGACGAGCCGTCCATGTGAGGTGGACTCGATGAGCGGCATGGGTTGTGTGCTCCCCTCGGCGCTGACGGCGCCTGCGGTGGCCGTCCTCGTGCTCGCGCCGACGGCGCACGGCGATGCCCCGGTGCTCGTGCCGCGCATCGCGGGCGACTGGTGGACGATCGCCGGCGACCCGGACCTGGGCGAGTTCACCGACCCTGAGCAGCAGCCGGTCGACTTCTCCGTCTGGCAGGCGGCCGACGGCACGTGGCAACTCTGGTCGTGCATCCGCAACACGAGGTGCGGCGGCAACACGCGGCTGTTCTGCCGCTGGGAGGGCGACCGCCTAACCGACCCCGACTGGCGGCCGCTCGGCATTGCCATGCAGGCCGACCCGCGGTACGGCGAGACCCCCGGCGGGCTGCAGGCGCCGCACGTCATTCGCGCCGACGGGCTGTACCAGGTGTTCTACGGCGACTGGGAGCACATCTGCCGCGCGACATCCGAGGATGGCAAGAGCTTCGCCCGAGTCATCGGCGCCGACGGCGAGACCGGGCTGTTCTCCGAGGGCCCGGGCGCCAACACCCGCGATCCGATGCTCCTCCTTGTTGGCGGCAGGTGGCACTGCTACTACACCGCCTTCCCCGAGGGCAAGGGCGCGGTCTACTGCCGCACATCGACCGACCTGGTCACCTGGAGCGACTCACAGGCGGTCGCCTTCGGCGGTGCCGCGGGCACGGGCCCGTGCTCCGCGGAGTGTCCGCACGTTGCGTTTCACCAGGGAGCGGGGTGCTACTACCTCTTCCGAACCCAGGCATACGCGCCTGACCCGCAGACGACCGTCTACCGGTCCGAGGACCCGCTCGACTTCGGGGTGGATGACGACCGGTGCCTCGTGTGCACGCTCCCTGTGGCCGCGCCGGAGATCGTGGTACACGAGGGGCGATGGTACATCGCGGCCCTGCTTCCGAGCCTGAAGGGGATTCGCATCGCCAGGCTCGAGTGGGTGGCCAAGGGGTAGGCCCTACCTACCTGCCAGCACCAACACCACCGCATCCAGGCCCGCGTTGTAGCCCGCCGAACTGCGGTTCTTGCCAATGAGCTCAACGCGTAGCACCAGCGGGTCCTCGCTGGCGGTCACCCGGCCCGGGCCGACGCTGAGCACGCCGATCCGCGGCGTGTAGGCATCCACCGGCTCGCCGATCGCCGCGCCGGACAGCGACCAGCTCGCGATGCCGTAGTCCCATGAGGTGCCGGCGAGGAGGTACGCATCGTACTCACCCGCGGGGATGCCGTCGGGAAGGCGGAGCTCCACCCACTCGCCCTCCGCTTGCGCGCGGATGAACAGCAGCCCGTCGCCCGACAGCGGCCCTCCGATGGACGAGGTCGCCTTCTGAGGAGCTACCCGGACTCCCTCAGAGGCCTTCACGACTTGGAAGAACTCAGCTTCCAGCACGACGCTGCCCGGTGGCGCCTCGTCGGCGATCCGGAGCGGCGACTGCCAGTTGCCGATCCACCCCGGCGCCCTGCGCGAGTCGCCGTGGAAGGACCACATATCGAAGCTCCACGGATGGACGGTCCCCGGGCACCGGTACTGGTACGGCTGACCCCACGGGTCGAGCTGCTCTTCAGGGTTCAGCGCTATCTCGCCCATGATCTCCGTCAAGTCGATCGGATAGCGCCCGGTTCGCTGATGCAGGTCCTCGGCCGCGCCGGCGAGTTCGCGCACCGTTCGCCCGGCCTCGTTGACCATCGCCGCGAACAGCTTCTCCTCGGCAGGCAGGTACTCGTGGAGCCAGGCGTTGGGGTCGACGGGCAGTAGGCGCAGACAGACGGCGTCGAGCCCGAGGGAGTAGCCCTTCCCGAACTCACCGGTCTCGGGGTGCCGAGTGAGCGGGTTCGAGCCGACACACTCGAAGCGCACGACGTACGACCCGGGCACGAGCCGCGCCTCGCCGACCTTCGTCTCGACCGTGGTCCCGTGGTGGTAGTTCTCGGGCCAGTTCTCCTTCCGCGATGCGAGGTAGTCCCAGAAGTCGAGCCCGGGGTCGAGAACGACCTCACCCTCGGGCCCGATGAGGCTCACTTTCCATGCGCCGTACTCGCGGAAGAGAGACTGGAATACGGACACCGCGTAGCGGCCGCCCTCGGCTACCTCGAACGGCAGCTCGATCCACCCGCCGACCGCGTCGTTGCGCAGGTAGAGGAACTGCTTCAGGTTACACGTCCGGTTCGAGGCGCGCCGGGGCGCAAGGCCCTCCGACACTCGCGCCCGGTCGACCAGAGCGGCGGGCTCGACCCAGATCTCCGGCAGCACCCGCTCGCTCGCGGGCGGGAAGTCCCACGTCCGCTCCATGGTTCCGCGCTGGTACCAGAACGCTACCGATGAGACGTAGTCAGGCCTGTACTTAAACTCGTACTGCGTCGCCTTGCCTGTCTCCGGGTCGACGACGTAGACATAGCTGCGCCGCTCCATCTCCACGCGTAGCGACCTGTGGAAGGGCACGGGATCGTCGAGGTGCCACCGGTAGGCGGTGATGCGTTGCTCCTCGCCTTTGGTGTCGCAGATGGTCAGTCCCACTCGGCCGTGGGTGTGCAGCCGGAGGTTCCAAGCGTCGTTGAAGTAGTCCTCAGTGCCGGTGCCGACGATCGACGGCGTCGTCTCCCCGTCGATGTAGAACCTGTCGTCCGACTCGCCGAACCAGCTCCCGACCATGTTCTGCGATGAGTAGACAGTGCCGACGTACTGCCCTTCGCCGCGCCCGTCGAAGATCACGTAAGGCGAGAAGGGCTTCGCGGGGTACTCCTGCCTATAGCGGGCGTGGAAGTAGAGAGCGTCGGTGGGCGGCGAGTCCAGTTCGAGCCACTCGCACTGGAAGTAGGCCGACACGCGCTCCTTGCCCTCGTTCTCCAGCTCGATGACGGCGCGCTCGCGGAACGGCATCCGCCAATAGCAGTTGAGCGCCCGTCCGTACGAGCTAACGCTGACCGGGATGGACTCCACGTCGGCGCGCATGCCGTTCCCCGCGCAGAAGAAGTCGCCGATGGGCGTCTCCACGGCGGGCACTTCCGAGCCGTCCCAGTAGATGCGCAGCACGACGGTCCGAGGATAGCGGCGGTCGGCGCTGGCGAGTGTGAACCACATGTGGCGGATCTCGCCCGGACCCGTCAGGTCTGCGGTCACGAGCCGCTGCCCCGGGTAGATGTGGTGACAGTCCGCGTTGGACTCGGGATCGAAGAGCCCGCTCGAGGCCCGGTGCATACGCCCCGGCGTCATGCGGGTCACGTCATCGAGCTGGCCCGCGAAGGTCGGTAGCGAAGCGACGGCGAGAACGGGGACAAGCAGACCGAGAAGTCGCGTGCGTAGCATCCAGTGCCCTCCCTACGGTGCGACCTGGACGTCGGCCGTTCGTCGGCCCTCGCATCGCCGCCTTCCCTTCGTGGCGAGGGGATGTCGCGACCGCCGGGGAACCGCGCGCTAAGGGACGCGGCCGTACCGTGCAACCGAGAAAGGAACGCAGCCCATGTGTGGCATCGTCGTCGCGCTCGCCGCACTGGCCTCCGCGCAGCCGGGCGAAGCGCCGGTGCCGAGTGTGGCCGAGATCTACGAGGAGTTCGCCAAGGAGCTGCCCCCACTGCTTTTCGCGGTCGATAGCGATAGCATCGTCGACTCGCTGGAAGACCCCCGCGTCCGCCTGCGCCAGGTCGAGGGGCACTTCGTCAGCCAGGTTGCATTCGGGAAGCCGCTTACGCACCGAGTGGTCATGCTTATCCCGACCGACCCGGCGCTCCTCGACGATCCCGCCCGCCGGGGCAAGGTGGTCATTGTCGGGAGCATCGCCGGACCGTACCAGGAGTCCTTCCTCTGCGACTACGGCCACCCAATCGCCACGCGACTCGGCTATCCGACGATGATCCTACCCAACCCCGGCGAAACGCCCGACAGGCCCGACCGTGAGTGGAGCATCACGGAGCTCCAGGCAGAGGGCATCCCGCGCGTCACTACCAACCACTACTTCTTCCGCCTTGCGATCGCGTACCTGCGTGCGATGGATGTGTTCGCCGACACGCTGGGCATCCCCAGGGATGAGATCAGGGCCGTGATCGGGGGCCACAGCAAGCGGGCGCCATCGGCCTATGTCGCGGCCGCGATCCGCCCGGCGAACGTGGCCGGCGTCGTGTTCATGGGAATGGAGGGGCGGTGGACCGCGACGCCGAGCGCGGCCTACGAGCCGGTGTCGCCGCTCACCTGCCAGCGCGCCGTCACGGCTGAGACCATCTACCTTGGGGCGACGAACGAGGACGGGTACACCATGTTCAACGTCACCCGGAACCAGGCGATGCTCGACAAGCCGTGGGTCGTCTCGATGGTGCCCAACTACCGGCACGCCGCTGAATCGCCCCAGCAGTTCCTGATCTGGCAGATGTGGGTCTCGCACGTGTTCGACGGCCGGCCGGTCGCGAAGATCACCGACGTAGCGCAAGAGGAGACGGTGGACGGCATCCTCTTCCGTGCGAGGATCGACGACCCCAACCGCATCGTCCAGGTCCGGGCGTGGTACGCGTACTGCGACGATGTCCCCCTGTGGCGGGACATCGTGTGGTACCCTGTCATCATGGGGCCGGTCGAGGGCGAGGAGGATCTGTACCAAGGCTACGAACGCGGCAAGACGCCTGACGCCTGGCTCGTCGAGGTCGAGGACATTGCTAACGGAGTGCACGGCTATGTGACGAGCTGTCCGCAGGACATCACTGGCCTGCCGACCCAGGAGCGCACCTCTCAGGGATCGCGCTCGCGGCTGTGGAGCCCGGAGAAGGCGAAGTAACAGCCGGGGCAGGCAGACCGGGACGGCGGGCGAACTACCTCGGCGCCGATGATCGTTGCGAAGGGGAGACAGGGCCGGGCCGATCCGCACGCCGCGCGGGGGCGGGGAGAGTCGCATGATGCGTGAGGTGCCGGCGAACCGTCGCGAGATGGCCGTGCTGCTGAACAGCCGGATGAACCGGGCCTACTCACAGCTCGCCGACGGAGCACGGCTGCAGCCCGACAGCAGTCTGGTCAAGACCTACATGGTCGAGGCACATCCTCTGGGCCCTGACGCGCACGACGGCTCCTTGCAGCTGCTTAGGGACTCCTTCGACGACACCGCCTCTCCGTTGCATGGACTGGGACGAACAGAGGAGACGGAAGAGGAGGGGTTCTTCCGCGTGCATGTCAGGCGGAGAGACGCATCCGCCACACTCTATGTCGATGCCAGCCATCCTCGGTTCTGGCTCGTCCATTCGCCGGACCGGAGCACCGAAGTCGACTGGGTGATGGAACGGCTTACCTCGACATCGCCGCGCTTCGACACGGCCTGGCTGCCCATGCAGATGCTCGAGGCAGCCGCGGCCAGGGGGGCCTTCCGCGGCCTTGGCCTGGACTTCGACACACGGCCCCTCTTGCAGCCGACGGTCGACCACGAGGGCGACGGCCGGAGTGTGGAGTTCCTCAAGATGCAGCTCTGGGGCAACCAGGCGAAGCGCGTGCTGAGCGTCCTCTCAGCGGAGGGCGCTTTCCCCAACGAGACAACCTTGTCGAAGGTGAGAGTGAAGTACACGCTCCCTGACTCCAACGGTGACTTCTCGCTCGACGACATGCGGTACGACGGCAAGGTCACCGGGCGCGGCACGTCGTTCCAGAGCCACATCGCCTTCACATCCCTGGTGTATGAGGAGTACCGACGCTGGGTGGCGTACGTGGAAGAGACGCTGGCCCTACGGTGGACTATCGCGGAGGGGGCCGCCTCCATGTCGGGCTGCCCGCTGGGGATCCGTTTCAGGACGCCGGTCGATAACCTGCACGGCCTGGTTGACCGCTTGTTCTCAGCGGCCCCACCATTCCGTCTCTGGGGAGTCCCCCGGTGGCTCAGCGACAGCTACGCAAGCGTGCCGGCGGTGGACCTCCATGTTGGGCACCCGCTCGACATTGAGGTGACGCCAGAGCTCCTCCGGGTGTACCTTCCAGAGGGTAGTTGTGGCAACTCCTTGCTGCGCCTGTTCACCAACCTCCAGCACTGCCTCGACGCACAGGCGACTGCCGAGGGGCCGGGGGGTGTCCCGCTCTTTGAGTGACTACCCGAGCTTCACCCTGAGGCTCACCAACCTGATGATCGGTCTCTGTCGGGGCGCTCCGGGACTGCCAAGAGCGCTTCGCGAACTGGGGTACGAGGGCTTCTGGGTCGAGTTACGGTTCGCCATCGCCGGGGATAAGGCCGTCAACCCGGACATGATTGTCTACTCGACCGAACAGAGACACACACTGCTCTGCGAATGGAAGTCCGGCCGCAACGTCGAGAAAGACCAGCTCCTCCGCTACGGGCTGGTCACAGATGAAGACCTGCGGGTAAGGGCACACATACCCGCTGCGGCAGCCGCCGCGCACGACACGACAGTGTTCGGGGTTGCCGAGTACCGCGAGCGCCTCGTGCTGGGGCTGACGGCGGCCGAGTCGGACGCGGTGCTCGTGGTCGTGGATGACGAAGGGCTGACGAGGGTGGGGCGTCGGTTCGCCGCAGATGGCCTGAACGCTGCCTTCGCCCCGCGGCCTGCTGTTGACGTCGCCAATGCCCCGCTCGGCTTCCTGCCGTTCGACGCCGAATCCCCCGACCACGTGGTGGCGGAGCACTGCATCAGACAACTCGTCGTCTACATGAACCGGCGCGAGCCGCTCGTGCGGCTGAGTGCTCTGGCGCAGGATGTCGTGTCCATCTGGTCTGTTCTCCCCGACGATGCTAGGAAGCCCCTCACGGACCGTATGCGCGACATAATGACGGAAGCGGCGCGTTATGAGTTCCGACCGTACCTCCATCGTGAAAGGGGTATCGAGGGGCGCACACGCACTCCCACTTGGGGCATCGCCAACAACCCCCTCGATCTGTCCACTGAAAAGCGTACGGCCGCGTACCGCCGACTGGAAGCGGCACAGAAGGGCCTTGTGGAACGCCTGAGGTCCAACGGTGGGCGATCACAAGGCGAATTGCCACTGGAGTTCGCCGAGTCGGACTAGCTCGCAGTCCACGCTGTACCGCAGCCTTCGGTCGTGGCCGCCATCCTAGGAGCCCACCCATGAGCCGCCCGCGTTGCGCGATCTGCGGTATCAGTCAGGAGTCGAACAGCTTCTCGCGCCTGCTCGCCGGGCCCGAGGAGTTCCGCTTCAGCCGGGGCGACGAGGTGCTGGGCGACTACCTCCCAGATGCGCACCCCGACATCGAGTGGGTCCCCCTCCTGTGTGCGCGGGGAACGCCCTTCGGGCCGGTGAGCCGCGCCATCTATGAACAGGCCAGGGACGAGATCCGCCAGGACCTGGAGGAGACGGCCCCGCTCGACGGCGTGCTGCTCCGCCTGCACGGCGCGATGGAGGTCGAGGGCATCGGAGACGGTGAGTCGGACCTCGTTGCCGCAGTGCGCGAGGTGGTCGGAGACGACATCCCCATCGTCGCGTCGCTCGACCTCCACGCGAACATGGCCCCCTCGGTGGTCGCCGCCACCAACGTCATGACGGCCTATCGCCGCTCCCCGCACGACGATGCGAGGGAAACCTGGCACCGCGCAGTGGCGCACGCGGCCCGCGTGCTCAGGGAGGGCATCGTTCCCCGGCAGGTGCTGGTGCGGCTTCTCCTTCTACTGCCGGGCGAGTTCGCCGTCACGTACAGGGAGCCCGCGGAGTCGCTCTACGCACGCCTGCTCGACATCGAGAGGGCGCCGGGCATCCTCGACGCCTCAATCCTGATCGGCTGCGCGTGGACCGACGGCCCTCACACATCCGTCAGCGTTCTCGTGGTGGCGGAGGAGGACCCCGAGCTGGCGCGGCCCCACTGCGAGGCACTGGCGGAGGAGATCTGGGCCCGGCGGCGCGAGTTCGGGCCCGAGACGGACCTGCTGGAGCCGGCTGAGGCGGTCGCGAGGGCGATGGTCTCTACCGACCAACCGGCCTTCGTGCAGGACACGGGCGACAACCCCGGCGCCGGCGCGGCGGGTGACCTGCCGATCATGCTGGACACGCTGCTCAAGGCGGGCGCGAAGCAAGCCCTCGTCGCGAGCCTCCAGGACGCGGCGGCCGTCGACGCGTGCTTGGCAGCGGGCGAGGGCACGCGCCTCTCACTTGAGCTCGGCGGGAAGCTTGATACAGGCAACTCAGGCCCGCTCCCGGTTGACGGGACGGTGCTGAAGCTGTTCGCACCGGACCATGCTCTCTTGCGATGCGGCGGAGTGGACGTGCTTCTGTGTCGGCGCCGGTCAGGCCAGGCGGGAGACGCCGTTAGGCTCCTGGGCGCCGACCTAGGCGGGGCGCGCGTCGTCGTTTCGAAGGGCGGCTACCCCGCAGGCTCGGCGCGGACCGTGGCGCGCAGCTTCCACTGGGCGGTCACGCCGGGGTGGACTGATCTTCGGCTGGAGCGGCTTCCATACCGCCACCTGCGCCGCCCCATCTTCCCATTGGACGAGGGCGTCGAGTTCGCGTGTCAGGAATCTCCCTGACACGGTGCCGCCTCGGCAGCGCTGTCCGCCGGACAACCGAACCGCAAGCAGGCAACAGAGGCCTACCTCTGATCCCGGTCCCTCACCCTCACCTCGAGATCGACCCGCCACCGCGTTCCCTGCTTCACCTCGCCCGAGACCGGGTAGCCTGCGAGCAGGTACTCGTTCATGCCCCACTTACGGTGGTCCACGAGGCCCATGGGCAGCGAGGCGCTGATCGTCACCTCAGTGTCCGCGGTGCGCACGACAAGGCTAGACGAGGCGGGCAGGAGCTCCGGGTTGTCGCCCAGTGCGGGCGGCAGGACGACGCGCTTCCCGTCGGCCTCGGCTTCGGCGCCAGCGTACTGGGCGACCGGGAAGGCGAAGTAGTGCCGCCACATGCGCAGATCAAGATCAGTCATCGCCGTGCAATCGAAGGCGATCGAGAACCGCCCTTCCGGTCCTACCTCGCAACTCTCCGTGAAGTCCACCCGGCGATCGCCCTCGACGAGCGTGCCCCGGTAGGACAGGCGCGCCTTGCCATCGGCCGACACCGCGGGCGGTGCGGGCTGCTGGGCGGACTCGGCGCGGAAGGGCGTCCACGGTGGGCTCGCGGCGACCGGCCAGCCGCCTGTGAGGAGTGTCCGGCCTCTCCACAGGATGTTCCGCGGCGCACCGGTGGTCTCGAGGCGCACCTCCAAACCGGCCGGAGTCTGCACGGCAACGAGGCCGCCGTCCAGGGTGGTGAGGCGGGTGCGCTCGGGCGGGGCGAGTGTGATCGTCGGGGCCACGTCCTCACCGGCCGTTGGCGGGCCGTCGGTCGGCAAGTAGATGCGACCATCGAACAGGGACAGCGTGAACCTATTCCCGACCCGACCGGTGCTGACGTCGCGGCAGTTCCGCGGCAGGTCCACAACCGCGTCGTACTGCGTGCCGTTGACGATCACCGTTCCGCCGTCGAACTCGCGCACCCACGTCCCGTCCAAGGCGCGCGCGGCGTCACCCTTCGGGTAACCCAGCGGCGCATCGTACTCCTTGTACCACCACCAGTTGCCTCGCCCCATCGTGCCCGAATCGAACCCGAAGTATCCGTCACCCATCAGCGCCGTCGCGAGCCCGAATCGCATCGTCCGCTCGTCCTCGGCGCGGGCCCGCTCCGGGATGGCGACCCTCTCCTCGTGGCTGAGCTTCGCCCAGCGCCAGGGATCGTCGTCGATGCCCTGCGGCCTGCAGACGAGCGTCGTGACCGCCGGCTTGCGACTCTCGCTCGTCCATCTCAGGTAACGGGCCAGCAGGTCGTCGAACTCGACCTTGCCCTCGATCACACGGTTCATCTCATCCTCTGACAGGGCCCCGTTGAGATGCTCGAAGCCGGTTACCGGCAGGTTCCACGCGTTGAGCATGACGACCGCTTGGCCGTCTCTGAGCTCCGCCGTCCGCGGCACAAGCCAGTCGTCCGGGCTCCAGCAGTCGTAGAAGACCCCATCGAAGCACTCGTGCCCCAGCACGCGCTCGCGGACCATGTCGAGGTTGTACTGGAGGACCTCGGGCAGGTCGGTACGGATCCGGTCCATGCCGGGCCATCCGCTGGTCTTCGCGCCCTTCTCATCGCGCACCCACCAGTTGTCCGGCACAGCCGGGTTCAGGGGGCCTTCGATGACGTCGACGTAGGGCAGCGCGAGTGCGTGGGGGTTCACCTCGCGGATCCTGGCGAGGTTGGCCTCGACGCGCTGGAGCACTCCGGGCCAGCGCTCGTTGTCCCAGTCGTAATGGATGTCGTAGCCCCCGCCGATGAACAGGTCCACCTTCGACCAGTACTCCGCGCCGTTCTCCCAGGTCTGCCACCCGAGTCCGGAGCCGTAGCAGTTGGCGATCCGCGGGAATGGCGGATTGATGGCCGACAGGTCTCGCGCCGCGCAGGTCGGGGCGGAGGCAAGGACGATGAGCTGGACTGCGAGACGGGCACGCATGTCGCACCTCCGGGTTAGCAGCACGGTGCAGTTCGCGTCCGGGGGCTCCGAACCTGGCGCACCGAGGTCATCGGCGAGGCGTATAATCGCTCCCTGTTGCCACAGTCCAGACCGGCGGGCATTCGCGTCCGCCGCCGTTGAGGAGCGACCAGTCAGGATGCTGCGCGTCTGCGTGATAGGGATGGGGCCTATCGGCAACCGCCATGCCGACATCTACCGGGCAGACCCACTGGCGGACCTTGTAGCCGTGTGCGATCGGATCCCGAAGCGTGCCGATGAGGCCGCCGCCAGGCTCGGTGTTCCCGGCTTCTACACCGCCGAAGAGCTGCTCAGCCGGCTCGCGCCCGACCTCGCCAGCGTGGCCACAGGCGGGTACGAGTACGGCAGCGACCACTGCGAGCCCACGCTGCAGGCCCTGGAGGCAGGCTGCCATGTTCTGTGCGAGAAGCCGATCTCCAACAGCATCTCCGATGCCGAGCTGATGGTCGCGAAGGCGCGGGAGAAGGGTCTCTGCCTCGGCACCAACCTGAACCACCGCTTCACCCCGGCGGCCCTGAAGGCCAAGGAGTGGCTCGACGAGGGTCGGGTCGGCACATTGCTCTTCGCGAACATGGCGCTCTGGATCGGCAACCCCGCGGAGAGCTCGCCGTACTTCCACCTCAAGGCGCTCCATCCACACAGCATAGACATCCTGCGCTACTACTGTGGCGACATCAAGGCCGTGCAGTGTTTCGCCATGAAGGCCCCGGGACGGACGATCTGGTCGACGGTGCACATGAACTTCGAGTTCGCGTGCGGAGCGGTCGGGGGCCTGACCGGCAGCTACGACATCGCCCGCGGACATCCGATGGAGCGCTGCGAGGTGGCGGGCTCGAAGGGGCGCTTCGTCGTGGAGGACATCTGGCGCGAGGCGACGCTCTACCCGGCCGACTCCTGGGACAAGGCGGTCTACACGAACCCCGTGTTCGGCGGGATGCGGGACTTCGAGGACACCTTCATCAACCGGATTCACAAGTTCCTGGCGGAAGTGTCCGCCGGTGTCAGCCCGGACGAGATCGACGGATCGGGCGCCGACGGTCTCGCGGCTCAGCGCGTGATACAGGCCGCGATCGACTCGCTCGAGACGAGGAGTGTTGTGGAGTTGTAGTCCGAGGGAGTGTCCCGTTGTGACCGTCTCCGCGCTCGTGCTCCCGCTGATACTGACGGTCCCCGGAAGCCCCCAGGTTGGCGGGCGGAACCTTGTCGACAACCCGGGCTTTGAGCAGGGAGACCGATGGGAACAAGTGGGCGAGGGTTTCGAGTATGATGCTTCGTGCTCGCATTCGGGCAGCCGGTCCATGCGTTGCGCGGGCAGCAGCTCCGACTCGGTGCACGGCGCCCAGCAGGTCATCACCCTCGATCCCCCTGTGCGCGCGCCCTTCAGGATCTCTGGCTGGAGCCGCGCCAAGGACGCCGTCGTGGGGCAGGACTACGACGTCTACCTCGACATTGAGTACCACGACGGCACGCCGCTCTGGGGGATGATCGCGCCTTTCGAGCCCGGCACTCACGACTGGCAGTACGCCGAGCGCGTGTTCGATGTTGAGAAGCCGGTCCGCGGCATCTCCGTGTTCGTGCTGTTCAGGCAGGCCCGGGGGACAGTGTGGTTCGATGACATCAAGGTTGAGCTGCTCCCGTTCGCACTCGAGGGCATTACCGTCGTGCCCGGCCTGTTCGGTGATGGGCTCGGGGTCACCGCGCGGACCAACATGCCCTCTGACTGGACGGCCACCCTCGAGGCCGGTGGCCGCTTACTGGCCGAGACTCGCGGCACCGGTCGTCACCCACGGCTCACGTGGGCCCCAGCCAAGCACGAGCCCGCAGCCGCGGATAGTGCTACGCTCACCATCACAGCGACCGACCCCTACATGGGCGAGACCGTGCGTGAGCGACGGCAAGTCCGTGTTCCGAAGACTGCCGCCGCATCACCAAAGGGCTACGTTGTCTGGACTGAATCCTCCATGCACCGCGTGCTGCCCGCCATGCTCCCGCCCGATGTGTCCGGCCGCCCGATGGCCGACATCTCCCTCGCGGGCAACGAGTGGGAGAGTTTCCAGGTGGTCCTCCTCGCGCCACCGGGGCGCCCGCTGGACGGCGTGCGGGTCAATGTGTCCGACCTCGTCTGCCGGAGGACCGGCGCCCGTATCGACGAGCGGAACATCGAGTGGAACCTAGTTGGCTATGTGAAGATCGGCCGCATCCACCCTAGCCCGGCTTACCCCGAGGCCGAGCCCGGCTGGTGGCCCGACCCCCTGCTCACGGTTGACAGCTTCTCCGTCCCGCCCGACTTCGCACAGCCCGTGTGGATCACGGTCTACGCTCCCCCGGGGACGCCGGCCGGCGAGTACGAGGGCACCGTGACGGTCAGGCCGGCGGGCGAGCCCGCCACCGCAGTGCCCGTGCGCGCCCGCGTGTACGGCTTCGACCTGCCGCAGCGAGGCCATATGAAGACGGCGTTCGCGCTCATGGAGGGCTACCTGGAGCAGGTGTACGGGAAGCCGGTGCCGCCTGAGATCCGCCGGCGGTACGGGGACTTCGTGCTGCGACATCGCCTGAATCCCGACGACATCTCACGCACCGAGCCGCCACCCATCGGGGACCTGCTCCACTATCGCGACGACGGCCCGGTCAGCCTCAACGCGTTCAATGTGCTCAACATGGTGGAGGAACGGGGCGACAGGACCTGGGTTTGCTGGAGCCCGCTCGAGACGTACACGCCCTTCTTCAAGGAGCGGCTCACCGAGCGCCTCGACCCCTACGTCGCCAAGCTGCGTAAGGCCGGCATCGCCGACCTGGCCTACATCTACACCTTCGACGAACGTGGGGAGGAGTTCTTCCCTACGATCAGTGAGTACTTCGGTCTGGTCAAGGAGCGCTACCCCGAGATCCGCACGCTCACTACGGCCTATACCCCGCTCGACCCGGATGTGCTCGCCGGCCTCAAGGTCGACTGGGCTTGCCCCCTGACACCACGGTACGACGCGGCCTCCGCCGACCTTTGCAGGGTGCGTGGGCAGCAGGTCTGGGCCTACGTGTGCCTGGGCCCGCGTTACCCGTACGCGAACTGGCTCGCCGACGATCCGCTCATCGAGGCTCGTGTCCTATGGTGGCAGGCCTTCCGGGAGCGGATGGACGGCTTCCTGTACTGGGGTCTGAACATCTGGGACAGACCGCACAACGATCGGCCGGTCGACCCGGCGGGCGGACAGTTCCTCGACTGGAGCATCACGACCGGGGGCGACTATGACTGGCTGCACGGCGACGGGCGGCTCATCTACGCCGGGCCGGAAGGACCGATCGGCAGCATACGGCTCAGTAACATCCGCGACGGCCTGGAGGACTATGAGTACCTGTGGGTATTACGCTCGGTCGATAGCGACGCGGCCGAAGCGCAGTGCGAGCGGGTGACCAGGAGCCTGGCCGACTTCACGCGCGACCCGGCCGTCGTGTCCGCCGCTCGCGACGCGATAGCACGCCGTAACCTGCAGTTAACAACAGGTAGGTAACAGCTCACGCGCGGGGAGTAGGGAAGTACGTAGGTGAGCGGCGTCACGCTACTGGTTTGGTTCGCGGCGATCGGGCGGACCAAGTTGGTATGACAGTGCTCTTTGTGGGTGTCCCGGCGGATGCAGCCGACGGAACGCCCGGGACACAGGGGGTGAGAGCAGGCACACACCGTTGCCAGCGGCGCGCTCTGGGCCCTGGATGATCGATAGTAGTGATACGCCGGACTCCCGTAGGCGGTTTACACGAAGCCCTGTATTGCGCAATCACGGAAAGGGAGGTCGAACATCGGACATGCGTCGACACAACGGCTTCACGCTTATTGAGCTACTTGTTGTCATCGCCATCATTGCGATCCTCGCGGCCATTCTGTTCCCGGTGTTCGCGAAGGCACGCGAAAAGGCACGTCAGGCTTCTTGCACGTCCAACTTCAAGCAGATCGCCACGGCGATCCTGAGCTATGTCCAGGACTACGACGAAACGATGCCCGGCTTGATGGCCTACCCGATGGACTGGTCCTACAACTGGCAGACCAACTTCGCCTGGCCACAGGCCCATGCGCCCTACGTCAAGAACTGGCAGGTCTACCGTTGCCCGTCGGACCCGTACGCGCGCGATGAGGTACTGTCCGCCGGCGCCCCGCCGGGTCGTCAACGCGACTGGGAGTGGGCACTACGCAGCGACGCGGGCTACAACTACATGTACCTGTCCCCGATGGACGTGGACGCCAACTTCGTCGGCAAGGGGCAGGCGGCCATCTCCGCGCCGGCCAACTGCCTGATGCTCGCCGATAGCATATGGGACTTCGCGGGCGGCGCGCCGGTGGGTGGTGGCAACTGGTTCATCGAAGCCCCGTCCTGGTGGTACTCCGACACCTATTGGTGGTTCGGTGGCTGGGCCATCGACGATCCCAATAGCTGGCTGCGATTCGGCGGGACCTGGCCCAGGCATAACGACGTGCTGAACGTGGCGTACACTGACGGGCACGTTAAGGTCGCCAAGATCGACGGCCTCATCAACGGCGTCGATCCGCGCACCCGCGTCGTCTGGGATCGGACCTTGTACATCTGGGACCGCGACTAGCACGCAGGCGGCTGCCGGACGCGTCCAGGAGAGGACTGCTATGCGCATCATAGGGGTAAGCCTGTTGGTTCTGTTCTTGGTCAGCTTGCTGGCCTGCAGCGTCGCGCTGGTCGGTTGCGGGAAGAAGGGCGCCCCGAAGGTGGAAGTGAAGTCGGCTCCCGCGGGCTCGCCGACCACGCCGCCGCCCGGCGCCGGTGTCATGCCGGGGTCGAAATCCCCGGCCACGGCGAAGATGCCGCCAGGCAAGTAGGTCCGCTGCCCAAGCATTGCATGCAAACGGGGGCCCGGTTCCGCCGGGCCCCCGTTGTCTTGGTTCAGTACTCGATCGCCACATCCGCAACCCCGGCCCTCATTCCTCCTTCACGATCTCCCCGGTGAGCGCATCAATCGTGTACAGGTGGCCGACCGGGTAGCGGTTGACCGTCTCCTTGCCGTCGGGCCCTATCTCCTTCTGCTCGACGAAGGTCACGAACCTCACCATCCACGTGAGCTCGCCGCGCCCGTACGAGTCCTGGTAGAGCGTCGGGTCCTTGTCCGGCTTCGCGTCCGGCTGGCCAAGGCGCTCCGCGGCGATCCTCACAGCCTCATCCTTGCCGATCTTCGGCGGGATAGGGTCCGCAGCGATCGGGATGAACTGGCCGTACCAGACGATTGTGCCGTTGACAAGAGACACCGTGACGCTGCCCCGGGGCGTGAGGCCATCGCGAGGAGGGTCGCCGACAGCCGGCGCCTCACCCACCAGGTGGAAGGTGCCGACAGTCGATAGAGGCGACTCCCGCCACTCCGGGATCTTGTCAAACGCCGCCCCCATCAGGCGCTTGGCTTCGGACATCGCGATTCCCCTCGCCTCGGCCTTGCCTATGGCGAGCGGCGTTACGGGGTTGCCATCGGCGTCCACCTCCACCTCGGGGGGATCGCTGTAGTAGCGCGCGAATGCCGCGAGTTCAAGATCGACGACGTACTTCCTCCACCCAGCGGGATCCTCGACACGGAACGTAGCCATCTGTTCGTCGCCGAGAACCCCGCGTCTCAGCTGAACGGGCACGTCCCTGAGAGAGACCCCGAATACCTCTTCGATGATGCTGCGGGCATCGTCGACAGTGATCCGGGCGAGGGCCGGGGCTGTGGCCGCCGCCAGCCACATGGCCAGACCGAGCGCTCTGACGATTCCGCGCCTCATGCTGGTCTCCATCGACGCCACAGCCCCTGCTGTGCCGCCTTACTCCTCCTTCACGATCTCCCCGGTGAGCGCATCAATCGTGTACAGGTGGCCGACCGGGTAGCGGTTGACCGTCTCCTTGCCGTCGGGCCCTATCTCCTTCTGCTCGATCAAGGTCACGAACCTGACCATCCACGTCAGCTCGCCGCGCCCGTACGAGTCCTGGTACAGCGTGGGCTCGTGGTCCGGCTTA